>Ga0207675_100000019_pt1 | contig 122642 bp, 89 predicted proteins | sample KBSSwiS42_FD_184305 | JGI IMG/M metagenome (GOLD analysis project Ga0207675, IMG submission 184305) | Switchgrass rhizosphere microbial communities from Kellogg Biological Station, Michigan, USA - KBS Switchgrass S4-2 (SPAdes) (version 2) | ecosystem: Host-associated > Plants > Roots >...
TCGGACCGCTCAAGCTCGATCGCATCGAGGACACGCAGGACGGCGGGCTGCGCATCGGCGCGCTCGTGACCAACACCGATCTTGCCGCGAACAGGCGGGTGCGCCGCGACTATGCAGTGCTGGCGCGCGCGCTGCTCGCCGGCGCCTCGGGACAGCTGCGCAACAAGGCGACCACCGCCGGCAATCTCCTCCAGCGCACGCGCTGTCCCTATTTCTACGACACCAATCAACCGTGCAACAAACGCCAGCCCGGATCGGGCTGCGCGGCGATCGGCGGCTATAGCCGGCAGCTCGCAGTGATCGGAGGTAGCGATGCCTGCATCGCGACGCATCCGAGCGACATGGCCGTGGCGATGCGACTGCTCGATGCAAAGGTCGAAACGGTCGACCCGGCAGGACAAGTGCGCGCGATTCCGATCGCCGATTTCCATCGCCTGCCGGGGTCGACGCCGCATATCGAGACCGCCCTGACGCCCGGCGAGCTGATCACTTCGGTCACGCTGCCGCCTCCGCTCGGCGGCAAGCATTTCTACCGCAAGGTCCGCGATCGTTCCTCCTATGCTTTTGCGCTGGTGTCGGTCGCTGCAGTGCTCAAGCGCGACGGAAATGGTCGGATCGCGATCGGCGGCGTCGCGCACAAGCCCTGGCGAGTCGAGGCGGCCGAAACGGCGCTGCCACGCGGTTCCGCGCCGGTATCGGAGCAACTGATGGCCGGTGCCAAGCCGACACGCGACAACGGCTTCAAGGTGCCGCTGGTCGAACGCACCCTGGCCGCCGTGCTGCACGAAGCGAGGGCATGAGCGATGAAATTCGACACCCCCGCGGGCGCCAATCCGATCGACCAGCTCAAGCTGATCGGCAAATCCACTCCGCGCATCGATGGCGCACTGAAGACCACCGGCTCGGCACCCTATGCCTATGAGCGGCACGAGGTGGTCCCCAACCAGGCCTATGGCTTCGTCGTCGGCAGCGCGATCGCCAAGGGACGCGTGTTGCGAGTCGACTCGCGGGCGGCGAAGGCCGCACCGGGCGTGCTGGCGGTGGTCACGACGCTCGATCATGGCAAGCTCGGCCTCGGGCAGATGAACTATGCCAATCTGTTCGGTGGCGACGCGATCGGCCATTATCATCAGGCGATCGCGATCGTGGTCGCCGAGAGTTTCGAGCAGGCGCGCGCCGCCGCGCAGCTGATCCACGCCGATTATGCGCGTACGCCCGGGCGCTTCGATCTCGCGGCGCAAGCGAAGACCGCGCCCTATGCGCCGCGCCAGGGCAAGCCCGATCGGGTCGGTAATTTCGAAGGTGCATTCGCGTCGGCCCCCGTGAAGCTCGACGCGACCTACTCCACGCCCGACGAGAGCCATGCGATGATGGAGCCGCATGCCACGATCGCGGCATGGGACGGCGACCGGCTGACCTTGTGGACGTCGAACCAGATGATCGCGTGGAGCAAGGCGTCGCTCGCGAAGATCCTGAACATGCCGAAGGAAAAGATCCGGCTCGATTCCCCTTATGTCGGCGGCGGTTTCGGCGGAAAACTGTTCGTCCGGGCGGACGCCGTGCTCGCGGCGCTGGGAGCGAAGGCGGCGGGGCGACCGGTCAAGGTCGCACTGACGCGCCCGCTGATGATCAACAACACCACGCACCGCCCGGCGACGATCCAGCGCATCCGCATCGGCGCTCGGACCGACGGCCGGATCACTGCGATCGCCCACGAGAGCCTTTCGGGCAATGTGCCCGGCGGCGGACCCGAAACCGCGGTGCAGCAGACTCGCTTGCTCTACGCCGGCGAAAACCGGCTCACCGCGATGCGGCTCGCCGAACTCGACTTGCCCGAAGGCAATGCGATGCGCGCGCCGGGCGAGGCGCCGGGATTGATGGCGCTCGAGATCGCAATCGACGAAATGGCCGAAAAGCTCGGCATGGATCCGATCGAATTCCGGATCGTCAACGATACGCAGGTCGATCCCGCAAAGCCCGAGCGGCGCTTTTCGCAGCGTCAGCTGGTCGAATGCCTGCGGCTCGGCGCCGAGCGTTTCGGCTGGCACGCGCGCAAGCCGACACCTGCCACGGTGCGCGACGGCCGCTGGCTGGTCGGAATGGGCGTGGCGGCGGGCTTTCGGAACAATCTGCTCACCAAATCGGGCGCACGCGTGCGGCTCGATGGCAAGGGTCGAGTCACCGTCGAAACCGACATGACCGACATCGGCACGGGCAGCTACACGATCATCGCGCAGACTGCGGCGGAAATGATGGGCCTGGATCTCGACCGAGTCGTCGTCCGGCTGGGCGATTCCGATTTCCCCGCCTCGGCCGGGTCGGGCGGGCAATGGGGCGCGAACAATGCGACGGCGGGGGTCTATGCGGCCTGCGTCAAGCTGCGCGAGGCAGTGGCGCAGAAGCTCGGGTTCAACTCCGCGGCTGCGGAATTCGTGGGCGGCCATGTTCGTGCCGGCAACCGCAGCGTCGCACTCGCCGATGCTGCGCGCGACGGCGATCTCGTCGGCGAGGACACGATCGAATATGGCGATCTCCACAAGACGTTTCAGCAATCGACCTTCGCCAGCCATTTCGTCGAAGTTGGCGTCGACAGCTTCACGGGCGAAGTCCGCGTGCGCCGCATGCTCGCCGTCTGCGCAGCGGGGCGTATCCTCAATCCGCTATCGGCGCGCAGCCAGGTGATCGGTGCAATGACGATGGGCGTGGGTGCGGCGCTTATGGAGGAACTCGCGATCGATCGGCGTTTCGGCTTCTTCGTCAATCACGATCTCGCCAGCTATGAAGTGCCGGTCCATGCCGACATCCCCCACCAGGAAGTCGTCTTTCTCGACGAGACCGATCCGATTTCGTCACCGATGAAGGCGAAGGGAGTTGGCGAGCTGGGGCTGTGCGGCGTGGCGGCGGCGATCGCCAATGCCGTGTACAACGCCACCGGCGTGCGCGTTCGAGACTATCCGATCACGCTCGACAAGTTGCTCGCGAGGTTGCCCGCGATTGCCTGACGGAAATCAGCACTCGGGCCGATAGACCGCAAGGCCGCCGAGCGAAGTCTCCTTATAGCTGTCCTTCATATCGGCCCCGGTGCGGCGCATCGTGTCGATCACGGCATCGAGGCTCACCCGGTGCTGGCCGTCGCCCATCAGCGCGAGCCGCGCGGCATCGATCGCTTTCACGGCGCCCATCGCATTGCGCTCGATGCACGGGATCTGCACCAGCCCGCCGATCGGATCGCAGGTGAGGCCGAGATTATGCTCCATCCCGATCTCGGCCGCGTTCTCGACCTGCGCGTTGCTCCCGCCCATCGCCGCCGCGAGCCCTGCCGCCGCCATCGAACAGGCGACGCCGACTTCGCCCTGGCAGCCGACTTCGGCGGCCGAAATGCTGGCGTTGCGCTTGTACAGCGCGCCGATCGCGGCGGCGGTGAGCAGGAACGTCGCGCGGCTCTCGGGTGTCCCGCGATGAAAGCGGTCGTGATAGCGCAGCACCGCGGGGATGATCCCGGCGGCGCCATTGGTCGGCGAGGTCACGACACGCCCGCCGGCGGCATTCTCTTCGTTCACGGCGAGCGCCCAAAGGTTGATCCAGTCGAGCGCGGCGAGCGGATCGGTCGGTGGGCCGCCATGGCAGAGCTTGTGGTGCAGCATCGGGGCGCGCCGCGGCACGTCGAGCCCGCCGGGCAGCACACCGCTTCCAACGAGCCCGCGCTCGATGCAGTCCTCCATCGCCCGGAACAGCCGGTCGATTCCGGCGAGCGTCTCCCCGCGCGGGCGGCGCGCATCCTCGTTGGCGAGCGCGAGCTCGGCGATGCTGAGACCCGCATTCGCCGCCATCTCGAGCATTTCGCCAGCCGAGCAATAGCCGAACGGCAGCTCCACTTCGGGTGCGTCGCGGCGATTGTCGCGCGCCTCGACATCGTCGAGCACGAACCCGCCGCCGATCGAAAAATAGCTGCGCATCAGCAGCTCGCGGCAGTCGCCATCTCGTGCGATCAGCTGGATGGCGTTGGGATGGAAGGTGAGCTGCTCGCCGCCGCGCCACACGATGTCGCGATCGGAGTCGAAATCTACCGGGTGGCTGCCGCCGAGGCTCAGTCGATGCGTCGCGCGCACGTCGGCGATCTGCGCCGCGGCGGCGTCGGGGTCGACTTGATCGGGTGCGATTCCGTGCAGCCCGGTGATCACGGCGGTGTCGGTGGCGTGGCCGCGCCCGGTGAGCGCGAGCGAGCCGTAGAGGATCGCAGTGACGCGAGCGACGTGCGGCAGCAATCCGGCGTCGCGGAGTTGCGCGACGAAACGGCACGCCGCCGTCATCGGCCCCATGGTGTGCGAGCTCGACGGGCCTACGCCGATCTTGAACAATTCGAAAATGCTGACGGTCATTGGCCAGCATATAGGCGCGCAAACCGCCGTATCCCAAGACTTTGTCGGGACAGCGTCAGGTCGATTTCGGTCCGCGCAGCAGCCGATCGACCAATGTCGTCGCAGTCAGATTGCCGGTCACCGTGGTCATGGTGATCACCGGATCGGGGAGTGCGATGACCGCCACGTACAGCGGCATGATCGCCATCGGCGCGCCGAGCAGCTGGATGCCGGGGCCATAGATCGCATAGATCACCGCTGCGCCGGGCAGGCCGGCGCCGCTGATGCTGCCGAGGATCACGGCGAGCCCGGCCAGCACGAGCTGGAGCGGAGTCGGCTCGATCCCCACGGCGTGCGCGGCGACGAGCACCGCCGCCACGGCATGCGCCACGGTGCCGAGGCGGAATACCGACACCGCCATCGGGATCACGAGCCCAACCAGATCCTCGGAAATGCCGAGCTTCTCGATCGCGACTTCGATCATCACCGGCGTGCTCGCCATCGACGAGCAGCTTCCGGCGCCCATCGCCTGCGCCGGCGCAATCGCCGCGGCGAAGCGGCCGAGCGGATAGGCGCGCGCGGCCAGCACCGCCACATAGCAGAGCACGATCATCATTCCCGTGGTCGCGATGCACAGCGCCACGAACACGCCGAGCACTTGCGCGACCGCGAGCCCCGACGACAGTCCGAGACCCATCGCGAGCAGGAAAATGCCGGCGGGCGCGACCACCAGCACCCAGTCGACGATCGTCATCATCGCGTGCGAGACCTGTGCGAGCAGCGCCATCATCGCCGGCTCGGTGCCATCCCGCCGCGGAAGCCGCGCGATTGCAATGCCGAAGGCGAGTCCGAAGATCACCAGCGGAAAGATCTGTCCCTGCGCTGCCGCCGCGATCGGGTTGTCCGGAATGATCGCGAGCAGTTGCGCGGCGAGGCCAGGCACCGGCGCCGGTGCGGCGGCCCCGCCCATCAGCGCGTCGAGTGCGTGCGGTGGAATCGGCCAGAGGTGGAGAACTGTCTCGGTCAGGATCGTGCAGAGCACCACGGTTACGACCATGATTGCGAAGAACAGCCCGAGCGTGGTGCCGATCAGCTTGCCGCCACGCCCGCTCAGCACTGCGCTCGCGACGCCGTGTGTGATCATTGCGAAGATCAGCGGGATCAGCGTCATCTGCAGTGCCCGCACCCACAGCTGCCCGCCGACGAGCACTGCGTTCGCCGTGCTCGTGAGCGTCGGCTGGTCGAGCCAACGGATCGAAACGCCGGCGACCACTCCGAGTACGAGCGAAAGAAGAATCAGGTGCGTGCGCGACAAGGGGAGCTCCGGACGGCGAGAGGAGATACGCACTCGGCCGTCCTGAACGCTTGGGCGGAGTGGACCTGCTAGCGCGAAAGCGCACAGCCACAAAGTGGCTTGCCGATTTGGTTGACACCTGGGGTCGCTTGTCTCACCCCTGAAGCGTCGCGCCCTGTGCGCGTGAGGGGCCTTATGCAAAAGCTCTTGGCGCTGTTGCCGGCGCTTTTGATCGCTGCGTCCGCTTCGGTAGCGCCCGACTGGGCGTTGCCGGTCGCTCCACCTGGCAAGCCGGCGGTATGGGACAAGATCGAGCCGCGAAATCTTCGCGGATCGTCCGCGCATTTCTCCGACGCGCAGATGCACGACCTCCACCGTGCAGTCGATTGGTGGCAAAGCGAGCATCCGCCGCTGCCGGAGTCGGTTGCCGTGGGAGTGGGGAGTGCAGGGGCCTGCGGCTACTGCCACTTGCCCGATGGCGCCGGCCGGCCGGAGAACGCCGCGCTCGCGGGTCTGCCTGCCGACTATATCCGCGAACAAGTGGAGGCCTTTGCCGGCGGCGAGCGTGCGCCGCTCGACGGCAAATGGCCGCCGTCGGTGTTCATGCGCACGACTGCCAAGGCAGCGAGCGCGGAGGTGGTGCGCGAGGCGGCCGACTATTTCAGCCGGCTCCGTTTCACGTCGCACGTCCGCGTCGTCGAACGCGCCCGAATCCCCGGCGCGGTGGCTGAGAGCTACGTCTATGCGCTCGATCGTTCGACGTCCGAGCCGCTCGGGTTGCGGATCGTCGAAGTGCCCGACTCCTTCGAGCATTTCGAAATGCGGGACGCGCACCTCGGCTACACTGCCTATGTGCCGCCCGGTGCGGTCTCTGCTGGAGCAGCGATGGCGAGGAGCGGCGGCCCGGCCGGGCAACCCTGCGCATTATGTCACGGAACGGGGCTCAAGGGCGGAGTGGCGCCGCCGCTCGCGGGCCGTTCGCCGAGCTATCTCGCACGGCAGCTGTTCGGCTTCCGTGCCGGCACCCGCGCCAACGCCGCGGCCGCGCCGATGCGGATAGTCGCCGAACGGCTTAGCGACCGTAACATCATCGATCTCGCCGCCTATGCGGGCTCGCGCCGCCCGTGACCTGAAGCGGGCGCACTCCATGCGTTGGCGCCCACCACCAACCGCGCGCCCATCTCGGCCGGAACGATAGCGGTGGGAAATCGTTGCGCGTCGAACTGGGGGCTTCCGCCCAAGCAATTAGCTAGCTAAATGCTAGGGTGAACATGGTTAGCCAAGAAGTAGAACCGTTCAAGCGGTCGATCCGACGAGCGAGGGAGGACGAGATGAAGCGAGTGGGTGGCGTCAGCGCATTGGCGATCGGCCTGGCAATGTCGACAGCCGCCTGGGCACAGGCGACGCCCGAGCAGGCGCCGAGCCCTCCGGCTGCGGTCCCCGACGCGCCGGCGCAGGAGATCACCGTCACCGGATCGCGAATCGCAGGCGGTTTCCAGTCGCCGACGCCAGTGACCGTGCTCACCAATGAGCGCTTCAAGGCTCTGGTCGTGTCGAATGTCGGCGAAGCGCTCAATCAGCTTCCTTCCTTCCGCCCGACCGCCGGCCCGGCGACGCAAGCGAACATCGGCGGGAACGTCGGCGCGCGGCTGCTCGACTTGCGCGGGCTCGAGGCCAAGCGCACGCTGGTGCTGGTCGACGGCCATCGCTTTGTCTCGAGCGTCTCGACCGGAACCAGCGCGAACATCGGCGCGGTCGACATCAACTTGATTCCCTCGGCACTGGTCGAGCGTACCGACATCGTCACCGGCGGCGCCTCGGCCGCCTATGGCTCGGACGCGGTCGCCGGCGTGGTCAACTTCGTGCTCAACCATAAGCTCCAGGGCGTTACGGCCGAGATGCAGGGCGGGATGTCGCAGCGCGGCGACAATGGCGAGCTCTATCTGAGCCTCGCCGGCGGGACCAACCTCGGCGAGCGCGTGCATGTGATGGGCGCGGTCGAATATGACGAGAATCATGGGCTCGGCGACTGCAACACACGGTCGTGGTGCGAGAACGTCAACTCGATCGTCGCCAACACCGCGGCTGCGACGAACGGGCTGCCTGCCAATCTGATCATGTCGGGCGTGCGCACCGCGACCTCGACCGCGGCGGGCGTGATCAACGCCTCGCTCAATGCCGCGGGCAAGGCGATCTACACCCCCGCCACCGATCCGCTACGCGGGTTGACCTTCAACCCCGACGGCTCGACGCGGCCATTCCAGTACGGAAGCTTCGTCGGCCCATTGTTCATGCTGAATGGTGAAGGCGCGGGGAAGAATGCCTTTATCGAGCCGCAACTGCTCAAGGTGCCGGTCAAGCGCTACGTCGCCTATGGCACCATCCAGGCCGATCTGACCGACAGCATCAAGGGACAGGTCGATCTCTCTTATGGCCGGGTCGAGGGCCATGTCGTGTCGAGCGTGTTCCGCGACTTCAACGGATCGGTGCTCGGCTTCATCAAGAGCGGCAACCCGTTCATCCCGGCGAACATCCAGTCGGTGATGACCGCCAACGGCATCGCCCAGCTCAACCTTGGCCGTACCGGCTTCGATGTCGGCCCGGCCGAGGCGGACTCGGTGACGCAGACCTGGCGCGTGCTGGCCGCGCTCAAGGGCACGTTTGGATCCCGTTGGAAGTGGGATGTGTCGTACGAATATGGCAAGACGCGCTTCCACCAGGACGCGTATAATCTGTTCAGGCTCGCGAATGCGCCCAAGGCAGTCGATGCCGTGCTCAATGCGTCGAACCAGATCGTCTGCCGGATCAACCAGATAACCGTCACCGACCCCGCCTGCGCGCCGATCAACCTGTTCGGCGAGGGGCGGTTCTCACAGGCGGCAAAGGATTATATTACCGGCCGCGGCTTCCAGACCACGAACAACGACCAGCACAATGTCGCACTCAACCTCAGCGGCAGCCTGATCGACTTGCCCGCCGGCGCGCTCAGCGTAGCGCTCGGAGCCGAATATCGCCGCGAAGCGATCAGCGGAACTGCCGACGCGATTTCGCAGGTCAACGGCTGGTTCGCGCTCAACGGCTCGGCGGTCAACTCGAGCCATCTCGACGTCAAGGAGTTCTACGGCGAGGCCGAGCTCCCCGTGCTCAGGAATTCGGCGCTCGGCCATTCGCTCAGCCTCAACGGCGCGATCCGCCGCACCGACTATTCGACCAGCGGTGCCGTCACCACCTGGAAGGTCGGCGGCGTCTATGAGCCGATCCAGGCGATCCGGCTGCGCGTGACCAAGTCGCGCGACATCCGCGCGCCCAATTTGTTCGAGCTCAACGGCCCGTTTGTGAAGACATTGATCGGCGCGACTGATCCGCGCCCCGGCATCGGCGGCCAGATCAACCCGACCGTGTTCACCGGATCGAACCCGAACCTCACTCCCGAAAAGGCCGACAGCTTCACTGCCGGCGTCGTGCTTGCGCCGACCGGCGGCGTCGCGCGGCGGCTGCGGATCTCGGTCGACTATTACGACATCAAGGTGAACAACGTGATCGGCCCGCTCGGCGCGCAGGGCGTGATCAATGCCTGCTTCGTCCAGAACATCGCGGCCGATTGCGCGCTGATCGCGCTCGACAGCAACAACAAGATCGCTACGGTCACCGACATCAACCAGAACTCGGCGAAGCTGCGCACGCGCGGCTTCGACCTCGAGCTGCAATATCGCCAGCCGCTCGGCGCGCTCGGCGACCTCTCGATCCAGGGCCTGGCGAACATCACCCAGGAACTCACTACTGCCGACGGCTTCGACCGCGCCGGCCAGACCGGCCACCGCACCGGCACTATCCCGGGCGTGCCCGACTATACCGTCGACGGGCTGGTGACTTGGACCAAGGGCAATGTCTCGCTCACCGGCCATGCGCATTACATCCCGCACGGCATTTTCTGGGTGAACTTCATCGATCCCAGCCAGCCTGGCTATGTCAACACCAGCAGCTCGGCGGTGAACAACAACCAGGTGCCGAGCCGGCTCACCTTCGACTTGTCGGGCACGATCAAGGTCCCGACCAGCGACGGCCGGTCGATGGAGTTCTTCGGATCGATCACCAACCTGTTCGACCGCGACCCGCCCGGGATTCCCGATCCCACTGTGGGCACCAACCAGATCCTCTTCGATCCGGTCGGCCGCGCATTCAAGATCGGCGCGCGGGTGCATTTCGGGGGCTAGGGGCCTCTCCTCCTTTTGCGTCACTGGGGCAACGACCGGCTGCCCAACAGATGCGCCGATACGAGCGCGTCGAGAGGTTTTTGTGGCACCTGTGCTCGGCCCGCACGTTGAGCCGACACATGCGCCTCTATGCGCCGCAATGGAGATGGACCGATGGCAACCGCAGCAGCACCCGAAACCTCGAACAGCAAGACCAGCCTGACCGACTCGATCCGCAATGCCTTCTCCGGCGATGCGCCGATCACGCAAAAGGCCGCGAACTTCGTGAAGGCCCGACCGGTAGCCAGCGTCGCGCTGCTCGGCGTCGCCGCGCTTGCCGTCGTGAACAGCCTGCGCGGCGTGCGCGCCTGACCCCTTGTGTCGTTCGGGCGGGTTCGGCCGCCACTCGGCGGAATCCGCTCGACCGTTAACCAGAAAAAAATTTTTCGCGTTTCCGCACGCGTCGCCGCCGTGGCCTCTATAAAAGTAAATAAGATGCTAACGCACAGAGGAATACCGATGATCAACGCAGCGATGCTCGAGCCAGGCAGCCACGGCGCACGGCGGCCGGCCATTGTTTCGATCGAGGACGAGCTGGTCCATTTCGAGCTGTGCCCGATGTGCAGCCAAGCCGTTGATCGGCGGGATATCTTTGCGGTGATGCATCACCTGCCGGTGGGGCATCAGCCGCAGCTGCGGCATTGATCCGGCCAGCGGATCAGGCGCGAGCCCGGTCCGCCCATCCGAGGACGGCGAAACACTTATCCCGCCCGTCCCGCTACCACTGCGCGAGCCTCGAACGCCTGCCACAGCAACAACGTCGGCACGCCCAGCCCCAGATCTCGCGCGCGCTTCAACAGCGACAGCCCCAGCAACACCTCCGGCGCTATCCCAGCGACGGGAGCGAGCAGCAGATACCCGACCTCCTGCACCCCCAGCGCGCCCGGCACCGCGAACGCAACGCTGCGCAGCGTGAAGATCAGGCTTTCGACCATCAGCATCGCCCATAGCGGCGCCGGCACGCCCATCAGCCTTAGGCCGAGCCAGGCGCCGGTGGCGCTGCCGAACCAGGCGAGCAAGTTGAGCAGAAAGGAAAGCCCGACCGCGCTGCGCCGCGCGTAGATCGCGCGCAATTCCTCGCAGATTTCGTCGGCGGCGATCTGCGCGCCGGGGAGCATGCGCGCGGCGATGCGGCCGGCGAGGCCGATGCCGGTGCGCTGGACGAGCAGGAACGCCGCCATCGCCGCGACCATCGCTGCAGTGCCGGCGAAGATCAGCGGGCGCAGCTTCGCCGCTTCGGGACCGGCAGCGACCGCCACGAAGAACAGGCCGATGCCGGTGAGTGTGAACACGAGCTGCGCGACCATCTCGGTGGTCAGGTCGACGAGCAGCGCGGCGTTGGCGCGGCGCTGGGGTACGCCGTGCGCGATCAGCGTGCGCGCGCCGAGCACCAGTCCGCCGAGCTGCGAGAAGGGGAGCAGGTCAGCAGCCGCCTCGCGCACCAGCCGCGACCAGGCGAACCGCCACATCGTACGCGTCGGCTCGCAATAGGCGGCGGCCCACCACGCCGCGCCGAGGATGCAGAACACGACCAGGAACCACAGGCAAAAGATCAGGAACCCGCCGACGCCGATACGGCCGACTGCGGCGAGCACGCCGTCCCAGCCGGTCGCGCCGAAAGCCCAGGCGGCAGCGGCCAGTCCCGCGACAGTCGCCAGCAATAGCCAGAGGCGCGCAGATTTCAGGCGGGGGCTCCCGCGCGTTTCCGGCCGGCGAATTTGAGGATCAGCCGCATCACGCCGGGCACGAAACGCGGCCGGATTAGCCGCGCGTCATAGGGCGCCAGCCGCCGGTCGTTTTCGGCCAGGCAGATCGCGGCCAGTTCGGGGAAACTCACTTCCACTCCCAATTCCTTCGACCCGTTGAGGGTGAAATTATTCTCCTGTGCCTTGGTGTTCTCGCCCATTCCCTTGGCCATGTCGATACGTTCCCAGATCAGGAACAGCCACACCACCAGGATCTTGGCCTCGAAATAGGGCCGCCGCCACCACGGCATGTTGCGTCGCCACCAGGCCACCCAATTGACGAAGAACAAGATGTGCCGGCCTTCCTCGCGCATCACCGGCTCGAACGTGTCGATCAGATCGGGCGGAAAGAAGCCGGTGTCCTTGGCGAGCTTGAACAGGCCGAAGCCGAAGAAGCTGTCGATGCACTCCGAATAGCCCGAGCGCATGAAAGCCCATTCGGCATCCTTGGGGACGACATATTCGGGCTCGGGCTCGAGCTGGATGCCATAGGCGCGAACCATGTCGGCGAGCACGACCTTGTGGCGGCGCTCTTCGAATGCATCCATCTCCACTGCCGCCTTGAGCAGCGGATCGCGTACCGTCCGGCCAAAGGTCTGCACGAACAGCCCGGTGCGGCCCTCGGTCTGCACCGCCATGTCCCAGATCGGCAACGATACGATTTTGTCGCGCACATCGGGCGCCAGCACGGGCCAGTCGATCAGCGCGGGGCGATACGGGTCGTGGGTATCGAGCAGCATGCGGCTGAACAGCGTCAAATGCTCGGGCGATCCGAGCCGAACCGGGCCGGTCGGCAACGGGGCGCTGGTATCGAACGCACCCCAGTCGGGAACCAAGTTCACGAATACACCTCACGCAAAATCTACAAAACGCCCCAGTTGCACCCCCTCGCGCGCAATCATGGCTTTCGCAACGTCGTCGGTGAGCGCTGCAAGCTCGCCGCGATAGTCATAGCCAGGCGCCGATCCCGCATAAGGACCGGTCGCCGGATGTGCATATATTTCGGTCAGCCCGTCGGGCAAGTGTTCGACGATTCCGCGCACGCGGGCGGTGGTCATTGCGCCCGACCAGGCGAGCCCGAGCACCTGGTCGGGCACGAGCATATCGGCGGCGCGCATCCGATAGCGGATCCGCTTTGCCCAGACGGTTTCGATGCGAAAGCCGATGCGCCTCCCGTCGACCTGCCGCAGCAATTCGGCGGGCTCGATCGGCGCGCGCACGGCTCTCATGCCATGGCGCCTGCCGACCTTCAGGATCGTGCCGGCGATCGTCGGATGCAGATGATAATGTTTGTGCGCATTGACATGGTCGAGCGACAGCCCGGTCCGGGCGAAGGCGGCGAACTGTGCCTCGACTTCCTCGGCAAGCTGCATCCGCGCGGCCGGCGACGCGAAGATCGCAAGGCCCATCATCGCCATGTCGGTTCGGAAGAACCCGTCACCGTCGACCAGCGCCGGAATCCGCTCGGGCGGGAGCATCGGCTTGCCCTCGACCAGTACGACATGGAGCCCGACGCCCAGCCTGGGCATCGTGCGCGCCCGCGCGATTGCATCCTCGGCAGCATCGCCGACGACCATCAGGCTGGCGGCAGTGAGGATGCCGGTGCGATGCGCTTGCTCGACGGCGTCGTTGACTTCCATCGATGCGCCGAAGTCGTCGGCCGTGACGATCAGGCGTTTCACAACCGAAGATTCCCGGCCCATGTAATTGTTTCGTCACCCCGGACTTGTTCCGGGGTCCAACGGGAGGCACGGGAATCCAAAGAGGCTCGAAGGATTCCAGCTTGGATAGTTAGACCCCGGAACAAGTCCGGGGTGACGGGAAGTGGATCCAAGTCCACGCTCACCGGATCAAAACCCGTAGGCGGCGGGATCCGCGAGGATGTGATCGGCGACGCTGGGCGCGTTCGGCACCGCGACGCGGCGCAAGAGCAGCGTCATCGCATCGCGGTCGCGCCGGCGAACCGCCTCTTCCCATTCGGCAAACAGTCCGCGCGCCTGGAGCCGTTCGTTGACCGTCATGCCGGCGAGGCCTCGCCCGGGCGCGGCGACGGCCATGGGTCAGGCGGCTTCTTTCCGGCGGCGCAGGAAGTCGAAGAACTCGACGCCTTCGCGCAACCGGCGCTTCATCATGTCGAAATCGCGCACCATCTCGCCGACGATCGCGCCGATCTTCCTCGGGCGGAAGTAGAAGCGTTTGTAGAACTCCTCGACCTTGTCGAAGATCACTTTCGACGAAAGATGCGGATAGCTGAGCTGCGCGATCTGGTTGCCGCCGTCGGTCAGCAGATGATCGGTGCCGTCGAACCAGCCGTTCTCGGTCGCCTGGTTGTAGAGGAAGGTCCCAGGATAGGGCGCCGCCAGGCTCACCTGGATCGTGTGCGGGTTGATTTCGATCGCGTAGCGGATCGTCTCTTCGATCGTCTCGAGCGTCTCGCCCGGCAGGCCGAGAATGAAGGTGCCGTGGATGACGATGCCGAGCGCCTCGCAGTCCTTGGTGAACTGCTTCGCGACGTCGACCCGCAGGCCCTTCTTGATGTTGTGCAGGATCTTCTGATTGCCGCTCTCATAGCCGACCAGCAGCAGCCGGAGGCCGTTTTCCTTGAGCACCTTGAGCGTGTCGTACGGCACGTTCGCCTTGGCGTTGCAGCTCCACGATACGCCGAACCCGGGCTTGCCGAAGCCGAGCTTGCCGAGCTCGCGCGCCAACTCCATCACGCGCGGGCCGTTGTCGGTCAGCGTGTCGTCGTCGAAGAAGATTTCCTTCACCTGCGGCATCTCGCGCAGCACATATTGCACTTCCTCGATCACTTTGGGGATCGAGCGCACGCGGTAATTGTGGCCGCCGACGGTCTGCGGCCACAGGCAGAAGGTGCAGCGGCTCTTGCACCCGCGCCCGGTGTAGAAGCTGACATAGGGGTGCTTGAGATAGCCGCCGAAATATTTCTCGATCGTCAGGTCGCGCTTGTAGATCGGCGAGACCATCGGCAGATCGTCCATGTTCGCGATGATCGCGCGGTCCTTGTTGTGGACGATCGAACCGTCGGGTGCACGGTAGGAGATGCCGTCGACCTCCGACAGCGGCTTGCCTTCGGCGACGTCGACCACGGTATAGTCGAACTCGTTGCGGCACACGAAATCGACCGACGGCGCTGACAGCAGCGACTTCTCGGCCTCGACCGCGACCTTGGCGCCGATCATCCCGATCAATGCCTTGGGATTGCGTTCGCGGATCAGGTCGGCGGTGTGCGAATCCTGCCGAAAGCTCGGCGTCGAGGTGTGGAGGATGACGAGTTCCTTGTCGTCGACCTCATGCTTGATGTCGTCCCAGCTCTGATCGTGCGCCGGCGCATCGATCAGCCGTGAGCCCGGAACCATCGCCGCGGGCTGCGCGAGCCAGGTGGGGTACCAGAAGCTGCGCACCTCGCGCTTCATCTGATAGCGCGCGCCGGCGCCGCCGTCATAACCGTCGAACGAAGGGGCCTGGAGGAACAACGAACGCATCATGAGGCGGGAATCTCCGGTTCGGCCGTGATCCGGCCTTCTGGCTCCATTCTAAGCACTGCGCCTCGCCAATCAACCGATCGCACGGTCAGACTGGCGATAAACACTGCAAAAGTCAGGCAATCGCGCAGCGGCAGCAGCCAAAGCGGCGCGGTGCGCGCGCCGGCCTGGCGGTCGACGGCGATCGCGACGGCCATCCGCACGGCGAGTGCGAAGCCGGCGAGAGCGAGTCCTGGCAGCGGCAGAAACGGCGTGGCGAGCAGCGCCAGCGGGAAGGGCATCGCAATGACGCCCATCGCATAGCTCAGCGGCACCACGTCGCGGATGGTCGCACCCCAACGCAGTTCGTGGCGCCACAGCGCACCGAAATCGGGCTCCGCCGAAGCATGCGCGACGAGCATCGGCGGCACGACGACTTGCAGGCCCTGCGCGGCAACCGCTTCGCCGATCGCATAATCGTCGGCGAGCACATCGGCGAACGCCGCAAACCCGCCGATCGCGGCAAGCGTCGTCAGGCGCATTGCGATCGTCGAACCCATGCACGGCTTGGCGAGCCCATGCGCCGTCCCGAAGATCACGCCGGGGAGGAACTGCCAGCTCAACCCGGCCGCCGCGACGCGCGACCAGAAACCCGCATCGCCGCGGCCGTGATAGGCGAGGGTGACCGCGCCCGTGTTCGGCCGATCGAGTGCAGCGAGCAGACCCGCGAGGTAATCCGGCCGAGCGACCATGTCGCTGTCGCTGAGCGCGAATATGTCGTGCGCGATATGTGGCTCGAGGTTGATCAGGTTTGCGACCTTGCCGTTGGCACCGTGCGGTCTGGGGTCGACGATCAGGTCTATACGGGCGTGCGGATATCGGGCTTGCAGCGCCTCGACCGCGGCAACCGCCGCGTCGTCGGCGCGATGCACGCCGCAGAGCAGCTGAATCGGGCCGTCATGCTGCTGCTCGAGGAAACTCGCGAGATTGTCGGCCAGCCGCGGCTCGGCGCCGTAGAGCGGTTTGAGGATGGTGACGCCTTCGGTTCGCCGAGCGGGTTTGGCGGCGCCGGCGAAGAAGGCGCGGAAAGTGACCAGTGCGGCCAGCATGTAGAGGCTACCGATCAGGCTGAGCGCTGCGGGGAGCCAGGCGAGGAGAGTCAAGCAAGATCCTCCCCGGAACGGGGAGGGTGTTCAAGCGAGATCGCGTCCCCCGGACGCGATCTTGGCCTGCCAGGGGCAGGCCAGAGCTTGAACACATGCGAAGCATGGTGGAGGGGGCGCTCCACACGGGAATCGCCCAGCGGAGGGCCCCCTCCACCACCGCCCTGCGGGCGGCGGTCCCCCTCCCCGTGCCGGGGAGGATCTTCCCTCGAAATCGGCGCGGTAGCTTCCATGCGGCCTCCCCTATGCCAGTGCGCATCTCCTGTGTAGAGCGCACGCGTGACTTCGGCCGGCGCACCTCTGACTCTCGTCACCGGCGTGTCGGGCTTCGTCGGATCGGCGGTCGCGCGGGCGCTTGCATCGCGCGGACTGCGGGTGCGCGGGCAGGTGCGTGCGTCGAGCCCACGCGGCAATCTGAACGACTTTCCCGGCGAACTGGTCGAGGCCGACCTGCGCGACGCCGAGGCGGTCGGTCCCGCGATGCAAGGGGTAACGCATCTCTTCCACGTCGCCGCCGATTATCGGCTATGGGCACCTGATCCCGAAGAGATCGTCCGCAACAACGAAGCAATGACGCGCGTCGTGATGGAAGCCGCGCTCGCCGCCGGCGTCGAGCGCATCGTCTACACCTCCAGCGTCGCCACGCTGAAACCGCGCGACGACGGCCCCGCCGATGAAGCCCGCGCTGCGACGCCCGAACAGGCCGTCGGCGCGTACAAGCGCAGCAAGGTCGTCGCCGAGCGCCTTGTCGAAACCATGATCGCCGGACGCGGCCTTCCGGCCGTGATCGTCCAGCCCTCGACGCCGATTGGCCCGCGCGATGTCAAGCCGACGCCCACCGGGCGAATCATCGTCGAGGCGGCCAACGGCAAGATGCCCGCGTTCGTCGATTCCGGGCTCAACCTCGTCCATGTCGACGACGTCGCTGGCGGACATTTGCTCGCGCTCGACAAGGGCAGGGTAGGCGAGCGCTACATCCTCGGCGGCCAGGATGTGATGCTCGGCGACATGCTCGCCGAGATCGCCGCGATCGTCGACCGCAAACCGCCGACGATCCGCATCCCTCGCGCGCCTCTGTTCCCGCTCGCCTGGGCGAACGAGCAGCTCCGCAAGGTCATCGGCGGCGATCCGTTCCTCACCGTCGATTCGCTCAAAATGGCGAAACACCGCATGTTCTTCTCCTCCGCCAAGGCCGAAGCCGAACTCGGCTATCGCGCGCGCCCACACCACGAGGCGCTGGTCGACGCGATCGCCTGGTTCCGCGATGCGGGGATGATCGGGTGATGAGCGAGTTCGGACCGTATACAACCCGACTTGGTCCCCTTCCCGGTGCGGCGGAGCAATCGCATTTAAGCGACTCGTCACCCCGGACTTGTTCCGGGGTCCAAGGTGAGCCGGGGGAATCCATTGAGCCTCTTTCGATTCCGGTGTGGATAGTTGGACCCCGGAACAAGTCCGGGGTGACGGCTTTGGCGGCTGTACCCGCCCAAATGCGATGCCCCTGCTTCGCATTAAGAGGGCACTAAATGCCCCTAGCCCTCAACCTCATCGCTGCCCTCTCACTTGCCATCTGGCTGGTCCTGATCTTCGCCCGCCACGGCTTCTGGCTCGCGCGCGAACGCGACACCCGTGATCTGCCGCTCGAACCCGCGCATTGGCCCGATGTCGTCGCCGTCGTCCCCGCACGCGACGAAGCCGATGTCATCGCCCGTTCGATCGGCAGCCTCGCCGCGCAGGATTACCCAGGCAGCTTCCGCATCGTTCTGATGGACGATTCCTCCAGCGACGGCACCGGCGACATTGCCCGAAACCTCGGCTCCGATCGCGTCGAAGTCGTCGCCGGCGCCCCGCTCGCCGAGGGCTGGACCGGCAAGCTCTGGGCCGTCTCGCAGGGCGTCGAGCGCGCTGGCAAACCGGAATATCTCTGGCTCACCGACGCCGATATCGAGCACGCCCCCGATACGCTCCGTACCTTGGTCACGCGCGGCGAGGCCGGTGATCTCGCGCTGGTCACGCTGATGGCGCGGCTGCGCTGCGACAGCTTCGCCGAGCGCATGCTGATCCCCGCGTTCGTGTTCTTCTTCCAGCTGCTCTACCCGTTCGCCCTGGTGAACCGGCCCAAGGGCCTTGGCGGCGCGGCCGGCGGGTGCATGCTCGTCCGCCGCACTGCGCTCGAGGCGGTCGGCGGGATCGCCGCGATCCGCGATGCGCTGATCGACGATTGCACGCTCGGCGCGCTGCTCAAGACGCAGGGGCGCGTCTGGCTCGGACTCACCGACCGCTCGCGCAGCATCAGGCCCTATGAACGCTTCGGCACCATTGCGGCGATGATTTCGCGCTCGGCTTATGCCCAGCTCAACTATTCGCCCTTGCTCCTCGCTGGCACTATCCTCGGGCTGGGGCTGGTCTATGCCGCGCCGCCGTTGATCGCCATCTTCGGCCATGGCTGGGCGCGCATCGCTGGCGCATTCGCCTGGTTGCTGATGGCGATCGCGTTCCAGCCGATGCTCGCCTTCTACCGCCGCTCGCCCTTGTGGGGCGTTGCGTTACCGGCGATCGCGGCTTTCTACGCCGGCTGCACCTTGCTATCGGCGTGGCAGTACGCCCGCGGACGCGGCGGCATGTGGAAGGGGCGCGCGCAGGCGGCGGGACGATGAGCGAAGCAGCCGACCTTGCTTCGGGCAAGGGCAGCAAAGACGAGAATTTCCCGGTGGCGAGCTTCCTGCTGCGCCCGGAGCATCGCGCCCCGATCATGGCCTTCTATCGCTTCGCCCGCGCGGCCGACGACGTATCCGACAACGAGAGCGCAACGCCCGAGCAAAAGCTCGAACTGCTCGCGCACATCCGCGCCGGGCTCGACGGCGAGGGGGCACCCGAAGCGATGGCGCTGGCCGCGGTAATGGCCGAGCGCCGCATCGACTACGCACATGCGCACGAACTGCTCGACGCGTTCGTCCGCGACGTGACGGTCACGCGCACCGCCGATTGGGACGATCTAATCGGCTATTGCCGCCTCTCGGCAATGCCCGTCGGCCGCTATGTGCTCGACGTCCATGGCGAGAGCCGCGGCACCTGGCCGGCAAACGACGCACTGTGCGCCGCGCTCCAGGTGATCAACCATTTGCAGGATTGCGCGAAGGATTATCGCACGCTCGATCGAGTCTATATTCCGCTCGATACCGGCGTGCGGCTCGAGGACCTTGGGAGCGACCGCGCGACGCCAGCGCTGCGCGCCATCCTCACGCAGCTGGTCGGCCGCACGCGCGGCCTGCTCGAGCAGTCGGCGGGCTTCGCTGCGCAGATCCGTGATCGCCGGCTGGCAGCTGAAGTCGCAGTGATCCAACGACTTGCGGTCAGCCTTTGCGACCGGCTCGAAATGCGCGATCCTCTCAGCGAACGCGTGCACCACGGCAAGTTCGAAACGGCCTGGCTCGCGCTCGGCGCCGCCGTCCCCACGCTGCTGCGGCGCGCGGCATGACCGAGCAAGTCGCCCCCGCCGCCCAGGCCTCCGGCAGTTCCTTCTATGCCGGAATGCGCATGCTGCCCAAGCCCGAGCGCGAGGCGATGTATGCCGTCTACGGCTTCTGCCGCATCGTCGACGACATCGCCGACGACCAACAGGGCGACCGCGCCGCGCGCGCCGCCGGGCTCGACCAGTGGCGCCGCGATCTCGACGCGCTCTTTGCGGGCAAGGATCCGGGCCAGGCGATTCTGGTCGCCGAGGCGGTCCAACGTTTCGACCTCGACCGCGCCGACTTCGAAGCCGTGATCGACGGCATGGCAATGGACGTCGAACGCGACATCCGCTGGCCGAGCATCGACGAACTCGATCTCTATTGCGACCGCGTCGCGTCGGCGGTCGGACGGCTCTCGGTCCGCATCTTCGGCATGCCACGCGAGCCCGGCCTGCAACTTGCGCACCATCTCGGCCGCGCGCTCCAGCTCACCAATATCCTGCGCGACATCGACGAGGATGCGGCGATCGGCCGCGTCTATCTGCCGGCCGAGGCGCTTACGGGCGCCGGGATCGCGCTGACCACACCGGAGGAAGTCGCTGCCGATCCGCGCATCGACCAGGCGGTCCGCCCGCTGGTGGCGCGCGCGCACGCGCATTATCGTGCCGCCGACGCCGTGCTCGCCGCGCGCCCCGCCGGCCATCTGATCGCGCCGCGGCTGATGGAAGCGGTCTATTCGAAGATCCTCAAGCGCATGGAAGTCATCGGCTGGGCGCCGCCGCGTACGCGGGTGCGCGTCAGCAAGCCCGCCCTGCTGTGGACGGTCGCGCGGCTGCTGGTGACGCGTTGAGCTTCACGCGCGCAGATCCTCCCCGGAACGGGGAGGGGGACCATGCGAAGCATGGTGGAGGGGGCCCTCCACGAGGGAATCGCCCAGCCGTGGGCCCCCTCCACCACGCCGCTTCGCGTCGCGGTCCCCCTCCCCGTTCCGGGGAGGATCTTGAGCGCTTCACGCGCGCCACCATTGCCGGCGCGGGGCTCGCCGGCCTGTCGGCGGCTGTGCGGCTCGCCGAGGCGGGGCTGCAAGTGCGCATCGCCGATTCCGCCGCCCAGGCCGGCGGCCGCTGCCGTTCCTACCATGACACCCAGCTCGGGCTGACGATCGACAACGGCAACCATCTCGTGCTGTCGGGCAACACATCCGTCGCGCGCTTCCGTGCAACGGTCGGCGCGACCGAGTCGCTCGCCGGCCCCGAGCATGCCGAATTCGCCTTCACCGATCTCGCCGATGGCGCATCCTGGACGATCCGGCTCAACGACGGTCCGGTGCCATGGTGGGTGTTCGCCAAGGATCGCCGCGTGCCCGGCACCGGCGTTGCGGACTATCTCAAGCTCGCCGGGGTGCTGACCGGCGGTGCGCGCGCCACAGTCGGCGACCGGATCGCGGCCGCCGGACCGGTCTGGGTCAGGCTGCTCGAACCGGTGCTGCTCGCAGTGCTCAACACGCGGCCGGAACGCGGATCGGCGCGGCTGGTAGCGGCGGTGCTCAAGGAATCGCTGCTCCGCGGCGGCAAACCGAGCCGTCCGCGTATCGCCGAGCCCAGCCTGGGCGCGGCCTTCATCGATCCCGCACTTGCCTGGCTCGCGGGGAGAGGCGCGCCACTGACACTCGGCAAGCGACTGCGCGCCATCGCCACCGAAGGCGACCGTGTCACTGCACTCGATTGGGGCGCTGGCCCCGAACCGGTCGCCGACGACGAAGCGGTGGTCCTCGCGGTCCCGCCCTGGGTGGCGACGTCGTTGCTCCCGGAAATCCCCGCACCCGACGTCTTTCATGCGATCGTCAACGCGCATTTCGCCGTGACGCCCCCCAAAGGCGCCCCGGCGATGCTCGGCGTGCTCGGCGGCACGGCCGAATGGCTGTTTGCCTTTCCGGATCGCATCTCGGTGACGGTGAGCGCCGCCGACGCGATCGTCGACCTCGACCGCGAGGAACTCGCGCGGCGTTTCTGGGCCGACATCCAATCGGCCTATGGTTTCACGGCGAACATGCCGCGCTGGCAGATCGTCAAGGAAAAGCGCGCGACCTTCTCGGCGACACCCGAGCAGGACGCCAAGCGCCCGCCGGCGAAGACGCGCTGGCGCAACCTGTTCCTCGCCGGGGATTGGACGCAGACGGGGCTGCCCGCCACGATCGAAGGTGCGTTGCGCTCGGGAGAGACTGCTGCGCGGCTGGTGCGGGCACCTTCTTCACGCACGCAGTCCTGATCCGCCGCCCTAAGCCAGCTCAAGCCGGATCGCCGCCTTGTCGTAATCGATCAGCCCCATCTCCCCGTTCGGGAAGATCTCGCGCTCGCCGATCCACCGCTGCGATTCCTCGAACACTTCGCGGGTGTACGGCTCGAACACGATCCGCTCGCCCGGGCCCCAGCGACCCGTATCCATCTGTGCGTGGAATCGCTCCGGAAACTCCTTCTTGTAATGGTGCGTGTACAGTTCCGGCCGCAGGTCGATGGCGCGCTGCGCGCGGCGCAGTGCCGCATAATATTTGCGCACATCCTCCAGGTTCGGCTCGCGCGTCACCATTGCCGCCATCATGAAGCTCGTGTCGATGATCTTCCGGAAGCCGAGCTGCTCGAGGAAATAATAGGGCCCGCTGAACAGCGCCGCCGCCGGCACTTTCCCGTCGATCAGCAGCTCCATCCGGCTGAACAGCATCCCGTCGGCGAACGAGAGGTTGATCTGCTCGCGGTCGAGATAACGCTCGAGCGCCTGGATTGTCGAATAATGGCTGCCCGACTGATAGCCGACCGAGATCGGCACCCCGGCGAGGTCCGACGGCGTGCGGATGTCCGAATCCGGCGCGACGAAGATCCCCGAGGGCGACACCGAATAGGCGTCGGCCAGGATTCGGCCGTGCCCGGAGGACGCCGCGACATTCACCGTCCAGTGGCAGGCGCAGCTGACGTCGCTCTGGCGACCGCGCTCGATCGTCTGATAGGCGCCGACCTTTTCGCCGAGCTGGTGGCTCTGCGCGTTCTTCGAATCCAGCCCTTCGTGGAATTCATAGTCGAGCCCCTCGGCGGCGAAATAGCCTTTCTCCTCCGCGACCCACTCATGCAGCCGGAAGTGCGGCTGAATCACGAACCTGGCCATGACTCTCTCCTAAGTTTTTGTTTTGTAGATCTTATAGCGGCCGCCGTTCTCGCGTCGAGGGCCTGATCGCGCGCGCGGCTGGATCCGTGGCTTCAATCCTGCTCCGGCACCGGCTAACAGGCGCGCCATGGCCACGCTTTCCCAGACCATCGATCCACTCGCGCAGATCGATGCCGCAGTCGACCGCGCCGCGGCCGCGCTCGCCGATGCACAACGTGCCGACGGCCATTGGGTGTTCGAGCTCGAAGCCGATTGCACGATTCCCGCCGAATATGTGCTGTTGCGCCACTATCTCGGCGAGCCGGTCGACGCCGAGCTCGAGGCCAAGATCGGCCGCTACCTCCGCCGCATCCAGTCGCCCGAGCATCACGGCTGGGGGCTGTTCCATGCCGGCGGCTTCGACATCAGCGCCTCCGTGAAAGCCTATTACGCGCTCAAGATGATTGGCGACGATCCCGACGCCCCGCACATGGCGCGCGCGCGCGGCGCCATTCTCGCGGCCGGCGGGTCCGAAGCGGTCAATGTCTTCACGCGAATCCAGCTCGCGCTGTTCGGCGCGGGGTCCTGGAACGCGGTGCCGACCATGCCGCCCGAGCTGATCCTGCTGCCGCGCTGGTTCCCGATCCATTTGTCGAAGATGAGCTATTGGGCACGCACGGTGATCGTGCCGCTGCTGGTAATCGGCGCGCGCAAGCCCCTCGCGCGCAATGCCAGGGGAATCAAAGTCGACGAACTCGCCAGCGGCCGCCCGGCGCCGCTCCAGAGCAAGGCATCGAACAAGAAGTGGCTATGGACGATAGGTTTCGGCGCGCTCGACCGGCTGCTCAAGGCCGGCGACGCATTGTGGCCGACGAAGCTTCGCCAGCGCGCGCTCGACACCTGCGAGGCCTGGGTCGTCGAACGGCTCAATGGCGAGGACGGGCTGGGCGCAATCTATCCGGCGATGGCGAACAGCGTGATGATGTTCGACTTGCTCGGCTATGCCGAGGATCATCCGGCGCGAGCGATTGCGCGGGTGTCGGTCGAGAAGCTGCTCGTGATCCGCGACGACGAAGCCTATTGCCAGCCCTGCGTCTCCCCCGTGTGGGATACGGCGCTCGCGGCGCATGCGATGATCGAGGCCGGCGGCGACGCGAACGAAGCGCGCGCGCGGGCCGCGCTCGACTGGCTCAAGCCGCTCCAGGTGCTCGATGTAGAAGGCGACTGGGCCGAGGAGCGGCCGGGCGTGCGCCCCGGCGGCTGGGCGTTCCAGTACCGCAACGATCATTATCCCGATCTCGACGACACTGCAGTGGTGGTAATGGCGATGGACCGCGCCGCCGTGCCCGATCGGGCGCCGATCGATCGCGGCGTCGAATGGACCGTAGGCCTGCAGTCGAAGAACGGCGGCTGGGGCGCGTTCGATGCCGACAACGCCTATGACTATCTCAACAACCTGCCGTTCGCCGATCATGGCGCGCTGCTCGACCCACCCACCGCCGATGTCTCGGCACGCTGCCTGTCGATGCTCGCCCAGCTCGGCGAACGCGGCACGCCGCGAATGGCGGCGGCAATCGAATATCTCCGCCGCGAGCAGGAGCCCGACGGCAGCTGGTTCGGCCGCTGGGGCGTCAATTACATCTACGGCACCTGGTCGGTGCTGTGTGCGCTCAACGCCGCCGGAATCGAGCCCGACGAGCCGATGGTCCGGCGCGCCGTCGAGTGGCTGAACGTGATCCAGAACTCCGACGGGGGTTGGGGCGAGAGTTGCGACAGCTATGACCTCGACCGCACTGGCCATGTTCCCGCGCCCTCGACCGCGTCGCAAACCGCCTGGGCGCTGCTCGGACTTATGGCCGCGGGCCAAGTCGACAGCCCGGCGGTGCGGCGCGGGATCGACTGGCTCGCCGCCAACCAAGATGCCGACGGCCTGTGGGGCCAGGAAATGTACACCGGTGGCGGTTTCCCGCGCGTCTTCTATCTGCGCTACCACGGCTATCCCAAATATTTCCCGCTCTGGGCAATGGCGCGCTACCGCAATCTCAAGCGCTCGAACGCGAAGCGCGTGACGGTCGGCATGTGACTATATTGATCGCGACTGGCATGCAGCGCGAGGCCAGGCTGATGGCCGCGCCCGGCGTCACCGTCGTGACAGGGGGCGGTGACAGTGCCCGCCTCGAACGCGCGCTCGACGCCGCCGTGTCCGGCGCGACGCTGCTGATCTCGAGCGGCCTCGCCGGCGCGCTCGATCCCGACCTCGCACCCGGCGACATCGTGCTCGACGGCCCCTCCGATCTCGTCGAGACGTTGCTGCTGGAATTTCCCGAAGCCTATGTCGGCTGGGTGATGGGCAGCGACGTGCCCGTCGGCTCGGTCGCGGACAAGGCCAAGGCCGCCAAACAGGGCGCGATCGCCGTCGACATGGAAAGCCACGTCGCCGAGCGTGTCGCCGCGCGCAACGGCGTGCCGTTCCTGGTCCTGCGGGTCATCTCCGATGGCGCCGAGGACGCCCTGCCGCCAGCCGCGCTGGTGGCGATGAAGCCCGACGGCGGCATCGCCTTGGGGGGCGTGCTTGCGTCGCTCGTACGGCATCCCGCGCAGTTGCCGGCGCTGATTCGAACGGGACGTGACGCGGAGAAGGGGTTCCGTGCGCTGCGCCGGCTGCACGCCAGGCTGAACGCTGGGGCAGGGGCACTCGATCTCGCTCGGCTCGCGCTCGAGGATGGCGCGCGCCCCTGATCCGTCGCGCCAGCGGTTTTTGGTCAGCCAGCATCGCCCGACGACGCGGAAAAATGCGGAAACAGTCGAATATCGCAGCCTTCCTCGAGACGGAACCCGGTGCCATGGGGGCCGTCAATGCATGCGTGCGATCGTTCTGGCCAATGTCCCGGCGGGCGCAAATTGGCGGCGATCAGCTCATTGGCAATCCGATAATTGCCGCAAGCACAAAATAATGCTCGCTATCGTTATAATAATAGTTCGTAATAAGATATATAGGCCTTGAACATGTTATAAGGGAAATTACGTAATTTATCCAAGATATTTGACGGAACAAAATTAACCATTGGTCATTATCCTAACACGATACCACCATAATATTATGCAAGTATGGTAATCTTTTCTCGCATTGACTGTATTATAACATCGGAATTCGCGGACCGAGATTCTCGATGCGAAGTGCGGCGCACGTCCAGCAGGCACGCTCCGCACCCGTCTCCACCGGTCATTATGTAGCATGGCTACGTGCGCACCTGCCGCTGCGTGGGGTCTCACGATTCAGAAAGCGGCGGCACACGAGGTGGGCATGTTCGACAAAAGTGTGAAGTCAGGGGTGATCGCGTCCGCCGAACTTGTTCCAGCCAGAGCGGGTACGGATCAGGTCACGTCGACCAGTAACGTGAAGCCCGCCGGACGCACGCTATCCGATCCTTTCCGGCCTTCGCGGCCGGCGGGGCGCGCCCGGATCGACAATCTCGATAGTTTCCGCGGCCTCCTCGAGGCCGCTCCGGACGCAATGTTAGTGGTCGACCAGGATGGCAAGATCGTCCTTCTCAACGCCCAGGCCGAAAAGTGCTTTGGCTACCGCGAGAGGCAATTGGTCGGGCGCAACGTATCTGAAATTATTCCGGACGGTTTCGCAGAACGCGTCATCGCTGACGGCACGCGCACGACGGCAGAAGCGCTAGCCCAACAGATCGGCACCGGCATCGAACTCGTAGCGCGACGCAAGGACGGCAGCGAATTTCCCATAGAAATCATGCTGAGCCCAATTGAGGGCCCCGACGGCATGCTGGTCACTGCTGCCATCCGCGACATTTCGATGCGGAAGCGCTCGGAAGAGCATCTGGCGCGCACGGAACGCCGCTATCGCGGACTGTTGGAAGCCGCTCCCGATGCCATGGTGGTCGTCGACCAGGATGGGAAGATCGTCCTCCTCAACCTGCGTGCGGAAAATCAGTTTGGCTATTTTCGAGATGAACTGATCGGCCAGAAAGTCACTGACATAATCCCGGTGGGCTTTGCCGAGCGATTGATAGCCGACGGCACGCGGACCGCTGCCGACGCACTTGCGCAGCAGATAGGGATGGGAATTGAGCTGGTTGCGCGCCGCAAGGACGGCAGCGAATTTCCTATCGAAATCATGCTCAGTCCGATGGAGAGTCTCGAGGGCATATTGGTTACCGCAGCCATTCGGGACATCTCGGTGCGCAAACGGGCGGATGAATATCTCGCGCGCATGGAGCGGCGATATCGCGGCCTATTGGAGGCGGCGCCCGACGCGATGGTGGTCGTGGCCCCGGATGGCCGAATCGTTCTCTTGAATGTCCAGGCGGAAAAGCAGTTCGGGTACAATCGCGACGAGCTGATCGGCCAGAAAATCACCGACATAATCCCCGCCGGGTTTGCCGAAAGACTCCTTGCCGACGGCCTCCGATCCCCGGAAGCCGCTCGGGCGCAGCAGATTGGCACCGGGATCGAGCTGCGGGGTAAATGCAAGAACGGTCAGGAATTTCCGATTGAAATCATGCTGAGCCCGCTGGAAAGCGCCGAGGGGACTCTCGTCACGGCCGCAATTCGCAACATTGAGGTGCGCAAGCGTGCCGAGGCCCATCTCCTTGAAAAAGTAGCCGAGCTTAATCGATCAAACGAAGAGCTCGGGCAGTTCGCATATATCGCTTCCCACGATCTGCAAGAACCTCTTCGGATGGTCGCCAGCTACACGCAACTTCTGTCGAAGCGATATAGTGGGAAGCTCGATTCCGATGCGGACGAGTTCATAGCTTTCGCTGTGGACGGTGCGACTCGCATGCAGCAGCTGATTCAGGATCTGCTGACTTTTTCACGGGTCGGCACGACCGGAAGGGCGCTAGGCCCGGTCTCCAGCGAGGATAGCTTCAACGAGGCCGTGAGGAACCTGAATGGCGCCATCGAGGGGAAGGGAGCGATCATAAGCTGCGATCCCCTCCCGGAGGTGCATGCCGACAAACATCAGCTCGTCCAATTGTTCCAGAACCTGATTGGCAACGCGATAAAGTATCACGTCGTAGGGGCTCCAAAGGTCCATGTTTCTGCCGCGCCCGTCGACGACTACGGTTGGCAGTTCTCGATCACCGACAACGGGATAGGCATGGAAAAGAAGTATTTTGAACAAATTTTTGGCATGTTTCAGAGGTTGCACGCACGTGAGGAATTTACCGGTACCGGAATCGGACTTGCGATCTGTAAGAAGATTATTGAGCGTCATGGAGGGAGTATTTCGGTGACATCTCAGCCAAACGAAGGATCCACTTTCAGTTTCGTGTTGGAAGGAAACCGCTGATGCATGCCATCCACGAAACGAATGGTCCGTTTGTAGTTCTTCTAGTCGAGGACAGCCCCGGGGACGTCCGGCTGACCCGCGAAGCCTTTTGTCATGCCAATATGGCGATCATGCTGCATGTCGCATCCGACGGCGTCGAGGCCCTCGCCTTTCTCAGCCAAACGGGCGTCCATGCCGGAAGTCCGAGGCCCCATTTGATCCTGCTGGATCTCAACCTGCCGAGAATGGACGGTCGCGAAGTCCTCGCGCAGATCAAGGCGGATGAGAATCTCAAGAGCATCCCCACCGTCATCCTCACCACCTCTGACACAGAGGCCGACATTGCCGTAAGCTACCGGCTTCAAGCCAATTGTTATCTCAGCAAACCTGTGCAGCTTGAGGCATTCGAAAGCTTAGTGAAAAGCATCAACGACTTTTGGTTGACCAAGGCCAAACTTCCCCAGCATCGGGAATCGTCATGACTGCAATGCAGATTGCGCTTCTTCTCGTTGAAGATAACTGTGGAGACGCGCGCCTCTTGCAGGAAATGCTCAATGAGCAGGGAGCGAGCCGCACCACCCTGAAGCGAGTGGCAACGATGCGCGAGGCGGACGCATATCTCGCGGACCATGTCGTCGATATCATCCTTCTCGACCTCGGTCTCCCCGACGCGCAAGGGCTGGAAGCGCTGCGTCGCTGCCGCGTCGCTGCACCGCAGACGCCCACTGTCGTTCTCACCGGAACGGATGACGAGGATGTCGCCACGCTGGCTTTACAGCAGGGCGCGCAAGATTATTTGATCAAGGGGCAAATCGAGACGCGAGGGCTGATGCGCGCCTTGCGATATGCCATCGAGCGCAAGGCAATGGAAGAAACCTCGCGCGTATTATCTCTCCAAATTGCCCATTCCGCCGAGCATGACGGCCTGACGGGCTTACCCAACAGGGTTCTTCTTCACGATCGCCTGGGGCAGGCGATCGCGCTCGCGGGGCGCCACAGGAACAAGACCGCGGTTCTGTTCCTTGATTTGGATGGCTTCAAGCATATCAACGATTCCCTCGGGCACTGTGGGGGGGACCAACTGCTCCAATCCATCGCTGCCCGATTATTGTCCTGCGTCCGAACTGGGGACACCGTAAGTCGGCAGGGCGGCGATGAATTTGTCGTGCTTCTGTCCGACGTGGATAGAGCGGAAGCTGCCGCCGTCATCGCGGATCGAATGCTAAAAGCGGTCAAGGAAGCGCACTCCATCAATGGAGAGGTCGTTCACATCACGACCAGCATTGGGATCAGTGTCTTTCCCCAAGACGGCAACACCCCCGATATTTTAATCAAGAATGCGGATACGGCAATGTACCAGGCAAAGGAGGCCGGTCGCCAATCCTATCGCTTCTTCACGTCCGCGATGAACGAAAGAGCGGTGGAGCGACGCGCGATCGAGGAGGGGTTGCGGTCGGCCCTTCAGCAGCAGGAAATGCATCTCCATTATCAACCGAAGATCGATCTGAAGACAGGTGCTGTTTTCGGCGCAGAAGCCTTGCTGCGCTGGACTCATCCTGACCGTGGCGAAATTCCGCCATCCATATTCATCCCCATAGCAGAGGAATGTGGCCTCATCCGATCGATCGGTGATCAGGTGCTGGTGAAAGCGTGCCGCCAGCGCAAGGCGTGGTTGGACAATGGTCTAGATTTCGGTCCAATAGCAGTAAATGTTTCTGCAGTTCAGTTCGCTGAAGACGGTTTTCCCGATCGACTCTTGGCTATTTTGAAAGAGACCGAATTGGAGCCCCAGTTCCTTGAACTGGAAATTACCGAAAGCGTTCTGATGAAGCGGGTTGAATCGACGGCTGGAAAGCTCCAAGCAATCCGGGAGAAGGGCGTGCGCATCGCCATCGATGATTTTGGTACCGGCTATTCCAGCCTTAGTTACCTTCAGAACTTCCCGGTCGACAGTTTGAAAATCGACCAGTCCTTTGTGCAGAAAATCGGCGTCAGGGATCAAAGCGTGTTGGTCGGAGCGGTCATCGAAATGGCTCGGGCCCTCAGGCTGCGAGTGGTCGCGGAGGGGATCGAGACGCAGCGTCAGCTGGATTTCCTGGCAGCTCTGCACTGCGATGACGGTCAGGGATATTATTTCAGCAAGCCCCTGTCTCCGGAGCATTTCGCGCAGTTTCTGATCGGCGACAGGAATGTTCGGACTTTTCCGGTTGCGGCATAAGGACGCCGAAGTTGGGGTCTGGCAGAGCCGGATTGCCGTCGTCGAGAATTGCGGCGGGCGCGCTGGTGGCGATGAAGCCCGACGGCGGCACTGCCCTGGGTGCTGAGCTTGCGTCGCTCGCGCGGCATCCCGCGCAGTTGCCGGTGCTGATGCGAACGGGACGTGACGCGGAGAAGGGGTTCCGCGCGCTACGCCGGGTTCATGCTGGCGCAGGGGCGCTTGATCTTGCTCGGCTGGCGCTCGACGGTAGCGAGCGCCCCTGATCCTTCCCGCCTGACGACGCGGAAGATGCGGACAGCAAAGGCTACGAGAGCAATCCCGATTTTATCTGGGGCATAGACTCTTAAAGCTGCCTGGCGGCTGCCGCCCCAATTGCAGACCAGCCGCTATTTACATCCCGGACGGATAAATCGGCTCGCCCTCACGGTGCCACTCGAAAAGATATTCGTATGGCTCACCGTCGCCCTCCGCACGAAACTCCTTTGTAAGCGACCAACCCAATGTGCGGAATTGGTCTGCGACGACGGCCGACTGCGCTTTTCCAAGAGGGACAGAGAGTTCAAACGCTATGTCGCTACCAACCGGAACATCTGCCTTTTTTAAGCCTCGCAACAGGAAAGCTTCGCTCTCAACCGGACGTGGATCGCGACGAAGCAGCCATTCTTTGAAGGCGATAGTGGTAATGGTAGTGCCGTCTTCGCGCATAACGGCCGCGCTCAGGCGCTTGCCAACTGGAAGGCTGGTCAAAGCATCTACCGCGACCACCAGCCCGCGCTCTAGGTCAAAGGTTTCAAGCACCCGCATGTGGTGAGTGATGGCAGCTTAAACGACAGCTTTCCACCCACTCCTCGCCGTTCCGACGTCATCGGCGGATGGGATCAGTCCAAGAGTGGACCGGCTGGTTTTCGGACGGAAAGCAGCCTGACGGCAGCCGCCCCAGAGTCAGACGTTCGCACCGCACTCATTGCTGCTCGAAACCGGTCGTTGCCGGATGAAGGGATTGGGCGCTAATGGCGCGATGCCGGCGTGACGGAATTGGTAGGCGTATCGCTACAGCGATCCCGGCGATGGTGCGGGTTCGATCCCCTGCCGCTGGCAACTTCCGCCCCACAATCAGTCCTTTCCGCTTTGGGCGGCGCGCGCCAAAACGGACGGGCTCAAAACCGAACCTCTGTATCTTCCGCTGTCCGTTGCGAGATGGTCTTCAGGCGCGCTCGCGCTTTCGACGGATAAAATAGGCCGCCATGAAGGCGACGCTACCGCTGGCGAAGAAACTCGTGACCTGAGGCGGCAGGGCCTGCGTGTTGAAAATGAAAGCGCGCACGAGGGCGCCGAGCACGATGCCCAGGCACATGGCGGCAAACAACAATTCGAGCCTGAGCACGCGCATGAATTCGCGATAGGTGCCCTCACCAAATCGCCCATCCACCCAGCCACCAAACCTGTCATTCATGGGATGGCGCCGCCCGGAGAAGGCTCCGACAACGACGACGATTGGCAGAAGGACGATGAACCAGGGCATCGCTGAGAATGCCATGAACGTCTGCGGCGGAAGGGTTTGGGTTTGGATTATATTCCCGCCAACCACCAGCACCCAGAGTGCCAGCGCGAGGATTGCCGGTGCTCTCATATCCTGTCTTTCCCGACCTTGATGCCGCATATCTAAAGGCCACAGGATCACAGTCCATCCCACGGCGGCTTTCTCGAAGTGAGGCGCAAAGCCGATAGTCGCTTATCCGCGCTTCTCAGCCGTTCACGGACGTCTCTAAAGCCGACGGTTAGAAGGTCACGGCTTAACCGGACAATGCTCCCGGTGACCGACGAGTGTACGGCTCAGTCGATGAAGGCGGCCAGTTCATCGGGCGTTCCCTTTGGAAACGCCTGCTTCAGATAGGCCAGGAACGCCGACACGCGAGCGCTCAGAAGCCGGCGCGACGGATACAGCGTCCACAGGGCGATGTCGGGCCCCTCCACATCGCCCCACAGCAGTAGCCGGCCCGCAGCCAGGTCATGGCTCACGAGCGATAGCGGGAGGCGCGCCGCGCCGATCCCGAGCCGGGCCGCGTCGCGGACCATCATCATCGACGACAGCGACAGAACCGGATCGATGGCGATCGTCGACGGCCCGCCGGCCGCGGTGACCTTCCAGCTCGTCGCCGGATCCGCCGATCCCCGCACGATCGCCGGCGCCGCCGATCCGGCCGCCGGACGGGCGACCGCGGGCGCCGCCACGACCACCAGCCGGTCGTGAAGGAACGCCCGTCCGACCAGGCTCTCGTCTGGCCTTGGGTTCACGCGTATCACCAGATCATATCCCTCTTCGACCATGTCGACCGCGCGATCGTCGGTGACGACTTCCAGTCGAACCTCGGGATATTGCCGCACGAAACCGGCGGCGAGCTTCCCCATCGCCGTATGCGAGAACAGCAGCGGGGCGCTGATGCGCAGCCGGCCGCGCGGCGTATTGCCGCCCGACGCGATTGCGCTCGCGGTCTCCTCGATCTCCGTGAGCAGCGCCGCGGCGCGTTCGTACAGCGCGCGTCCCTCCTCGGTGAGTTTCAGATCGCGCGCGCCGCGTTCGAACAGGCGCAGGCTCAGCGTCGCCTCCAGTTCCGCCACGCGCCGCGACAGCGTCGCCTTGGGGCGTCCCGCGGCGCGTGCCGCGCGGCCGAAGCCGCCATGCCGGGCAACGAGCGTGAAGTCGGCGAGCGCGAGCAGGTCCATGTGTTCCACCAGTGAGACTATGTGTCCAGATATGGCCTCTATCGGATCATTTGTGGATCACTAATTTCGGGGACGTCAATAACGACACATCAGGAGACACCCCATGACCATCCTCGTAATCGGTGCTACCGGCCGCGTCGGCCGCCATGTCGTCGATCAGCTCGTCGCGCGCGGCGCGAATGTTCGCGTGCTCACCCGCGACCCCGCAAAGGCCAGCTTCCCGGCCGGCGTCGAGGTCGTCCAAGGCGAACTGCTCGACATCGACGCGCTGCGCCGCGCGTTCGACGGCGTCCGCACGCTCTTCCTGCTCAACGCCGTCAGCGGCGACGAATTCACCCAGGCGATCGTCACGCTCAACATCGCCCGCGAGGCTGGCGTCGAGCGCGTCGTCTATCTTTCGGTCATCCACGCGGACCGCTTCGTCAACGTCCCGCATTTCGCCGTGAAGGCCGGCGCCGAGCGGATGCTCGAACAGATGGGCTTCAGCGTGACCATCCTGCGTCCGTCCTATTTCATCGACAATGAACTCATGATCCAGGATGTCATTTTCAGCCATGGCGTCTATCCGATGCCGATCGGCGGCAAGGGCATCGCCATGGTCGACGCCCGCGATATCGCCGAAGTCGCCGCGATCGAGCTGATCCGCCGCGACCGGGCCCCCGGCAAGCTGCCGATCGAAACCATCAACCTGGTCGGCCCCGACACGCTGACCGGCTCGGACGTGGCCGCGATCTGGTCCGACATCCTCGGCCGCCCGATTGTTTATGCCGGCGATGATCCCAGCGGCTTCGAGGCGAACAATGCCAGCTTCATGCCGAAGTGGATGGCCTATGAGATGCGGCTGATGGCCGAACGCTTCGTCAGCGACGGCATGATCCCCGAAGCCGGCGATGTCGCACGCCTGACCGCGCTCCTCGGCCGTCCGCTCCGTTCGTATCGCGCGTTCGCCGCGGCGCTCGCCGCCAACCGCGCGGCGACCGTCTGAACGTCGCGGCGACCCGACAACCCGATTTAGAGGAATTCCCATGATCTATTCGACCGCCACCGTTCCCGTAAACCCCGCGGGCGAGGCTAGGCTTACGCGCGCGCAGGTCTGGGCCGGACTGGAACGCAAGGCCCGCGACGCGCGCCTCTTCCTCCCCGAAGGCCTCTGCACGCGCTGCGACGTCGTCGAGGAAAGCGCGACTCATTTCGTGCGTGAGGCCACCATTGCCGGTGCCGATCTGCGCGAGATCATCACGCTCGAGCCTGAGAGCAAAGTGACCTTCTTTCAGGCCGCGGGGCCGCGCGAAGGCGCGATCGTCAACGAGCTGTTCGAGGATGATGACGGCGCGCTCCAGCTTCGCTTCTATTGCTATCTCGGCCTGCGCGGCAAAACGCCGAACGGTTCCGAGGAACGGGCCGAGCAGGCGCAGTTCGACAGCGACCAGGGCTATTGGGCGGCCCTGCTTTCCACGCTGACGCGCACGCGCGAGTTGCTCGCCGAAGGCCGGCTTTGATCCGGGCGATCCGGTGCGGAACGCCGCGAGCGGCGGTCCCGCACCGGAGAGCGGCAGCGGCGACGACTCCCGTCCCCAAGTCCTCCACGCGTTCTATGCGGCGACGTCGCCACCACCGCCGGCTTGAGATCTCGGGACGCGATATTCAACGCATTGAACGGTCCGCAAGTCATTTTTCCGAGAAGGCTAGGAACATTCATCTTGAGAAATTCTGGTGCCCGAACTCTCGTCGGAGATTCCCTGCGTTTTCTTTAAACCGCAAAGCGTTGCATCCGACCGTCCGCCACATTAGCCTCTGCTGTCCCGGACAAGCGTGAAGTCGTGATGACGGGCGTGGACACGGACGAAGGGTCTTCGGGGGAGGGGCCAGAATGCTATCGCGTTTGTTCTGCATTCTTGCGGCAATGTTCCTGCTCAGCGGTACTGCGCGGGCCGAGTGGCGCGAGGCCAAGTCCAGGCATTTTATCATTTACTCGGACGGCACGCTCGAAGAGCTTCGAGAATTTGCGACCAAGGTCGAGAAGTTCGATCGTGCCGTACGGTACGTCCGCAAGATGCAGGATCCGCCGCTGGGCGATCATGGGCGCCTGACGATTTACGTCCTCAAGGACGCGGCGGCGGTCGAGCGCATGTACGGCAAGTCGGGAAGCGGTGTCGCCGGCTTCTAGTCTCCGCGCGCCACCGGGTCGGTCGCTTTCGTCAATCGCCAGCGCAACAGCGGCGTCCCGGAGGAATATCGGCAATTCCTGCTGAACGCCGACATCGTCTTCTTTCACGAATATTTCCATCACTTGATGCTGTCCGATACAAGTGCCGCGCTACCCCGCTGGATGGTCGAGGGTTTCGCGGAATTCTTCAGCACGGCGACGATCGAGCGCGACGGCTCGATATTGCTGGGCCGCGCCGCGAACCACCGCTCGGCCGAGCTTTTCGGACGCCACGAAGTGACGCTCGAGGCGATACTCGGAGACAGTTTCGGCAAGCTGAACGATCAGGCTACCGCCGACCTCTACGCCCGCAGCTGGCTGCTCAGCCACTATCTCTACACTTCGGTCGAGGGCCGCGGACAGCTCAGCCGCTATCTGGTCGCAATCCAGGCAGGAAAGCCGCCGATCGAGGCGGCGCGCGAGGCGTTCGGCGACCTAAAGCTGTTCGATCGCGCTCTGGACAAATATGTCGAGTCGAAGAGTCTGACGGCCTTTGTCGTGCCGGCCAGCCAGATCGGCATCGATCCGATCGAGGTGCGCACGATGACCGTCGCGGAGTCGGAGATCATGCCCGTGCGGATGCGAAGCGACCGCGGGGTCGACGAAAAGTCGGCAGCCGAAGTGGCGAAGCAGGCGCGGGCAGTCGCGGCGAAATACCCAGACGACGTGTTCGTCCAGGGCACGCTGGCCGAAACCGAACATGACGTCGGCGACTATCCGGCAGCGATCGCGGCGGCAGACCGCGCGCTGGCTGTGAACCCCAACGACGTGCAGGCCCTGATCTACAAGGGGCGCGCGCTGATGGCGCAGGGCAGGGACCACCCCAAGGAGACCGACTGGACCAAGGTGCGAAGCTGGTTCGTCCGGGCGAACCGCCTCGAACCGGAATTTGCCGAGCCCCTGATGCTCTATCACGCCAGTTTTGGCGCCCAGGGAATCGAAGCGCCGGAGACCGCATTGCAGGGCCTGCTATACGCGGTAGTGCTGGCGCCGGGGGATCAGGGGCTCCGGATGAGCGCCGTCGTCGAACTGATCCAGCGCAACCGGCTGGCGGAGGCGAAGACCAGCTTCATCCCGATCGCATACGACCCGCATTTGACGTCCCAGTGGCGCGACCGCTTCGCCAAGGTCATGGACTCGATTTCAGCGGGGCGCGGGGGCGAAGCCATAGCGCTGATCCAGGCACCCCCGCCGGAGCGTCCAGCGGACAAGCCACATTCCTAGGCGACGTGGACCAATTGGCGCTGGGGAGGCGCGGAGCTAGGGTTGGAATTCTCGGGGCAGTATTTCGATCTCCCCCCTCTGCCGCTAAAGCGCCTTCCCATTATTCCCCCGGTCCCGGTCCGGCAAAACATGATCCGGATCCAGCATCACCGAAGCGATCCGCCCGGCCGGCACCCCAATCACCGGCTTCATCCGCATCCACGTCTCCACCGGCAGCTTGATCCGCGTCGCATGGCCATCGGCGTACTTCACCTCCAGCACCGCCGGCATCACCAGCCTGTCGCGGCTCTCCAGCGTCACATTGGCTCCCTTGGCCGGGTCGCCATCCACATAGGCGACGTCCGCTACCGCCAGATCGAGCTGCCAATTGTTGAAGAACCAGCCACGCCAGAACCAGTCGAGGTCTTCGCCGGATTCGCTCGACATCTCGCGGAAGAAGTCGGACGGGCTGGGGTGCTTGAACGCCCAGTCGCTGGTGTATTTGCGGAAGGCGGGGTCGAAGCGCTCCGGCCCCAGGATCACGTCACGTAGCAGCCGTAGCCCAAGCGCGGTTTTGAAATAGCTCACCGAATGACGGTATTTTTCGCCGGCGACGTCGGGATAGCTCAGGATCGGCGGCGCATCCTTGTCCGCCAACAGCGGGAGGATCTCGTCGACCGGATTGCCGCCGCCCGGAGCATATTCGCTGTCGCGCTTGGGGCCGTAGACGCCGCCCTTGAATTCGTCGCTCTCGAACGTGTCGATGAACGTGTTGAAGCCCTCGTCCATCCACGCGTCGCGCCGCTCGTTCGAGCCCACGATCATCGGATACCAAGTGTGGCCGATCTCGTGCGCAGTGATCCAGAACAGCTCCTTGCCCTTGTCCGGGATGCCGTCGAACGCCATCCCCGGATATTCCATGCCGGTCGAGCCGCCGGCGATGCTCCAGGCGGTGGGATAGGGGTAGGGCAGCCAATGCTGCGAGAAGCGTTCGACCGAATCCTTCAAATATTCGGTCGATCGACCCCAGCCGGCATCGCCCGCGCTCTCGACCGGATAGACGCTTTCGGCGAGCGCGGTCTTGCCGCCGGGCAGGTTCATCTTCGCGGCATCCCACACGAACGCACGCGAGGCGGAAAAGGCCACGTCTCGGGTGTTGGCGAAGTGATAGCGCCAGGTCTTCTCGGCTTTCGCCGCCGGCTGCACACTGTCGCGCGTCACTTCGTCCGGCGTTCGGATCATCACCGTGGCGTCGCTCGTCGCGGCCTTGGCGAGGCGCGTGCGCTGGAGCGGCGTCAGCACTTCGGCGGCATTGGTCAGCACGCCGCCGCCGGCGACGATCATGTCCGCCGGAACCGTGACCGCATAATCTATGTCGCCATATTCGCAGTAGAATTCGGAGCCGAGGTAGGGAAGCGTGTCCCAGCCGCGCAGATCGTCATAGACCGCCATGCGCGGGAACCATTGCGCAATATCGAAGATCGGCCCGTTCGGCGTGTCCAGCCACGAATTGCGTCCGCCCCACACGCCCGGAATGGCGTAATGATAGGCGATGCGAAATTTCAGCTTGGTTCCGCCTCCGTTGAGCGGCTGGTCGAGCCGGATGTTCATCCGCGTGTCGGAAACCAGGAACGGGACCTTCACCCACGCCTTGCCGCGCGCCACTTCCACCGAGGCGATGCCATAGCCCTCGCTCTGCCCGCCACCGCCGCCCTTGCGCCGCCCCCCGGCCACCATTGCGCGCGAATCCGCACGATAGATGTTCTGGTCGAGCTGCAGCCACAGGCTCGGCAGGCTGTCGGGGCTGTTGTTGCTATAGTCGACCACTTCGGTCGCAGTCAGCGTCTTGGCCGCGACGTCGATCCGTGCCGTGATCGAATAGTCGACCCGGTTCTGCCAATAGTTTCGCCCGGGCGCGCCATTGGCGGAGCGATAGCCATTCACGCCGTCCGGCAGCACCTGCCGGGCGAAGGCGATCTTCGGGTCGAAATCGGCTGCCCAACCCGGAACCGCGCTCAACCCCGCGATCAGCGCCAGTGCGACGCCGGTCGAGGCGAAACTCTTCATCGAACTCGGAAAATACTGTCGCATCGATTCTCCATCGGAAAGCAAGGAAAGCGTAAGAGGCTCAATGGATTTCGGCGTGGTCGGGTATCCCCGGCACTTCGCCTGGCGAGTCGCGATTCAGCTTTGCCGCACGTCGCTCTGCCCTGCCTCGTGCAACGCCGCGGCCTGGTCGATGACTGCGAGGGCATCTTCGAACACCGTCGGCAGCAGTCGCTGTCCAAATGGCGTGAGATTCAGGCGATCCGTCAGTGCGGAGAGTCCTTGGCGCTGACGCAAGAGAATGTTTTCGCGAACCCTCCCGAGTACATCCGGAATCTCCTCGGCCAAGACCGCCGCAAGGCCTGGCCTGACAGCCGCCACCGCAGCCAAATCGAAAACGTCGCGGGCGGTGAAGGTGGCGGAGTGGAAGAGGGCCTTTTTCACGATCACCCCCTCAGCCGTCTCGAGCGCGATTGTCCTGCCCTCGAAATCATAAGGCTCGAAACCGGGCGCCGTCTGGAGTCGTGCGGACAGGAGTCGATCTCCCCCATCGGGTGTTCAAATTTGAGATAATGGCCCGGCCATTGGAACCTGGAAGATATCCGGGCTGCCTCCGGGTTCGCGGGGGGTGTAAGGTCCTTCAATCGGCCGGTTTGGATGAACGCATCGATGTCGTAGCTGATCCTGTGATCGATCCGGATTGCGATCGCGGTGCCTCCGCCCAACGTCCAGGCGGGCGCATCGAAGTCGACGTCGCGCCCATAGACGCGGTCCAGCGCAGGCAAAGCGAGCCGAAGCAATTCACGCCATCTAAAAGGACCTGCGTTCATCGAGCCATATTCGATTTGGATGGTCCTGAGGCAAGAGCCTGTCGGCGAGCGCGGCAAGACCGGCATAGGTCGCTTCGCGCTCGAGCACCAGATCGAGCAACAGTTCAGGAGCCGCCTCATCCAGCAGCGACCGCAGGTGTCCGTCATGTGCCGGGCTAACCTGGGATTCGCTCAGCCAATGTCGCACCTCATCCTCGCGTATCGGTTCTTCGACGGACGCGTTCAGGTGGCGAACTGCCATCGGGATGGCGTGCCGGCGATCCTTGTTTGAGGCATAGGTCATCTTACTTTCGTCCTCCCGCCCGCAGATAGCGCCTCCACGCGCCGCATTGTAGCGCCACTGCACCTGGGTTCGGAGGTCGCGTTCGGAAGCGATTGGCTGCGACTCATAGGAGATCGTGTTTTCGCTCCTTTCACTCGAGCCGTTGGGTCCCGGTCACCGCGGCTTGACGAACCGCAACGCATATTGGTCGGTATGCCCTTGCACCTTCTTGTCGAAGATCGGCAGGCTGTGATCGTCCGTCTTGCGCCGAAGGTAACTGCCTTCGGCCTCAAGGCGAAATCCCGCAGCCGTCACTTCACGAACCACTTGCGCCCGTTCGATGCGATGGAGCTTGGCGATCGCGGCGAGATCGGTGCCGGCGGGTGCCTCATGGTCGAGGACGAAATACACCCCGCCCGGCTTGAGCGCGTCGAATACCGCGCGATTGAATGCCGCGGTGTCTACCTCGCCATATTTGGCGATCTTGAGGTCGTGATAATTCTGCGTCACCCAGGCGAGGTCGAGCGGCTTGGCGAATTTCACTGTCCCGAACGGCAGCGCTTCGATCGAGACGTTCGGCAACGCGCCGCCGGCGACCAGCGCCTCATCCGCTTTGACGGCGTCCTTCCAGACCGAATTCTCGATCCCATAGACATGCCCCTTCGGTCCGACGACCTTGGCCAACATGCGCGTGAAATATCCGCCGCCGGGGTAGAATTCGCCCACCACCATGCCGGGCTTCACCCCGGCAAAGGCAAGCGTCTCCGCCGGCTTGCGATTGGCGTCGGCATCCTTGTCCGCCTTCGGTCGCGACGGGTCGGCCACTGCCGCCGCGACGGGTCCGCGCGGAGCCGCCGTGACTGGGGCAAGAGCGAAGGAGCCGGCCAAGAAAGCGGTGACGATCAGGGCTTTGCGCATAGGACCCTCCTAACCAGTGGGATGCCGTACGTTCCGACGTGCGTCATTGCTCGCGAAGCGTATGAAGCAATCCAGTGCTGGTACGTCAATTGCGCCCGCACTGCACGATCGGTCCGCCCGCGAAAGACGCTGGCAATCGCCTCACCGACAGGGTCATCCGGTGGGCTGCGGCGGAAGCGGGTAGTTGATGAAGTCGGCGTGCCGGTCGATCGCCGGAGACGACCCATCTTCGCAATCGCCTGCTGGAGGTCGCCGATCACCGATGGAGCAAGCGGCAGGACATGCTCCAAGGGGTGCGTCGGCGCTTTCATCGGATAGTCCTGTCCGGGCGTGCTGCTCATCTCGATATGCACCCCGAGCTCGGGCGAAATGTGTCGAACTGGCCATGCGGCACATAGAGTCGTCCCGGATAGAGCGTGTCCCGAGAACAGTAGTCGCGTGCGGGCGTCATAGATCATGATGTGCGCCGGCTGGTGGCCTGGCGTCGGAGTGATCGGCTTGACCCGCATCCCTGCCTCCACCGGCGACTTCGCTTGAAAACGCATGGCGGGACCGTCCCTGGCTTGCTGAGCTACCGCATTGCCAGCACTTGCGGCGGCGCCTAGCGCTTGCTTGTCAAGTCGGTAGCGCCGAAACGGTGCCGAGAGGGAGGTCAGATGCGCGAGGACTCGCCGGGCGATGATCCCCCTAGCGTCGATGCCGGAAGTGCGACGCAGCGGTTGCGGGCGTGGCGCGTCCAGCACGCCGGCCAACTCGGCCGCCCGTGCCTGAACTGCGGTATCGCGCTCGAGGGGCCATTCTGCCTCGCCTGCGGCCAGACAGCCACGAAGTCCGAGCGGCCGCTCGGAGAATTGCTGCTGGAGGCCGCCGAAAGCCTGTTCCACGCCGACGGGAAGCTGCTTCGGACGCTCAAACGGCTTGCGTTGCACCCCGCGGCGCTCACGCGAGACTATCTGGAAGGCAAGCGCGCCGCGCAGTCGGCGCCACTGCGCCTGTTCTTGGTGGTGTGCCTTTTGTTCTTTCTGGTTGGCGACGTGCGCGCGTTCGTGCACCCCGCACCTCCCTGGTTCATCAGCGATCGACCTGGGGAAACTTTCCATCTTGCTGGCGGTGCGTCGTCGATCACACGCGCTCTCGCTCAATGGTTCAATCCGCGGTTCGACTTCGCGATGACGCACCAGGAAGATTTTCGCGCTCGCGTAGAGGCTCAGTTTCACAGTCTCGCCGTCCTGTTTCTGCCCCTGTCGACGCTGATTCTTGCCTTTCTGTTTGCTTCGCAGCGCCGCTTCCTCGTCGATCACGCCATTTTCTCGATGCACTCGCTGTCGTTCATGGGGATTTTGCTCAGTGTGATTCTGACGCTCGACCTCGTCCTCGAGCCGCTCGGTTTGGCGGTAGGGTTCCTGACGTTGCTGGTTCCCGTGCATCTCTTCATGCATCTGCGGGGTTTCTATGCGACGTCGGTCGCGGGAGCGCTGGCACGGATGTCGGGCCTTGCGCTGTTGTCGATTGCAGCTGTGGCTCTCCTGCTGTTCGGGGACCTCGCCTTCACGCTGAACGGTGTCGGGATCGAGTCACGCTGACTTCAGGCGCGCTACCGTTCGCAGCGCCGCTGTCATGCCGCCGCTGCTGTTGAAAGCCGGCATGTTGACGCCAACATCACACATGTAGTTCGTCGCCTCGCGGTCGACCGGAAGCCTGGGTGTGATTGCCGCATCCCTCCCGGCCCCGTCTCGGCGCCGCGCGTCTGGCGAGAACAGTAAAGGCACGCTTCAAGTGGCAGCAGACCAAATTTGCGCGTCGGTCCGCTTTCGCTGCGCCTCAGTGCAAGACCGGCTCTCTCCAGGGTGACACAACCCCGAAATCATGCTTCCAAGGCTGTCGAGGGCGGCGAGCGCTGTCGGGTACGCCAGTGCCCCGCGCGTGCGGTTCGAGGAGACTGGCAATCCGACCCGTCGCTTAGCCATGCACGATCACACCGCGGCGGCGCGTGCGCATCATGCTCCGGACGGCATGGGTATCGATCGTTAAGACACGCTTATTCGCTGACCCCCAACCAGGAGATGCCGAAATGTCCAGCGCAGCTTCCACTTCCATGAAGGCGCCCCCGAGCGGGGCGTACAAGATCGTCGCCGTACCCGAACCGATGAAGGCGACGATCGAACGCCACGGTCTGGAGGGGACCTATGTCGGCGCTTCGGAGGCCGAAAGCCCGTGGGTGCCGTTCGGCGACAATGCGGCGATCCGCCATCTCGCCTTCGATGTTCGTCAGAACGTCTATTGCAACATCCTGTGGATCAAGTCTCCGGGCGTTATCGGCACGCACAAGCATCGCGGCCCTGTCTGGGCGATCGGCCTGGAAGGGTCGTTCCGCTATCTCGAATATGATTGGGTCTGCAGGCCGGGTGAATTCATCACCGAAATGCCGGGTACTGCCCATACGTTGGTCACGGACGATCCCAGCGGCATGAAAGCTTTGTTCTGGATGCAGGGGGCGAATGAATTTTACGACGAGAATGGCAATTTCGTGGAGACGCTCGACGTATGGTGGTTCATCAACCACTATGAGAGCTATTGCCAAGAGCATGGCCTGACGATCAACAGGCAATTGTACCTATGACCGTCCGGCTTCGACACTCGGCCAGTTGATATTGCCGGACGATCCGCGATTGTGACCGGCGGGGCCTCGGGCCTCGGTCATTTTCGCGGGCGACGCCGCTTGCGGCCCTGGGCTCCTGCTTTTCGCAGGAGAACAATTCAAAGCGACAAAGTCGAAGCCCCAAGCCTGCAGCGCCAAGCCATGGAACCGCCGCATGTGGCCGGCGCGTTGGTGCGCCAGGAGGTGCGGACATGCCCAAATTCATCACGATCGGTTACGGCGACGAGGCGGGCTATGCGCGAACCGCGCCGGCGGTGCGCGACGCCGCGCACGCCAACGACGCCAAGCTCAAGCAGGAGGGCGCGCTGATCGGCATCGCCGGGACGCCCGTCCAGGTCCGCAACCCCGACGCCCAAGGCGTCGAAACGCGGCAAGGCGCGTTCCTGACGGCCGCGCTGCCAATCGCCGGCTTCGCCGTGATCGATGCTCCCGATCTTGCCGCAGCGATCGACCAGATATCCCGCTCACCCTGCGCGGTGGCGCACGGCGTCGTGGAGGTGTGGCCTTTGCAGGAAGCGTGAGGGCAAAGCGGAGAAGCGGGATATCCCGATGCCGCAATTCTTGTAGAACGAACGTATATATTTGGCCGGTTAGCGGGCCTTTCAACGCATCACCGCGCGGTCCAACCTAATCGCCCCGCACACCTGAAAACCTGCTTGGCGATGTCCATCCCGATTGTGCTAGCGTCCGTCACGGAGGCTTCCGTCAGGTGGTGTTCAACACCTCCACTCTGGCACATCGATGCCGTCGGGGTGTCACTCGATGACTCTTGAGCGGCGGGGAGCGTTGATGCGAAACCTTGCGCTGGTTGCAATGATCACGCTCTTGGCCGTTCCTGCGGGAGCGAAGAACTACTCCTCGCCCGAGGCTTTGGTTCAGGCCGTCGAAACCGCCGAGCGGGCAGGGGACGTCCGCACATTGCGCGAGCTCGTTGGCGCCGACTTCGTTCAACATCACGCGAGTGGGGTAATCGAGCCGCGTGCGGCCTATCTTGCCGACCGGGCGCGTCCGGCGATGAATCCGTCGACTGGGCGCGACTATCTGGAGCGCGACGTCGAGTGGCGCATCGTCGAACGTACGGCAGTGCGCACGTCTCTGACGCGGATACGCGGAGCAAAGCCCGGCCAGGATCTGTGGGTGCGGTCTACGGTCGTTGCGATCAAAGCACCCACGGGCTGGCGATTGGTCAATCTTGACTCGGCGCTGCTCTATGAAGGGCCTTCATACGACGCACCGGCATCTCTCGTACTGCCGACCTCAGAGTTTGAGTCAGCGGAGAGCGGTAAGTTCCGATTTCTGTTGCGCGGTGGACAAGCATATGCCGTCTTCGCAAGCGGGCGGATGAACCCGCTCATTCCCATCGGCAAGGATATATATTGGTGCGGAAACGGATCGACGTTGACGCTCGAACGGGGCGCTGACGCTTCCATAGTGGCTGCCACTCGGCGCTATGGAGACAGGATCGCGTGGCGGGCGCTTGCGCACCCATAGTTCTCAATGTCGTACAGCTTGCTTTGTTGGAAGCTTCCCGCCATCACGAACCCATGGAACATAAGGAGAACATTTCGGATATCCGGATATTGGACGACGCGCGACCCCGCTGCGTATCCGTAAGGCGGGGCGCCGCTATCGGCCCATTTCAGCGGGAAGCGGAGCGAACGAATAGCAGCCGTCAAGTTCGTCAACTTCGTTGGATTTTCGGCACCCCTTATCCGATCGCGCGACGCGCGCATTTGTTTAACAAAGCCAGGATCTTACGGTGCAGATTTCTCATGCGGACAGGCGATCGACGCTCGGGACCTGGCGTCCAACACCGCCAAGCCCGCTTCAACGTCCCAGTTCACCTTGCACGGCAGCTCCCGCCGCCCGTTCAGCGCCGCCCGCTACGCCGCCTGCACCACATGCTTCGCGGACTTGGGATCCGCCGCTTTGATCTTCGCCAGTTCGCGCTCGACGTGGCTGGAATAGACGTCCTCCGCCGGCCGCGCCTTCGACAGGTCGACATCGGGCGCCATCGGTCCTTCGGTCTTCACGCCCTTGCGGCCAATGCTGAACATTTTCAGCGGGTGGCGGATCGCGTCGGTGGCGGCGGTGCCTTCGAAGCCGCAATGAGTCATGCAGTTCGAGCATTTCTCATATTTGCCGACGCCATATTTCTCCCAGTCGGTGCCTTCCATCAGCTCCTGGAAGGTCGCGACATAGCCTTCGCCGAGCAGATAGCACGGCTTCTGCCAGCCGAAGATAGTGCGCAGCGGCATCGACCAGGGCGTGCACTCATAGGTCTGGTTGCCGGCAAGGAAGTCGAGGAACAGCGGCGAGTTGGTGAAGGTCCAATCCTTGCCGCCGTTGCCGCGCGCGAACACGTCGCGGAAGAACTTCTTGGTGCGCTCGCGATTGAGGAAATGCTCCTGGTCGGCGGCGCGCTCATAGGCATAGCCCGGCGAGATGGTAATCTCGACGCCCAGCGCCTCCATGTCGTCGAAATAGGCCGCGAGCCGCGCGGGGTCGGCGCCGTCGAACACGGTGCAGTTCACCTGGACGCGGAAGCCCTTGTCCTTGGCGAGCTTGATCGCCTCGACCGCGATTTCATAGGTGCCGTCGAGGTCGACGGCATGGTCGTGCATCGCTTTGTCGCCGTCGAGATGGATCGACCAGGTGAAGAAGGGCGATGGCTCATACTCGTCGATCTTCTTCTTGAGCAGCAACGCATTGGTGCACAGGATGACGAACTTCTTCTTCGCGATATAGCCTTTGACGATCCGCGCCATGTCGCGGTGCAGCAACGGCTCGCCGCCCGCGATCGAGACCGCGGGCGCGCCGCATTCGTCGATCGCTTCCATGCACTGCTCATAGCTCATGCGCTGGTTGAGGATCGCGTCGGGATAGTCGATCTTGCCGCAGCCGGGGCAGGCGAGGTTACAGCGGAACAAGGGCTCGAGCATCAGCACGAGCGGATATTTGCCGCCCTTGATGTGCTGCTTGAGCGTGTAGGCGCCGATACGCGCGATCTGCGAAAGCGGGAGACTCATGGTGAAATCCTATTGCGCGGCTGCCGGCATCCGGCGAAGCGCCGGAGGCAGCGTGAACTCGATATTTTCCTCGACACCCGCGAGCTGTGTGACCGACACCGGGCGCAGCGCGCCGAGCGCTTCGATCACGCTCTCGACCAGCGCATCGGGTGCGGAGGCGCCGGCCGTGATGCCGACGGTTTCGACGCCTTCCAGCCACGCCGGATCGACTCCGCTGCCGTCGTCGACCAGATAGCTCGGCACGCCCAGGTCGCTGCCGATCTCGCGCAACCGGCTCGAATTCGAGCTGTTGCGCGACCCTACCACGATCAGCAGGTCGCTGCGCTGCGCGAGCTCGCGCACCGCGGTCTGGCGGTTCTGCGTGGCATAGCAGATGTCGTCGACGCTCGGGCCGATCACGTCGTCGAACCGTGCGTCGAGCGCGGCGATCACCTCGCGCGTGTCGTCGACGCTCAGCGTGGTCTGCGTGATATAGGCGATCGGCGTATCGATCGGGAGCGCGAGCTTCGCGACGTCCTCGGCGGTCGAAACGAGATGGATCGGTGCATCGATCTGGCCGGTGGTGCCGACGACTTCGGCATGGCCGGCATGGCCGATCATGACCAGCGTGCGCCCGGCTTTGGCATAGCGCCGGCCCTGAACATGCACTTTGGTGACAAGCGGGCAGGTCGCGTCGAGCACCGGCAGACCCCGCGCAACGGCGTCTTCCTGCACCGATCGCGCAACGCCATGCGCGCTGAATACGGTCGTCGCACCCGCCGGAATTTCGTCCAATTCCTCGACGAAGATCGCGCCCAGACCGCGCAACCGATCGACGACATGGCGGTTATGGACGATCTCGTGCCGCACATAAACGGGCGGACCATAGAGTTCGAGCGCACGCTCGACGATGTCGATCGCGCGGATCACCCCTGCGCAAAAGCCACGGGGATTGGCCAGCAACACGGATAGAGGACGGGAATCGGGGCCGTTAATTTTGTTGTTCATGCCGTTCAGTCTCACGAAAGGCTCGTCCCTGCTAGAACCAGATAGTGGCAACGTTGCGGTTGCAAAAGGAGTAAATTGTGCACTGCAGCCTGGAATAGGTGGGATGGACGCCCACATTCGGCCCGGGCTACTAGGCGCCCAAATAAGGAGTTGACCATGCGTAGTCCGATTGCCGGCGCGCTGCTGCTTGCCCTGGCAGCGCCGATTCCGGCTGTTGCCCAGAGCGATCCGGCGCGCACTACGGTGCAGGCGCTCGATGATGCGTTGCTGGGAATCATGAAGGCCGGCGGCACGGCCAAGAGCCGCGCGGCGACGATCGGTCCTGCGATCGATCGTGCGTTCGACCTGCCGTTGATGACGCGACTTGCGGTCGGACCGAGCTGGACGACGATCGCGCCGGCCGACCAGCAGGCGCTGGTCGCGGCGTTCCGACGGCTCACCGTTTCTCAATATGCGAGCAACTTCGACAGTTTCGCGGGTGAGAGCTTCAGCATCGCACCGCAGATCGAAACGCGCGGCGGCGACAAGCTGGTCCGCACCACGCTCAACCAGCCGGGCAAGGCAGCGATCGCGATCAGCTATCGCCTGCGCGCCGCCGGTGGCGACTGGAAGATCATCGACGTATTCTACAAGAACGCGATCAGCCAGGTCGCGACGCGTCGCTCGGATTTCGCCGCGGTGCTCGCCAAGGGCGGCGCGCGGGCGCTCGTCGCGCACCTTGACAGCCTCGCCGCCAAGGGCAGCTTTTGACGCTTCCACTGCTCCTGCCGATCGCGGTCCTGGTTACCGAGCCTGCACAGGAGGCGCCGGTCCCGCCGCCGGTCGTCGCGACTGCGCCCGCGGAAGCGCCGGCGCAGGCCGCCCCCGTGGCCGAAGCCTCCCCACCGGCGCAAGTCAGCAGCACTGCGCCCGAGTTTGCCGACCCGCTCGCCGACCCGGCGACATCCACGGTGCCACCGCCGCAGACCGGAGACCAAACGCCCGGCGATCCGCTCGAAGGCTTCAATCGCGCGATGTTCGGGATCCACGACGCGCTCGACAAGGCAATCTATCGGCCGGTCGCGATGGGCTATAAGCATGTCGTGCCCAAGCCGGTGCGGACGGGGCTGCGCAACTTCTTCAGCAACCTCACCGAGCCGGTGGTGTTCCTGAACTATCTGCTCCAGTTCCGCTTTGGCAAAGCGGTTCGCACATTGGTGCGCTTCACGGTAAACTCGACGCTCGGTATCGGCGGGATCGTCGACGTCGCCGGCACGACCGACGTCGCGCTGCCGCACCACGACAACAGCTTCGGCGACACGCTGGCCTATTATGGCGTCAAGCCGGGCCCCTATCTCTTCCTGCCGCTGCTCGGCCCGACCACGTTGCGCGATATGCTGGGAACGCCGATCGATGGGGCGGTGCTGCCGGTCGCGGTGGGCAAGCCGTTCACGCGTCCGCTCTACCAGACGACCAGCGGCGTGATCCCCGGGCTCGATCTGCGCGCCGAATCGGACCCCGAACTGCGCGCGCTGTTCGCCGGCGCGGTCGACCGCTATGCGACGCTGCGGTCGGTATGGCTGCAGAACCGCGCCGCCGAAGTCGCGGAGATGCATCGGCACAAGACGGCCGCTCCCGAGCTCGACGATCCGATGCGCGACCCCGGCGCGCCGGCGCAACCCGCCCAACCGTCGAATAGCCGCGAGCTCCAGGACCCGCTTGAGGATCCCGCCGCGACTAGCAAGCCGGTCGCGGCGCACTAGCTATGGAGCGGTTCGCTTCGCGCCAAAACGAATTGGTTTGATTTCAGCGCATTCCAGTCCCCCCGGCCGTTCATTTCCCAGACGGTATCTACCAGCTAACACTCGGACCCCATGATCAGACCGACCCTTCGTCTTCTCGCCGCGGCGCTCGCCGGCATCGCCTGCACGGCGCTGGCGCCGCCGCCGCCGAGCGGCACGTTCACGATCCGTGTCACCAATGTGCGCAGCGCCAAGGGCGAAGTGCATGTCGATGTCTGTCCCAGGACGCAGTTCCTCAAGGACGATTGCCCGTTCGCCGGTTCGGCGCCGGCGAAGATGGGCACGACGATCGTCACCGTCCCGGGCGTCCCGCCGAACGACTACGCCGTGCAAGCCTTTCACGACGAAAACCGCAACCACCGGGTCGACCGCGTGCCACTGCTCGGTATCCCCAAGGAAGGCGTCGGCTTCTCGAACGACGCGCCGATCCGGATGAGCCCGCCCAAATGGGACGATGCTGTGGTGCGGTTCGGCGGCGATCAGACGATCCAGTTCAAGATGCGCTATTTCCTCGGCGGTTCCGGTCCGGACTCGAACTGACGCCGCATGCGGCTCTTTCTCCCCGAGACCGTCGCCTATTGCGTGCGTCGCCCCTGGGTGACGCTGCTCGCGGCGCTCGCCGTCACGGCGGCTGCCCTGTTCTACACGGCCGGTCATTTCGCGATGTCGACCGACACTGCTGCGCTGATCTCGCCCGACGTGTCGTGGCGCCAGCATGAGCGCAGGTTCGACGATGCCTTCCCCCAACTGCGCGATTCGATGCTGGTGGTGGTCGACGGCGCGACGCCTGAGCTCGCCGAGGAGGGCGCGGCGCGGCTGGCGGCGGCGATGGCGGCGGACACTGCGCATTTTCGTCGCGTGAGCAGGCCCGATGGCGGCGACTTCCTCGCGCGTGAGGGACTGTTGCTCGGGTCGACCGACGAGGTACGCAAGACAGCCGATGCGCTGATCAAGGCACAGCCCTTGCTCGGACCGCTCGCTGCCGACCCCTCGCTGCGCGGCGTGACATCTGCCTTCTCGACCGTGCTGGACGGCGTCGACGCGGGGTCCGCGAAGCTCGCCGACATTGCCAAGCCGATGCGTGCACTGCGCGAGGCGACCGACAAGGTGCTTGCCGGCAAGCCCGCCTTCTTCTCGTGGCAGACGCTGTTCGCATCGGGAAGCTCTGGGCTGGACGCGCCGATGCGGCGACTGATCCTGGCCCGGCCGGTGCTCGAATTCGGGTCGCTCACGCCGGGAGATGCAGCGGGCGCGGCGGTGCAGGCGGCGGCGAAGCGGCTCGGGCTCGATGCCGCGCACGGTGTGGAGGTACGCCTGACCGGCGACGTGCCGCTGTCCGGCGAGGAATTCGCGTCGCTCCAGGAGAATATCGGGCTGGTCGGCGTGGTGATGCTCCTGGCGATGCTCGTCACTTTGTGGTTCGCGACGCAATCGCCGCGGCTGGTCTTCGCGATCTTCGCGACGATCGTGCTCGGGCTGGTGACGACGCTCGCGGTCGGACTGCTGGCGGTCAAGTCGCTCAACCTGATCTCGATCGCTTTCATTCCTCTGTTCGTCGGGCTCGGGGTCGATTTCGGCATCCAGATCTGCGTGCGCTTCGGTGCCGAGCGGCACGATGGCGCCGGCACGCCCGAAGCGTTGCGTCGTGCGGCAGTGGCGCTCGCCGCGCCGCTCTCGCTCGCGGCGGGCGCGATCTTCCTGGGCTTCGGCGCGTTCCTCCCGACCGCCTATGTCGGGATCGCCGAGCTCGGGATGATCGCGGGCATCGGGATGGTGATCGCGCTGGCGTTCAGCGTCACGATACTGCCCGCACTGGTTACATTACTGAACCCGCGCGCGCCGAAAGCCGAAGTCGGCTTTGCCGAGCTCGCCCCGGTCGATCGCTGGCTGCATCGCAAGCGCAAGACCGTGCTCTGGGCGTTCGGCATCTCGATGGCCGTGAGCATCGCGTTGCTGCCGCTGGTCGGCTTCGACTTCAACCCGATGCATCTGCGCGACCCCAACGGCCCGGCGATGCGGGCCTTCCTCGATCTGACTCGCGACAAGGACCGCACGCCGAACACGATCAGCGTGCTTGCGCCCAATCACGCCGCCGCACTCCAGTTGCGCGACAGTCTGTCCAAACTTCCCGAGGTCAAGCAAGTCGCGATGCTCGACGCGTTCGTGCCCGACGACCAGTCCGCCAAGCTGGCGGTCATCGGTGACGCCGCCTTGCTGCTCGACGTCACGGTGAATCCGCTCGACGCGGCGCCGCATCCGAGCGATGCCGAGCTGGTCCGGGCGCTCAACGACCTTTCGGCCAAGCTGACCAAGACGGCGGCGGCGCATCCGGGCCCGGCGGCCAGCGACGCTCGCCAGCTCGCGGCCAGCTTCACGCGGCTGGCGCATGGCACGCCCGCGCAGCGTGCGGCGGTCGACGCGATGGTCGCGCAGCCGCTCCAGGTGATGCTAAACGCGGTGCGGTCGATGCTCCAGGCCGAAGCCGTGACGCTCGACACCTTGCCGCCCGAGCTGATCCGGGACTGGCGCACCGCCGACGGCCGCTATCGCATGGAAGTGGCGCCGCAGGGCGATGCTACAGACAACGCCGTGCTCAAACGTTTCCGTGACGCTGTCGCCTCGGTGACGCCCGACATCTCCGGCTTGCCGGTGGTAACGCAGGCGGCGGCTTCGACGATCGCATATGCCTTCGTCCAGGCCGGAGTGATCGCGTTCGTGCTGGTCAGCTTGCTGTTGTTCGCAGTGCTGCGCGACGCACGAGAAGTCGCATTCACGCTCGCGCCGGTGGTGCTGTCGATCTTCCTCACGCTCGGCAGTTGCGTGGTGATCGGCCAGCCGATCAACTTCGCGAACATCATCGCCTTCCCGCTGCTGTTCGGCGTCGGCGTTGCCTTCCACATCTATTTCGTGATGGCGTGGCGGGGCGGGGCGAGCGACCTGCTCCAGTCGAGCCTCGCGCGCGCCGTGCTGTTCAGCGCGCTCGCTACCGGCACCGCCTTCGGCAGCCTGTGGCTCTCGCATCATCCCGGCACCGCCAGCATGGGCAAGATCCTGATGATCTCGCTCGCCTGGACCTTGGTGTGTGCGCTGATCTTCGAGCCGGCGCTGCTTGGGCCGCCGCGCGAGAATCCAAAGGCCTGATCGCCGATTGCTATGCCGATCTGCGTAGGCCGTTGACCGCGGTCAGGCTTCAGGCGGAATGCGGGCGCGCGGTCGACTGCGTGAGCCAGTTGCGGAAGCGCGCGACGAAGGCGTTATTCCAGCGATCGGCACGCGCCGAGAAACGATAGCCGCCCAGCACCGCCGGGACGAAGGGTTCCTCGCCGGGCTCGAGCCGGACCAGCTGACCGCTGCACAAGTCGTTGTGCGCCAGGAAGTCGTTCGCCAGCGCCACACCTTGGCCGCTGCGCGCGGCGTCGAGCATCACATGCGCATGCCAGAGCCGTGGCCCGGGAATGCTGGCGGCTGACATCGCTATGCCCTGGCTCTCGAACCACATCCGCCATTCGGCGTCGCTCTCCTCGTGGAGCAAGCGCATGCCCAGCAAATCGCGCGCCGAATGCAGGCGGTTCTGGACGGCTTCGGCGAACCCGCGGCTGGCGACCGGGTACACTGTCGGCGACACGAGCTCGATCCAGCGGCAGTCCGGCGGCGGGGTGGCATCGCTGCCGCGCACGTAACGAATGTCGCCATCGGCCTCATTGATCGCGAAGTCAGGGCCATAGTCCATCGGCCTCAGCTCGACCGCGATCGGCGAATCCCCGGTGACGAACTGCGACAGGCGCGGGCTCAGCCAGTGATAGGCGAAACCGGGGCTGCACCAGATCAGCAACTGGCGGTCGTCGCGCTTGCGCAGCAGTTGCGTCGCGCTGGCGATCTCGTCGAACGCCGCGGCGATGCGGCGATGATATTCGGCGCCGTCGTTGGTGAGCCCGCGCGCTCCCTGGGTGCGGTCGATCAGTGCCGTGCCGACGAATGCCTCGAGTGCTGCCAGATGCCGGCTGACCACGGCATGATCGACACCGAGCATCGCTGCCGCCTTGCGGATTCCGCCGGCGCGGCCGAAGGCGTCGAACGCGCGCAGCATCGCGAAAGACGGCACCTTGCGATCTGGCTTCATTGTCGAGTCCTGCGACAATCGGTGACTGAAATCCACAGCTCGCGACGAGACCTGGAGGGAATAGTGCGTTAGGTCGCGACAACTGGTGCTGCAAGGTCACCAGGGACAGGAGCGAAAACACCTAGCGGAACAGTCGCTGCCCGGCGACACTCGGTGCAATGACCAACATCGAACTCTTACGTCGGCGCGAAGCGGCGGTCGCCCGCGGTGTGGTGAGCACCACGCCGATTTTCGCCGATCGCGCCGAGAATGCCGAGATTTGGGATGTCGAGGGCCGGCGCTACATCGATTTCGCTGGCGGCATCGCCGTGCTCAATGTCGGCCATCTGCACCCGCGCGTAGTCGCTGCAGTGCAGGAGCAGCTGACGCGCTTCTCGCACACCTCGTTCCAAGTGATGGGCTATGACTCCTATGTCGAGCTCGCCGAACGGCTGAACGCGCTCGCGCCCTTTTCAGGCCCGGCGAAGACGATCCTGCTCACCACGGGTGCCGAAGCGACCGAAAACGCCGTCAAGATCGCGCGTGCCGCGACCGGGCGTTCGGGGGTGATCGCATTCACCGGCGGCTTCCACGGCCGAACCGCGCTCGCCACCGCAATGACTGGCAAGGTCATGCCGTACAAATGGCAGTTCGGGCCGTCGCTGCCCGACGTACATCACGTGCCCTTTCCCACTCCCGCTTACGGCGTGTCGGTCGAGGACAGCCTCAAGGCACTGGATTTCCTGTTCGCCGCCGACGTGCACCCCGGCGGCGTCGCCGCGATCGTGATCGAGCCAGTGCAGGGCGAGGGCGGGTTCAACGTCGCGCCGCCGGAACTGCTGCGTGCGCTACGCCGGCTGTGCGACGAGCACGGCATGCTACTGATCGCCGACGAAGTGCAGACCGGCTTCGCGCGCACCGGACGAATGTTCGCGGTCGAACATTCGGGCGTCGAGCCCGACCTCGTCGCGATCGCCAAGTCGCTCGCCGGTGGCTTTCCGCTATCGGGTGTGATCGGTCGCGCGGAACTGATCGATGCGGTCGAGCCCGGCGGGTTGGGCGGCACCTATGGCGGATCGCCGATCGGCTGCGTCGCAGCGCTGGCCGTGCTCGATGTGATCGAGGACGAGGGACTGCTCGATCGCTCGATCGCGCTCGGCGAGCGCATTCGCGGCCGCGTCGACGGCTGGCAGACGCGAAACGACTTGTGGCGCGTTTCGCCGGCACGCGGACTTGGCGGAATGATCGGGTTCGACCTGCTCGACCCTGCGGACGGCATGCGACCGCTCGCTGGCGGTGGCAAGCTGGTTGCCAACCGCGCACTGGAGGCCGGACTGGTGCTGCTCAATTGTGGCGTCCGCGGCGAGACGGTGCGCGTGCTCGTGCCGCTCACCGCTTCGGACGCGCTGGTCGACGAAGGGCTCGATCGGCTCGAAGTCGCGCTGTCGGCCGTGGTATGAGCCTGGGCGATCCAATAGCCAGAGTCGTGCTGCATCGGCCGGACCTGCTGCGCGAAGCCGCCTATATCGGCGGGCGCTGGGTCCATGCTGCGGAGCGCCTGCCCGTCGAGGATCCGGCGAGTGGGACGGTCATCGGCTCCGTGCCCAACCTGGGTGCAGCGGCGGCTAGCGACGCAGCGTCCTCCGCGGCGACCGCGTTCACCGATTGGCGCCGCCGCAGCGCGGGCGAGCGCGCGCAGCTGCTCGCGCGCTGGCATGCGGCTATGCTCGCGCATGCCGAAGACCTCGCGCTGCTGATGACGCGCGAACAGGGCAAGCCGCTCGCCGAGGCGCGCGGCGAAGTGGCTTACGCTGCTGCATTCCTGCAATGGTTCGCCGAAGAAGCGCGGCGCGCCTATGGCGACGTGATTCCTGGCCATGGCCGCGACAAGCGCCTCACGGTGACTCGCGAGCCGGTCGGGGTGGTCGGGGCGATCACCCCGTGGAATTTCCCGCTGGCGATGATCACGCGCAAGGCCGGCGCGGCGCTCGCCGCGGGATGCACGATCGTGGTCAAGCCGTCCGAGCTCACCCCATTCTCGGCGCTGGCGCTCGCGGTGCTTGCGGAGGAGGTCGGAATTCCGCCCGGCGTGTTCAATGTGATTACCGGCGCGGCCAAGCCGATCGGCGACATATTCGTCAGCCATCCCGACATCGCCAAGCTCAGCTTCACCGGCTCGACTGCCGTCGGCAAGATGCTCGCCGCCCGGGCGATGGAAAGCGTCAAGCGCGTCTCGCTCGAACTTGGCGGCAACGCGCCGTTCCTGGTGTTCGAGGATGCCGATCTCGACGCTGCGGTCGATGGCGCGATCGTCTCCAAGTTCCGCAACGCCGGGCAAACCTGCGTCTGCGCCAATCGTTTCCTCGTGCAGGCCGGCATCTACAAGCGGTTCGTAGCGCGGCTCGCAGAACGCGTGCAGGCGTTGCGCATCGGACCAGGCACCGAGCCGGGTATCGATATCGGTCCGCTGATCAACGCCGCAGCCGTCGCCAAGGCCGAGCGCCATGTCGCCGACGCAGTTGCGCAGGGCGGCGAACTGCTCGTCGGCGGCATCGCCGAGCCCGGTCCGGGCAGCTTCTTCGCGCCGACGCTGATCCGCGACGTGCCGCGCTCCGCGCTGCTGTGCCGCGAGGAGACGTTCGGTCCCGTCGCCGGTATCGTCTGCTTCGAGCAGGAGGAGGAGGCAATCGCGCTCGCCAATGCGCCCAGCGCCGGACTTGCGGCCTATCTCTACACCAACGATCTGTCGCGCAGCCACCGCGTGAGCGAGGCGCTGCAATATGGCATGGTCGGGCTCAACACCGGACTGGTGTCGACCGAAGTTGCGCCGTTCGGGGGCGTCAAGCAATCGGGGTTCGGGCGAGAGGGGTCGCGCTACGGAATGGACGATTATCTGAGCATGAAGCTGGTCGTGACTGCGGTCGGCGCGGCGTGATGGCGGCGCAAGGGGCCGAACTCGCCGCAATCGCAACTGCCGAACCGGCCGGACAACGGCTCAGCCCGTCGCTGCGCTCACGCCATGTCTCAATGATCGCGATCGGCGGAATCATCGGCGCCGGACTGTTCGTCGGCAGCAGCACCTCGATCGCGGCGGTCGGGCCGGCGATCATCGTCAGCTATGTGATCGCAGGGCTGGTGATCCTGCTGGTGATGCGGATGCTGAGCGAGATGGCGTGCGTCCATCCCGGTGCGGGATCGTTCACCGAACTGGTGCGCATCGGACTGGGCAATCGGGCCGGGTTCGTCTGCGGCTGGCTCTATTGGTATTTCTGGGTGGTCGTCGTCGCGATCGAATCGATTGCCGGCGCCGTCATCCTGTCGGGCTGGATCGGCGCGCCCGTGTGGCTGATCGGCATGGTGCTGCTTGCAGTCATGACCGGCGTGAACCTCCTCTCGACGCGCTCCTACGGTGAGTTCGAGTTCTGGTTCTCGCTGATCAAGGTTGTCGCTATCCTCGGGTTCATTGCGATCGCCGGGCTATGGGCGCTCGGCGTCACTTCGCCATCGGGCCCGACCTTCGCCAATCTGACCGCGCATGGCGGGTTCGCGCCGCATGGCTGGGCCGCAGTGCTCGGCGGTGTGACGAGCGTGATCTTTGCGCTGTGCGGGGCCGAGATCGCGACCATTGCTGCTGCCGAGGCCCACGAACCGGCGCGCACGATCGCGCGGATCACCGGCAGCGTCGCGCTGCGCATCCTGCTGTTCTATTTCCTCTCGATCGCGCTGATCGTGTCGGTGATCCCGTGGAGCGCGGTCGTTCCGGGAAAGTCGCCGTTCGCCGCCGCGCTCGACTATATGCGCATCCTGCACGCCGGCGACATCATGAACCTGGTGGTGCTGGTCGCGGTACTGTCGTGCCTCAATTCGGGGCTCTACGTCACGTCGCGCGTGCTGTTCGTGCTTTCCGACAAGGGTGATGCGCCCCAGGCGCTCGTCGCGCTCAATCGGCGGAAAGTGCCGGTGCGCTCGACGCTGATCGGCAGCCTGTTCGCTTATGTCGCGCTCGCCGCCTCGGTGCTGTCGCCCGAAGTCGTGTTCAGCTTCCTGGTCAATGCCTCGGGCGCGATCATGCTGTTCATCTATCTGCTCGTCTGTTTTGCGCAGATCCGCATGCGCAACGAGATCGAGCGAAGCGCGCCCGAGAGACTGGCGATACGCATGTGGCTGCATCCCTACGCCAGCTATGCCAGCGCAGCGGCAATCGCCGTCGTGCTGCTCGCGATGGCGTTCAAGCCGTCTTCGCGCGTCGAGCTGCTGAGCAGCCTGGTGCTGCTCGCAATCGTTCTCGCGGCCGCTTTTGCCAGGCGCGCGCCAACGCATTCGAAAATCGAGGGGGAATTGGCATGAAACTTCGCCACTGCGCGTTGCTGGGCGCGACATTGGCCTTGGTCGCTGCCGCGGAGGTGTCGTCGGCGCCGGCGCGGCCCAAGGTCGACCTGATCCTCTACCATGCCAAGGTGCTGACGGTAGACGCGAAGTTCAGCGTCCAATCGGCCGTCGCGATCCGCGGCGACCGGATCGTCGCGGTGGGCGGCGACGCGCTGCGGCGCAAATACCGGGCGGCGAAGGAGATCGACCTCGGCGGGCGGACGCTGATGCCGGGCTTCACCGACACGCACCTCCATCCGATCCCGATGTCGAACCATGACATCGCCGTGGCCTCCGCGCGCAGCATCGCCGAACTCCAGTCGATGCTCCGCGCCAAGGCGGCCGAACTCGGACCGGGCAAATGGATCACCGGCTTCGGCTGGCAGGAATCGAACCTTGCCGAGAAGCGCAACATCACGCGTGCAGATCTCGATCCGGTGACGCCGGACAATCCGGTCATCCTGATTCGCGCCGGTGCGCATTCCGCGGTGAGCAATTCGCTCGCGCTCAAGCTTGCCAAGATCGATCGCAACACGCCCGATCCCAAGACCGGACTGATCGAGCATTTGCCCGACGGCGAGCCCAACGGGATCATTCGCGAGGCCTATCAGCCGGTCTCGTCGCTCGTACCTCCCGATCGCTTCGAGGACCTGCGGCAAAGCTATGTCGACCGCCTTCGCGGACTGCTGGCGCTCGGCATCACCAGCTTTTTCGATGCCAGCGGCTCGATCGACGACGAGCCGGTCGGCAAGGGCGGTGCGCCCGAGGGAGCAGGCTCGGCCTTGACCTTTCGCCGTGCACGCGCGCTCTATGCCGAGCTGGGCGACACCTTGCCGCGCCTCAATATGTACATCAGCTATCCGGGTGCCGAGCGGCTGAAGCAATTCCCCTATCACACCGGCTATGGCGACACGCGCGTCCGGATCGGCGCGATCGGCGAGAACGCCGTGGACGGCGGTTTCACGGGTCCCACCGCCTGGCTGCTTGCGGATTACAAGGGCCAGCCCGGCTTCCGCGGCAAGGGGCGTTTCAGCGATTCCGAATTGCAGGAGATGGTCGATACCTCGGCCAGGCTCGGCTGGCAGATGGGGCTGCATTCGATCGGCGACGCCGCGATCGTCCAGACGATCGACGCTTATGCAAAGGCGCTCGAGACCATCTCGTCGAAGGCGCACGCCCAAGCGGATCGGCGTTGGTTCACCGACCATTTCACTATCATGCCGCCCGACGCGACGATGGCGAAGATGAAGCGCGACAACATCATGGCCGCTGCCCAGCCCAACTTCCTCTACAATCTCGAAGACCGCTACACCCAGGTGCTCGACGATTGGCGCCTGCTCCATAACAATCCCGTCGCGACACCCGCGCACAAGTTCGGCATCTTCGTCGCGTTCGGCAGCGATAATTTGCCGATCGGCCCCTTGGTCGGTCTCTATGCCGCGATCACGCGCAAGGGGCCGAGCGGGAAAGCCCACGGTCTGGCCGAGGAAGGCGTGTCGCGCGCCGAAGCGATCCGCATGTACACCGCGAACGGACCCTTTCTGTCGTGGGAAGAAAAGATCAAAGGCACGCTCGAGCCGGGCAAGCTGGCGGACATGATCGTGCTGCCGTTCGACCCGCTGACCGCGGAGCCGGAGGCGATCCTGAACGGCAAGGTCGACATGACCTTCCTGGGCGGGAAGCTGGTGTACGAGCGGAAATAGCCCAAGCGCCATCGCCCCAGCTGAAGCCGGGGCGACGAATGCCTAATTCACCTCCACACGCGCCAGTCGAGGCGACAGCAGGTGTATCACCAGCACCGCGATCAGATACACGCTGCCCGCGACCGCGAAGATTGGCGTGTAGCTGCCGGTGGTCTGCAGCACATAGCCGGTGAACTTGGCCATCATCATACCGCCGACAGCGCCCATCGTGCCGCCGATCCCGATCACCGATCCCACCGCGCCGCGCGGGAACATGTCCGAGGGGATAGTGTAGAGGTTCGCCGAAAAGGCCTGGTGCGCGGCGGTCGCCAGCCCGACGATCGCCACTGCCAGCCACACACTTGTGGCATATTGCGCGAAGAAGATCGGCATCACCAGGATCGCGCAGACCAGCATCGTCAGCTTCCGCGCCGCATTCGCGCTCTTGCCGGCGCGCATCATCGCCGAGGACGACCAGCCGCCGGCGACGCTGCCGATATCCGAGATGAGGTAGATCACGATCAACGGCGGACCAAAGCTCTTGAGATCGAGATGATAGGTCTTGGCGAGGAAGTCCGGCGTCCAGAACAGGAACAGCCACCAGACCGGGTCGATCAGGAACTTGCCGAGCGCATAGGCCCAGGTCTCGCGATAGCCGAGCAGGCGCAGCCAGCCGATCTTCTCGGCAGAATGAGGGGCGTCACTTTCGATATAGGCGCGTTCGGCGGCCGAAAGATTGGCCGCCTCATGCGGTCGGCGATAGATGGTGACCCAGGCTACCAGCCAGGCGAGGCTGGCCACGCCGGTAATGATGAACGCCATCCGCCAGCCAAGCGCGAGATCGACCACGATCCACGGCACGATCGCCGGCGTCACCACCGCGCCGATATTGGCGCCGGCGTTGAAGATGCCGGTGGCGAGCGCGCGTTCGCGCGCCGGGAACCACTCGCTCACCGCCTTGATGCCCGCTGGGAAGTTGCCGGACTCGCCGACGCCGAGCACGAAACGCGCGGCGGAGAATTGAAAGGCGCTTCCGACGAACCCGCAGAGCGTGTGGCCGAGCGTCCAGATCACGAAGGCGATCGAATAGCCGATGCGCGCGCCGAGCATGTCGACGATCTTGCCGAAGCTCAGATAGCCGATCGCATAGGCGAGCTGGAACCAGAACACGACATCGGCATAGGTCTCCTCGGTCCAGCCGAGCTCGGCCGAAATCGTCGGCTTGAGCACGCCGATCATCTGGCGGTCGACATAGTTGATGGCGGTTGCCGCGAACAACAGTCCGCATATCACCCAGCGATATCGGCCCACCCGGTCAGCCGCTGCTTGCACCGGCGGCGCGTTGGTCGCCATTTCCCTCTCCCGTTTGCTTCTGATGTCTTGTCAGCCGGCATGACGGTATCCGGTCGGCTTGTCAGCCCTAATCATGGGCCTTGATCGTGCATTCGACCGAAAGTCCATCGCCGAACCGCGCCGACACGCGATCGCCGGCGGCGACGCTATGGACACCGGTTACCGCTCCCGACGAAATCCAGCTTCCCGCGGGCAGTGCGATACCCCGCTCGGCGAGCAACTCGAACAGAAAGCGCGCCGCGCCGAACGGACCGTCGAGCATCGTCGCGGTGGTCGCCTGCCCGACGCTTTCGCCGTTGACGAGCAATGCGACGTCGAGGCTGTCGAGATCGAGGTCGCGCCAGCCGGGAAGGGCAGGGCCGATGACCAGGCCATTGTTGTTGCCGAAATCGGAAATAGTCACCGCCGCACCATGATCGTTGATGCCCTGGAACGGCGAGCTCGCGATTTCGATGCCGATGTGAACATCGGCGATCAGAGCGCGCGCAGTCTCGATCGTATAGGCACGCTGCGCCGGATCGGGCGCGGCCGCGGTGCGCAGTAGGAACTCGGCCTCGGCTGCGGCGAAGCCGTCGGCGAACACCGGCATCGCGGGCGGTTCGCTGCCGGCAACGACGATCTGCGAGGCGAAGATCGGTCCGGCGAGACGATTGGTCGCACCGATCGGCGGCTCGATCCTGCCGACTTTCCAGCCGGCGATCGGCCGGGCATCAAGCGCGATTGCCGCATCCTGGACGGCATAGCCCTCGCTCAGCGCCCGGGGCGGCGTTCCGGGATAATCGGCAAGCCCGGCGCCGCGGCGACGGGCATCGACGAAGCTGCGCGCAATCAAGCGAGTGTTGTCAGTGTCTCGATCCCCCGCCACGCACCATCTCTCCTACGCTTTCGCACTGCCTATGGGAAACCGGTGTCAATGACAAGCGGGCAGTTGCGGCGCCATCGCCAACTGGCGGCTGGCGGGGGCGGCAGGTGCGCGCTATGTCGCTGATCGGATGAAGAAGAGCGGCCAGCCCACGATCAACGACGTCGCACGCGCGGCGGGGGTCTCGAAGAAGACCGTGAGCCGAGTGATCAACCGCTCGCCGCTGCTCAACGACGATACGCGCAAGCGCGTCGAGGAAGTGATCGGGCAACTCAGCTTCATTCCCAATCCCCAGGCGCGCGCGCTGGCGTTGCGGCGAAACTTCCTCATCGGGCTCGTACACGACAACCCGAACGCGCAGATGGTGATGAACGTCCAGCAGGGCATCCTCGAGGCGCTGCGCGACACCGAGTTCGAACTGGTGGTGCGCCCGGTCGATCGTGGATCGGCGACGATGCTCGACGACATTCGCCATTTTCTCGAACGCCAGCGGCTGTTCGGTGTCGTGCTCCTGCCGCCGATCAGCGAAAACGACATGATCGCGCAGCTCTGTCAGGAAATCGGATGCCGCTATGTCCGCATGGGTTCCGCGAAGCTCGACGAGCCCGAGCACATGGTTGCATCGAACGATCGCGAGGCGGTGCGCGCGGCGACTCGCTACCTGATCGAAATGGGGCATCGCCGGATCGGGCTGATCGCCGGGCCCAACGGCTTCCGATCGGCACGTGAACGGCGCATCGGGTTCGAGGAAGCGCTCGAGGCGGCGGGAATCGCGCCACACCGCTCGATGATCGCAGACGGCAATTATACGTTCGAGTCCGGGTTGGTCGCCGGCGAACGCCTGCTCGACCTGATGCCTCGCCCGACCGCGATCTTCTCGTCCAACGACGAGATGGCGGCCGGCCTGATGCACGCCGCGCACCAGCGCGGGCTCGAGATTCCAGCGGATCTGTCGATCGTCGGCTTCGACGACACGCCGGTTGCGGCACATGTCTGGCCCCCGCTGACGACGGTGCGCTGGCCGATCGTGTCGATGGCGCGCTCGGCGGCGCTCAAGATCACCACGGGTCTGGAGGATGGGGATGGAGCAGTCGAGGAGCCGTCGCTGTTCCTGTCGAGCTTGATCCGGCGGGCGTCGGTGGCGCCGCCGCGGTCGGAATGAACTGAATCCAGGGGAATCGCTTCGCCCGGTGTCGGAGAGCTTGGTACGGATTGTACAACCAACGCCTGTTGCGCCATGATCTGACACCGGTTACCAGAAATCCAGTAAGCGCCCGTCGCGGCCGGAGGAGAAAGCATGTTCGATCGGACTTATTACGCCACGCATCCCGACATGATGGAATGCGTCTCGAACGACGAACTGCGCGACCGCTATCTGATTGGGGGCCTGTTCCGCACGGGCGAATGCGTGCTCAATTACACCCATGCCGATCGTTTCGTGATCGGGGGTGTTGCGGTGGGCGAGGGGCAGGTGAAGCTTCCCGATCAGACCGAGCCGCCATCCGCGGCAGGCCATCCGTTCCTCGAGCGCCGCGAGCTGGCGATCGTCAATGTCGGCAAGGTCGACGGCACGGTGACGGTAGACGGCGAGAGCTTCACGCTCGGCAACAAGGATTGCCTCTATGTCACCATGGGCGCGAAGGACGTCAGCTTCTCGGGCGCCGGCGCGCGCTTCTATCTCGCGTCCTGCCCGGCGCATAAGGCATTTGCGACGCGCAAATTGTCGATCGCCGATGCCAATGCGCTCGAGCGCGGCAGCCTCGAGGAATCGAACGAGCGGACGATCTACCAACTCGTCATTCCCGGCATCTGCGACAGCGCGCAGCTGGTGATGGGACTGACCGTGCTCAAGCCGGGCAGCGTGTGGAACACCATGCCGCCGCACATCCACGAGCGGCGCAGCGAGATCTATTTCTACTTCGAACTCGACGGCCCCAACGACCGCGTGATGCACTTCATGGGCGAAGGCGAAGCGATGCGCCACATCGTGATGGCGAACGAGGAAGCAGTGATCAGCCCGCCCTGGTCGATCCATATGGGCGCCGGCACAAAGGCCTATGCCTTCATCTGGGCGATGGCCGGTGAGAATCAGGATTATACCGACATGAACGTCCTCGACATCTGCCAGCTCGCCTGATGACCAGCCCGTTCGACTTGTCGGGGCGCGTTGCGGTCGTCACCGGCGCCAATACCGGGCTCGGCCAGGCGATGGCCATCGCGCTCGCTGCGGCCGGCGCCGATGTCGCGGCGGTCGGCCGCACACCGGCCACCGAAACGATCGAGGCGGTACGCGCGCTCGGGCGGAACGGCGACTTCATTTCCGCGGATCTCTCGAGCATCGAGCCGGTGCAGCGCGTGGTCGACGAGACGCGCGAGAAACTCGGCGGCCTCGACATCCTCGTGAACAACGCCGGCATCATCCGCCGCGCCGACGCCGTCGATTTCACCGAGCAAGACTGGGACGCGGTGGTCGATACCAACCTCAAGGTCGCGTTCTTCCTGTGCCAGGCCGCCGGCCGGCACATGATCGCGCAGGGACGCGGCAAGATCATCAACATCGCCTCGATGCTGAGCTTCCAGGGCGGAATCCGCGTGCCGAGCTACACGGCGTCGAAATCGGGCATCGCCGGGCTCACCAAGCTGCTCGCCAACGAATGGGCGAGCAAAGGCGTCAACGTCAACGCGATCGCGCCCGGCTATTTCGCGACCAACAACACGGCCGCGCTCCAGGCCGACACTGCGCGCAACCAGGCGATCCTCGATCGCATCCCGGCAGGCCGCTGGGGCCAACCGTCGGACATCGGCGGCGCCGCAGTGTTCCTCGCGTCGACGGCCGCCGACTATGTCAATGGCCATATCCTCGCCGTGGATGGAGGCTGGCTCGCGCGATGACCGCGGGGGTCCTCCTCGCGTTCGGTGAGCGCCTCCTTTCCGAGTTGGACGAAGGTAGAGACGATGGCTGGCGTTGAAATCTCGCGTCGCACGATAGTCGCAGGGAGCGCTGCAGCGATGCTGCTGCCGACGCGCGCCTGGGCGGATGCGCCAGTGGCATGCGCGGCGGGTCGGTTCGTCGGCACGCGCGAGGGCGGAACGCGCGTTTTCCGCGGCATCCGCTACGGACGCGCCGCGCGCTTCCAACCGCCCCGCGCCGATGTCACCCCGACCGGCCCGATCGCCGCCGATCGCTTCGGACCGATCGCGCCGCAGGCGAGCGGGCGCGGCGGGGCTGCCCAATCGGAGGACTGCCTCTACCTGAACATTTGGACGCCGGAGGCGCGGACCGGCGCGCGGCTGCCGGTGATGCTGTACATCCATGGGGGCGCCTATGCGAGTGGCACATCGACCGATCCGCTCAACGACGGGCGTCGGCTGGCCGAGCGAGGCAATGTCGTGGTGACCGTCAACCACCGGCTCAATGCGCTCGGCTATTGCTATCTCGCACGGCTGGATCCGCGCTTCGCCGATAGCGGCAATCTCGGCCAGCTCGACCTGATTCTCGCGCTGCAATGGGTCCAGCGCAATATCGCGGCGTTCGGGGGCGACCCGCGCAAGGTCCTGGTGTTCGGCCAGTCGGGGGGCGGTGCCAAGATCGCGACGATGATGGGGATGCCGGCGGCCAAAGGCCTGTTTCACCGCGCGATCACGATGAGCGGCCAGCAAGTGACCGCGTCGGGGCCACTCAACGCGACCGCGCGGGCCCGCGCCTTCATGGCGCAGCTGGGCGTGCGGACGCCGGGCGAGTTGCTGGCACTGCCGGTCGAGCGGCTGGTCGACGGGCTCGCGGCGACCGATCCGATACTGGGTGGCGGCGTCTATTTCGGACCCGTCCTCGATATGAAGTCGTTGGTGCGCCATCCGTTCTGGCCCGACGCCAACCCGCAGTCGAATGCGATCCCGATGCTGCTCGGCAACACGCACGACGAAACGCGCGCGTTCATCGCCCCGGATTCGGCCAAGCTGCGCGATCTCGGCTGGGACACTATCGCCGAACGCATGACACCCGAGCTGCGTGTCGACGTGCTCCCCGAATGGGTCGTCGCGCAGTATCGCGCCCACTATCCGAACTGGAGTCCGAGCGAAGTCTTCTATGCCGCGACCACCGCGGGTCGCAGCTGGCGCGGCCAGGTGATCGAAGCGGAAGCGCGGGCGAGGGCGGGCGCGCCGACCTGGGTCTATCAAGTCGATTTCGCGTCGCCGACCGAGCCTGAACGCCGCGCCCCCCACGCGATCGACATCGCCCTCGCGTTCGGCACGCTCGACGCCCCGGCTTCGCGCACGGGCACCGGACCCGGCGCGCAGGCCGCGAGCAAGGCCGTGCAGGACTGCTTCGTGCGCTTCGCGGCCACGGGCAGTGCTGCCTGGCCGCAATATCGGCTCGACCATCGTACGACGATGGTGTTCGATGTGGCGAGCAAGGTGCGGAACGACCCGCGGAAATGGGAACGCGAACTGTTCGCGCGCGTGCCGTATATTCAGCCCGGGACATAGGTCGTGAGCCACCGCTTTCCGCGTGAGGGTTGAACGGCCGACAATGGTGGAGCACGGAACGACCGCTTCTCGGCGGCTATGTATGGAAAGCGGTCACCGAGAGACGAAGACCTCGGCCGGAACTTCAACCGAAAACGGCTCAGCGAGCACGACTTCTCGCTTGCGTCGTACAAGGCCGACCATCTTGATTGAGTATGGCACATAGATATAGCGCGAGTATCCCTCGCCTTCGAGATGAACACGAATGCCATCCGGGAGGGTTGGGTTGTAATTTGAAGGAATGTTCACATCAACTGCAATGGCTGACCCCAATATGTTTCCTTTATCTGCCTCCTTCCGGAAGGATGCTGACAACATAGTATATAATTCAGCAGGCGCTGGATGTTCATCACCGTTCCATCCGCCAACAGCTTGAACTTCTCCCGATACTGTTAGCGTGGCTCCGAAGGGGAAGAAGCAAGCGCTGTCTTCGAGCATATGCCTCGCGAAATTGAGGCAATACATGAATGCCGAATGCAACTGTTCAGGATTTGCAGCCATACCACTCGCCGAGTTTCGTGGTCCGACTGCACACTGACACTTCCGCCGGACGTCTGCAATTCGGATTGGAGAGACACAGGCGGAATGGCCACTTGTGGGGCGGGAGCCGATAAGCAATTTGATGAGTCAAAGGCCTAGTACGGGCAGATTTCACGCCTGCGCCGTCACGCCGGATCTTTCCTGGCGCCAGGGGCAGGCGAGGGAAGGGCTATAGGTTCGATTGCTTCCGACCGTCCGTGAATGACTGTATTCCTATTAGCATGGACACGTCCAAAACGGCTTTCGCGCGACGAGCGGCGCAGATGCTCCTGGGAACGCGCTTGCATCAGTCTTTCCACGGCCATTTCTCATATCGATCGATTGCCTTGCGCGGCCCGGCACTGAACCAGCTATAGCCATCTCGACGCTCGCGGCTTAGCTCGCCCACTGCGTCGTGGATCGATTTGTCGCGGTCGCCGAAGATCGGCTTCATGGTGGCCAGATCATAGAAACGCGACCAGATCGGCGGCGCGCCAGGCTTGGCGACAAGCGTCCGTCCGTCGGTTCCGCGAGTCCATTCCACGTCGTGGATCGCATGGTCGCGCAGCCAGGCCACGCCGTCGCGGACCGCAGCGCGGACTTCGGGCGAGGGGTCGGGCATGCGCATCAGCAGGATGAGGAGGTTGGCGCTCTCATAGCTCGACAGCGACGCCGGTTCGAAATTGCGCGCGCCGGCCGGTTCGAGCGTCAGCGCGTCATGCTGTTGCCCCCAGATGGTGCGCTTGCCGTCGATCCTCACCTGGGTGGCGAGGATCACGCGGATCGCCCTGGCAACCGCGCTGCGCGCGTCCGCAGCGGTCGTACCGGGCACAAACGCATAATCGCCCCGTTGCCCGCCGACGTCCTCGAGCAACGTCACCACATCGGACATCGCATCATCGTTATAGGTCAGCGCGTCGTGATAGCCGCCCTGGAGCGGATAGACTTGTGGCCAGCCGCCATTGGGGAATTGCGCGCTCAGCAGATAGTGGACGCCCTTGAGGAAGGCGGCGCGGTAGGGCTCGCCATCGATGCCCGGCAGGCTGGCCTGGACCCGGGCGAGAAAGCGCATCTCGGACGTGGTGGCGTTGTTGTCGATCGTGCCGACGTAGCTCCAATTTTCGTCGACCATGTCGGTCCGCGCGTTGGCGGGGAGCTTTTCGATCGGCACATAATGTTGGCCGCGCTGCCGCAACGGCCCCGAGCGATCGACATTCTTGCCCCAGCCGCCCGCCGGCGTCTGGAAGCTGACGATGGTATCGGCCACGTGCCGGGCATCGGGGCCGGCATACCAGCTCGAGGGGTTGTTGAGCGGCATCCCGCCGCCACCGGATGGACCGGCCGGCGGCGCTTCCGGGAAGGGGCCGGTGCCGCGCTCGGCCGCCAGCGCCGCCTTGTCGGCGGCCATCAGCGCGTTGGACCGCGCGAGATAGGCGAGCCAGGGCCCTTGCTCCGCCCTGGGCAGTCGCGCGATGCGGGCCTGCACGATGGGCTCGGCCGCAGTCATATGGCCAATCACTGCTGCGTCCGCTGCGACTAGCGGGATTGCCGCAATCGCCAGCCAGAGTGCCGCTTTCCTGGCTCGCATCGCCGTCACGATCCTCACTCCTGATCTCGCCGCATCATGGCACCAGCGAGGGTCGCAGCTCGGGCACCGCGGCGCCAAGTTCGCGCGTCACCATCGTCGCGAAGTAGTTCGCGCCTTCGGTCCCCAAATGGGTGCGGTCGAACGCGAGGTGCGGCCGCGCCATCGGCATTTCCTGGATTTCGGTCGCCGCCGGCGCGGGCGACTGAACGGTTGGCGCCGCTCCTCGCGGCAGCTGCGCGAACCGGTCGGCGGAGGCTTCACCCATCGCCTGGACCGCCGCCGCGCTTTCCGCGTTCAAGTCGAGCAGGGCCACCTGTTTCTCGGCCGCGACCTTGCGGATCGCGGCGGCCCAGGGCTCCAGGTCGTTGTTCAGCCGGCCATTGTCGAACATCCGCCGCGTGAGCGGCGTGACGAGCACCGGGATCGCCTTCGCCGCACGTACCTCGTCGACGTAGCGCGCGATGTTCTGCGGGAATTGAGTGGCGAGATCGGTCGAGCGGCCGGGCTTTCCCGGTTGGTCGTTATGGCCGAACTGGATCAGTACCCAGGTTTTCCTGAAGCCCGGCGTGCGCATTTCCGCGAGCGCCAGGTCCCATGATCCTTCGGCGCGGTAGCTGCCCGAGCTGCGCCCGCCCCGCGCGAGGTTCACGCACGCGACGAACGATGTGACGTGATAGGCGCAGAAGCTCGGCCCCCAGCCGCCGAATACCGCGGTGGTGGAGTCGCCGACCAGGATGATCTTCGAGGCGGTGATCGGGCGAACGGGCTCGGCCGCCGGCGCGGTCTGCGCGGCTGCAGCGACGGGAAGCAGCATGGATAGGCAGGCGATCAGTCGCATGATGTCTCCCTCACAGCGCGTGAAAGCGGAAATCGCGAAAGCGCGCAGTGCCTTCACCCGCCGAATAGAGCCCGGGCCGCAGCATCAGGAAGCCGCCGCGAACATTGTGGTGATAGCCGGAGACTTCCATGCCGCGATCGAAGCGCGTCCAGGTCAGGCCGTTGTCGCCGGAGGTATGGAAGGCGACGATATGATGGTTGTTGGTCACTCGCATCCGCATCCGCCGGCCATGGGGATTGGCCGGCCGCCCGCGCTCGATTCCATATTGGTGCGTGACGAAGCGTTTTTCGTCGAAGCCGAGTCCGCAATAAAGCGCTTCGTCATAGAAGAGCAGCAACCCGGCGGTGCCTCCGGCGGCGATCTCGATATCGCATTCGAACTGATAGGCCTGATCGCCTGCGATCAGCAGTAGCGGCCTGGAATTGCTCGGCGCCGTGCCGCGCGCCTTGACCATCAGCGCGCCATCCTCGACGTTCAGCCGGGTCTGCTCGTCGGCCGTGGGCTTGTAGAAATTCCACTTGCTGCCGAGCTGGAGCGGCTTGCGGAAATCGTCCGACAGCGTCTGGCCGGACGGTACCGGCGTGCCGCCTTTCGGCTTGCGGATCGGTTGGGCGAGGTCGCCCCCCTTCATCCGGAACCAGCCGTCCCGGGTCCATTCGACCGGATCGAGCAACGCCTGGCGGCCCAGCGTCCAATAGCCATTCTCATAGCCGTGATAGACCGACCACCAGCTACCGTCGGGCGCCTCGACCAGCGAGGCATGGCCGCGCGACCACCATTTCTCGGTGACCCTCGTCGTGCGGACGAGCGGGTTGTGCGGGCAATTCTCCCACGGGCCGTGGATCGACCGCGAGCGCGCGGCGATTACCATATGGCCGGTGGGCGGGCCGCCGGTGCCGCCCACCGCGGTGATCATGTAGAACCAGCCACCATGGCGATGGATCTTGGGGCCTTCGGGGGAAAAGCTCTCGACGTTCCAGTCGTCGGGATAGCGCCACGGGTCATAGACATGCTCGACTGCTCCGACGGTGGACAGCCCGTCGTCCGACAGGCGAATACGGTCGCCTCCCGACAGGAACAGCCAGCGCGATCCATCCTCGCCCACTGCGTGGCAGGGGTCGATATGGCTGGGCAGATGCAGGTCGATCGGCGTGCTCCACGGCCCGCCGACATGGTCCGCCCAGGTCACATAGATCGAATTCGGATTGGCCTTGACCGGGATATAGAGAAAGTAGCGGCCCTGGTGCTTGTCGAGGCTGACCGCCCAGACCGAGCCGATATTGGTGGTGAGCGCAGCGTTGCGCGGCTCCCAATTCACCAGGTCGCGCGAGTGCCAGATGGTGAGTCCCGGATAGGAATCGAAGCTCGAAAAGGTCATGTAATAATCCGCGCCGTCCTTCAGGATCGCCGGATCGGGATGGTCGCCGGCGATCAGCGGATTGAGAAAGCGCCCGTCGCCGAGATCGGCGATCCGCTGATTGTCGAAGCCGCGCTTCCAGTCGGGGACATGCGCCGCGGCGGCGCGCGCGGCACCTGACGTCGCGACCGCCCCCGCCGCCCCGCCGATCATCGTCCCGAGCAAATTGCGCCGGCCGATTTCCATGTACCTGTCCTTCGCAATCCAGAATTGAAGCCCCGAAATAGGCCGGCCGGGATCGACAGGATTCGCGGTCTCCCGACCGGCAGCATCTGCATCGGCGAGGCGTTCCACTGGGCGGAAATCCTCAGAATTGGACGCGCGCGCCGACGCGGATGATCCGGCCCGAGCTGGCATATTGGCTGACCACCGGTTGCGCCGCATAGGAGTAGCGGTCGCTGGTCTGGTTGGTCAGATTGAGGCCCTCCAGCGTGAGGGTGAAGAAGTCGAAGAATTTGTAGCTGAGCGACGCATCGACGTTGAGCGTCGCCTTGCTGAAGATGAAGTCGTTGACCAGAGGGCTGTTGCACAGCACGCCCGCGACCGAGGGATCTGCCGGCGTGTTGGTAAGGCCCGGATTGCAGCTGCCTGCGGCGAGCGGATAAGTCGTGCTATATTCCTTGCGATACGCCGCCGAGCCGCGGGCGCGGAACTTGTCGGTTTCGTAATACAGCGTGGCGTTGATCGCCTGTGGCGAAACGTTGAGGAACGGCGCTTTACTCAGCGTTTGCGGAATGACGACGTTGCCCGCGGCGTCCCTGGTTCCGGGGTCGAGAATATAGTTCAGCTGCGACTTGATGTAGGTGTAGTTCACGATCGCGCCGAAATTCTTGAGGAACCCGGGCAGGAACGTGAAATCCTGCTGGTAGCTGATCTCGACGCCGCGAAGATACCCGCCCGGCGCGTCGCGGAACTGGCGCGCGCTGAACTCATAGTCCGCGTCGATATACGCAAGCTGGTTCGCGCTGGTGAACTGCGTGCGGAGCGCTGCGATTCCGTCAGCATCGAGGAAGCGGCTGAGCGGCGCGGAGAACAGAACCGTCTGCGGAAAGGAGCTGATCTCCTTGTCGAACCCGGCGACGCTCAACAGCCCGCCCTTGGCGAAATACCATTCGATGCTCGCGTCGTAATTGGTCGAATAGAAGGGCGAGAGCTTGGGATTGCCGACGGTGAGCGTACCGCCGTTGTTGGCTCCGGTGTTGGGCACCGAAATCGCCGTGATCGAGGGGGAAAGGTTGGCGAGCAGCGGGCGGGCCATGACCTGCGACGCGCCGACCCGCAGGAGCAGGTTGCGCGCCGGCTCGTACACCAGATTCAGCGACGGCAGCCAATCCGCGTAATTATTCTTGCCCTGCAACGAACTCCCCGCCGTCGAGCGGCCGTTCGATACGAGATCGGTGAACGCCACGCGCCCGCCGACATTGCCGCGGACCGGGCGCCCGAATAGGTCGAAATGGAAATCGGCCTGGAAATAGAACGCCGTATCCCTCTCGCTGACATCATAGGTGGCGGCGTTGCTGCGCGTATTGACGATCCGCCAGTCGCTCCACTTGTTCACACAGTTGCAAGTGAAGTCGAACAGCTGGCCGAACTTCGCAATGCTGGGCACGTAGAAGGACGTCACCGTCCCGGCGGGCGGGTTCAGGCCCTGGCCGAAGTTGATGACGCGGCCCAGCTGGGCGGCAGACGCGCCGGCTTCCTTCAGCGTCGGATTGAGCAGGTCGTTGTTGCGCTCAAACTGAGTCGTGCTGAACCCGAAGACACGGCGCGTTCCGCCGAACGCCAGCGAGAGGTTGTCGTTCGCCCGCAGGTTGAAGTCCGCTTTGAACCCATCATAGCTGTTGGTGACGGCGCGGATGTAGTTCCGTATCGCCGAGAAGCCTTTCACCGTCTCCCAGTTCGCCGGATCGGCCGCGTCGAAGCCGAGATCGATCTTGGGCATCGATCCGCCGCCGCGCTCGTCATAGACAAAATTACCCGGCGAATCCATGCGGTTGAACTCGACGAGCAGCCCCTGCGAATTGTTGGTGGAGCGCGACTGGCCATAGGTCAGGTTGACCTTGAAATTGTCGCTGAACTCGTGCGTGAGATTGCCGGATACCTGGCGAAACTCGGTAGTATATTCCTGCTGGTCTGCTGCCGACCGGAAATCGACGTTGCGCAGCACGAGATAGTCGGCGACGCCGTTGGTCACATTCGCGTCGAGCACATCGACGCCGGGCCGACCGATCAGCGAGCCGCGGAACGCCAGCCGATTCGACGATGGGATATACCCCACCGACTTGGGATTGTTGTAATAGTCATAGGGGTCGAGGTTGAACGGGTTGACGCTGAAGATGTTGGCAGTCGACGCCGTCGTCCCGCCCGGCGCCACCGCAGCATCGCCGAGGATGGACGGGGAGAGGACTCCGGCCGCGTTAAATGCCGTGCCGAACGCCGGCGTCATCCCATACAGCTGCTGGCCGCAGTCCTGCGCCGGCACCGTCGCCGAGCCGGCATTGGGCACGCACAGCCCGGGATAGAGCGCGCGCGCGTTGACCGGCGTGATCTTGTTGTTCGCGGTGTTGTAGGTCGCGTTGCTATTGTTGCGGTTGAGACCCACCGTCTGGATCTGGTTGTTGGTGCTGGTGTTGTGGAAGCGCGAATAGAGCCCGTCGATGCTCAGGCGCGTGCGCGGACCGATCTGCCACTGATAGGAAGCGGTGAGGCCGAGACGGTCGTTCTTCACATCCTGCTGCTGGATCGTCGCTAGCGCCGGGATGCGTACCTGCGAATCGTCGAAGCGGCCGGGGGTATTGTACGGCGCGCCGGGATAAAGCTTGGCATAGGCCACGGGGTCCGACCCGGTCATGATCGCGACTGCGTCGGGATTGGTCACTGCGCTGCCGAAGGTGGTGCCGGCGGGGGCCGAGAATCCGCCCCGCTGCGGGTTCTCGTTTCCGGCGAAATCGGAGGAGCGGTACAGATAGTCCGATTGGCCCACGGTGCGCGCATATTGGTCTAGCTCGTTCACCGTCTTGGAATAGGCGCCCGAAACGGTCAGCCCCATGCTGTCGTGAAAGAAGCGGGTCGACGCCAGTCCGGCGATGCGTGGGCTCCATTTCTTGCTGTTCTGCTGGTAATTGCCCTCCGCCGAGAGCGCGAGCTGGCGACCCTTGTAGTCGAACGGCCGCGCGGTCACGAGATCGATCGTCGCGCCCAGCGAGCCTTCGTCGGTTGCGGCAGAGGGAGTCTTCTGGACCTGCAGCGAGCTGAATAGCTCCGATGCGAAGGTGTTGTAATCGAAGTTGCGGCTGCGGTTCGGGCTCGTGCCGGAATCGTTGCTTCCAGCGGTCGAAAGCGCCTCGAGCCCGTTGAGCCGCGTCCGGTTGAAATCGCCGCCGAGGCCGCGGACGGTGATCGTGCGGCCCTCACCGTTGTCGCGGTCGATCGAGACGCCCGGAAGGCGCTGGAGCGACTCTGCCAGGTTCGCGTCGGGGAAGTCGGCAATGTCCTGCGCGTTGATCGCGTCGATCTGCATGTCGGAATCGCGCTTCGCGCGGATCGCGTTGCGCAGCGATCCGCGGAAGCCCGTGACGACGATCTCGCTGGAATCCGCGGCCTGCGCGTTCGGTGAAGCCGCCTCCGACGCAGTCGCATCTTGCGCAAATACAGCCGGCGCGGACAGGCTCGCAAAGGCCAGCGCAGCGACTGAGGCGCCGGTACGCAGCGGGCTCCCCTTTGCCGTGAAGTCGATCATCCGATCCTCCCCTTGAATTGTTTTTTCAACGCGCAGCTGTTCGTTGCGTCGTACGATTCCCGATGTAATGTTACCGGTGTCATTTATTTCGTCAAGGTCTGGAGGGTTTTGGTATATGGTTGAAAGATATGTGTATTTCGAAAATGATACCGGTGGCATAGTTGGCGGCCGGCCGACTCTCATTTCTGCGTCGCCAAGGCGGCCACTTTGCCGAGGTTCGGACGTCCGGGGCAGGGACGGGTGCGCCACCGTGGCGGTCTCCGTCCCTGGCGGTTCCGCGCCTGCTCCGTCACCGCAGGCGAAGCGTCGGGATCTCGCGGTAGACAAGGAATGGACAAGAGGTTCTTTTGGATTCCGGGGTGTAGCCGAACAAGTTCGGCATAACCGATTGGAGAGGCACTAGTGGATCGGCGCGCAGCTCTTGTCGGAACTGTCGGCGCGATGTTGGGCGCCACGGTGCCTGTGGGTGCCGACACCCCGACGCTCCCGTCCGGCCCATCCGAAATCATCGACCTATGGCCCCAAGGCGCCCCCGGCATGCCGATGGTGCCACCGGTCGAGGACATGCCCGAACGCAGCTCCAACCCGGCGTTGCACGATCGCGCCCTCATGCACATCGCCCGCCCGCGCATGGCAGTCTTCCGCCCTGCCAGTCCCAATGGCGGCGCGGTGCTGATCTTCCCCGGTGGCAGCTATCGCTACGTCGTCGTCGACAAGGAAGGCTATGAACTCGCTGCCTGGCTCGCTGCGCGAGGCGTCACGGCGTTCGTGGTCTTCTACCGCCTGCCGGGTGACGGCTGGGCGGCAGGCCCCGACGTCGCGCTCTCGGACGCCCAGCGCGCGGTGCGGCTGGTTCGGCAGCGCGCCGGCGACTTCGGCGTCGACCCCAAACGCATTGGTGCGATGGGCTTCTCCGCCGGTGGCCATTTGTGCGCCGACCTCGTCACGCGTTTCGACGCACAGACCTATGCCGTGCGCGACGCTGCCGACGCGCTGTCGGCGCGGCCGGCATTGGCAGCACTGCTCTACCCGGTGATTTCGATGGCGCCGCCGATTGCGCACGCCGGGTCGCGCGAACAGCTCATCGGCGCCAGCGCAACGCGCGCGCTCGAAGACGCGCATTCGCCGCACCTTCACGTCGGGAAAGACACGCCGCCGTGCTTCCTCTGCGCGGCCGAGGATGACTCTGCGGTGCCGGTAGCCAACAGCCTGCTGTTCCATGCGGCGCTCAAGGCCGCGAACGTTCCCGCCGAAATGCACTTGTTCGCTGAGGGCGGTCATGGCTTCGGACTGCGTGGCGTGGTGGGCAAACCCGCAGCGATTTGGCCGACGCTGTTTCTTACCTGGGCGCGAAGCCAGAAGTTTCTCTGAGCCAGCGAACGCTCGTTCCTGCTATCGTTTAGGAGAAAGGGATGGGGCGCGAAATGCGGCGGAAGGTCGGGGCCCAACGTGCCCGCATTGCAACGCCTCCACGTTGTGGCGTGCGGAGCACGAAAAAAAGGGAGCGGGGGAAGGGGAACCCCCGCTCCAACTCCCCTTCTGGGCGAAGGGTTCTCAGTAGTTGAAGCGCACGCCGAACAGGAATTCCCGGCCGGTGTGGTGGTAGACCGACAGCAGATTGCCGGGCTCAATATACTGGTCTTGATATTGGTCGGTCAGGTTCACGGCCTCGAAGGTCAGCTTGATTTGCCGCGTGATCGTGAGTTGGACCGACGCGTCGAGATTGAACGTGCCGTGCGTCCCCTGCACGGTGGTGCCGACTTCGGTGCCCGGCACGGTAGTGAGATAGTCACTGCGATAAGCGCCCGAGACGCGTGCACTGACGCGCTTGTCTTCATAGTAGAGCGTGGCATTGGCCGAGCGCTTCGACAGGTTGGTGAGCGGTGCTGTGACCACCACCGCACCGGCCGAGTTGAGATAATTGATGTTCGAGCGCACACCTGTGTAGTTGAGCAGCGTACCGGTGTTGCCCAGCAGCCCGGGCAGGAACTTGAACGGCAGCTGCAGATTGACTTCGAAGCCCTGCAGCTTGCCGCCCGGCGTGTTCGCCGGGAAGCTGAACGTCCAATTATTCTGTGCAGGGCCGCAGGTGGCGGGATAGAGATTGCCGCACGCCGCGATCGCCAGGTTGTCGGACAGGCCGAAGCTGTTGCCGGTGAAGGTACCGGTCGAGGTCTGCGTCTGGACGAAGGTCGAGATGTCCTTCTCGAACACCGCCACGGACAAAATCGCGCCCGAACCGAAATAATATTCGACTGCCGCATCGAACGTGTCGGCGCGGAACGGCTGGAGCGTTGGGTTGCCGACGGTGACACTGCGCGTCGCGCCCGATACCGAAACCGAAACGCCGGGCGTGAGATTGCCCAGGTTCGGACGCGCCATCACTTTGGCCGCGGCGAGGCGGATCAACAGCTTGTCGGTCGGTTCGATCACCAGGTTCCCCGACGGCAGCCAGTCTTCATAGACCTGGCCTGCCCGCACCTGCTGCAGCGCGCCGCCGACGAAGCCATAGCCAAGCGCAGTCTCGTCGGTGTGGACATAGCGCACGCCGGCGTTGCCGCGAATCTTCACCGTGCCGAACTGGGTGTGGAAGTTGGTCTGGAGGTAGGCGCTGGTGTCCTCCTCATCGACCTGCGAATTGTTGCCGAGCGACGGTTCGGGGCCAAGCTTGAACGCGCCGTTGTAGACGGTCGGATCGGTGAGCTGGAACAGCTTCTCCGTCGCCAGGTAATCCGGCGAGAAATAGCTGGTACCGCCGATCGTCACGACGTGGCCGAATTGCGACAATGGCGTCGCGGCGACCGCGGCGGGAATCACTGTCTCCTGGTTCGAGGTGGTGCCGTTCGAGCGCCGCAGTTCGCTGGTCACGAACTTGTAGTGCTTGTAGGCGGCGCCGAGCTCGACGTTCCAATTGTCGTTGACTGTCCACTCGAGCGAGCCCGAGCCGGTGGTGTAGCTGTTCTTGGCAGCCGCGGCGCGCAGGCGCAGCTGGCTCAGCGTCCAGGCCGTCGAGCTGGTGAGATTGGCGGTACCGAAGTTGAACACCGGCGCACGGTTGTTGCTGAAATCATAACTGTAATTGTCGACGTTGAACTGATCGAAGGTGATCGTGTTCTGGATCGGATTCTGGTGGTCCGACACCGAATAACCGACCAGAAAGTTGAGCTTGAGGTTGTCGCCGGCCTGTTGGCTCAACTCGCCCGTGATCTGCTTGAACTTGGTATCGAGATGATCGAGCCGATCCTCGACGCGCAGGTCGACGTCGTTGAATGTGCCCGAGGCCATGATGCCGTTGTTGATCTTCTCGGCAGTCACTTCGGTGTCGGCGATACCGCAGTTCGCCGCGCGCGACGCGGCCGTGCAATTGCCGGCGACGCTGAACGAGGGCGCTTCGAGGTAGAATTCCTCTCGCTGCGCCTTGAAATCTGCGTAGAGGCCGTCGATCGAAATCAGCGTCTTGTCGCTCGGCTTGAACTGGAGCGATGCAGTGACGCCCAATCGCTTGTTGTCGTCGACATAATGGTCGTAGCGCGGGAAACGCGGATGGAGCGCGGCATTGGCATCGGCGCAGACTTGCGGCGCCGGCGAAACCGCCGATCCGCTCGAGCCATTGGCGTTGGCGGCGACGCAAGTGGTGCCCATCACGCTTTCGAAGCCCGGCGAGAAGGACGAGCCCTTGGCCCAGCGCACCGTGCTGTAGCCGTCCTCGATGAGCTTGCGCCGCGAATAGGCGACCGAGGCGAGCGCGCCGAAGGTCCCGGCATCGTTGTGGAAGGCGATCATCGCGGCAGCGCGCGGCGAGACCTTGTTGGCGAGATCGTTGTAGCTGCCCTGCGCCGAGGCCGCGATCGTGAGGCCGCGCTTATAATCGAACGGCCGCGCGGTGCGCAGATCGACGGTGGCGCCGAGCGAGCCTTCTTCGGTCGCAGCCTCGGGCGTCTTGCGCACGGTGATCGAGTTGAACAGGTCGGACGCGAACACGTTGAAATCGAAGCCGCGGCCGCGATTGGTGCCGCCGCTCGCGTCGGCACCACCTGCGGTAGTCAGCGCTTCGAGCCCGTTGATGCGGACGCGCGTGAACTGCGGCCCGAGACCGCGCACCGAGATGGTGCGGCCCTCGCCACCGTCGCGAGCGAGCGCGACGCCCGGAATGCGCTGGATCGACTCGGAGAGGTTGAGATCGGGGAACTTGCCGATGTCCTCGGCAAGGATCGCGTCGACCGAGCCGGCCTCGGCGCGCTTGAGATCAAGCGCCTTGGCGAGGCTGTTGCGGAAACCGGTGACGACGATCTCGTCGTTCCCGCCGGAGCTGGACACCACGGCCGCCTGACCTTCGGCGGCAGCGTCGACCGCCGGATCGGGCCGCGCGAATGCCGGGCCGGCGATCAATGCGGCGAGCGATGCGCCTGCTGCGAGAACTGCTTTCAACCCAACTCTCCCTTTTGCCTTTGCGCTTGCTGCACTTGTATTATGACACCGGTATCATTCGCGGACAGGGAATTAAGGCCTTCCTGCCTTCAAATCTGGCGAGCTATTCGATCGATTCGCTGTCGCCCGTGGCCGAGTACGATGGCGTGGAAGCGCCGCTCCCCGGTCGCGCCGCCGAAGCGGCGGGCCAATTCGCGCAAGCGGAGCCAGATAAGGGCTTCCGCGGCGCGAACACCGGGATCGCGATTCACGCGATCGATGTCGGTGGCGAACGGTGCGAAATAGGCCGGCTCTCCCTGTATCCGTTCAAGCGTCTCATGCGCTTTCGAACGGGACCATCGCTCATGATGGATACCGGTGTCAATAAGCCCGCGCAAGGCGCGGAACAGCAGCCAGTGAACATGCCCCAATTCGGTGCGGACATCATCGGTGCCGATCAGCTCGTGCGCCCATTGCTCCGCGTGGATCGCCCAGCCTTCGGCGAAGGCGGGCAAATAGGCGAGGCGCAGCGGATGCGGATCAGCGGCAGCTTCGATCGGCAACTGGATCATATGTCCGGGCAGCAGTTCATGATGAACCACCCCGGTCAGGCTCCAGCGCGGGCGGCGGCGGATTTCACGCAGGTCGACGACATAGGCGCCGACTGAGCCAGGGCCGGGCAGGCGGCGATAGCCCTGCTTGCCCGTAGCTTCCTCTGCGCGCGGCATGCGTTCGACGTTCACATCGGGCAGCGCAGCGAAGTGTGCAGCGAGCCGCGGGCGGATCGCGGCGAGCGTGGCATTCATGTCCGAGACTGCCCGGTCGCGGCCGGCGTCATCATCCGAATAGAGAAAGCCAGGGTCCTGCCACAGTGCGCGGAAGCGGTCGCCAATGCTCCCTTTGGCCATTCCCAGCGCGCGAAACCCGCGATCGGCGCGCGCCGCGAGTTGCGCAACTTCACTCTGCAGCAGGCGGTGGGCTTCCGCTGGACTCATGCTCTCACCGAGTTGGCGGTCGAGCAGCAGCGCATAGATCGCCGCGCCGTGCGGAAGCTGCCAAATCCCCAATGCGTCGGCCGGCAACGTTAGCGCCCAAGGCAGCTTTCGCTCGGAAGGGTGCAAGGTTTCGAGCATCGCATCGGTGCGGAGGCCCTTGCGGATGGTGTCGAGATCGATCGCCGCGCTCTCACCGGTCGCGGTCATGTCTGCCAGCGTTGCGAGCCGGCGCGCATAGTCGTGCACTTCGCCTAGTCCGTCGAGCACCGCGCGCAGATTTTGTGCGGCGAGGGGTGGCGCGACCAGCGCGGCCGCCGAGGCGATGGCACCGCCGAGCAGCGCGCGGCGCGAGGGCTCAGGGAAGTGCGACGACATTGTTGCGCATCGTCACTTCTGGCGCGTCATCGGGTAATGCGACGCGCACGCTGAGTCGGGCCCGCGCCGCGTTTCGCGGGATCTGCAGCCGAATTCTTGTCAGGACCGGATCAAGCGAGAGCGGTGCGGCCAAAGCCGGCAATGCGACGCTGGCGATCGGCTTGCCGTCGCGCTCGAGCAGCACGGCACCGCCAGTCGTGGCCACGGCGCCCAGGCTGTGGACGGTCACCATCAGGGTATCGCCAAGGGGCACGACATCGTCGCTGCCGATGCCCAGATCGGCGCGCTGTTCGACGGGCGTGCCCGGCTGCAACAGTTCGAATCGCCAGCGGCTCTCGCCCGGTGGGAAACGCAGCGACGTTCCCATGCTGCGTTCGAGCGGCAGCTCGCGCGCACCCTCGGGACCCATCATCCGCCAACGGCCGGCGATGACGTTCCAGCTCGTCATCTCGGCCGATTGCGGCTGGCCGCTCGTGTTCCAGGCTATCACTTCGAACCGGTCGGGTCGTGCGCCAGGCAGCAGCAGCGCCACACGCTCGGCCGCGTCGCCCTGCGCGAAGCGCCAGCTCACCGTGTTGCCGGGATAGGTCTGGTTGCGCTTGAGCGCGACACCGCCGAGCCGTTCGCGCTGGAGCAGCTCATTGGGCTGCTCGACGCGGTCCGACCACCAATGCCCTTCCGTAACCATATATTCGTGCTGGCTCTTGTCGGCGATCGCGTCGCCGTGGAGCGCTTCGAGCCATCTGACGTCGCCAGTCGCGTCCCAGGCGGCATAGCGCTGAAAATCGCCCCCGTTCGCCGCGTCGGCAGTGAGCTTCGCGCGCCAGTCGCCGCGATCGAGCACGGCGGCGACGTTCTCGTTGAGATCGGCATTGGCGCTTGGACCGCTTTTGGTCGCGCGGCTCACGATCGGCGCAAGATATTTGGCGTCGCCGGTGAAGCGCCATGCCGCCCAGGCCGATTGCAGCGGAGTCGGCACGCCGCCGCCGTCGCCGACGCGCTCGGCGTCGGTCCGCCAATTGATTTCGTTCGGGTAGATGACGGTGCCGTTGGCATCGGCCTTGCCGTGCGCGAGCCAGCCGTCGACCACGCCGGTTACCAGCCCGCGCGCGGCGGGATTGGCGTTGAAGAGGCCGAGCAGGATCGGCGCGTGCATCACGGTGAAGCTATAGGGCTTTTGCCACTCCCACGGCCCTTCGCGGTACATCGTCTTGCCGCCGTACCAATTGGTCACGAAGTGCATGTGCCCTGCGGGGTTGCGCAGAATCACGCGCTGCAGCGCCTTGGTCGTCGCCATCAGCCGCTCGAGCGTCTTTGGCTCGCCCCAATTGAGATAGAGCCGTCCGGCGTCGGAATTGAGCCCTTCCTCATAGGCGTGAAGCTCGTCGGTGGTGATCGTACCGAGCCCGTTCGTGCGCATGCCGTTGGCGTAGACCGCATCGGACAGCGCGCGCAGCGAGGCGTTCACCTTGTCGGGCTCGACGCCCATCAGTGCGAGACCGGGCCATTGCTGGGTGAGGTCGGTGTCGTCGGAGATGCCGCCGCCGAAGTCGCCGTACGGGACCTGGCGTTGGTCGATCCACCAGTCGACAAAGGTGCGGACGCGCTTGAGATCCTCGAGCTGGCGGAACGCCCAGAGCGGCAGGGCGGCTGGTGGGTTGGGCTGGACGAACGGGGGAAAACCGGTCGCGCCATAGCTGATGTCCGCCCAATAGCGCCGGCCCTCGACATGGTCGGGATCGACGCGCAGCATGTCGCCGATATCCGCCGCAAGCCGGCGGTAGAGCGCCTCGCGCTTCGACGCGGTGTGCTCCTCGACCAGGAAGCCCCAATTGTCGCGAACCTGCGCGAAGCGGTCGGCGACGTGCTCCTTGATCGCTTCGGCGCGGTCCTTGAACACCAGCCGCACGCCCATCCCGTCGAGCGCGGCTGCACCGAAATCGGGTGCTGCCGAGGCGATGCTGAGATAGAGGCTGTCGGCAGTCAGGATGCGGTCGCGCAGGTCGAGCCAGAGCGTGCGTTTCTCGCCTGGCTTCACCGACACCGACACGTCGATCATGTCGCGGCCGGGCCAGATCGGATCCTTGACGCGGATGTCGAGCGGGATCAGCCCGTCCTTGCCGGGCGTGACGGCGAGGGCGGGGAGGTCGAGCGCGACGCCATCGAGTCCGTCATGGACGTTCTCCCAGCCATAGTTCCACGCGCGCGCCAGCGGCCGGCCGGGGACGGCGTCGCCGAACCCTGAGGGGATCAGCACATGGACGATTGGCAGACCCTCGCGGCGCTGCGCGGCTTCGCCGGCGGCGGCGTTACCGGCACCTGGGGCGGCGCGCCCTGCTCCGGCGCCTGCGGGCAGCGCGACCACGGTGGCGCGTTCGCTTGCCGGATGGCGGCCGGCGATGAAGCTGTTGAGGCTGTCGAGCGCAGCATAGGAAGTGGGCGCGACGGCTGCGTTGACGGTGTAAGGCAACTGGCGCGTGCCCGCCGGCACGGCGCCCGCGCGCACGTCATAGGCCCAGAGCTCCTGGATCGGCGTTTCCTGCGCGACGTTGGTGAAGCGCAGCGTGCCGCCGATGCGCGTGTCGAACGTGTCGAGGCTGCGCACCACCCCTTGCGGCCGCGCCGCCAGCCTCGCGAAACTCTTGCCGTCGGTGGCATAGTCGAGGTTGCCATAAGCGGCGCCGCGCAGTTCGACGCGGTTGAAGCGCTCGCCAGGCGGGACGGTCAACACATAGGCCTTGCCGCCTTCGACATAGGTGTTCCAGTCGGGCAGCTCGAAATAATCGTCGCGACCGGGCAGCCGCGAGCGATTGTACACTCCGGGCCAGGTCGTCTCGGCGATGCCGTCGACGCCCTTCCACATCCATTGCTTCAAGTCGCGCGCATCGGCGAACTCGACCTTGCGGATCGTCGTGACGGAATCGGTGAGGAGGGGCGGAGAGGCGCGATCCCAGCCGAAGCGATGTAGCCAGGCGGTGCGATCCTCGTCGGCGGCACTAGCGTCGAGCATGTGATCGTAGACGCGGATCTCGTCGACGTCGGAGCCGCGCATGAACTGATAGCGGCTCTGGACCTGGTGCGGCGAGAGGACGCGCCCGGCAAGCCCGAACTGATCCAGCCCGGAATCGAGGTCGGCGCGGACGTCCTTGCGTGAGACTTGCTTGCCGTCGATCGAAAGGCGCACGCCGACCGCTTCGTCCCAGGCGAAGGTGATATGCGTCCAGCTGTCGGGCGCGGGGAGCTTGTCGAGCTTCACCGAAACGCGGATGCGCGCCAGATTGGCGTCGGTGACGAAGGCGTCGAAGCCATGGCCGTTCCAGTCGATCCGCAGGAACGCCATGTCCCAGCTCGAATGGTCGGCGAAACCGACGCGGAAGATCGCGAACGGCGCTACACCCAGCGGCGTGCGCGGCCGCCAGTCGAACGCGAGCGTACCCCGCTGGGCGTAGATATTGCCCGGCGCGCGCCATGCGACATAGCCGTCGTCGGCCCAACGAAACGCGCCGTTCGCTCTGCCGTCGGGCACGATTGTCACGCCAGATGCGAAATTCGGCTCGCGGTCGCCACCGGCGATATCGGCGGTGAGACCCTTGTCGCCGCTGGCGTAGAAGAGGAGACCCTTTGCCGATTGGGCAGTTGCAGCTGCGGGCAGCAAGGCAAACAAGCTGATCGCCAGGCGAACAACAACCTTGCCCTGCACGCACATCTCTCCTTTTCTAGGGACGATATCTCGGTCTGACACCGGTGTCAATATAACATGGGATGGCCCATGATTCGGCCGCCTCCTCACCACAAAAGGGAATACAGTCTGGACTCGCGGACGCTGCACCCGCGCCGATAAAGCGCAAACCGCGTCCCGAACCGAGGTCGATCGGCACGGCAGCTTTGGGGCGCGACTTCGAAACCAGCCTAATGCGCGTGCCCCGTCATATGCTTCATCGCTGCCAGCCAGAAGGGCTGGTGGAACAGCCAGTCCGCCAGCGCCTCGTTCGCGAAGATCCACAGCGCCGCCGCAACATAGGCCGGGTGCAACCGGCGTCGCGTCGCGAGATCAAAGGCTCCAACGGCGATCACCAGGAGGAAGGTGCCGATGTAGGTGGAGATATAGAAGGGTAGATAGCCCTCGCCCAAATGGGCTTCGAGGAAAGGCGCCCAGATCCGGCCGAAACCCGGCTCCGTCAACGCAATCGTGCCCAACACCATCAGCCTTTTGTGCGCGGCGGGATTGCGGCGCATCAGCAAGCCCGCAACGAGTAGCACGATTGCCCCGAGAGCGTTGGTGTAGTTGACGCTCAGCCAGGCAATCCATTTGTCTGGCATATAGGGATTGTCGGCAACGCCATAATAGGCGGTGGCCGGGCCGAGCACCAGCATCGCCGGTAGCAGGATCAGCGCTGCGCGTCCCACGCGCCGATGCGCCGCGATTCGGCCGGTCCGCGCCAGCCACACCTGCGTCGCGAGCAGCACCAGCCAACCCGTATAGGCGAGGGCGTGGAGGTGGACGATCAGCGCGAAGTGCAGCGCGTCACCATAGGCGCGCTTGACGATATCGATCCCGAACCCGAGGACGATCGTAATCCAGACCGCGGACACTGCCGCTGCGATCATCGTTCGATCGTGTCGATGTCGAGGGGCAAAGTCCCCACGCGCCATGACCCTGCTCGGCATTCCGCATCCTCCCCGTCCGGAGCCAAAATGGATGCGCGAAACCGAATATTGTCAAGAAGGGAGAGCATTGCCGCGCCAAATTCGCCGGTTGACGAAGGTGGCGTCGTAGCTTTTTTGGAAGATCCGCCGGAGCGGGAGAGTCAATTGGTGTCAAAAGGAGCGCCGTGGTGAAGCTGATCGATATTCTCGTTCCGACCTATCTCCAGATGCTGCGCGCACTGTCGGCATGGCTCGACAAGGCGGAGCAACAGATGCCGGAGGGCGCAGCGGAGACGCTGATGGTCGCGCGCGTCGCCCCGGACATGTTTCCGCTGTCCACGCAGGTTCGCTTCGCGTGCGTGCAGGCGCTGGAGGGCATGTTCCGACTGCAAGAGCAGCCATTTCCGCCTTCCTTGACGGCGTTGCTCGACGAAGGCCGCAACGGCGCCGAGGCGCCCGGCACGATCGCTGAGGCGCGGACAAGGATCGCCGAAACCGTGGAAGCTGTGGAGGCGGCCGCGGCCGACGCGCGCGACATGGACCCGGCAACGCCGATCGCCCACGCGCTTCCGCAGGGCATTATTTTCGACCTTACCGCCGGACAATATGTGCGCGATTGGGCTCTGCCGCAGTTCTACTTTCACATCATGGCCGCCTACGCCATTCTGCGCGCACAGGGCGTCGACCTGGGGAAGGTCGATTATGTCGCGCACATGTTCGCCTATCTGCGGCCCGGCACAATGGCTGGCAGGTAAGGCGCGTCATCGCATCGGCAGATTCGGCTGGAGTGCGGTAACGAACGCGCGTCCGTCGCCATGCGTCTGCAGCCGCCCCAGCGCCGCGGCGGTCTCCGCTTTGGTCAGGCCGTTGCCGAAGTTGATATCTTGGCCTAGGGGAAATCATACCCTTTTTACTCACGGTCTTCCGCGCCGGTCCGATAAAATCGGGATTTCTTCGAGTGTAATTCAGGCACCCCGGGGGCGCGCCTAATGCGACCCGCCGGAATGTGCGGGGGCGTGGCAAAGGGAGCCATGCACCGGCTTGCGCGTTCGCACGACCGCCGGCACCTTGCCGGCTGCCTTGTTTTGGAGAAGCGATGCCGCCTCCCGCCTGTCCTGCCTGCCCCGTCTGCGGCCAATTGCTCGCGCTCGACGCCGAAGTCTGCCCCGGCTGCTACAGCCGTGTCGGCTATGCGCCGGCGCCGGGCAGCTTCCATGCCGCGCTTCCGAACGGGCATTGGCGTGACGCCGCGGGTGCCGAATCCGATCTTGCCGAGTGCGCAAACCGGGGCCTCGGCGTGTGCAACTGGCTGTTCGAAACTGCCCCTGGCCGCACCTTGTGCGACGCGTGCCGCCACAACCGCACCATACCCGATCTCGCGGTCCCCGGAGTGCATGCGCGCTGGCGCAAGGTCGAAGTCGCCAAGAAGCGTTGCATCGATCCGCTGATCCGGCTCGGGATTCCGCCCGCGCTGGCGGGGCCTGCTGGCTTCGGCCTTGCGTTCGACATTCTCTATGATCCTGCCGCAGAGCAGGGCGGCGCCCCCCAACTGCACACCGCGCACCAGGCGGGCGTCGTCACTATCAACCTGATCGAGGCCGACGACGCGGCGCGCGAGCGCGCGCGGCTCAGTTTCGGCGAAAGCTATCGCACGCTCGCCGGCCATTTTCGCCACGAAGTCGGACATTATTATTGGTATCGGCTGGTCGAGAGGTCTCCCGACCTCGAGCCCTTCCGCGCGCGTTTCGGGGATGAGCGTGCCGATTATGCCGACGCGATGGGCAGCTACCACGCGCGCGGCGACGTCGGCGGCTGGGAGGACGATTTCGTCTCGCGCTACGCGACGATGCATCCCTGGGAGGATTTCGCCGAGACCTTTGCGCATTACCTCCACATCGTCGACACGCTGGCGACACTGGGGGGCTTCGGCATTTCGATGACGCCGCAGGCGGGGGTGGCCGCCGGGCAGCGCAAGGCAGTGGATTTCGATCCTTATGCGGCCGACACCGCCACGCTCGTCGACGCCTGGATTCCGCTCGCCTTCGCGCTCAACGCCGTCAATCGCAGCATGGGGCAGCCCGATCTCTATCCCTTCCGCATGACTCCGCAGATTGTCGCCAAGATCGACTTCGTGAATCGCCTGCTCGCATTCGGCGCCGGGCGCTGGGCGCCGGGCGAGAACGAGCAAGCCGGGCTCAAGGCCATGCTCGCGACGCTGGGGCACGGAGTGGAATTGGATGGCGCCAGGTGACAAACTCCCACCGTTGCTAGTTCAACCAGTCTTCGTGCCCGTGCCTTATCCGGACAATGAAGACATCCTCGTCGTCGATGATGTAGAAAATCAGATGTGACTTGTAGCGCAAGATGCGCATGGGCGGCGAAAGCTCAGTTCGTTCTCGAGCCGCGCGTGGGAACTCGGCCAGGAAGTGAAAAGCTTCGGTGAGGCCGGCTGCATACGTATCGGCTTGCAGGATACCGAATTGCTCGACCCCTTTGAGATATATGTCGAAAAGGTCTCGGTCCGCTTTCTGGCTCAGCCTAAATGCCATTGCCGATGCCGGCTCGGCGGCGTGCCTCGGCGAGGATTTCCTCGACCGATCGGTCAGAAACGCCACTCGCCATGCCCTCGTCGATCAATCGCTGGATGGCTTCGATTTTCGCAGAGCGTTCCTGATCTCGACGAATGAGATCGCGTACATAGTCGCTCGCATTGCTATAGCGGCCAGTGCCGGATTGTCCTTCCACCCACGCTTTCATGGCATCAGGCAGCGATACGTTCATGGTTGCCATACTTCACCTCTAGCACCTCGATAGCAAAGATTGGCAAACTTTGCCAGTTCAAAGCATCGCCGGCCGCCGCAGATCGAGTGTCATCGGAAAATCCCCCGGGAGCTCGGCTGGCGGGATTACCGCCATCCCCGGAGTATGCCCATCCGCCTGGAAGCGCGCCTTGCGCCGTGATTCCGCTTCGAACGCGTTGACCGGCATGTCGTCATAATTGCGTCCGCCGGGGTGGCCGACGTGGTAGACGCAGCCGCCCAGCGAACGACCGTTCCACAAGTCGAACACGTCGAACGTCAGCGGGGCGTTGACCGGCAGGCGCGGATGGAGACAGTCGGACGGCGCCCAAGCCTTGAAGCGCACGCCGGCGACGGCTTCGCCCGGAACGCCTGTTGGCGTCATCGGCACGCGGCGGCCGTTGCAGCCGATCACGTGACGGCCGGCGACCAGCCCCTCGGCACGAACCTGCAGCCGTTCGGTCGAGCTGTCGACATAGCGTACGGTGCCGCCGATCGCGCCGGTCTCGCCGAGCACCGGCCAGGGCTCGAGCGCGTGCGAAATCTCGAGCGTCACGCCACCGGCCTGTATTTCGCCGTGCACCGGGAAACGGAACTGGCGCTGCGCCTCGAACCAGGCCGGATCGAAATCATAGCCCGCGCCGCGCAGGTCGCCCAGCACATCGAGGAAATCGTCCCACACCATGTGCGGCAGCATGAAACGATCGTGCAGCTGCGTGCCCCAGCGCACCAGTCCGCCGGCCTGCGGCTCGCGCCAAAACCAGGCGGTGAGCGCGCGGAGCAGCAGCTGCTGCGCCAGGCTCATCCGTGCGTCGGGCGGCATCTCGAACCCGCGGAACTCGACCAGCCCCAGCCGCCCGGTCGGGCCGTCGGGCGAAAACATCTTGTCGATGCAGATCTCGGTGCGATGCGTGTTGCCGGTCACGTCGACCAGCAAGTTGCGGAACAGCCGGTCGACCAGCCACGGCGGCGGCGCTTCGCCCTGGCCGGGTGCCGGCACTTGCGCGAGCGCGACTTCGAGTTCGAACAGCCCGTCGTGGCGCGCCTCGTCCATCCGTGGCGCCTGGCTGGTCGGACCGATGAATAGCCCGGAAAACAGATAGCTCAGCGACGGATGGCGCTGCCAATAGAGCACGAAGCTCTTGAGCAGATCGGGTCGGCGAATGAACGGGCTGTCGAGCAGGCTGGGCCCGCCGAGCACGAGATGGTTGCCGCCGCCGGTGCCGACGGCGCGCCCGTCGAGCAGGAACTTGTCGGCGGTGAGCCCGACGTTGCGAGCGATGTCGTAGAGCGACTCCGTCAGGTCGACGGTCTCGTCCCAACGCGCGACCGGCTGGATGTTGACTTCGATCACGCCGGGGTCGGGCGTCACCTTGATCACATTGAGCCGCGGATCGGGGGGCGGGGCATAGCCCTCGACGCGGACCGGCACGCCCAGCGCGGTCGCCGCCGCCTCGATCCGCGCCAGCAACTCGAGATAATCCTCGAGCGCACGCAGCGGCGGCAGGAACACGCTGAGATAATGGTCGCGCGGCTCGACCGTGACGGCGGTGCGCACGGCGCCTTCGATCGCCTTCTGCTCGACGATCTGCTGCGCGGCGACGCCGCCGGCTTCGGCACGGCTCGCGACGCGCTGCGCCGGGGGCTCGGCGCGATAGTCGGGCAGCGGTTCGCGCGGCTCGCTCGGATCGCGCGGCTGGATATAGGGGAAGTCGCTCTCGGGCACGTGCGGCAGCGTGCCGAGTGGCAGCCGATAGCCGAGCGGGCTGTCCCCCGGCACCGCATAGAGCTTGTTGCGGCGCGCATGCCACACTTCGCTGATCCAGCCGCCGGCCTGTGCCGCCTGCCAGCGCTGCACCGGCAGCGCGAACCCGGTCGGCACGTCGATCCCGCGCCGGAACACGCGTGCCATGCGCTCGCGCATCTCGACATCGGCGATCAGGTTGTCGACCGGCGTGACATTGGGCGGCAGCGCGGCGACCTGCTCGCGCCAATAACCCTCGTCCTCATAGACCGGCGCGACGCATGCCGGCGCCACGCCCAGTTCGCCCGCCAGCACGCGCAGGAAGCGATCGGCGTCGTCGGTCGTCGTGGCGGCGCGCCCGGCGACGTCCTCCTCGGCGATCAGCGCCTGGTTGGACCACACGGGCACGCCGTCGTGACGCCAGTAGATCCCGAACGCCCAGCGCGGCAGGCTCTCGCCGGGATACCATTTGCCTTGGCCGTGATGCAGCACGCCGCCGGGCGCGAACTTGTCGCGCAGCGCACGCACCAGCCGATCGGCGTAGAGGCGCTTCGTGGGCCCGACGGCTCCCGCGTTCCATTCGTCCGCCTTGCCGCCGTCGGCGGCAACGAAGGTCGGCTCGCCGCCCGTGGTGAGCCGCACGTCCTGCGCCATGAGATCGCCGTCGACCTGGCGGCCGAGCGCTGCGACCGCCGCCCAGCGCGCATCGGTGAACGGCTTGGTGATGCGCACTGCCTCGGCGATGCGGCTGACGCTCATCTCGAACGCGAAATCGACTTCGGCAGGCTCGGCGAGCCCCGAGATCGGCGCGGCAAAGCGATAATGCGGCGTTGCCGCGAGCGGGATATGGCCCTCCGTCGCCAGCATGCCCGACGTAGCGTCGAGCCCGATCCAGCCCGCGCCGGGGACATAGACTTCGGCCCAGGCGTGCAGGTCGACCACGTCCTGCGTCACGCCCTTCGGTCCGTCGACCGGCTCGACATCCGCGACGAGCTGGATCGAATAGCCCGAGACGAAACGCGCGGCGAACCCCAGCTTTCGCAGCAGATTGACGAGGAGCCATGCGCTGTCGCGGCACGATCCGCTGCCGATCTCCAGCGTCTCTTCGGGGCTCTGCACGCCCGCCTCCATGCGGATGACATAGCCGACCCGCTCGCGCAGCTTGGCGTTGACCTCAACGATGAAGTCGACCGTGCGCCCGATATGGCCGGCGTGCGTGGCGACGAGCGCGTCGAACAGCGGCCCCTCGGCTTCGACTTCGCGGTAGATGGCAAGATCGGCTGCGAGCAGCGCCTCATATTCGAACGGATAGTGCTCGGCGGCAGGCTCGACGAAAAAGTCGAACGGGTTGATCACGTCGAGCTCGGCGAGCAGGTCGACTTCGATCGTAAAATGATCGACCGGGTCGGGGAACACCACGCGTGCCAGCCAATTGCTGTGCGGATCCTGCTGCCAGTTGATGAAATGGTTCGCCGGCTCGATCTTGAGCGAATAATTGGGCACCGCGGTGCGGCTGTGCGGCGCGGGGCGCAGCCGGATCAGCTGGGGTCCCAGACGGATCGGGCGGTTGTAGCGATAGGCGGTTCGATGGTGCAGGCCGGCCTTGAGCATGGCGGCATTAAAGGGGATGTCGGCGCCTAAGGCAATGGATTCGCTGCGACGCAACAAAAACCGTCATGGCGCCGGGTCAGATTGGGCAAGTGTCGCGTCCGCCGCGCAATTTACGCGCAGGTCGCAAATGCGTGGTGCAGCGTCTCGCGCAGTTGCTCGTTGTCGAACGGTTTCGCCAGGATCGGCACGTCGTTCTCGGGCAGGATCGCCCAGCTCGGTTCGGCATAGCCGGTGATGATCACCGCGGGCAGGCGCGGCCGCAGCTCGCGCAGGCGGCGGATCAGGTCGGTGCCCGAGAGCCGCGGCATCGCATAGTCGGTCAGCACCACGTCGAACGCTTCGGGGCTGGTGCGCACCAGCTCGAGCGCGCCGAACCCGTCCTCGACGTCGACTACGCGGTGGCCGAGATCCTCGAGCATCGCCGCCGTGGTCGCGCGCACGCCGTCGTGATCGTCGACGAGCAGGATGTTGAGGCTCGGGCTCGCCTGTGCGGCGAGCTCCGCGATGCCGCGCCTGGCCGATAGCGGTTCGTCTTCGGGCGCGGCGGGCAGCCAGATCTCGACCGTCGTGCCGGTGCCGACCTGGCTTTCGACGCGCACCACGCCGCCCGATTGCTTGGCAAAGCCATAGACCATGCTGAGCCCGAGCCCGGTACCCTTGCCGACGGCCTTGGTGGTGAAGAACGGCTCCATCACTTGCTCGAGCAGCTCGGGCGCGATGCCGCAACCGGTGTCGACGACCGCGAACACGATGTAACGGCCCGCCGCGAGGTCCGAGCGCGCTTCATCGTCGCCGACGTCGCGGCATGCGGCGCGGACCGTGACCACGCCGCCCTCCGGCATCGCATCGCGCGCATTGATGATCAGGTTCATCAGCGCGAGCTCGAGCTGCGCGCCATCGGCGAACGCGCAGCCGAGATTGGGCTCGCGCTCCCACGAGAGCTCGACCAGTCCGCCCAGCGTATGCGCCATCAGTTCCTGCAGCGAGGCGGCGAGAAGCGCGACATCGACGGCCGCGGGCTCGAGCTTCTGCCGGCGCGAAAAGGCGAGCAGATGCTTGACCAGCCCCGCGCCTTGCTCGGCGGCATGGCGCGTCATACCCAGCACGCGGCGCTGGTCCTGCTCCAGCGGCACGCGCCGCTCGATCATGCTCAGCCCGCCCAGGATCGCCGCGAGCAGATTGTTGAAATCATGCGCGATTCCGCCGGTCAGCTGGCCGATCGCGTCCATCTTGCGAACCTGGTTGAGCTGGCTTTCCAGTTCGCGGCGGTCGGAAATGTCGAGCAAGGTCCCGGCATATTCGATCGGCGTGCCGCCCGCGTCGCGCAGCAGCACGGCCTGGTCGAGGAAATGCCGATAGCGGCCGTCGGCACATTGCCAGCGATATTCGACCGACATCGCGCGTCCGCGCTGGCGGTCGCCGAGGCTGGCGATCACGCGTTCGCGGTCCTCGGGATGCAGCCGTTCGATCCACAGTCCGGGCGCGGCGACGACCTGGTCGAACGTGAAGCCGGTCAATGCCTCGAAATTGCCGCTGACGAACTTGGGCACGCGCGGGCTGGCATCGAGATCCTCGAGATAGAGGATGATCGGCAGCGATTCGATGATCGCAGCCTGGCGCTGCTCGGCGAGCCGCAATTGCTGCTCGGCTCGGAGCCGCTCGGCATTGGCGCGCAGCGCGGCGTCGAGCAACTGCTGCTCTTGCTGCGCCTTGCGCTGAATCTCCTTGGTCATCAGGAACAGGTCGACGAATACGTTGACCTTCGACTTGAGCACGGTCGGGTCGACCGGCTTGAACACATAGTCGACGGCGCCCATCGCATAGCCGCGCAGCAGATGCTCCATTTCCTTATTGACCGCGGACAGGAACACGATCGGCACACGCTTGGTCTGCTCGCGCGCGCGGATCAGCCGCGCGGTCTCATAGCCGTCGATCCCCGGCATATAGACGTCGAGCAGGATCACGGCGAACTCGTCGCGCAACAGCTGGCGCAGCGCTTCCTCGCCCGACGCCGCGACGACGACATCGGCGATGTCCGTCAGTACATTGGTGATGGCGAGCAGATTGCGCTCATCGTCGTCGACCACCAGCACGCGCGCGCGCGCTGCGCTCGGCGGCTCGATGCCGGTAGGAAGGGGGTGAAGCACCGGTTCGGAGTCGATCGTGGCGGGCTGGCTAGCCATCGGTTCAGACGCGCTCCGCGATCAACATCGCGCCCGCCGCCTGCGCCTCGCGCGAACGCGCGATCCACACCCGCAGCAGCGCGAGCAGCAAGTCGATGTCGACCGGCTTGGCGATATAGTCGGAGGCGCCCGCGTCGAGGCATTTCTGCCGGTCGCCCTTCATCGCCTTGGCCGTGACTGCGACCAGCGGCAGGTCCATCAGCGTCGGGCGCTGACGGATCTGCTGCATGGTCTCATAGCCGTCCATCTCGGGCATCATGATGTCGATCAGCGCGATATCGATGCCTGGCGTCTGCTCGAGGATCACGATGCCGTCGCGGCCGCGTTCGGCGTGGAGCACTTCGACGCCATGGCTCTCGAGCACGCTGGTCAGTGAGTAGATGTTGCGGATGTCGTCGTCGACGATCAGGATCTTGGCGCCGGCCAGCTCGGGTACGCTCCGCAGATTGGGCGCGTCCTCCGTCGAGGGCACGATTCGCGCCACGCGCCCCGTGGCGCGCACGCGTTCGGCGAGCGACGCGAACACTTGTTGCAGTGAATCGGGATCCGCCGGCTTCTCGGTCACGGCGACCGCGCCGAGCGCGAGCGCTTGGCCGAGCCGTTCGGCGCCCGAGATCACATGGATCGGGATATGGCGCGTCTGCGGATCGTGCTTGAGCAGGTCGAGCAGCACGAACCCGTCGATGTCCGACAGGCCAAGGTCGAGCGTGATCGCGCTCGGCTGAAGCTTGCGCGCCATCGCCAGCGTGCCTGCGCCTGCGGCCGAGACCACGCCCTTCAGCCCGACGCCGCGCGCGATGTCGAGCAGGATCGACGCGAAGGTCGGATCGTCCTCGACGATCAGCACGAACGGATCGCCCTTCAGATTGTCGCGATCGTCGCTCAGGTCGAACGCGCTCGGCAGCGCGGTCGGCACCATCGCGCCGCTGTTGTCGTAGCGCGCCGGAGTCCCTTCGATCGCCGCAGCAGCCGGCGCCTGCGCCTGCATCGGCACGAACAAAGTGAAGGTCGATCCTTCGCCCGGTGTCGATCGCACTTGCAGTTCGCCGCCGAGCAGCCGCGCGATTTCGCGGCTGATCGACAGGCCGAGCCCGGTGCCGCCATATTTGCGGCTGGTGGTGCCGTCGGCCTGCTGGAACGCCTCGAAGATCAGCTTCTGCTTGTCCTTCGGGATGCCGATGCCGGTGTCCGTCACGGCGATCTCGATCGCGCGGTCGGTGCCGCGCAGCACCGGATGGTTGGTGCTCCACCCGCTCGTCGCTGCGCGCACTGCCAGGGTGACCGAGCCCGCCGCAGTGAACTTGAACGCGTTCGACAGCAGGTTGAGGATCACTTGCTGCAGCCGCTTCTCGTCGGTGCGGATCGTCGCCGGCAGGCTGGCGTCGAACATCACGTTGAAGTCGAGATTCTTGTCGGCCGCGAGCTGGCGGAACGTGCGCTCCATGTGCTGCTTGAGGCCCGCCATCGGCATTTCGCCGATCTCGATCGACACCGTGCCCGATTCGATCTTCGACAGGTCGAGAATGTCGTTGATCAGGTTGAGCAGGTCCGATCCCGCCGAGTTGATCGTGCGTGCGAACTCGACTTGCTTCTCGTTGAGGTTGCCCTGCTGGTTGTCCGAGAGCAGCTTCGACAGGATCAGCAGCGAGTTGAGCGGCGTGCGCAGCTCGTGGCTCATGTTCGCCAGGAACTCGGACTTGTACTTGGACGTGAGCGCGAGCTGCTCGGCCTTCTCCTCGATCGCGCGCCGCGCCATGTCGATTTCGATATTCTTGCCTTCGACCTGCTTCTTCTCGTTCTCGAGCAGCTGCGCCTTCTCCTGCAGCTCCTCGTTGGTGTTGTGCAGCTCTTCCTGCTTGGTGGTGAGCTCGGTCTGGCGCGCCTGCAGCTCCTGCGTCAGCAGCTGCGACTGCGCGAGCAGACCCTCGGTGCGCATCGTCGCCGCGATCGTGTTGAGCACGATGCCCACCGATTCCATCAGCTGGTCGAGGAAGCTCTGGTGGGTTTCGTTGAACTCGCTGAACGAAGCGAGCTCGATCACTGCCTTCACTTCGTCCTCGAACAGCGCCGGCAGGATCGCGACGTTCGCCGGGGCGGCATGGCCCAGCCCCGATCCGATCCGCAGGAAGTCCGCCGGCACGTTCTGCAGCATGATCGCGCGCTTGTCGGCGGCCGCCTGGCCGACCAGCCCCTCGCGCAGCACGAAGCGCGGCTTCAGCTGGCTGCGGCTCTCGGCGCCATAGCTCGCGGCGAGCTCGAGCACCGTTTCCTCGCCGTCGCGCGTCGTCACGTAGAACACGCCATATTGCGCGTTCACCAGCGGTGCGAGTTCGGACATGATCAGGTTCGACACGGTCGACAGGTCGCGCTCGCCCTGCAGCATGCGCGAGAAGCGCGCGAGGTTGGTCTTGAGCCAATCCTGCTCCGCATTCTTCAAGGTCTGGTCCTTGAGGTTGCGGATCATCTCGTTGATGTTGTCTTTCAGCGCGGCCATCTCGCCCGAGGCTTCGACCGCGATCGAGCGCGTCAGGTCGCCCTTGGTCACGGCGGTCGCGACTTCGGCGATCGAACGGACCTGATTGGTTAGATTTGCCGCAAGCTCGTTCACGTTATCGGTAAGGTCGCGCCACAGGCCGGCGGCGCCCGGCACGCGCGCCTGGCCGCCCAGCTTGCCTTCGATACCCACTTCGCGGGCCATGTTGGTCACTTGGTCGCCGAACGCCGAAAGCGTGTCGATCATGAAGTTGATCGTCTCCGCCAGCGCGGCGATTTCGCCCTTGGCGTCCACCGTCAGCTTGCGCTTCAAATTGCCCTGCGCGACCGCGGTCACCACGTCGGCGATGCCGCGTACCTGGTTGGTCAGGTTGGTCGCCATCAGATTGACGTTGTCGGTCAGGTCCTTCCACGTGCCGCCGACGCCCGGCACCTGCGCCTGGCCGCCCAGCTTGCCTTCGGTGCCGACTTCGCGCGCGACGCGCGTCACTTCGGAAGCGAAGCCGTTGAGCTGGTCGACCATCGTGTTGATCGTGTTCTTGAGCTCGAGGATCTCGCCCTTCACGTCGACGGTGATCTTCTTCGACAAGTCGCCTTTCGCCACCGCGGTGGTCACGTCGGCGATGTTGCGCACCTGGCCGGTCAGGTTCGCGGCCATCAGGTTCACATTGTCGGTCAGATCGGCCCAGGTGCCGGCGACGCCGCGCACCTGCGCCTGGCCGCCGAGTTTGCCTTCGGTGCCGACTTCGCGCGCGACGCGCGTCACTTCCGACGCGAACGAATTGAGCTGGTCGACCATCGTGTTGATCGTGTTCTTCAGCTCGAGTATCTCGCCGCGCACGTCGACGGTGATCTTCTTCGACAAGTCGCCCAACGCCACCGCAGTGGTCACGTCGGCGATGTTGCGCACCTGGCCGGTCAGATTGTCGGCCATCGCGTTGACGTTGTCGGTCAAGTCCTTCCACGTGCCGCCGACGCCGGGCACCTGTGCCTGGCCGCCCAGCTTGCCGTCCGACCCCACTTCGCGTGCGACGCGCGTCACTTCGGACGCGAAACCGTTGAGCTGGTCGACCATCGTGTTGATGGTGTTCTTGAGCTCGAGGATCTCGCCCTTCACGTCGACGGTGATCTTCTTCGACAAGTCGCCCTTCGCCACCGCAGTGGTCACTTCGGCGATGTTGCGCACCTGGCCGGTGAGGTTGCCGGCCATCAGGTTGACGTTGTCGGTCAGGTCCTTCCAGGTGCCGGCGACGCCTTCGACCTGCGCCTGGCCGCCCAGCTTGCCGTCCGACCCCACTTCGCGCGCCACGCGCGTCACTTCGGACGCGAAGGAATTGAGCTGGTCGACCATCGTGTTGATGGTGTTCTTGAGCTCGAGGATCTCGCCCTTCACGTCGACGGTGATCTTCTTCGAAAGATCGCCTTTCGCCACCGCAGTCGTCACGTCGGCGATGTTGCGCACCTGGCCGGTCAGATTGTCGGCCATCAGATTGACGTTGTCGGTCAGGCCTTTCCACGTGCCGGCAACGCCGGGCACCTGCGCCTGGCCGCCGAGCTTGCCCTCGGTGCCGACTTCGCGCGCCACGCGTGTCACTTCCGATGCGAACGAATTGAGCTGGTCGACCATGGTGTTGATCGTGTTCTTGAGCTCGAGGATCTCGCCCTTCACGTCGACCGTGATCTTCTTCGACAAGTCGCCCGACGCCACCGCGGTCGTCACTTCGGCGATGTTGCGCACCTGGCCGGTCAGATTGTCGGCCATCAGATTGACGTTGTCGGTCAGGTCCTTCCAGGTGCCCGCGACGCCCGGCACCTGCGCCTGGCCGCCGAGCTTGCCTTCGGTGCCGACTTCGCGCGCGACGCGCGTCACTTCGGAAGCGAAGCCGTTGAGCTGATCGACCATCACGTTGATCGTGTTCTTGAGCTCGAGGATCTCGCCCTTCACGTCGACCGTGATCTTCTTCGACAAGTCGCCGAGCGCCACCGCGGTGGTCACGTCGGCGATGTTGCGCACCTGGCCGGTCAGATTGTCGGCCATCAGATTGACGTTGTCGGTCAAGTCCTTCCACGTGCCGGCCACGCCTTCCACGCGCGCCTGGCCGCCCAGCTTTCCTTCGGTACCGACTTCGCGCGCGACGCGCGTCACTTCCGACGCGAACGAATTGAGCTGGTCGACCATCGTGTTGATGGTGTTCTTGAGCTCGAGGATCTCGCCCTTCACTTCGACGGTGATCTTCTTCGACAAGTCGCCCGACGCCACCGCGGTCGTCACTTCGGCGATGTTGCGCACCTGGCCGGTGAGGTTGTCGGCCATCAGATTGACGTTGTCGGTCAGGTCCTTCCACGTGCCAGCGACGCCCTGCACCTTGGCCTGGCCGCCCAGCTTGCCTTCGGTGCCGACTTCGCGGGCGACGCGCGTCACTTCCGACGCGAACGAGGCGAGCTGCTCGACCATGGTGTTCACCACCTTGCCGATGCGCAGGAACTCGCCGCGGAGGGGCCGCCCGTCGATCTCGACCGTCATCGTCTGCGACAGGTCGCCCTTGGCGACCGCGCCGATCACGCGCGAGACTTCGGCGGTCGGCTGCACCATGTCGTCGATCAGCTCGTTGACCGATCGCAGCTTGGCTTCCCACCCGCCGGTCGCGCCACGGACGTGCCCGCGCTGCGTGATCTTGCCGTCCTTGCCGACCACGCGCGACAGTCGTTCGAACTCGATCGTCATCTGTTCTTCGAGGCCGACGACCTCGTTGAACAGCAGCGCGAGCTCGCCGTCTACGCCAGGCAGGTCCTCGGGTAGCCTGACCGAGAAATCGCCGCGGCGAAAGCTACGAAGAGCGGATACGAGGCGACGACGATCGAGCGTGTCGGAAGTCAATTCGGGGTGCACCAATCACTCCTGCATTTCCCTCCCCTCGAGTAAAAACGCCGACACGGCCCCCCAGCCTAAAGCGCAGCATATCAAAGCTTTTTGCGAACGCTCGCAAAAAATGCATCTAGGGTGTTCCACGGAGCGATAATCGCGGTAAACCAGGCGGTTGCATAACATAGGTTATGTGACACCGGCGGGCGCGATCGAGCGAACGTGCGAGCCAGCCTCAAGTGGACCGTTTTTGCCGCGAAGGCAGGGGTCTTCGACCTACTGGCGCCCGATCACGACATGTGTCGCAAGCTCCGTGCCCGTGGATTCCGTCACGCGATAGCCGAGGGCAGGGAGGTCCAGCCCTTCGAACATCGCCTCGCCGCGTCCGAGCAGGACTGGAGAAATCGCGAAATGCAGCTCGTCGACCAGTCCAGCCTGCAAATACTGGCGTACTGTCGAAACGCCGCCGCCGATCTTGACGTCCTGCGCGCCCGCGGCATCGCGGGCCCGCTCGAGCGCGGCGTGGATCCCGTCGGTGACGAAGTGAAACGTCGTGCCGCCCTCCATCACGATCGGAGCGCGCGCGTAGTGTGTCAGGATGAACGTCGGCGCGTGATAGGGCGGATTGTCTCCCCACCAGCCTTTCCAGCTGTCGTCCGTCCATTCGCCGCGCACCGGTCCGAACATGTTGCGACCCAGGATGAACGCGCCGAAGCCGTCCATCGAGCGGTGGGCAAAATCATTGTCCACACCTTCCGAGCCGCCGTCCTCCCCGAACATCGTCCTGAACGTCTTGGTCGCGAACGCCCAGCCGTGAAGCTCGCGCCCGCGCTTTCCCAGCGGATCCTGGAGGCTCTGCTCCGGGCCGGCGCCGAACCCGTCGAGCGACAGTGCGAACCCTGCGACTCTTACACGACCCATTTCGGCCTCCTCAGCTGCGGCTAACATGTCGCCGTATCGAAGGAATGTCTGCAATCGGGAAGCGCGAGGCGATAGATGGAATGGGAATGGCTGAAGGTGGGTGGGAAGTGGGCGTTCCCTCTCCCGCAAGCAGGAGAGGGATCTTCGTCCGCAACTGGGCGGCAACCGCCAATTGCAGCCGCGGTTCGTGATCGCGCCACACGTCCGCTGACGCGCGGTTCACCCAATCGGCCGAAGTCCTACGCCTGCGGCGCCTTCGGTCGCCGGCCGCCACGCCCTCCCGGCTTGCCGGCCGGTACTGCGGGCTTGCGCCCCAGCCCGATCTGCAGCGCGAGCTCGCGGCGACGCGCGGCATAGTTGGGCGCCACCAGCGGATAGTCGGCCGGCAGTCCGAAAGTCTCGCGGTAGCTCTCGGGCGTATAGCCGTTCTGCGAAAGGTGGCGGCGCAGCATCTTGTAATGGTTGCCGTCGATCATGCTCACCAGATAGTCGGGCTTGATCGAAGCGCGGACCGACACGGCGCCTTTCGGCTTCTCCGGTGCGGCGGCGGCGGGCGCCTTGCCCAGTCCGGCGAGCGCACCATAGGTCGAGCCAATCAATGCGGATACGTCGCCGATACCGACAGGATTGTTACTGACATGCGCGGCGACGATGTCGGAGGTCAGGGACACCAGGAGTTCATGGTCGGGCATCGTTGTTCCTTCATTATCCGAACTTGCGCTGTGCCTCGCTCGGTGGAGAACCGCCTGCCGTATCCTGCCGATCGGCAAGCTCGCTCCACCTCGCCGCGGCGCGCAAGTAAGTTTCGCGAAACGCGGCGAGATCTGTACGCTGCGCCCTGACAAATGCCTGATCGGCCAGAACGCGGTATACGGAGTATCTGCTCTCCATCTTCATTACTCTCACAAACGCGCCATTTCCATCCATAACCTTTGTATATTTTGGCACATCTCGGACAAATCGCTTCTCAACTCAGATTGTTTCTGGGTTTTTGCGATCGCAGCACGGTTCCCGTCAGCCCGAATCCGCCGAGCACCAGCGCCCATTGCGCCAGTTTCGACAGCCCGCTCTCGAACGATGCGGCACTTACGCCGCTACGGTTGACAACCTTGACTGGATAGGACGCCGCGCTCGCAGCGGGCGTAAACGCCAGAAGAAAGGCGCCGATCGGCACCCCGAAGACAGTCTTGAACAAAGCGATTCCCCGAACAACACACCTGCGGTCCAGGCAGGCACGCGGCCAACATTTGGCAGCGCGCGGGGTTCCCTCAATTCACCTGTATCTGTGAAATTTTTCCGCACCTGCGAACGGTTTTCGAGGCGAGCGGTGGCTGGCGGCGGTTCGCCCGATCGCGCGTTCCGGCCGCGGTTACGGCCCGATCGGGTGCGTGATAGGTTGCGCCGGTACGCGTCTCACGCGGCGGCGCGCGACCCTCCGTGCGCGCTCGACGTCTCCCCGTCGACTTCCGTCACCCATTCGATTCCAGCCGTGCGCGCCATGACGCGCAACAATTCGGTCTGCTCGATCGGCTTGCTGACGAACGCATTCGCGCCCGCGGCGCGGGATTGCGCATTTGCATCCTCCGCGATGTTCGCGGAGACAATGATCACCGGCACTTGCTTGAGCGGCTCGATCAGGCGCAGCGTGCGCGTGACGTCATAGCCGTCCATGCCCGGCATCTTGAGGTCCATCAGGATCAGGTCGGGCTTGCTCTGCTGCGCCTTCTGCAGCGCTTCCAGGCCGTTGCCGGCCGCGCGGCATGCGAACCCGAGCTCGCCGAGCATGGCGCACAGCAGGTTGCGATTCTCCTCGCCGTCGTCGACCACCAGCACGCTGCGGCGTGCGCCGGCATAGCCGGTCACTTGCGCAATATTGACCTGCATTTCCTGCTCGTTGATCCCGGCCACGGGGACACGGACCTCGAACCAGAAGCTGCTGCCCTGGCCGACACGGCTTTGCAGTTGAATTTCGGACCCCATCAGGCGGACCAGTTGGCGGCTGATCGGCAGGCCGAGCCCGGTGCCTGCTTCGCGCCGCTCGATCGAACCCGCCTGCTCGAACGGGCGGAAGATTCGCTCCATCTCGTCGGGCGAAAGCCCGGGGCCGCTATCCTGCACTTCGAAGCGCAGCAGCGCGCTCTCCTTGCCCGCCTCGATCGACGAAACGATCATCGCGACGCGGCCGGTGGACGTGAACTTCACTGCATTGCCGAGCAGGTTCAGCAAGACCTGGCGCAGCCGCTTCTCGTCGACTGCGATTGCTTGCGGGACGTCGTCTTGAATCGTGCAGGTCAGCGCCAGCGCCTTATCTTCCGCGGGAACGCGCACCATCTCTTGGACCGCTCCGACAAGCGCGCGCACGTCGCACGGCGCCGGATAGAGTTCCAGCCGTCCCGCCTCGATCTTGGACAGATCGAGGATGTCGGTGATGAGCGAAAGCAAATGGTCGCCGCTGCGCTGGATCACGCGCGCGGCATCCAGCTGCTTCTTCTCCAGCTTCGCCCGCTGCAGCAGCTGGGCATAGCCCAGGATGGCGTTGAGCGGCGTGCGCAGTTCATGGCTCAAATGGGCGAGGAACTCGGACTTAGCCTCGTTCGCCTTGTGCGCGGCGTCGGCGGCCTGGGCGAGCGCATCGCGCGCCCGCGCCTCCAGCGTATCGCGTTCGCGCGCCTCGTCCCGGATCCGGCGATAGCGATGGGCGCCATAGAGGACCAGCGCCACCGCCAGCAGGCAAAGGATCACCAGGTACAATTGCGCGGGGGCGATCAGCGGGCGCACCACCTTGATGCGCTTTACGGCGAAGTGATAATCCGCCGGCTGCGCGAACGTCCCCGTCATGAACTCGATCGAAACGACGTTGTCGAGCTGCACGCGGCTGAGTTCGGGCGGCAACGGGTGCTGGCCCAGCCACCATCCCGCGACGGTGAACTCCTTTGGATAGAGCGTGATCCGGTTTCGCCCCGGAATGAGCGAGAATTCGGCCATGTTGATCTTGGCCGTGCCATGGTCCCCATGCTTGCTGTAGCGAGGATCCTCATTCTTCAGGTGGAAGCGGACCGTGGTCGGCGGCCCCTGATAATCGACCACCATTTCGATCGACTCGAAATTGGAAAGATCCTCGCCGCGCGCCGCGTCGAATCCGCCCAGTTCGATCTCATAGCCGCAGAAGCGGATCGATGACCCTGGACGAAGCGAACAGGACCAGCTCAGCGGCGTCTTCGATCCGGTGACCGATTTGCCGCCCATGACCTGATCGGTGTAGCCGACGAAATCGAACCCTCTAAGGTCGCCACTCGCCTCCGCGACGATGTCGCGCCCCAACAGCCGGTGTTCGAACAGCACGAAACTGCCCGCCGCCAGGACGAACGCGATCAGGCACAATTCGGCCCAGTGCCTGCGCCAGCCAGAGATCTTCGTTGCTCCACCATTCGGCGCTACATCTGCTGTCATCGGTCACTCACGCAAGCCAGGCTGCGCAGCCTATCGGTGGACCGTGAACAAATGCTTTTGCTTGCCCCCATTTCGGTCCGAAAAATGCGGCCATTGGGCCGATCGCCCGGTGACCGGGGCAATTGCTCGGGTTTCAATCAATCCTTAGGAATGATACGTTTAGATGATTCCGTGTCCCTTCTGAGGGCTGCGTTGGGTGGGTTGGGCGTGAACATTCTCTACATCGACGATGATGCGACCAACCGGGCGCTGCTTCGCGACATGCTGGCTTCCGAAGATATCCCCCTGGCCGAAGCGGGCGACGCCCGGACCGGCCTCAAGATGGCCGAAGCGGGCGATTACGACCTCATCTTCATGGATTTGCGCATGCCCGACATCAACGGGCTCACTGCGATCCGCCAGCTGCGCGCCGGTGGTGCCAAGCAACAGACCGTGCCGATCGTCGTCGTCACGGCCGATCCCAGCGAGGGCGTCAAATCCATGTGCCGAACCGCCGGCGCGACCGACTTCCTCGACAAGCCGATCTCGATGCAAAAACTGTTCGAAATGGTCGAATTCTTCCGGAAGCGCCGTATGGGCGGGGCGCGCGCAGCCTTGGCCGGGTCCCAGGGCGGGCGCCGTACCATCTGACCTTCTGACGCCTATCGGGATGCCTGCCTCCGGCACGCACAGGCATGCCCAGAGGTTGCCGCGTCAGGGAAAGCCGACCTTGCGCAGCCAGGTGGTAAAGCGCGGGTCGGGGCGGAGTGGCGCGAGAAGCGGGTCTGTCTTGAGACCGATCATCCCGGGGTCGGCCAGGTCCCAGGCACGCGCGATCGTCGCAAAGGCCAGGTCGCGTTCGTGCCTTTGCGCGTGGACCTCTGCGATCTGAAACTGCGCCGAATCGCTGTAGAGCCGACCGAGCGTTGCCAGCGCTTGGTCCGACGCAGCGCGGTCGGTGGCGGCAGTAGCGATCGCTTCGATGGTCAAGCGAACGAAGGATTCTGGCGCGAGTGGAGCGATCAGCTTCATCGCCTCGCTCGACTGGCCCGTGGCGAGCAACGCGGTACAAAGGTTCTGAAGGACGGTAGCGTTGCCCGGCAGACGCACGAGCGCTGCGCGAAGCGCCGCGATCGCTTCGTCGAAGCGTCCGTTGCGCATGAGGATGACGCCCAGCCCCAGGGGGGCGTTGGGCCGGAACGGATCGAGTGTCTGCGAGCGTCGGTAGAGCGCTACGGCATCGTCACCGCCGGCGAGATAGGATTGGAACAGCGCGATTCGCCGCAGCACCGTGGCGTCGCCTGGCGAGGCCTTATATGCCGCGGCATAGGCGGCGGCGGCTCCGTGCAGGTCGAGACGGGTTTCGAGCACGAAGCCCAGATTGGCGAGCGGATCGCCGAGACCCGGGGCAAGCGCAACCGCGCGGCGTGCATCGGCTTCGGCCTCGTCCAGTCTGGCGCGGAGTGCCGCACCGCCGACCGAGGTGCTGGCAAAGAAGGTCATGGCGCCGGCGCGCGCGGAGTGGGCGAGGGCAAAGCCGGGATCGGCGGCAACGGCGACGTCGAACTCCTTGAGCGCCTCGACTTGATTCTGCGCAGCGAGCGTTTTCCCGCGAAGAAAGGCATCGTGCGCCACCGGGTTGCTCGTGCCGCCCAGCGACAGGAGCATTTTTTCCGCGCGGCCGAGCGCGATCTGGAGCGCGCTGGCGACGTTTTCGGCGATACCCGTCTCGATCGCCAGCGCATCGCCGATGGCGCGGTCATAGCTCTGCGACCAGCGCGTGAGGCCAGTCGTTCCGTCGACGAGTTGCGCATCGACACGGATCGTGCCTGCACCTCGGCGCACGCTGCCGGTAACGATATTGGCGACGCCCAGCTTGGCCGCCGCGGTCTTGGCGTCGGCGTCGCGCATCAGCTCCGACGAAGTTCGCGCCGCGACCTTCAGCCGGACGATGCGAGTCAATGCGCCGCGCAGTTCCTCGGCGATGCCGTCGGAGAAATAGGCCTGTGCCGGATCGCCGCTGAGGTTCTCGAACGGCAGGACAGCGACGCTGTCGGAAGCAGCGCCCGCACTGCGGTGGATCGCCCACCAGCCGCCCGCGCCGGCGACCGCGATCGCAGCGGCACCGCCGGCCAGTACGAGGCGCCGGTCGACCCCGCGCTTCGCCTGAAACGGCGGTGGCGTCGGGCGTGGCTTGCCGGCGATGATGGCGCGTACCGCCGCGAGCAGCGCGACGTAACGCGGGTCGGCGCGGTCGCCTTTCCACCCCATCAGCGGCAGTGCCTGGGTCTCGCCGAAGCCGAGCGGTGGATCGACGGAGTCGATGCGAACGGGCAGATACACGCCGCGGCGCTGCGCCCGTGTCGCTTCGTCGCGGACGAAGGCGCCGTCCGGTCCGATCGAGCGCTGGCTCCAGACGACGAGCACACAGTGCGCCGCATTCAGCTCGCTCTCGATGGTCTCGCGCCACGCCGCGCCGCCGCCGATATGCGCGTCCCACCAGATGCCGACGCCGTCCAACTCCAGCGCTTCGACCAGCGGCGCGACCCGGCTCCGGTCTTCGGACTTGTACGACACGAACAGCTCGGCCATCGTGCCCCCCACTTCGCCCGATCACCACCCTAGGCACCCGCATCGAAGCGGCAAAGCGGAAATGCTCCGGGTCACCGGAGCGTATGATCTTGCAGCACTCGCCCGTCAGGCTTGATTCGCGCGCCCCCCTATCGGCCGCCGTCACGCCCGATACGGAAAACCCGTCGCCATGCATCTGATCCCTTCGACGCCGCAAAAAACGGCGGACGTGAACAGGGAGAGTGGTGGCGATGAGCGCTTTTCGCGTAGTTCTTGGCGCATCCGTGGCAGCCGTGGCGGTCATTGCCGCGGCGCCGGCAGTGGCGGGCGCCGACAGTGGCGCGCCGACGGCAAAGGCTGCGCCCGAGCAGTCCGGCGGCGCCGGCCAGCAGGACGCTGCGCCCGCGCAAACGCCCGGTGACGATAAGGGCCTGATCGTCGTTACCGGGTCTCGCGTCATCACCAATGGCAACAATTCCCCCACGCCGGTGACGGTCGTCTCGACCGATCAGTTGCAGGCCATCACGCCGTCGAACATCCCCGACGGACTCAACAAGCTCCCGGTATTCTCGGGGTCGAACAACCAGTCGAGCTTCGGCGCGGCGGAGCGCAATTTCTCCGGAAACTATCTCAATCTGCGCAACGTCGGCGCGGGGCGGTCGCTGATCCTGTTCGACGGCCATCGCTTTCCGCCGACCACCACCGACAATCTGGTCGACATCAACACCATTCCGCAACTGCTGCTTGCGCGGGTCGACGTGGTCACCGGCGGCGCGTCGGCGGTATATGGATCGGACGCAATCACCGGCGTGGTCAACTTCATCGTCGACCGCAAGTTCGAAGGCGTGAAGATCAATATCCAGGGCGGCCAATCCAGCCGCAACGACGATGCCTCGATGCGCGCCGGCGGGGCGTTCGGCATATCGCTGTTCGGCGGCCGCGGCCATTTCGAGGCGAGCTACGAACATTATGATTCCGAAGGCATCGACGACAAGCTGGGCCGCGAATATGGCCGACTGGTGTACAGCACCCAGGGGGCAGGGACGGTCGCGAACCCGTACCGCGTCGTCACCAACACGCGTCTGACCAATTTCAGCCGGTTCGGCATCATCAAGACCGGCGTATTTGCCGACCAGGTGTTCGGCGGGCCGAACGACACGCTGCGGCCTTTCGTCCACGGCACCCCGACCGGCTCGACCGGAGTCGAGAGCGGCGGCGACGGCACCTTCTACAATTCGACGCTGCAGGCGAGCCTCAGGTCCGATCAAGCCTTCGCCCGGTTCGACTTCGACGTGACCGACCAGATCCATTTCTACGTCCAGGCAACGGGGACGAAATCGTTCAACCAATTCTCCAAGGAAGAGAATGTCATCAACAATTTGACGCTGTCCGCGTCGAACCCCTATCTCCCCCAGCAGTACCAGAATGCCATGGCGGCCGCCGGCCAGACCACATTCCGCTACGCCAAGCAGATGACCGAAGTGCCGCGCCTCACCCCGACCGCGTGGATCAAGAGCTATTCGGCGATCACCGGGCTCGAGGGGAAGCTGGGCGGCTTCAACTGGGATGTCGCCTATTCGCACAGCGAGGCCGAGCAGCGCGTGGCGACGGTCAACAACATGAGCTTCGGTCGGCTCTACGCCGCGCTCGATGCCGTCCGCGCGCCCAATGGCGACATCGTCTGCAACGTCACCTTGACCAATCCCGGCCTCTATCCAGGATGCGTGCCGGTCAATCCGTTCGGCGAGCGGACGATCACGCTTGCCCAGCAGAAATATTTCCTCGTCGACACCTATTTCCGGCTGAACAACAAGATGGACGACTTGGCGGGCAGCATCGCCGGTTCGCTGTTCAGCACCTGGGCGGGGCCGGTGAAGATCGCATTGAGCGGCGAGTATCGCCACTTGACGATGGACCTCGTCAGCGATGCGCAACCGACCGACCGGCTCGATTGCACCGGCCTGCGCTTCGGCAATTGCACCGCCACGACGCCGCTCTATGCGTCCAATGTCGTCGGCGATCAGCGCGACCGGCACCAGCGCGTGACCGAAGGCGCGGTCGAAGTCGATGTCCCGCTGCTGCGCGATTGGCTGCTCGCCAAGTCGCTCAACGTCAACGGCGCTGCGCGTTATACGCATTACAACACCAGCGGCTCGGTGTGGACCTGGAAGGTCGGCCTCGATTGGCACCTGACCGACGCGCTGCGCATCCGCGCGACGCGCTCGCGCGACATCCGCGCGCCCAATCTCAACGATCTCTACGCGCCGGTGAACGTCAACCCGTCGGGATTCAACGATCTGCACACCGGCATCACTGCCACCGTGCCGGTCGAAAGCTCGGGCAACCCGACTCTCCAGCCCGAAGTGGCGGAGACTTTCACGGTCGGCGCAGTCTATCGCCCGCCCTGGCTCAAGGGCTTCAGCGTCGCGGTCGACTATTACAACATCAGCATGGTCAATGCGATCGGCGCGGTCGCCGCGAGCAACAGCTCGGTGCAGCGCGAGTGCGAGGCGAGCAACGGCACCTCTCCGCTGTGCGCGCTGTTCCAGCGGCCCTTGCCGTTCAGCGATCACTCGCCGGCGAATTTCCCGACGCGTGCCTTCTCGCGTTCGCTCAACGTCGCGACGCTCAAGACGCACGGCATCGACGCGGAAGCGAATTACGCCACGCGTCTCGCCGGCGGGCAGCTCAACTTGCGCGGATTGCTGGCATGGCAGCCCGAACTGACGTCGATCAACTTCCAGGGTTCGACGCCGCTCAACCGCGCGGGCGCCGCGGGCCTGCCGGCGGTGCGCTTCACTGGTTTCGTGAACTATGACATCGGCGCCTTCTCGCTCAACCTGCAGGAACGCTGGCACAGCTCAACCCGGCGCAGCAGCGATCCGACCCAGGTGTTCGCCGCGCCGCGTGTCGCGGCGCGTGCCTTTACCGACGTGACCTTCTCCTACACGCTCAAGCCGTTCGGCGGCCGGCGGCAGGCGCAGATCTTCCTCACGATCCAGAACCTGTTCGATCAGGCGCCCTATCCGTTCGTCAACACCGGCGCTCCCAGCACCGTGCCGGGCTTTTTCGTGCCGGTCACGAACGGCGACGATCCGATCGGCCGCTACCTGACCGCCGGCGTGCGCTTCCGCCTGTGATGCGGAGCGTGCGATCCGCCCTGCTCGCGGCGCTGGCAGTGTTCGTCTTGTGGTCGGCCCCGACGCTCGCCCAGCGGCCGGCAACCGCGGTGCGAAGCGACATATGGGAGACATTGCCCGACGGGCGGCCCGTGCACCGTTTCACGCTCACCAACGCGTCGGGCGCCCATGTCTCGGTGATGGAGCTCGGCGCCGCGGTCACCGAACTCTGGGTTCCGGATCGGGCAGGCAAACTCGCCGACGTCGTGCTCGGCTACGGCAAGGCCAGCGACTATATCACCAACAACTCGCCGCAGTTCGGGCTGGTGATCGGCCGCTATGCCAATCGCATCGTCGGCGGAAAGTTCACATTGGGCGGCGTCGAATATAAGCTCGCGACTCAAGGGCGCTCGAACTCCACGATGCACGGCGGGCCACAGGGCTTCGGCACGCGTCTGTGGCAGGGCCGTCCGGTGCGAACTGCGGAGGGGCAGGGCGTTCGCTTCACGCTCGTCAGCCCCGATGGCGACCAAGGCTTTCCCGGCCAGATGACGGTGACGGTCACCTACAGCTGGGCGGCCGACAACCGGTTGATCGTCGACTATCAGGCAGTCACGACCAAGCCCACGGTCGTCAATCTGACCCAGCACAGCTATTTCAACCTGGGCGGCGCGGGGAACGGCGACGTGCTCGGGCACAATCTGAAGCTGTTCGCCGATTTCTACATGGACGCATTGCCCGACAACACGCCGACCGGCGAAATCCGGGCGGTCAAGAACACGCCGTTCGATTTCTCTTCGGGCAAGCCGATCGGGCGCGACTTGATGGCGAACGATCCGCAGATGGTGCAGAACCGCGGCTACAACGTGCATTATGTCCTGCGCCGCTCGACCATCCGCGGCGCGCTCGCCGATGCGGCGCTGCTGACCGATCCCGCGTCCGGCCGGACGCTGCGGATCCAGACGACCGAGCCGGGCATCATGCTCTACACCGCCAATTTCATCAGCACCGACCGCGTGATGAAGGGCGGCATGAAATATCCGCTGCGCGCCGGCGTCGCGCTGGAAACCCAGCACGCCGTCGATTCCCCCAACCAGCCACACTTCCCGCGCACCACGCTGATGCCGGGCGAGACCTTCCACAGCCGGACGGTGATGGCGTTCGGCACGATGTGACGCGGGGAAGGGCGATAATCCCGCGGTTCGGAAGGCCGGGCACGGACACCCATCCAAAATCCTCCCCGAGCTTGCTCGGGGAGGGGGACCATTGCGCAGCAATGGTGGAGGGGCCGCACGTAGTGCGGAACTTTGCAACGATGGAAACCGCCGCGCCTCCGCGCGGCGCCCCTCCACCACCGGCCTTCGGCCGGCGGTCCCCCTCCCCGAGACAAGCTCGGGGAGGAATGAGAACGACCCCTCTCCACTTACTTTCGACAAAATTTCCCCCACCGCCGCCCAGCTTTACGGAAACCCCGCGCACGCGCATCGTACCTCGCAGAACGATAATTTTCGGAGAGACGGTGGACGATAGGCGCCGCCAGAGGATCATGGCGTGGGTTGCCGCCGAGGTGATCGTGCACGAGGCGGCCGTGCGCGCATGGTTGAAGCGGACGATGAACCCCGACGATGTCGAGGATATCATTCAGGAGAGCTATTGTCGCATCGCAGGTCTGACCGACGTTTCGCATATCCGCAACGGTCGGGCCTATTTGTTCACTACCGCGCGGATGCTGGTGCTCGAACGGATCCGGCGAGCGCGCGTGGTGAGTATCGATACTGCGTTCGAGCTGGAGAAATTCGATCCGGTCGATGAGCGGCCGTCGCCCGAACAGGTGACGTCGGCGCATCAGGAGCTGCGGCGAGTCAAACGCTTGATCGACTCACTGCCCGAACGGTGCCGCGACGTGTTCCGGATGCGCAAGATCGAGGGGCTGTCGCAGCGCGAGGTCGCCGCCAAACTGAACGTATCGGAGCACACGGTCGAGAACGATGTAGTGAAGGGACTGAGGCTAATTCTCGAGGCGGTGGCCGAGGGCGAGTTGAAAGCCGAAGCCGCTTTCGAATCCATGGGAAAATATGACGCAACGCGACACACCACAGGCCATCAATGACCGCGCGACCGAGTGGGTCGCGCGCGTTGATGCGGGCCCGCTCGACGCGGTTGCGCAGGCGGAGCTCGACGCATGGCTCGCGCGGGACGATCGTCACCAGGGCGCCTTCTACCGTGCGACCGTGGCATGGCGCATGCTCGACCGCGCCAGCGCGTTGGCCGGTGGCGAGCAGGCACGCGGTGCCATCGTCGAGGATCCCGCCGCGGAAGACGATGACCGGCCGATTGCGCGGCGCGGCTTGTTGTGGGGCGGGGGGGCAATCGCCGCATCGTTCGTCGCCGCTGCCCTCGGCTGGCGGATGCTGGCGCCCAGGCCGCTGCGCATCCAGACCGCAGCAGGGGAAATCCGCCACGTGCCGCTCGGCGACGGATCGCATGCGGCGTTGAATTCCGCCACCTTGCTGGACGTCGACATGACCACGTCCAGCCGCAAGATACAGCTGGAAGCCGGAGAGGCGTGGTTCGAGGTCGCGAAAGACGCCAGCCGCCCGTTCGTGGTGTCGACGGGGGAAGTCCGCGTGCGTGCCGTGGGCACGGCGTTCTCGGTGCATCGCCTCGCGGCGGGCGCCGATGTCCAGGTCACCGAAGGCAAGGTCGAGATTTGGGTGGTCGGTCGCGAAGGGCAACGCGTGATCGTCGGCGCCGGCGCGCGCATGCAGGTGTCGACACTCGATGGCCCGAGGCCGGCGGTCGCCGATGCCGCCGGCATCGATCGCAGCCTGGCGTGGCGCGACGGTGCGCTGGAGTTTCAAGGCGAGACGCTGAGCGCCGCCGCGGGACAGTTCAACCGCTACAACCGGACCAAGCTGGTCGTCGATCCGCTGCTGGCCGACGAACCGGTCGTGGGACGGTTTCGCATCCATGAACCGGCTGCATTTGCCCAGGCGGCGTCGACGATGTTCGATGCGCGCGTCCAGACGGGCCCGGACACGATACGTATCGCTCGACATTGACGTTCCGCAAGATATTCGGACGAGAGCACCGATCACCAGAACAATAGGATCGGTGAGGAGAAGGAATGGGACCCTGGGGCCGTTGCGCGGTGCGGACCGCGTCAGCGATGATCGTCGTCTCGCCTGGTTCGATCGCGGCTGCGCAGGTGCGGACGTTCGACGTGCCGAGCCAGGCGGCAGTCAAGGGCGTCCCCGAACTGGCACGACAGGCCGATGTCCAGATACTGGTGAGCGAGCGACTGGTGCGCGGGCGACGCACCGCGGCGGTGCGTGGCCAGATGAGTGTTCGCGAAGCGATCGAGCGATCGCTGCGCGGGACAGGCTTGCGCGCACTGAGCACGGACGAGCGCACCTTCGTGCTGGTGGTCGCGCCGAGCGCGCCGCCGCCGCCTTCCTTGCCGCGGCCGAGACCGCCGAGCGTCGTCGAGCAGCCATCCGCTCCGGTCGAACAGGACATCGTCGTCACCGGCTTTCAGTCCAGCCTTGCGTCGGCGCTCGAGCACAAGCGTCGGGAGACCGCCGCCACCGACATCATCGTTGCGGAGGATATCGGCAAATTTCCCGACTCCAACTTGGCGGAGTCGATGCAGCGGCTGCCCGGAATCTCGCTCACGCGCGGCGACGGCGGAGAGGGACGCAACATCACGGTGCGCGGGCTGGCGGCGGATTTTACGCGGGTCCGGATTAACGGCATGGAGGCAGCCTCGCAGACCGGGTCGTCGGATGCCTATGGCGGCAGCAACGCCAGCCGAAGCTTCGACTTCAACGTGTTCCCGTCCGAACTCTTCGCGTCCCTCGCGGTGCGCAAGACCTCTTCCGCCAAGACCGAGGAAGGGTCCCTGGGCGCGACCGTCGATCTCGACTCGCCTCATCCACTCGACCTGCGTGGCGACTTCGTCCTGACCGGCACGGCGCGCGGAGTCTATAACGACATTGCGCGGAGCACCGACCCCCGGCTGTCGGCATTGATTTCGCGGACGTTCGCCGGCGGCACCTTCGGTCTGCTCGCATCCGGCACCTATGGGAGGCGCCACACACGCGACGTAGGCTATTCGGCGGTGCTGGTGCTCCCCGCCTGGGTCAATGGCGGCTTTTGTTCGCCGGTCGGCGTGACGCCCGCCAATCCCGATCCCGTGCGCAATGCGCTCAAGGGAACCGACGCGCTCAACTGCAGCACCGGCAACCCGCGCACCGGGTCGATCGAAGCGTGGAACGCGATACAGCAACGAATCGGGCCGCTGGGTCAGCCTGGCGGCGGAGCATTCTTCCCGCGGCTGCCACGCTATCTCGACTCCCGCCAGGACGCGCAACGCTATGGCGCCACCGCAAGCGCGCAATGGGCGCCGGATTCGGACACCAACGTCACTTTGGACGTGGTGCACGCCGGCTTCGATGTAACGCGCGTCGACAGCTATATCTCGGGCCTGTCGTTCGCGCGGTCGGCGAGCAACAATGGCCAGCCGATGACTTCGGTCCGCGCGGTGGAAATCAATGCGCGGGGCTCGGTCGTCTACGGCCTGTACGACGGTGTCGACGTGCGCTCCGAGCGCTGGGTCGATCGCTTCTCGACGCATCTCACCCAAGGCACGCTGCGCTTCGAACATCGTTTGAGTCCCGCGTTCAAGCTGAGCGGACTCGCCGGGCTCGGTCGGTCGGTGCTCAACAGCCCGACGCGGATGTGGCTGAACATCGATGCCAATGATTCCGACGGGTTCGCAGTCGATTTCCGGCGCAATTCGACCATTCCGCGGATCGATTTCGGAGTCGACGTCGCCGATCCGAACAGCTTCTCCTTCGGTCCGCCGCTTGCCGACGGCACGGTGCGCGGCACGCTGGGCGATCGGAAATTGCGTCGATCGACGCTCAATCGCAGCTTCGGGCTCGACGCCGACTGGACGGTGAGGCCCGGCCTTCGGATCGTTGCGGGCGGGTCGTGGCGCGTGAGCGACTATCGAACCGCCACGCTCATGCTCGATCCCGCGCGACAGGCGACTCCGGCGCTGCCCGCGGGCGTGAACCTGTCCGACCTGACGGTGCGCATCGACGGGCTCGACCGTCTGCTCGGCAACGGTGCGCCCGCCAGCTGGGTCGCGCTCGACCATGACAAATGGATCGCGGCCTTCGGCTATGGCGACGACTGGTTTTGCGGCGTCGAATGCGGCGCAGGCGATGCGCGAGTGCGCGAAGCGATCGGCGCAGCCTATGGCATGGCGAACTTCGACAGCGGCCGGGCGTGGCCGGTCAGGCTGCGCGGCGACCTCGGCCTGCGCTACGCGCACACCGACCAAAGCTCGTTCGGCTATGTGCCGGTCGCTGCACCCCTTGGCGCGCGCTACTCTACGGTCGGTCGTCGGGTCGATGCGCGCCGTGGCTATGGCGACTGGCTGCCGTCGATCACGCTCGTCGCCGAAGTCGACTCGCACCTGCTGTTCCGGCTGGCGGCGGCACGAGTCATGTCCCGGCCGCAACTGGCGGCCTTGATCCCTGGAGGTACGATCGATGCGGTCGGCCGGCGCGGCACGATCACCAATCCGATGCTCGATCCGGTGCGTGCGACCACCTGGGACGCGGCGGTCGAGTGGTATCCGGCCCCGGCATCGCTCGTGTCCCTTGCCTATTTCCGCAAGGACATCGGCACCTTCGTCCAGAGCATCAATTCGCTGATCCCGTTCAATCGGCTTGGGCTCCCGAACGAACTGCTGGTCAACTCCCAGACCCAGCCGGACGAGCTCTTCACGATCAACCAGCTCGCCAACACGCCGGGCGGCCGGCTGGAGGGCGTGGAGTTCAATGTTCAGGCGCCGCTGGTCTTTCTCCCGGGCGTGCTGCGCCGCACGGGGATCCTGGCCAGCCTGACCCTGGTCACTTCACGTATCAACTATATCCTGCAGAGCGAAGACGGCGCGCCCACGCTGACCTCCACCGACGATCTCCTCGGCCTGTCACGCCGCGCGGTGAGCGGAACCTTCTATTACGAAGGGTCGCGCTTCGGCACGCGCGTGACCGGCAACTATCGCTCCGGGTTCATTCGCACGATCCCCTCGGGCGCGTTCGACAGCGACCTGATCGGCAATCACCCGACCTTCTTCGTCGATTTCTATGCGTCCTATCGACTGGGCCGGGGCATCAAGCTGCTGCTCGAAGCGCAGAACCTGACCGACGAAGCCAATGTGCAATATATCGACAGCGTACGGCAGGACTCGCTGTTCGCGTTGCGCAATGGCCGCACGTTTACGCTCGGGGTGAGTTTCAAGCTGTAGTGTCGAACGCGATCCGGTTTGGACGCTTACCTTCTTAAACCCCGTTCTCTTCAGGCTACCGCATCCACGCATATGGTGGAAAACCCAACCCCACATCCGTCGTCCCCGCGCAAGCGGGGACCCAGGGCCAAAAGGACATCGCTCGCTGCTCTGGGTCCCCGCATTCGCGGGGGTGACGATGGTAGGCTGGTCCCGCGCGGGTCGGCCGCCAGCCCAGACCTGCAATTCGACCTATCGGTTTCCAGTCTCGCTAGCAGGTCCGCGTGGACGAAAAGGGCAATTCACCGCATCGCCGCCCCCGAAATATTTTCACACCGCTTATGGATTCCAGCTCCCGGACCATCTCATGCAACGGGTTACTCGAAGTCTCTTCGGCGTCCGGCGCCAGCGAGCAGCCCGGACAACTGCGCGACCAGTTCGACGAACGACGGGCGCGCGGAATGGGGAGATGGATGATGAGGCAAGATCATTTGGTCGGCGGGGCGCTGTCGCGCGCGGCGTTAAGCGTAGCGCTGATGAGCCCGATCGCAGCATGGGCGCAGGCTGCGCCGCCGCCGCAAAGCGATCCCGCGCAAGTTGCACCGTCCGAACCGGCCACCGACATCGTCGTCACCGGCTTCCGCTCGAGCCTGGCGAGCGCGCTCGCGGAAAAGAAGCAGGAGACTGTCGCGATCGACACGATCAAGGCGGAAGACATCGGCAAATTCCCCGACGCCAATCTCGCCGAGTCGATGCAGCGGCTGCCGGGCATTTCGCTGACGCGCGGCGACGGCGGTGAGGGCAAGAACATCACGGTGCGCGGGCTCGCCGCGGAATTCACGCGCGTGCGCATCAACGGCATGGAAGGGACGTCGCAGACTGGCGCGTCCGACGCCTATGGCGGCAGCAATAACGGCCGCAGTTTCGATTTCAGTGTCTTCCCGTCGGAGATCTTCTCCTCGCTCGCGGTTCGCAAGACACCTTCCGCCAACACCGAGGAGGGATCGCTGGGCGCGACGGTGGATCTGAGCGCACCGCATCCGCTCGACAGCAAGAAGGACTTCGTCCTGACTGCCACGGCGCGCGGCATCTACAATGACGTCGCGCAGAAATTGGACCCGCGCTTCTCGGGCCTCATCTCGAAGACCTTCGCGGGCGGCACCTTCGGGATCCTCGCATCGGCATCCTATGGCGAACGCCACACGCGCGACGTCGGCTATTCGGCGGTGCTGGTGCTGCCGCCCTCGGTCAACGGCGGCTTCTGTTCGCCGATCGGAGTGACGCCGATCAACCCGAACCCCGCGACCAACGCGTCGCGCGGCACCACTGCGACCATGTGCAGCCGCAACAATCCGCGCACCGGCTCGGTTGCGGCGTGGAATCAGCTGATGTCCTTCACCGGTGGACCGAATAACACGCCCGGCGAGGGCGCCTTCTTTCCGCGCCTGCCGCGCTATCTCGACTCGCAGCAGGATGCGAAGCGCTACGGCGGGTCGCTCAGCCTGCAATGGGCGCCCAACGACCGCACCAACATCGTCCTGGACGGCCTGTTTTCCGAATTCGATGTGCTGCGCTTCGACAGCTATATTTCGGGCCTGTCGTTCGCGCGATCGGCAAGCAACAGCGGCCAGCCGATGGTGTCGATCCGCGACCTTGTGATCAACGACAAGGGATCGGTCTTGTACGGCCTGTACGACGGCGTCGACGTTCGGTCGGAACGGTGGATGGATGATTTCTCGACCACCTTCAAACAGGTCAACCTCAAGTTCGACCATCGCTTTTCGGATGACTTCAAGGTCAGTGGCCTCGCCGGCTGGTCGCGCTCGAAGCTGCACCAGGCCTTCCGCGGCTGGGTCAATCTCGACGCCAATGATTCGAATGGCTTTTCGGTCGATTTCCGCGACAATCTGACTTTCCCGACAATCAAGTTCGGCGTCGACGTCGCCAACCCCAACAATTTCGCATACGCGCCCGGATTGGCCGACGGCACCGTGTTCGGCACCTGGGGCGGATCGAAACTCGATCGCACCACTACCAACAAGACCTTCGACCTCAACGCCGAATGGGACGTGACTCCGGGCTACAAGGTCAGCTTCGGCGGGCAATGGCGCCAGAGCTATTATTACGCGAATTCGCTGGCGATCGATCCGGCGCAGCGTGGGACGCAGCAATTGCCGGCCGGCACTTCGATCGCCGACATCTCGCTGCAGATCACGGGCCTCGACAAGCTGCTCGGCTTCGGTGCCCCCGCGACCTGGGCCGCCGCCGACATCGAAAAATGGCGCAAGGCGGTCGGCTATGACGATGTCGCCTGGTGGTGCGGGGCCGAGTGCGGCGCCGGCGATTCCGGCGTGCGCGAGACGATCCAGAGCCTTTACGGCATGATCAACTTCGAAACCCAAATCCTGTCGATCCCGATCCGCGGCGACGCCGGCGTGCGCTATGTCGAGACCGATCAATATTCGTTCGGGCGCGTGCCGGTGAACGCCCCGGCCGGGTCGCGCTATCCGACGATTGGCCAGCTCGTCGAGGCCAATCGAAGCTATTCCGACTGGCTGCCCTCCGCCAATATCGTCGCCGACCTCACGCCGAAGCTGCTGCTCCGGCTGTCCGCCGCAAAAGTGATGTCGCGGCCGCAGCTCGCGCCGCTCATTCCCAGCAGCGGCGTCGATGCGGTCGGCCGCCGCGGCTCGATCAACAACCCGTTCCTCGATCCGATCCGCGCCTCGACCTATGACGCGTCTCTCGAATGGTATTTCGCGCGCGGCGCGCTGCTGTCGGTCGCCTATTTCCGCAAGGACATCCAGACTTACATCCAGTCGATCGGCTCGCTCATCCCGTTCAACCAGCTCGGCCTGCCCGACAGCCTGCTCGCCAATTCGAACACCCGCCCCGACGAGCTGTTCACGATCAATCGGCTGACCAACACGCCGGGCGGCAAGCTGGAGGGAATCGAACTCAACGCCCAGGCGCCGTTCCGCTTCCTGCCCGGCTTCCTGCACAATTTCGGCGGGCTGGCGAGCCTGACGCTGGTCAAGTCGTCGATCAACTATGTCCTCCAAAGCACCAACGGCGTGCCGACGCTGACTTCGAACGACGATCTGGTCGGCCTGTCGCGCAAGTCGGTCAGCGGCACGCTCTATTACGAGGACAAGAAGTTCAGCGCGCGCGTGACCGGCAATTACCGCTCGCGCTTCATCCGCACCATCCCGTCGGGCGCGCTGTACAGCGACCATATCGGCAACCAGCCGACCTTCTTCATGGACTTCTCCGCCTCTTATCAGGTGACGCCGCGGATCCGGGTGCTGCTCGAAGCGCAGAACCTGACCGACGAGACCAATGTCCAGTACATCGACAGCAAGCGCCAGGATTCGCTGTTCGCGCTGCAAAGCGGGCGTACGGTGACGTTCGGCGTCAGCTTTCGGCTTTAAGGGGTGAGGATCATGAAGACTCCCGATCGACGGATGGTGCTCAAGGGCATCGGCGGGCTGGCGGCGGCGAGCCTGTGGCTGCCGCCCAGCGCCGACGCGCTCGGCCTCGGCGAGGACCGGATCAGGCGGATCACCTATTTCCGCACGCCCGGAGACGCGCAGGGCCGCCAGGGCCAGCCGATGGTCAACCAGTCGCAGAATGTCGTGATGATCGAGACCGCGCGCGGGCTGCGCGGGTTCGGCGACGGCGGCGAGCCGCGCACGATGGGCGAATGCGCAGCGAGCCTGATCGGGCTCGATCCCTTCCGCATCGACGCGCATTGGCAGCGGATGGTGCGCGGCATGCATTATGTCGCCGGCCGCGAGAAACTCCATTCGCTGGGGGCGCTCGATTGTGCGCTATGGGACTTGAAGGGCCGCGCGCTCGACGTGCCGGTGTGGCAGCTGCTCGGCGGCAAGTCGCGCGACTATGTCGAGCTCTATTCGACCGCCTTCCCGCGCAAGCCCGGCGCCACGCTGGCGGATGCGGCAAAGGCGTGCGTCGATGCCGGCTTCCAGGTCTTCCGCCATTCGACCGACAACCGCACCGGCGTGGTCGACCGCTTCGCGCTCGTGCGCAAGACGTACGAGGATTGCGCGATCCTGCAAAAGGCGGTCGGCGACGGCCATTGGGCGATCGACTTCCACACCGAATTCGATCCGCCCGACGCGCTCCGCCTCGCCACCATGATCGACGATAATGACTTGCATCCCTATTTCGTCGAGGACCTGGTCCGCAGCGAAAATCCCCAGGCCTATGAGACGATCCGCCCGCTCACCAAGGTGCCGATCGCGGTGGGCGAACAGTACGGCTATCGCTGGGATGCGAACGTCCTGATCGAGAAAGGGCTGATCAACTATATCCGCATCATGCTCCCCAATTGCGGCGGCATCACCGAATATATGAAGATCGTCGCGCTGGCCGAGACGCATTATGTCGGCTTCATTCCGCATTTCACCAGCCCGATGGGCGAAGCGGCGCTGGTGCATTGCCTGACCGCAACATCGGCGACGGCACTCATGGAAATGCTCGGCGACGGCAGCCGAACCTACCCCTATTTGCCGCGAAGCTACGACTTCCGGAACGGCAAGCTATGGGCCAACGACCGGCCGGGCCTGGGCGTCGAGGTCGATTTGAACAAGCTCTCCAAAATCGCCGAATACGACAAATACGAGATGGGCATGCAGCTCAACAAGCGGCCGGACGGATCCTACACGCAGTGGTGAGCTGAGGGGCCTATTCGAACACTTCCCACCACTCCGGCCATTTGACTCTGTTGCGCCCGCGTACGGCCTTGACCACCGCCGCCTGCTCCTCGCGCGACAGCCGGCGATCCCCCAATCGCGAGAGCGCGGCAGTAATCAGCCACGGCTCGATTGCCATCCTCGCCGTGTCACGCAGCGGGTCGAGCTTCACCGCCATGCGCAGCTCGCACATCGCATTGTTGACGCGCCCCTCCTTCGGAAATCGGAAGATGACATGACTGGGAATTGCGCTGCCGCGCTCGGCACGCGCGCGCTCGATTGCCTCCATGGCCGCGACCGCCGCGGATCCGTCGCCATCCAGGCCCTGCTTGGTCATGTGCAGCAGGAATGCTTCGGCGGCGTTCATCCGGCGATCGCGGCCGTCCTCGCGGATCGTCACGATTTGGCCGAGCACGGTCTCGTAGGGCAGGGGGCGCTCGCCGTGGCGTGGTCGGCCGCCTGGGTTGCCGCTTCGCCCCTTGACGAAGCGAGTCGATTTCGGCGGCCTGCGGCGCTCCGCCTTTGATGCCTCGTGGCTCCTTTCCATCACCCGTGCCCCAATCTAGCTACCGTGTTCGCCTGGCGTGTCGATCGCTGGATCATTTCCATCGACATCGGCTCGGGCTGTAGCTCGCGCGATCGAGCGAACGCCGCCTCCACTGCCCATGGCTCGAGCAACAGACGGCGCTCTGCAGGCCAACGCGGGTCGAGCGTTGCGATCCCGAGCGCCAAAAGCGCCTCGTCCGCATTGTCGGGATCAGCGGTTTCGAACACGACCTTGGGCCGCTTTCGGACGGGCTGCCTGGCACTGATTGCCTTCTCGCGCACGGCGATCATCCGCAGCACGGCGCGGCGCGCCGAGCGGTCGCCGGCGATCGCCGCCTGATAGGTGCGCCACTGCAGCGCCTCTTCCACCGTCAACGCGCGGACCTTACCGTCCTGAACGACTTCGAGCACGCGATGCAGTACGACGTCGAAGGCGGATCTCGGGCCAGCCGCGCGAGGCTCGCGACCCTTCGGATTGCCGCTCTTGCCCTTGACGAACCGTGTCGATGCCGATCCGCCGGTCATTCCGCACCTCGCGCTACCAGCCGTGCTTCGCCTCCGGTTTGCGTCATCCAGCGACCGATCGCCGCGTCGACAAGCTCGGGCGCGGTTTCGATCCCGCGCAATCGGCGCCCGCTGCGCTCGGCGGCGATCAGCGTCGCGCCGCTGCCCAGGAATGTGTCGAGCACCAGTTCGCCCGCACGCGTCACATCGCACAACGCGTCCTCGATCAGCGCGACCGGCTTGTCCGATTGCGCCGGCCCGGCATCCGCGCGTCGGGCAGTGCCCCTGGATCTGACGGGCGCATGCTCCCACAGGTCGCTGCGGCCCTGCGCTTGCCTGCCAGGCTTGGCAGCATGATGCGCGGCATCGCCCACGCGATAGACGAACACCAGCTCGTGCTGCGATCGATACGGCGATCCCGCGCTCGCGCGCTGCCGGTTCCACACGCACAGGTTCAGCAGCGCCCCGTAGAGCGCTTCCCCGGCCGCATGTATCGCGCCGATGCCGTGCCAATCGCTGCACAGGAAATGCACCGCGCCGCTGCGCGAGACGGCAACGCCCGCAGCAAGCCACTCGCGCAGTTGCGCAGCATCGCCCGTCCGAAGCTCGGGAGGCGGATCGAGAAACGCGGCATCCACCGCAACTTCGCCCACTACTGCGCGAACGAACGCTTCGTCGCGGGCGTTGCCGCAGCCGATGCGATGCGCGCCCAAGGCCCAGATATCGCCAACGCAGGCGCGTGGCCGCGGAGGTACATCAGAGACGGCGACTTCGTCGTCGGCATCGCCGCCTGGAGCCATCAGCGCCCCAATTTCACGCGTCGAGAAACCGGTGATCGTCAGGTCCATGCCGAAGTCGAGCGTCGCCAGTTCGGCAAGCTCGGACTTGAGCAATGCACGATCCCAGCCCGACCCCAGCGCGATCTTGTTGTCGGCAAGCCGCAGTGCGCGCTTCTGGCCCTCGCTCAACGCGCCAAGCGCGATCGTCGGCACTTCGGCAAGCCCGATCGAGCGCGCGGCGAGTAGCCGCCCATGGCCGGCGATGACGTTTCGGTCGCCATCGATGAGCACCGGATTCGCGAACCCGAACGCGCGCATCGACGCCGCGATCTGCTCGACCTGTCGCTTCCGATGCGTGCGCGCATTGCGCGGATCGGGCTTGAGTGCCGCGATCGGGAGGTAGGAGATGCACAAGGGGCGGGGGGCGACCGTGGTCGCGTCGGGGGCGCTCGACATTCGCGAGCCGTGGGGCAAGAAGTCCAACAATTCAAGAACAAAAAGTGAACACCATTGAGGGCCGGCCTGGCGCGCCGATCATCTCCTCGTGCGAGCGTTCGGACTTTGGCGGGTAAGTAGATGCGCGTTGTCGCCCCGCTGCCATCCGCGCCAATGCCGCCAGCTTGAACGCACGGCTGAACCGACGAGCTGATCCCTCTTCTGCCAGCATCTCCTCACTCGAGGCCTGTCCCCCTTTTCTTCTGTCTCATTCTAGGGGTGCACTACAGTCCGATTTCGGATTGCAGGATTCTCGATGGCTTGGCCCAGCTCTCGGCCTAACTTGGTAGCGGCTGAGTGGCTGCTCCGGAACGAATGAGCAATCTCGAGCGCGGAGGGCGATATGGACGAACGGGGTGAGACGGAAACCGCGCGGCATGTGCATTGGCAGCAGGTATATGGGACCAAACAACCGAGCGAAGTAGGTTGGTTTCAGGAGCGACCCGACGTGTCGCTAGCTTTGCTCGCCACCGTGGCGCTTCCGCTTGGTGCGGCCATTGTCGACGTGGGGGGCGGTGCGTCGACACTTGTCGACCATCTTCTGGCATCCGGGAACTATGCGATCACCGTACTCGACATCTCCGAGGCCGCGTTGCGCCACGCCCAGACGCGACTGGGCCGCGCCGCCGACCGCGTCAATTGGGTCGCGGCCGACATTACGCGCTGGCGACCGACCAGTCGCGTCGATCTCTGGCACGATCGCGCGGTGTTGCACTTCCTGACCCATCGACAGGATCAACTGGCCTATTTCGATGCGCTTCGTGCCGCCGTCAAACCTGGCGGATGGGCGCTGATCGCGGGATTTGCGCCGGGCGGCCCTCCCAAATGCAGCGGACTTGAGATCGTGCAGCACGATGCGGCCAGTCTGGCAGAACTTCTGGGCACCGAGTTCAGTCTGGTCGATCTGCAGGATGAGGCGCATCAAACCCCTTGGGGTGCTGCGCAGGCATTCCGGTATCATTTGTTCCGGCGCAGTTAGCCCGAACTAACGATAAACGGACGGCTCCGACGGTCTTGGGGAATACGGTGGGGAATACGGTGCCACTTTACTAAACATCCTAAATTCGTTACGTAAACGCAATGGCCCGGCTTCCTCGCCTCGTGCTT
>Ga0207675_100000020_pt1 | contig 117374 bp, 107 predicted proteins | sample KBSSwiS42_FD_184305 | JGI IMG/M metagenome (GOLD analysis project Ga0207675, IMG submission 184305) | Switchgrass rhizosphere microbial communities from Kellogg Biological Station, Michigan, USA - KBS Switchgrass S4-2 (SPAdes) (version 2) | ecosystem: Host-associated > Plants > Roots >...
TCACGGCTTTGCGGACCTTGAACTCGTCCCATTCGACCGGACCCAACAGCCACGGCGTCCGATAGCGCGTCAGCGCGTCGGCGGAAGCCTCATCCATCACGACTTGCGCGTTCGAATGCTCCTGCAAGAAGCTGGCTGCGATCGTCGGCGTGATTTCACCTTCGACCGCCTTGGTAATGATCGGCGCCTTATGCTCGCCAAACGCCAGCATGATGATCTGCCGTGCGGACAAGATCGTGCCAACGCCCATCGTGATCGCCCGACGCGGCACAATTACACGCTGGGGCTGTGGCAGGAGAAGATCGAACAAGGCCTGGCAGATTGGGTCGATGCGCTTGCGGTTAGGGTCTATCGCGGGTGGGAGCTCACGACCTTCACCGAAGCGCGCGACCATGTCGACGTGCACTTTGCTGACGGGCGAACGCTTCGTTCCCGCTATCTCGTCGGCTGCGACGGCGGCCGCAGCCTGGTGCGCAAGACCGCGGGCATCAGCTTCCCTGGGTGGGACCCTCAGGCCAGCTATCTCATTTACGAGGGCGAAATCACCGTCGAGCCCCCACTGGGCATTCGCTATGGAAAAAAGGGCATCTATGCGCTCGGCAAGCTGGATGAACACGGCCGGGTGCGAGGGATCGTGACGGAGCAGCAGCTCGAGCGCGGCGGCCGGGTGGATGAGGAAGATCTTCGCCGAGCGCTGATCGCCGCCTACGGATCGGACCTGGGCGTGCACGCCGTGAGCTGGCTTTCGCGATTCACCGATGCGGCCCGGCAGGCGGAATTGTATCGAAAGGGGCGCGTCCTTCTCGCGGGCGACGCCGCGCATATCCACTCGCCGGCGGGCGGGCAGGGCCTCAACATCGGCCTCCATGACGCCGTCAACCTGGGATGGAAGCTGGCGCAGGTCGTCCGGGATCATGCGCCGGACACTCTGTTGGACAGCTATCATGCCGAGCGGCACCCGGTCGGGGCGGCGCTGCTCGAGCAGACGCTCGCGCTCACTGCGCTCGCCAAGGGTGATGATTGGACGAACGCCTTGCGCAGCTTCGTCGTGAAGGTGATGCAGATGGACGAGCCGCGACGGTGGTATTCGTCGATGATGTCCGGCCTCGATGTCCGCTATGCGCTGGGCGACGGACACCCGATGCTCGGCCGCCGCATGCCCGACCTGGACGTCACGACGGAAAGCGGCCCGACGCGGGTCTTCGCACTGATGCACGATGGCCGCCCAGTGCTGCTGAACTTTGGGGAGCCCGGCGCGCTCGCAATCCCCGGATGGGCGGATCGCATCAAGCTTGTCGACGCGAAATTCGAAGGCGTGTGTGAGCTTCCCGTCATAGGCGTGGTCGACATGCCGACCGCGCTGTTGATCCGGCCGGATGGGCATGTCGCATGGGTCGGGAACGGGAGCGGCGAAGGTCTCGCCGATGCGTGCCGCACCTGGTTCGGCGCCGGTCGCGTTTAGCTGGCCAGAGACATCATCTCCCGGCTTCCAATGTAGGACAGTCGATAGTACGCGCAGCATGTGAAACAAACGGAGAACACGATTTGCGCCACGAAGCTTCGCGGAGGCGTTCAGGACCTCGTACGCCGCTCCGGGCGGCGTTCCCAAGCGGCGTTCGGCCTTCCCAAAATCGCCGCACATGCCGCGCCCGATCCAGGTCGCGGCGAGGGAGGCGAGCGGAACGAATGGCGGCCGTCAACTTCGTCAACTTCGTTGGATTGCGCAGGCAATCGCGCGGCCCTTCGGCGCGATGTTCAACGCGCCAATGCGACGGCAGCGACAACGGAAGGCCGGGTCATGCCGGCCTCGTTCGGGCCAGCCTATGCCCTTCCGAGCTCCTCGTTGAGCATCTCTGCGAGCAGGAACGCGAGCTCCAGGCTCTGCCCGGCGTTGAGCCGCGGGTCGCAATGCGTGTGGTAGCGATCGGCGAGATCGGTTTCGCCGATCTCGGCGCCGCCGCCGGTGCACTCGGTCACGTTCTTGCCGGTCATCTCGACATGGATGCCGCCGGCATAGGTACCTTCGGCCTTATGTACCGCGAAGAAGCCGCGGACCTCGGCCAGGATGCGCTCGAACGGACGCGTCTTGTAGCCGTTCGCGGCCTTGACCACGTTGCCGTGCATCGGATCGCAGCTCCACACAACCGGATGGCCTTCGCGCTTCACTGCGCGGACCAGCTTGGGCAGCCCCGCTTCGATCTTGTCATGGCCGTAGCGCGTGATCAGCGTCATCCGTCCGGGGATGCGGTGCGGGTTGAGCGTGTCGAGCATCGCGAGCAGCGCGTCGGGCTCGAGGCTGGGGCCGCACTTCAACCCGATCGGATTGCCGATGCCGCGCAGATATTCGACATGCGCCGATCCCTGGAACCGCGTGCGGTCGCCGATCCACAGCATGTGTGCGCTGGTGTCGTACCAGTCGCCGGTCAGGCTGTCCTGCCGCGTCAGCGCCTGCTCATAGGGCAGCAGGAGCGCCTCATGGCTGGTGTAGAAGGCGGTCGCCTTGAGCTGCGGCACGCTGTCGGCATTGATTCCGCACGCCGCCATGAAGTCGAGTGCCTCGCCGATGCGGTCGGCGAGGTCGGCGAAACGCGTCGCCCAGGGGCTCGATCCGACGAAGTCGAGCGTCCATTTATGTACCTGATGCAGATTGGCATAGCCGCCCTGCGCGAACGCGCGGAGCAGGTTGAGCGTCGCCGCCGACTGCGAATAGGCCTGGAGCATCCGCTGCGGATCGGGAATGCGCGCCTCGGGCGTGAATGCCGATCCGTTGATGATGTCGCCGCGGTAGCTCGGCAGTTCGACGCCGTCGATCACTTCGGTCGGCGACGAACGCGGCTTGGCGAACTGGCCGGCCATGCGCCCGACCTTCACGACCGGCATCTTCGACGCGAAGGTGAGCACGACCGCCATTTGCAGCAGCACGCGGAACGTATCGCGAATGTTGTTCGGGTGGAATTCGGCGAAACTCTCGGCGCAGTCACCGCCCTGCAGCAGGAACGCCTCGCCGCGCGCGACGCGGCCAAGCTCGCTCGTCAGGTCGCGCGCTTCGCCGGCGAACACCAGCGGCGGGAACGAGGCGAGCGTCGTCGTTGCGGCGCCGAGCGCGGCGGCGTCGGGATAGTCGGGCATCTGGATGCCCTCGGCGGCAGTCCAGCTCGCGGGGTTCCACACCGGAGCATTGTCCTGCTCGCGGACATGGACATGCCAGTCGGCGTGGCTGGCGATTCCGTTCGCGGCGATCTGGTTGACGATCACCGACGAGGCGCGCTTGCCCTCTTCTTCCCAACCCTGCACGGTCGAGCCGGGTGTGTCGTACCACGCGCCGAACGCGGCACGGGTGAGCGAGCGTTCCTCACGGAACTTGCGGATTTTGGCACCAGCGAGAGTCGTCATAGTGCGGCGCCATTACTCCGCTGGGGTAAATGGCGCAAGCGGAAAACAGCCACTCGGGTCGTGTCATTCATTACGCCCGAACCTCCGGCGGCTGCCCCTAGTTACGCTGCTGGGGTTAAACGCGCGTGCAATCAACCCACTTGCCTCCCTGAAAACCCCTGCCTAGCTTGCACTTGCCTCGCGCGGAGTCGCAGCCGGCGGGGTGGGCTTTGGCGCCCATGGAACCAGAGAGCCTCCGGCCGGACGACGCTCAAACGGCGCGTACGGGCAAGCGGGGAGCGCGGAGAGGGTCGGCTATTCCTCTTTCGGGGAAGCGCGCAGCGCTTCGTGGTGATGCGACATATGAACGATCGACAGGGCGAGCGCTGGTGATGGTGTGGCTGGTTCCGCTTATCGCGCTGCTGGCGGCTGGGTTGCTTGCGGGGTTTGCCGCGGGGATTTTCGGGATCGGTGGGGGATTCGTGGTCGTCCCTGCGCTGATGCTGGTGCTGCCGCTGCTCGGCGGCAGCAAGGCGGAGCTGGCGCACGTTGCGATCGGCACTTCCGCGGCAACGATCATCGCGACGGCTTTGCGCTCGACCCACGCACATGCCAGGCGCGGCGCGGTCGATTTCGACGTCTTGAAGGGCTGGGCGCCGTGGCTGGTGCTCGGCTCGAGCGCCGGCGTGTTGCTCGCATCGCACGTGTCCGGCGCGGTGCTGGTCACGATCTTCGGTACCGGCGTCACGCTGATGTCGATCCATTTCCTCTTTCCGCTGCTCGCGACGCGGCAGATCTCGAGCGAAATGCCGGGCGGGGTCGTGCGGATGAGCATCGCCGGCGGGCTCGGCACCTTCTCGTCGATGCTCGGCATCGGCGGCGGGACGATCGCGATCATCGTCATGACGCTTTGCGGCAAGTCGATCCACAAGGCGATCGCGACCGCGGCGGGGATCGGCGTGCTGATCGGCGTGCCGACCGCGATCGGCTTCGCGCTGATCGGGCTCGGCGCGCGCGACTTGCCCTGGGGATCGGTCGGCTATGTCAATCTGCCCGCGACCGTGGCGATCACTGCGGCGACCTTGGTGTCGGCCCCATGGGGCGTGGCCGCGGCGCACAAGCTCAACCCGATGATGCTGCGGACGATCTTCGGAATCTACCTGCTATTTCTGGGGGTTTCGATGGCAATGAAAGGACTGCATGGGGCGTGACCTTGGCCTGACTATGCCGGCGCAATGGCTTCGAGCGCGGCGCGCTGCTTCTTCGGCAGTGTTGCCGCGACCTGCTCCCAGCTGTGCGCCGCGAGTGCTTCGATCTCGTCTGCCGGTACGTCGGCATCGAGATCGACGCTGATCCAATAGCGGCGGTCGAGGTGTGAGCGATGCCCGACGCCGCGATACTGCTCCCGCAGCATGTCGGCGCGGAACGGGTCGCATTTGAGTATCACGAACTGGTCCGTGCGGACCGAGAGGATCGCGAACATCTTGCCCATGATCTTGTAGATCAGCACCAGCGGCTGCGACCCGCGCGCCGCCGTCATCGGCTCGGCCACTGCGCCGGGCATTGCGTCGAGCACGGCTTTGAGTCCGGCGGTCGCAGCGGCAAGGTCCATCGCGTGAGCTTAGGGCCACCGCCTACACCGGGCAATGTCGCCCGCACGACAAAGACTGCCGCGGCCGCGCTTGCACTCGGGTGGGCGGTCGTCGATTGGATCGCCCGACGAGGACGCGTGGAGGGATGATGATCGGACGTTCGGGATTGCAGGTGGCGGAGGCGCTCGCGTCCTTCATTGACGAGCGCGTGCTGCCAGGCACGCGGATCACCCCCGAACGCTTCTGGGGCGGACTGGCGGACATCCTTGTGCGGTTCACGCCCGAGAATCGCGCGCTGCTCGCGGAGCGCGAGCGGATGCAGTCGGCGATCGATGCCTGGTGCCAGGAGAAGCGGAGTGAAGTTGGCGACTCCGCGAGCCAGGCGGAGTTCCTGCGCACCCTAGGGTATCTCGTCGACGCGCCACCGCCGTTCACGATCGATCCGCCGCACGTCGATGACGAGGTTGCGCGGATCGCGGGCCCGCAACTGGTGGTGCCGGTGCTCAACGCACGCTTCCTGCTCAACGCTGCCAACGCGCGCTGGGGCAGCCTGTACGACGCGCTCTACGGTACCGACGCCATCGCCGGCGCGCCCGCCGGGCCCGGCTATGATCCCGCACGCGGCGCCGCCGTGATCGCGCGCGCCAAGGCATTTCTCGATCAGGCGCTGCCGCTCGCGAACGGCAGTTGGGCCGAGTTGGACGGCAGCGACGTCCCGCTCGCCGATCCTGGCCAATATGTGGGAGCGACCGAACGTTCGAAGCTGTTTCGAAACAACGGTTTGCATATCGAAGTGGCGTTCGATTCCGAGCATGCGATCGGCCGAACCGATCCGGCCGGGATCGCCGACGTCATCCTCGAATCGGCGCTCACGACCATCGTCGACTTCGAGGATTCAATCGCTGCGGTCGATGCCGAGGACAAGGTCGCCGCCTATGCCAATTGGCTCGGGCTGATGCAGGGCAACCTCGAAGCCAGCTTCGACAAGGGCGGCCGTAGCATGAGCCGACGCCTTGCCGGCGATCGCCATTATCTCGCGCCCGACGGAACGGAACTGGCGTTGTCCGGCCGCAGCCTGTTGTTCGTGCGCAACGTCGGCCATCTGATGACCACGCCTGCCGTCCGGTTGCCGGACGGCAGCGAGGCGCCCGAGGGGATCGTCGACGCGGTCGTCACGTCGACGATCGCGCTGCATGACTTGCTCGCCAACGCCGCCCTCACGAACAGCCGCGCCGGATCGATCTATATCGTCAAGCCCAAGATGCATGGGCCTGCGGAGGCCGACTTCGCCAACCGGCTGTTCGACGCAGTCGAGGACCTGCTCGGGCTCGACCGCTACACGATCAAGCTCGGGCTGATGGACGAGGAGCGGCGCACTTCGGCCAATCTCGCGGCGTGCATCCATGCGGTGCGGCACCGCATTGTGTTCATCAACACCGGCTTCCTCGATCGCACCGGCGACGAGATCCGCACCTCGACCTATGCCGGGGCAATGATCCGCAAGGGCGAGATGCGTGCGGCGAGCTGGTTCCAGGCGTATGAGGATCGCAACGTCCAGATCGGGCTCGCCTGCGGTTTTGCCGGGCGCGCGCAGATCGGCAAGGGCATGTGGGCGGCGCCCGACCGGATGGCCGACATGATCGCGCAGAAGATCGGCCATCCCCAGGCCGGCGCATCTGCCGCCTGGGTACCGAGCCCGACCGCGGCGACGCTGCACGCGATGCACTATCACCTCGTCGACGTCGCGGCGCGGCAGGCCGAGCGCGCGGCCGAGCCGGTGGCGCCGGTCGAACGGCTGCTGTCCCCGCCGCTGGCGCCCGTCGGCGTCAATTGGAGCGCAGACGCGGTGCGCGAGGAGCTCGACAATAATGCCCAGGGTATCCTCGGCTATGTCGTGCGCTGGATCGACGCGGGGATCGGCTGCTCGAAAGTGCCGGACATCCATGACGTGGGCCTGATGGAGGATCGCGCGACGTTGCGGATTTCGTCGCAGCATATCGCGAACTGGCTGCTGCACGGCGTGTGTTCGGCGGAGGAAGTCGACGCCGCGCTACGGCGCATGGCGGGTAAGGTCGATGCGCAGAACCAGGGAGATCCGGCGTATCGGCCGCTGCTGGCGAATGTCGATGGCCCTGCGTTCCAGGTGGCGCGCGCGCTGGTCTTCGAGGGCGTGGCCCAGCCGAGCGGCTACACCGAGCCGTTGCTGCATGCGGCGCGGCTGGGCGTGAAGGGGTGAAGGGTGTTTTACGAAGCCGGCACCACATCCACGGCAGGGCGTGTACGCACCGGCCCGCGGAGCACCAGCGCGATGCCGAGCATGCACAGGCACAACAGCAGCGGGCACACCGCGAGCAGCGCATAGCTGCGCAGGATCGGAATACCGCTCGACAGCACCGCCGCGCCGATCACCGGAGCGAGCGCACCGCCGATCTTGCCGATCGACGAGACGAGCCCGGCACCGCTCGCTCGCACAGTGCTCGGATAATAGGTGCCGGAGATCGAGATGATCGAGGCATGTTCGCCGCCAATCAGCATCGCCTGCAGGACGATTGCCGGCAGGAACAGTGCCGGCGGCAGCAGCCCCAGTCCGACCGCCAGCAGCACCACCACGGCCAGCGCCGGCACGATTGCGACGGTCATCAGCCCGCGTCGGTCGTTCACCCACATCAGCGCGATGCCGGTGCTCGCGCCCAGGATGCCGCCGATCGCCGCCACGATGGCGGCGGTCTGACGTGGGATCTCGAGCTCCTCGAGCACGGTCGGTCCCCAGGAAGACGCGAAGTAGATCGCAAGCGCGCTGGCGAAATAGGCCACGGCCAGGATCGGCGTGATCCACGCCAGCTTGCCTTCGAACAGCTGGTGGAGCGGCACGCGAGTCTTTTCCTCGGGCTCGTCGCTCAGGATGAAGCGATCCCGCGCGCTCACTTCGACATTCGGCTCGAGCTTGCGCAGCGTAGCGGCGACCAGTTCGGGCTTGCGGCCCTTGGTGATCAGGAAGCGGATCGACTCGGGCAAGGTCGCAAGCAGCACCAGCGAGCACAACAGAGTGCCGACGCCGCCGACCATGTACACGCCTTCCCAGCCATAGCCCAAGCCGCCCTTGGCAGGCGATGCGGCGACCAGATTGGTGAGCGGGCCCGCGATCGCGCTGCCGAGGCTGTAGCCGAACATCACGATCGCCACGACCGTCGAGCGCACGCGTTTGGGCGCGAATTCGATGTTGAGCGCCCAGGCCAGCGGCAGCATGCCGCCCAGTGCGATGCCGTCGAGCAGCCGCAGCGCGACCAGCGACCAGAAGCTCTGCGCGAACGCGGTGCCGATGGTGAGCAGTCCGAACGAAAAGGCACAGCCGATCACCGTCCAGCGTCGACCGATGTGGTCGCCGAGCATGGTGAGGAACAGCCCGCCGATCACCATTCCCGCCGTGCCCGCGCCGAAGATATAGCCCTGCGCGGTCTTGGTGAACCCGAACTCGTCGTGCATGTAGGGCGCTGCGTAGGAGATCATCATCGCGTCGAGCCCATCGAACACGGTGATGATCACCGAGACTGCGATCAACACATAGTTGAACGAACTCAGCCGGCGCTCATCGAGCAGCTTTGCGACATCGACCGTGCGCGGCATGGCGTTCATGACATTCCTGCTCCCACATGCCGTCTTGGGCTGTTTTGGTGGCAGGGTAGGAGCGCGAGTTCGGCTTGGCTACGGCTTTTGCCGACGACCCTTCCCAGCATGTCGCTAGCAAGCTACACATCTCGTCGCTCGTCAAGCCGTCTTTCGGCGATACACGCGTCATAGGCGCTGTTCCGTCGACGGCCGTGCGTGTTGCGACGAGCCGGAGAGGTGACGGTGGCGGAAGACAGGCAACCCGAAGTGCGCGAGATTCGGCAGAGCCAGGACCGGTTCCTCGGCTCGGACGTCTTCGAGTCGCGCCGCCACACGCTACCGCGGCGCAATGGAACCGGCAGCTTCGTCGAGCCGGCGCGCGAGATCCCGGTCTATCATCGCTGCGATGTGCTCGTCGTCGGCGGCGGGCCGGCGGGGACCGCTGCGGCCTGGTCGGCGGCGCGCGCCGGGGCCGATGTCGCGGTGCTCGAGCGCTACAATCATCTCGGCGGGCTTTCGACCGGCGGGCTGGTGATCTGGATCGACCGCATGACCGACTGGACCGGGCGCCAGGTGATCAAGGGTTTTGCCGAAGACGTGCTCGATCGTTTCCCGCGCTTCCCCGAAATCGGACTGGCCGGTCCCGAGCGAGCCGACTGGGGTTCGCGCGATCCGGCCAAGGCCGCTTATTGGGGGCAGCGCACTGCGGCGTTCCATGGCGTCGTGTCCTGGGCGCCGACGCTCGATCCGGAGCGGCTCAAGCTGGTTTCGCAGGAGATGCTGCTCGAAGCCGGCGTGCGGCTGGTGTTCCACAGCTGGGCCGCGCTGCCGATCGTCGCCGACGGATGCGTGCAGGGGGTGGTGTTCGAGAGCAAGGCGGGGCGCCAGGCGCTCTTTGCCAAAGTGGTGGTCGACACGACGGGCGACGGGGACATGTTCGCGCGCGCCGGCGGTGCATATGAAACCGACATCGAAGAAGGCGACGTCCACCACAGTGCGAACACAGCGTTCACGCTGGGCGGCGTCGACATGAACCGCTGGCTGGCATTCCGGGCCAACCAGCCCGAGCAATATGTCGAATTCACCCGCTTCGGGCGCGAACAGATCGGCTTCTTCCAGCCGCCTTATGTCTCGTGGCGCAACGATATCGCCTTGTTCCTTGGGCCGCGCCAGTCGGGACTCTCGGCGCTCGATGTGGACGACATGACCGAGCTCGAGATCCGCTCGCATCGCTTCATGCAGACGCATTGCGAATTCTTCCGCAAGCATGCGCCGGGGTTCGAGACCGCCTATATGCTCCAGAGCGCGTCGCAGCTCGGCGTCCGCCACACGCGCCGGCTCGCGGGCGTGGGGCGTATCGAGCGCGGGCAATGGGCCGGTGGCGTGGCGCTGCCCGATGAAGTCGGCGTCAGTCCGTCTGTGTCGCTTAAATTCCCGGTGGTTTCGGTGCCCTATGGGGCGCTGGTGCCGCGTGCGCTCGACGGCTTGGTCGCGGGCGGCCGGCACATTTCCTGCGATGCCAATTCGCACGGCTTCATGCGCGAGATCCCGCAATGCTGGCTGACCGGGCAGGCGGCCGGTGTCGCCGCCGCGCTGGCGGCGAATGCGGGCGTGCAGCCGCGGCAGGTCGACATCGCCGAACTGCAGCGGGCGCTGCGCAAGCAGGGCGTCTTCCTGAACGAACCCGGCACGGTCGAGCGCGCCTCCGACGCGCGCCAGCAAGCCACCGGATGACGGAGTAAAGTCATGGCGGATCTCGACCTCGGCGACCTGTGTAACGGGCACGTGCCCGGCGCGTGGCGCGCGGACGATTGCGGCGGCATCGAGGGGCTGATGCATCGGCTCTCGCCGGAGCAGCTCGAGGCGATCGATGCCGCCGTGCGCGCGACCGAAGGGCGGGCCGCGACCGACGTGACCGTGGATGATTTCGGTGCGGAGGCGATCGCGCAGTTGATGCAGTCGGTCGCCTGGGAATTGGCCGAGGGCAAGGGCGTCGCCGTGCTCTCGGGTGTCGATCTCGGGCGCTACGATCTTGAGCAATTCAAGCGGCTCTATTTCGGGCTCGGTACGCACCTTGGCGTCGCGGTCGAACAAAGCCCGCGGCGCGACAAGATCGGCATGGTGCGCAAGGAGCCCAATCCGGATCGGCGCGGCTATCTGATGGATGTCGAGCTCGGACCGCACACCGACTATCACGAAGTCCTCAGCCTCGCGACCGTGACAGCGGCGGAGGAGGGCGGGGTGAGCGGGTTCGTGAGCGCCGCCGCGGTCTACGAGATCGTGCGCGACGAACGGCCCGACCTGCTTCCTGCGCTGCTCGAGGGCTATTATTACCCGACGAGCCTATCCACCGTGACCGACTATAAGGTGCCAAGCCTGTCGATCGTCGATGGCCAGGTCAGCATGTACAATTATGCGCTGTTCCCGTTCCAGGCGGCGGATATCCTCGGCACCAGCGTCCCGGCGCCGCTGGTCGAGGCGATGCGCTTCGTCAATTCGGTGACGCGCCGCCCTGGGCTGCTTGCCAGTTTCACGATGCAGCCGGGCGAAATGGCCTTCTGGTACAATTTCCGCGTGTTCCATTCGCGGACGGCATTCAAGAATACTCCGGACCGCGAGCGGCTGCTCCTGCGGCTTTGGCTCCACGCGCACCGCAAGCGCGCGATGGCCAAGGGCTATAACGAGATCGCGCATCTGCTCGACGCGCTGCACGCGCAGGGAAGCTCGATCCTGGTCAACACCGACGCGAGCATGAAGGCGGCGTACGACGCGTTACGGGGGTAATCGATACCTTCGCAGGATCGGGACATGTTCAGCGCGTGACGGACGCGGTAGAGCCATGCAAATTGCGCCTGCTGGAGTGCGTGCCGAACCATGAATCTCTACGATTTCTTCCTGTCGCGAATGCCCGCGGATCGCGATCGGCCCCTCCTAGAGTTGCCCGACGGTGGGGTTATTTCCTATGGCGAGATCGAACCGCGCAGCGGTAGTCTCGCCTCGATGCTGATGATCCTCGGCGTCCGACCGGGCGATCGGGTCGCCGCCCAGGTCGACAAGTCGGCCGATGCGCTGCTGCTGTATCTTGCCTGTCTGCGCGCCGGCGCGGTCTATCTGCCGCTCAACCTCGCGTATACCCCAGCTGAAATCCGCTATTTCCTCGAGGACGCCGAGCCGGCGCTGTTTCTTTGCCGCATCGGCGACCGCAGCGTGATGCAGACCCTTGGCCAGGAGATCGGCGTGCCGCACGTGCTCACGCTCGAAGCGCTGGTCGAAACCGCCGCCGACGCGCCGGCGTGCTTCGTCAATGCGCCGCGTTCCGACGACGATCTTGCCGCGATCCTCTACACCTCGGGCACCACCGGTCGCTCGAAGGGTGCGATGCTCACGCACGCCAATCTGCGGTCGAACTGCGAGGTGCTTGCCGAGCTGTGGCGCTTCACTTCGGCTGACCGGCTGCTCCATGCGCTGCCGATCTTCCACACCCATGGCCTGTTTGTCGCGACCAATGTCACGCTTGCCGCCGGCGCCTCGATGATCCTGCTCCCCAGGTTCGACGTGGCGGAAGTTCTCCGCCTCTTGCCGAACGCGACGACGATGATGGGCGTGCCGACCTTCTACACGCGCCTGCTTGCCGAGCCCGCTTTCGACCGTGCACTGGTGGCGCACATGCGATTGTTCATCTCGGGGTCGGCGCCGCTCACCGCCGAAACGCACAAGGCATTCGAAGCGCGCACTGGCCATCGTATCCTCGAGCGCTATGGCATGACCGAGACCAACATGATCACATCGAACCCCTATGATGGCGCGCGCGTCGCCGGAACCGTCGGTTACCCCTTGCCGGGGGTCGCGATCCGTCTGGCCGATCAGGAAAGCGGAGCAGTGGTGACCGATGCAGTGGGGGTGGTCGAAGTGCGCGGTCCGAATGTGTTCAAGGGCTATTGGCGCATGCCCGAAAAGACCGCGGCCGAATTCCGGCCCGACGGTTACTTCGTCACCGGCGACCTCGGCGAGATCGCACCCGACGGGCGGCTGACGTTGGTCGGCCGCGCCAAGGACCTGATCATTTCCGGCGGCCTCAACGTCTATCCTGCCGAAGTCGAAGCGGCGATCGACCCATTGCCCGGCGTCGCCGAGAGCGCAGTGATCGGGGTGCCGCACGCCGACTTTGGCGAGGCGGTCGTCGCCGTCGTGGTCCGCGGCGGCGCGACCGATGAAGCCGCGATCGTCGACGCGCTTGCCGGTGCACTCGCGCGGTTCAAACAGCCCAAGCGGGTGGTGTTCGTCGACGAACTGCCGCGCAACACCATGGGCAAGGTCCAGAAGAACGCGTTGCGCGAGACGTACCGCGACCTGTTTGCCGAGGTGTCGGCTTGAGCGAACCCGACCGCGCCGCCATCCTCCACCGGCTGCTCAAGCTGAACAACCGCCTGATGGCGCCGTTCTCGACTCATCTCGAGCACCGCCACAAGATCAGCATCAACGAGTTTCGCCTGCTGATGACGATCGGCCGACTCGGTTCGAGCGCGAGCCATGAACTCGCCGCGCTCACCGGCGTCAATGCGATGAGCGTCAGCCGCGCAGTCACGGCGCTCGAAAAGCACGGTCGCGTCCAGCTCGAAGTCGATCCCACCAATCGCCGCCGCAAGACGATTACGCTGACGCCGGAGGGGCAGAGGCTCTATGCCGCCATGCTCCCGACAACCGAGCGCGTCGTCGAATATCTGTTCGCGGCGCTCACGCCCGAGCAGATCGCCGCGTTCGACGCGACGGTCGCGACTCTGACCGCGGCGCTCGAGGCGCAGGATGCGAATGGACGGTCGTTGTTCCTCGAGAGCACGCGCCCGGATTCCGGCTAATCACGCTGATTCGATGCGCCCCCGTCCTGAAGCGCCGGCTGGGATATGGTTGCGCCATCATCGCGACGAACGATACAAGCCCGCAACGACCAAGCAGAGGGGATGCCGGTGGAAGCAGAGCAGGCGCCGAGTTTCGTGCCGCGTATCGAGGGGCTCGATGCGCTGCGAGGGTTCGCGCTGTTCGGCATCTTCCTCGTTCATATGCCCGAGCTGTACGAGCTCTATTGGGCGCATCCCGCGAAGGATCCGACCCAGCTCCTGTGGCACGATGTCGTGTTCACGCTGTTCAGCGGCAAGGCATTTGCGCTGCTGGCGCTGTGTTTCGGAGTGAGCTTCTTCATCATCATGGGCCGCGCGGCGCGCAAGGGACGCGACTTTACCGGCAGGTTCGTCTGGCGGCTCGCAGTGCTCGGCGCGATCGGCCTCGCGCATGGCCTATGGTATCGTGGTGACGTTCTCGACGTGCTGGCGGTGATGGGCCTGTTCCTGCTGCCCTTTTATCGCGTGCGATCGAATGCACTCATCCTCGCGACGGGTATCTTCTTTCTGCTCCAGCCGCTGATGGTCGTGCAGATCGTCAGTGCACTCCGCGGTGCCGAATGGGCAAACCAACCCATGAGCTTCTGGACCAGCAAGACGCCCGAGGTCTATTTGACCGGCACCAGTCTGATCGAGACCGTGCGCGCCAACTGGAGCGACGGTCACCCGTTCAAATGGGCATTCATGTATGGGTCCGGTCGGCTGAGCCAGATCCTGGGGCTGTCGCTGATCGGTCTGATACTCGGTCGCACCGGCTTCTTCGCAAGCCCAGAGCGCTTTCGCCTGACACGATGGATGGGGTTCGCGATTGCGCTGACGGCCGCGTTGGCGCTGTGGTTCGCCCAGGACGGCCTCGAACTATGGATGCCCGTGTGGCCAGGCCGCACGATGCCGCGTGCGCTGTGGAGCGCCATGCTGTCGAGCTGGTTCGACCTGAGCGTCATGTTCAGCCTGTTCTTCGGCTTCACGGCACTTTATTATGGACCTGCGGGACGCGCGCTGAACCTGCTCGCACCGGCGGGCCGGATGACGCTGACCCTCTATCTCCTCCAGTCGCTCATCTTTGTGCCGGTGTTCTACGGCTTCGGGTTGGGGCTGCATGCGACCATGACGCAAAGCCGAGCCGTGCTACTCGCAATCGCCGCCTTCGCGGTCCAGGTCGCACTGGCGCATTTGTGGTTCCGGGCATTTCTGTACGGCCCAGTCGAGTGGCTATGGCGCGCGGCAACCTATCTCACCTTGCACGTGCCGTTCGTGCGGGGACGCGCGGGTGATCAGGCCGCGACGGTGCCGATCGCGTCGAGTGCGTCGAGCGCATCCTGATCGAGGCCGATCTCGGCGATCGCTAGATTCTCGCGCAGGTGCTTGCGGTGCGACGTGCCGGGGATCAGCAATATGTTCGGCGAGCGCGCGAGCAGCCAGGCCTGCGCCGCCTGCATCGGCGTGATGCCGGCGCGGGTGGCAATGGCATTGAGCGCCTCCGACTGGATCGGCGAGAAACCGCCGAGAGGGAAGAACGGCACATAGGCGATGCCATCGGCAGCGAGCGCGTCGATCAGCGCCTCATCGCCGCGATGGACGATATTATATTGGTTCTGGACGCATATGATCTCGGCGATGCCGCGCGCCTCGGCGACTTGGCTCGGGGTGGCGTGGCTGATGCCGATGTGGCGCAGTTTGCCATCGCGCTGCAGCTCGACGAGGGCGCCGATCCGCTCGGCGACCGATTCTTCGTTCGGCCGGTGATCGGCGCCGCCGAACAGCCGCATGTTCACGGCATGGATGCAGTCGATCCCGAGCCGCAGCAGATTGTCTTCTACCTGTTGCTTGAGCTGTTCGGGTGCCTGCGCCGGATGCCATGAGCCATCATCGCCGCGACGAGCACCGACCTTGGTGACCAGCGCGAGTTGCTCGGGATAGGGGAAGAGCGCTTCCTTGATGATCTCGTTGACGACGAAGGGACCGTAATAGTCGCAGGTGTCGATGTGATTGACGCCCGCGTCCACTGCCTCGCGCAGGACGGCGATCGCTTCGCCGCGGTCGCGCGGCGGGCCGAACACGCCCGGCCCGGCGAGCTGCATCGCGCCATAGCCGACCCGCCATACCCTGCGGCTGCCGAGCTGGAAGCTGCCTGCTTTCGAAAGATCGGTCATGGTGTCTCTCCTGCTGCGGTCTTTTTACGGCGCGGGGCGCTCGACTTCGAGTCTCGACAATCGTAACGACTGATATGATTAAGGAGCCAGACGGGCTCTAGGAAGGGGAGGATGCATGCGCACCGAACAGGAACAGCGCAATCTCGATCTGGTGCTCGAGATGTTCGAAGAGGTGCTGCGGCCGCTCGATTCCACGCATGTCGATCGCTACATCTCGCCCGACTATATCCAGCACAGCTCGCTCGCCGAGCCGGGCGTACAGGCGCTCAAGGACTTCCTCGACTTCGTCCATGCGCAATCGCCGGAGGCGAGCCAGACGATCCACCGCAGCTTCGTCGATGGCGATCATGTCGTGCTGCACTATCATGTGAAGCGCTTCCCCACGGACCCCGGCATGGCAGTGGTCGACATCTTCCGCGTCGAGGACGGGATGATCGTCGAGCATTGGGACGTGCTGCAGGACGTCGTCGTGGGCGGCCCCAACCCCCATCCGATGTTTTAAGGAGACCGCATGCGATTTGAAGGCAAGACGGCGCTGGTAATCGGCGGCAACAGCGGGATCGGGCTCGAAGCCGTGAAGGGGCTCGCCGCTGAGGGGGCGCGCGTGTTCCTGACGGGCCGCTCGGCGGCGACGCTGGCGGAAACCGAAGCCCTGGTCCCGGGAACGCGCGCGTTCCAGGCCGACATCGCCGAGGTCGCGAGTATCGGGCCGGTGCTCGACGCGATCCGCGCGGATGCCGGCACGCTCGATATCCTGATGATCAATGCCGGCATTGGCATGTTCGTGCCGGTGCGCGACGTGACGCCGGAGCAATGGGACGAAGTGCATGACGTCAATCTGCGCGGTGCATTCTTCGCTACGCAAAAGGCGCTGCCGCTGATGGGGAAGGGTGGGGCGATCGTGTTCACCGGCTCGATCGGCGCGGTGCTCGCGATCCCCGGAAACGTGGTCTACGCTGCGTCCAAGGCCGGGCTGATCGCAGTGATGAAGACCTTTGCCAAGGAACTCGTGGCGGACGGGATCCGCGTCAACCTGGTGAGCCCGGGGCCAACCGAGACACCGATCATCAATCGTTCGGGGCTCGGCCCGGAGGCGATCGAAGCGATGCGTGCGCAAATGTCGAGTGTCGTGCCGATCGGGCGCATGGGAGAAGCGCGCGAGATTGCGCGCGCGATGCTGTTCCTCGCGTCCGAGGAGGCAAGTTTCATCACCGGCGTCGACCTTTTCGTCGACGGTGGCAGCGTGGAGTTGCGATAATGAGCGATGGACCGTTCGCGAGCCCGTTTTCGACGATGGACAATCCGCGGCTCGAGTTCGCGATGGAAATCCGACTTGCCTTTCCGCGCGCGCAGATGATCGCGAACACGCCGGCGGGCGGCAACCGCAGCGCGGTCTATGTCTCCGAAGGCGTGTTCGAAGGGCCGACGCTCAAGGGCAAGGCGGTGCCCGGATCCGGCGGCGACTATGCGTATTTCCGGCCCGACGACGTCGCGGTGTTCGACGCGCGCTACATGCTGGAGGAAGACGACGGCACGCTGATCCTGCTGAACAACAAGGGCTTCCTCTGGGGTCGCAAGCCCGACACCATGGCGCGGCTTCGCGATTGGGCGTTCGCCGACGGCATGCCGGTGCCGCATGAGGAATATTATCTGCGCGGCAACCCGACGTTCGAGACCAGCATCGGCAAGCACGACTGGCTGACCAAGCATGTCTTCGTCGGGGTTGGTGAGCGGCGTTCGGACGGAAATCGCCTGCGCTACTACGCGCTGGTCTAGCGCAATCGAAGACGGTTGCGCTTGTCCAGTTGGGACGCGTCGCCTCCCGATCGGACCAGGCGGTTGGATCGCAAATTTGTTGCGGCTGCGAGACATTAATGTTTCATGTGCCTGTCGACGCGGGTTCGGACACTGCCATAAATCGCTGTTTTAGCCGTATATGAAAAATAATACTGGCCAGTACACGGCGATGCGTAGACAATGCCGGTACATTTTGGAGAAGAAGCGGCGGCTACGATTCACGTGTTTCTACGCGAGTCGTGTGTGACACTTAAACATGAACCGAATATGAAACGGCTGTGCTGTTTAGGTTTCGGCGCCTGTAACATTACTGTCCTTTTTTCTACGTACGGGCCTCCTCGTCAGAGATGAAAAAATCCTGAGTCGGGGACCATCAGAAATGAAAATGAATATGCGCTTCCGCCTGCCATTGCTGCTGGGCAGCGCTCTGCTGAGCACCATCGCCGCGCCGGCGTTCGCCGCCGAACCGGAGACTGCCGCGCAGCCTGCACCGGTACAGGCGCCGGAGACCCAGCCGCAGAACAATTCGAACGGCGGTTCGGGGCTGGTCGATATCGTCGTCACTGCGACCAAGCGTGAAACCAACCTGCAGAAGACGCCGATTTCGATCAGCGTGATCAACACGCAGGCGATTGCCGACCGCCACGTCCTCAGCCTGTTCAACCTGGCCGACGGCTCGGTGCCGTCGCTGCGTGTCGCGACCTTCGAAGCGCGCCAGTCGGCGCTGACCATCGGCATTCGCGGCATCGTGCCCTATGACCAGAACCAGACCGCTCGCGACGGCGGCGTCAGCGTCTACATCGACGGCGTCGCGCTCGGCAAAACCCAGGGCCTGAACGCCGCGCTGTTCGACATCGAGCGCATGGAAGTGCTGAAGGGGCCGCAGGGCACGCTGTTCGGCCGTAACACCGAGGGTGGTGCTCTTTCGTTGGTGACCAAGGCGCCGACGGGGGCGTTCGGCGTCCGCGTCGTTGGCGGCGTCGGCAATTTTGGCAGTCGCAACGGCGAGATCCACTTGGACCTGCCAACGTTTGCGAACGTCGCGTTGAAGGTCGACGGTGTTTATCAGCACCAGGATCCGACCGTGAAGGATCCGCTCTCGGGGTCGACGGGCTGGAACTTCTATGACCGCAAGGGCGCGCGCGTAGCGGCGCGCTGGAAGCCGGTGGAGGGCCTGACCGCCGATTTCGCCTACGACTATGCGCATGACGAAAACACGCCGAACTTCAGCCAGTTGGTGAGCTACAACCCGAACGGATACACTGTCGGTACCTATATCAATCCGCTGACGGGTGCTGTCGACACCAACGCGACAACGGGCGCGCTGGCGCCGAAGCTGTACCTGCCTGGTACGGCGGCGGGCCTCGCGGGCACGCCGTGCGGCGGCAACATTTCTGCCACTTCGGCCACCCCCGTCTGTATCGCTCCGCGGGCGCCGATCGAGGGCGTGCATCCGAATCGCCAGTGGATCTCCGATGTCGGCGTGCCGCAACAGCCCAGCGTCGATATCACGCATGGTGCCTCGGCCACTCTGAAGTACAAGGCCGCGCCATGGGCCGAACTGCGTTCGATCACTGCGTGGCGCGGTGTCTCGACCGATCAATGGGACAATTCGGGCGGCGCGGCGCGCAGCACGTTCGCGCCGGGCGCGAATTTCAGCCGCTACAGCCTCTCGTTCCTGCGCCAGCACCAGTTCAGCCAGGAGTTCCAGGCTGTCGGCAGTTCGGGCGGGTTCGACTATGTTCTGGGGGCCTATTACTACACCGAGCATGCGACCGAATATGCCGCGACGCCGCTGACCAATGCCTGGAACGTGGATGGCACGGCATACACGATCCGCAGCCCGATCTTCCTCGGTAACGTCAATTCCGGGGCTAACTCGGGCTATCAGCAATATGCGCCGGGCTGCAACAACGCGCTTGGGGCCAGCGTCCCGCAGTTCACGAACAGCTGCCAGTTCATCACCCGCGACAGCGAAGCGTTCGATCACAACTATTCGCTGTTCGGCAACCTGACCTACACGCCGGCGGGATTGGACATGCTGCACATCACTGCCGGTGGCCGCTGGACCAAGGACAAGCGCCATGGCCGCCTGTTCGTCATCAACAATGTGGTTCAGCCGTTCACGTTCGCGAACAGCATCAGCCGCTTCGATCCGATGGTGAATATCGCCATCGACGCAACGCGCGACATCCATCTCTACGCCAAATATGCCACCGGCTTCCGCGCCGGCGGCGCCAACGACCGTTCGCAGGCATTCAACGCATTCGGTCCGGAGTCGGTGAAGTCGTACGAAGTCGGCGCGAAGATGGACTTCCTGGACCATCATGCCCGCCTCAACGTGGCCGGCTACATCATGGACCGTAACAACACGCAGTTCGACTTCGATCAGTTCGATACCGCCGCGGGCAGCCCGACCAATGGAGCCCATATCGAGCAGACCCAGAATGCCGGTGTCAGCAAGATCCGCGGCATCGAGGCTGATCTGACGGTCAAGCCAATGACCGGCCTGACGCTCGGCGCGTCCTATGCCTACACCTATTGGAAGGCACCGGCAGCGGTTAACCCGCTGACGGGCGGCCTGCCGCAGCAGCTGTACATCGTGTACACGCCGAAGAACGCCGCATCGGGCTCGATCGATTACGAGGTACCGGTGAGCGGTGACACGAAGGTGCGTGTCCACCTCGACGGCAACTATGCGAGCAGCCAGTACAGCTTCCAGCTCGAACCGACCAAGACTGACGCGAGCTTTGTCGTGAACGGCCGTATCGCGCTGGCTGACATCGCAGTGGGCGATCGCAACAAGGTGACGGTTGCGCTTTGGTCGCGCAATCTGTTCGATACCACCTATATCTATCGCCGTTCGTCCGCGAACTCGTCGCCCGTACTGAACTACAACGGAACCACGTTGGTCTCGAGCAACTATGGCGGTGTGCTTGGCGACTATGCCAACTTCAATTCGCCGCGGACCTGGGGTGTTGAAGTCTCTGCGAAGTTCTGACCATCACTGATTTGACTCGAACTCGGCCCGGGCCGAACTGCTTCATTGGCCGCTCATCACGTCCGCAATTTATAGCCGACCCCGCGGATCGTAATGATCGGGTCGGGCAGCCCCGGGGCCGCGAGCTTGACACGTAGCCGGCGGATATAGGCATCAACGATGTTGGTGGTCGGAACTGCACCTTCGTCCCAGACGCGATCGAGCAGCATGTCGCGCGTCAGTACGGTGCCGGCACTCCGCACCAGTTCGGCCAGCAGCTTGAGTTCGGTCTTCTGCAAGTCGATCGGCCTGCCGGCACGAAAGGCGCGATGCCCGGCAAGGCTCACGACGATATCGCCCGCCGAAACCGCCGAACGGTCCTCAACGGCGGGTGCGGTGCGGCGCAGTTGCACTCGGATGCGTGCGTTGAGTTCGTCGATCTCGGCCGGCTTGGTCACATAGTCGTCGGCCCCGCTTTCGAGGCCCTCGACGCGCTCGGCGAGCCTGCCGAGCACGGTAAGCAGGATCACCGGCGTGGCGATCCGCTCGCGGCGCATCCAGCGCACCAGCTCGATTCCGTCGCCGCCAGGCAGAATCCGCTCGAGCAGCACCACGTCGAAATCCTGTGCGACGATCGCCGCCGTTGCGGCGCGCCCGTCGCGAGCGTGCGAAACGCGGTAGCCAAGCTCGGACAATTGCCGTGCCAGCGCGCTCGCGGATTGCTCGTCCTGGTCGACCACCAGGATCTTGGCGCCGGCACCGAGCGAAAAGGGAGCAATTGGATCAGCCATGGGCGAAACTGTATCGATAGCGTTTCGCCCATGTGATTGACAGAGGCGGGGCCGGCGGAGAAACTAGGGCCAGTGCGCTCGGGAGCGCCTCCTGTCCGCGGCAAGGGAATTTCCCATCCCGTCAGCATCCGGTTGGTTGTGACAACCTTCTTCCGGCCTGTTCAGCGGACCCGGCATCACGGAAGGAAGGCATTGCCATGCGCCGTACGCTCGGTCCCGATACCAATCTCGAAAGCCTCAAAAAGGAAGCCAAGGCCTGGCTCAAGGCACTGCGCGCGAGCGATGAGCGCGCTCGCGCTCGACTGACGGCAATCCTGCCCGACGCGCCCGTCGAGCCCGGCTTGCGCGACATCCAGCTCGCCATTGCCCGCGACCATGGCATGGCCGGCTGGCGCGACCTGGTCGACGCGATCGCTGACGCGCGGCGCAGCCCGGCCGAACTGGTCGACGAGGCGCTGCGGTTCACGTGGCAGAACGAGCACAGCGCCGCGGCCCGTATCCGCAACCGCTTCCCCGATCTGTCGCGTCACTCGATCCATGCTGCAGTCGCGTGCGGCGACCTCGACGAAGTCCGACGGCGGCTCGCGCGCGACTCCGGCGCGGCGAGCGAGAAGGGCGGACCGAACCATTGGGAGCCGATCCTTTATCTCGCCTATTGCCGACTGCCGGGCGGCGAACGCCATGCGATCGAGATCGCCAACCTCTTGTTCGACCATGGGGCCGATCCCGCCGCGCGTTTCAGCGACGATTGGGAGAATCCCTTCACTTTGCTTGGCGGAGTGATCGGCCAGGGCGAGACCGGCCGCCCCGAACATCCGCGTGCCGAGGAACTGGTCGAGCTGTTCGTCGCGCGCGGCACCGATCCGTTCGACACGCAGGTGCTCTACGACACCTCGGTGCAAGGCGACGACGCGCGCTGGCTCGATATTCTCTGGCGGCACTGTGCAGCGCGCGGCGAGACCGAGCGCTGGCGCAGCATCGAGCGCGGCATCGGCGGCCGCTATCGCCGCACCGCGCTCGACTATCTGCTCGGAAACGCCGTCGGGAACGGGCATGCGAAGCGTGTCGCCTGGCTGCTCGAGCACGGCGCCGATCCGAACGCGATGCAGTCGTACAGCGGCCGCCCGGTGCATGTCGAAGCGCAGCTCGAAGGCTTTCCCGAAATCGCCGCGCTGCTCGAGCGCCACGGTGCCGAGCGCGTGGCGCTCGGCGGATCGGCGGAGTTCATCGCCGCCTGTATGCGCCACGATCTCGAAGCCGCACGTGCGCTGGCTATGCGCTATCCCGATTTTCTCGAAGTTCCCTCGGCGTTGGTCCTCGCTGCGCAGCGCGGGTTCGAGGATGTTGTTGCGCTGTTGCTCGATCTCGGCATGCCCGCCGATCTCGCGCCGCACGATCAGAAGCGCGCGCTCCACTGGGCGGCGCAGCGCGGGCAGGTCGGCGTGGCCAGGCTTCTGCTCGCGGCGGGAGCCGATGTCGACCGCCGTGGCTCGCCCTACAAGGCTACGCCGATTGGCTTTGCCAGCTACTTCGGGCAAGTAGCGATGATCGACTTGCTCGCGCCCCTGACGCGCGACGTGTTCGCGCTCGCGCATCTGGGGCGGCTCGAGCGGCTGGAGGAGCTGCTGCGCGAGGATCCGTCACTTGTGCAGGCGCGCGATCCGAGCGGCGAGACCTTGCTCCACACGCTCCCCGGCGACGAGGATCTGGCGTTGGAAGTCGCCGAACTGTTGCTCCGCCGGGGTGCCGATCCGCAGGCGACCAATGCCAAGGGCGAGAGTGCCCTACAAGCGGCACGTTTGAAGGGAATGGAGGATGTCGCCGAAGCGATGGAAGGCGGGGTCAGGCTCTTGGCTTCGTCGACCGAGCCCTGAAAGCGAGCGGAACGCCGGCCCGCTAGCCGCGGGCTCGGCCTAGGCAGTCGACTAGCGCTTGGCGGGAAACTTGTCGAACGCCGCCTGGATTTTCGCCAGATTGGCGTCGCTCAGGGCTTCGGGCTCGAATTGCTGGATATCCTTGAGCGTGAGCGTGCGTCCCGATGACTGGAACTGGTCGTTGGCATAGACTGTCGGAATCAGGTCCTTCAGCACGGCCACTGCCGCCTCGTCGTCGAGCAGTTTGCCGACAAGCGTGGAAGCGACCGAATAATGTGCCGGCGTTGTCGTCGGCGGCGCGGGAGCAGGCGTCGGGGCCGTCTGTGCGCGCGCCGCCGTTGCACCCATCATCGGAAGTCCGCCGATCAGCGCTGTCAGCGCCACGGTCAGCATCGCATTGCGCATCTTCGGTCTCCCCTCGACCGCGCGATCATTGGATCGCGCCCTGCTATCGTTTGGGCTGGCGGATAGTGACGCGGATTAAGCCTGTAAAAGCAATTGAATTGATCGAAATTGATAAATTCGGATTATGCTACGGAACGCCGAACGTGTCGGTTCTAGCGACGCCGACCGTTCGATTGGCGCCGCCTGACCGGCAATCACCCCGCTGCGGTCGACAGCGCAGCGTCGGCGAGCTCCGCGGCCGGCCCGACCGCGACGCTCTCGATCAGCATCGTCTTGGTCTCGACATAAGGGTAGAGGCCCTCGACGCCGCCTTCGCGGCCCACGCCCGACTGCTTGAACCCGCCGAACGGCAGCGAGAAATCGGCCTTGAGGCCGTTGTGCCCGACATTGCCGGCGCGCAGCTTGCGGCCAATATCGTACACCGCCTGCTTGTCGTTGGTCAGCACTGCCGAGTTGAGACCGTAGCTGCTGTCGTTGGCGATCTGGATCGCATGGTCGAGGTCCTTCGCCGGGATCAGCGCCAGCACCGGCCCGAAAATCTCTTCCTGTGCGATCGTCATGTCGTTCGACACTTCGGTGAACAAAGTAGGCTCGAAGTAGAAACCGGTGTTGAGGTGCGGTGGGCGGCGGCCGCCGGTCACCAGCCTGGCGCCTTCGGAGATGCCCTTGTCGACATAGGATTCGATCCGCTCGAGCTGGCGCTTCATTGCGATCGGGCCCATTTCGGACGCGGGGTCGTTCGGATCGCCGACCTTGACCTTCTTCATCTCGGCCGCGATCGCGTCGGCGATCTCCTCATATTGCTTCTCGGGCACGATCGCGCGGCTGAGCGTCGCGCACACCTGGCCCGATAGCATGGTAATGGTGCGGCCGAGGATCGCGCCCGACACTGCCGCGGGCATGTCCTCGAGTACGATCGCCGGCGACTTGCCGCCGAGCTCGAGCGTGACGCGCGCGATGCGTTCGCCGGCGACGCTGGCAATGCGGCGCCCGGCAACGGTCGAGCCGGTGAAGCTGATCTTGTCGACGCCGGCGTTGCGGACGAGATAATCGGCGGCCTCGCGGTGCGACGGGACCAGGTTGATCACGCCCTTGGGCAAGCCAGCGGCTTCGGCGGCTTCGGCGATGATATAGGCATCGAGCGGAGTTTCCGGCGACGGCTTCATGATCACCGTGCAGCCGGTGATCAGCGCCGGCGCCACCTTCTGCGCCATGATCGCATACGGCATGTTCCACGGCACGATCGCCGCGACCACCCCGACCGCCTCGCGGATCACCAGTGCGTCATGGCCGGGTACGGTGCGCGAAGGCCCGCGCGTCTCCCATTCGAATTCGTCGGCAATGTCGGCATAGGTAGCAAAGGTCTGGGTGCCGGTCATTGCCGCATAGCCGGCAAAGCCCGCGAGTGCGCCGATCTCTGCGACGAACGCCGCGGCGAGTTCGCTGGCGCGGCCGCCGAGGATCTCGGCCATCTTGCGCAAATAGCCGGCGCGTTCCTGTGGCGACAGGCGCGGCCACGGACCCTTGTCGAACGCTTCGCGCGCCGCGGCGACCGCGGCATCCATATCCGCCTCGTCGGCTTCTGCGACCAGCGCCGAAACCTGTTCCGTGTGCGGGGATACGACTTCGATCGTCCGGCCGGAATGCGGAGGGACCCATTCGCCGCCGATGAAGAGCTTTTCGGGGTGCGCGATGTTCACGCCTTCGGGAAGCATAGCCATGAATCTACTCCTTAGAAATTCGACATGATTGCCAAAGCGCGCGAGTCGAGCGGCTTGCCTGCCTTCTGCAGTGCCAGCTCGCGCGCGCGGGTCTTTCCTTGCGCGTCGATCAGGAACGCATGAATCGCGTCGGCCTGCGCGGGCGAAAGCACGTCCTTCCACGCCGGCATCCCGTTCGGTGCGAACAGTCCGCCGAGCACGATTTCCTTGAACACCGCATGTTTGCTGGCATCGAGCCGACGCAGATCCGGGGTGATTGAGCGCGGCTGGTTGGCGTGGCAGATCGCGCAATTCGCCGTGAACAGCCCGTTGCCCATCGCGATCGTCGCCGGCGTGACGCCTGGCGCTTGCGCCGGCGGCGCGGGCGCAACCGTCAGAGCCGGCAACGGCGCGGGCTTGGTCACTGCGCCGCCGTCGAGCTTGAACACGAGGATGCGGTTGGCGTTGCCGTATCGATAGGCCGCGCTGTAATCGGGCACGAATCCCCATCCGCCGCCACCCCAGCCGGCCTGCACCGCGACATATTGCACGCCGTTGACCTTGTAGGTCATGGGTGCGGCCATGATCGAAGTGCCGACGTCGATCGACTTGAGCAGCTTGCCAGTATCGGCGTCGCGGACGACGAACCTGCCGGTCACGTCCCCGTGGAAGATCAGACCGGCCTTGGTCGCGAGCACACCGACACGGTCCTGCCAGCCCGCCATCGGCGCCGTCCATTTCGCCTTGCCCGTGAGTGGATCCATCGCGCGCAGTTCGGACGAGAACGGCTTGTCCTTGACCCATTCCCACTCGCGCAATTGCTGCACCGGGCCCGAGATCGGCGGGGGAAGCGCCTTGACGGCTTCCTGCAAGTCAGGCGTGAAGATCAATGCGCTACCGGCGTTGAGCGCCTTGCGTGCGCGGGGCGCCGGTGGACCGGGGAGGAACATCAGGTTCCCCATGTCGAGCACGTGCGCGAAATAGAGATTGCGATCGGGATCGAACGCCGCCGGATACCAGTTGCGGGCGCCCGCGGACGCGGGGAACACGATCTTCGGGCCCCCGCTGTAATCCGCACCCTGGGGCGTCAGCTTCGGTTGGCCGGTCTTGAGGTCATAGCCGTCGGCCCAGCTGGTGCGCACGATGGGTGAGATCGCCAGCGGCTTGCAACTGTCGCGATCGATCACGAACAGATAGCCGTTCTTGGGCGAGTGGATGATGACATGGTGAAGCTGGCCATCGACCTTGAGGTCGGTGAGCACCATCGGCTGCACCGCGGTGAAGTCCCAGCCGTCGCGCGGCGTCTCCTGATAATAGCATTTGAGGGTGCCGGTCTTGCGATCCAGCGCGACGATCGACGACAGATAAAGGTTCACGCCGCCCGACGGGCTGCGCACCGATGGCGGGTAGGGACCGCCGTTGCCGGTACCGACGAACACCGTGTCGCTCGGCGCGTCATAGGCGATCGCGTCCCACGGCGTACCGCCGCCGCCTATGTCCCAGCGACTCTTTGGATCCCACGTCTTGATCGCGGCTTCGAGCGCCGGGCTCTCCTGCGGGCCCTTGGCCGGATCGTGCGGCACGGTGAAGAAGCGCCATGCGAGCTTGCCGGTCGCGCGATCGTACGCCGAGAGATAGCCGCGCACGTCCATCTCCGATCCGGCGTTGCCGATCAGCACAAGATCGCCGGCCACTTCGGGCGCGCCGGTGCTGGTGTACCCACGATCGTGATCGACCACCGTGTCGGTCTTCCACACTACCGCACCGGTCTTGGCGTCGAGCGCATAGAGCATCCCGTCGAGGGCCGCGACGAAAACCCTGCCGTCGGCGAGCTGGACGCCGCGATTGGCCTGATCGCAGCATGCCGAGCGGTTGATCTGGCCATCGACCTCCGGCTCGAACTTCCACAGCTGCTTGCCGGTCGTCGCATCGAGCGCATAGGTGCGGCCCAGGTTGCCCGAAGTGAACATCACGCCGTCGACCACCACCGGCGTCGCTTCCTGGACGCGGTTCGAGCCCATGTCGTAGCTCCAGGCGAGGCCGAGCCGATCGACATTGCCGGCGTTGATATCGCCGAGCTTCGAGAAATGGCTCTTGGCCGCATCGCCGCCAGGCGCCGGCCAATTGTCGCCGGCGCCGATGTCGCCGACCGCGGCCGACTGGTGGCAGGCGGCTAGCGCGAGCAGGAAGAGGAGGGCGAGGCGCTTCACGGTTCGATTATTCCTCAATTGTCGTCATCTCATTCTTCTTCCGTCATCCCCGCAAAGGCGGGGATCCGGGACCAGGCAGGACGTCGCTCGCGACTCTGGGTCCCCGCTTCCGCGGGGATGACGATTGTATCTTGAGCGGCGCGAAGCATCACTTCGGCCAGCTATCCCGAAACGCCAGCATCACGTCGTACAGCGGCTTCGGCTTCCGCCCGGTCACGCGCTCGACCACATCGGTCTGCACGTCGAAATAGCCTTCGCGAATCGAGGCGCCGAACGTCACCATATCGTCGCTCGACCAGGGGAGGGGGCCGTCCGGAACGATGTCCGAGGCGTGACGCGGCGCGCCGAGCGCGTCGAAATAGGCGAACATCTGCTCGTCATTCACCGGGATCACGTCGATCGGCTTGCCCGCAAGCGCGCTCGCCATTGCCATCGCCTGCGGAATGGTGAACTTCTCCCGCCCGGTCAGGTCATATGCCTCGTTCTCGTGTCCGTCCTGCAGCAGCACATCGACTGCCACCGCGACACAATCGTCGCGCGAGACGAATGCGACCTTGCCGTCGCCGCAATTGTCCATCTGCTTGCCGCCCGACAGCAGCGCGCCCGGTACCATCGCGCCGGCGATCGCCTCGGCATATTGGCTGTCGCGCAAAAAGGTCCAGGCCGCGCCCGAGCCTTCCAGGATCTCCTCGGTCGCACGGTGGTCGAGCTTGACGATCGCCGGATTGTCGGGCTCCGCCGCGCTGACGATCGATGTATAGGCAATGTGCCTAACGCCCGCCTTCACCGCCGCTTCGATGGCATTGCGGTGCTGCCCGACCCGGCTGCCGACGCGCGCCGTCGAGATCAGCAGCATCTTGCTGCCACCGGCAAAGGCGCTGACCAGCGTCTCGGGTTTGTCGAAATCGGCGAAGCGGACCTGTGCCCCCTTGGCAGCGAGATCGGCAAGCTTCGCGGGCGTGCGGGTCGTGAGAATCAGCCCGCTGGGGTCGGTCCGTGCCATGAGCGCTTCGGCAGTGGCTCTTCCGAAAGCGCCGGAGGCGCCGCACACGATGATCATTCCCTCTCCCCTGCACGCATGAAGCACGTTAGAGGGCAACCATAACGAGTGTTACGATCAATGCAAAGGAGTGGAGATATGAAGCTCGCTGTCGAGGACCGTTTGGCGCTACAGGATCTGATCGCGGACTATGGCTGGGCGCTTGATACCGGTGACGTCGAGGCGCTGGTCGCATGCTTCACGCCCGACGCCGTGATGACCGAGGAAGTGTTCGACGATCCCGATATCTGGGAAGGCCATGATGGCATCCGCGGCATTGCCGAGCATTATCGCAACGCACCCGGCTTCCCCGGCCGCCAGCATCATGTGACGCAGATTCAATATACCCCGCAGGAGGACGGCAGCGTGAAGCTGCGCTCGTTCGCGTTCGTCACCGAATGCGAAGGCGAGCCGCCCTATCTGCTGCGATTCACCGGCTACTATGATGACCATGCGGTCAAATGCGACGACGGCCAGTGGCGCTTCCGCCGCCGCACGGTACGGCTGTGGGACGGCGAGATCCTCAAGAATTTCCCGGGCCGCGGGCAATGGGTGCCGCGCAAACGGCCGGAGTCGCTGCGGATCAAACGATGAGCGAGCCTAAACCTGGAAGGGCTTGGTAACGGCTTGGAACAAAAATGTCGCTTCAGTGACAGTCCAACCGGCCAGTTCGATAATGATATCGAGATTCTGGACCAATTTCGTAGACATTCCCTCCCGGTGGACCGGATATTAGCATTTTTAATTGCCGTCTGCCCTTGCTTGTTAAATACTCCGGCTTCCCGAATCGCGAAGGTGAAGGAGTAAAGCCGTGCAGAGCATGAGACGTGCCATTACCATCCTGGTCACGATGCTAACAGCGATCTTGGCGACCGGCTCAGCGGTCGCGGGGCCGGGGAACCTCGTCTACAGTTTCGATTCGCACTATCAGGAGCATGCAAGCACGGGGCCGGATTCGTTCCCGCAATATAATGGCCCGCTGCAATTGATCGACGTTATCGTCAATTGGTCCGGAGGGGCGTCTTCCAGCTATTCCTATCCGTTCAGCGATCCAAATGCGCCGATTTTTCCGGTTTCTTTCAGCGGCGGAACTGGTTTCATCATTTATGAAACCGGGGATGGTGCGTTCGTTCCGGGATCGGGTGTGAGCAACTGCACCTATCTGGACTGCCAGGTCCAGCTTAGTGGGAGCGGGGTCGCGCACTTCAATCCTGCAGGCTATATCGGGTCGGGCTCACTGACGATCGACAGCCAGAGTTTTGTTGATCCGCGCTGGGACTCCTTCCAATCCGGCGGATATTCCTTCTTTGCATCCGGCACGATCACCTATGTGCTAGGTGTTCCCGAGCCTTCGAATTGGGCAATGATGCTGATCGGATTCGGTGTGGTCGGTGGCGCGCTGCGGTTGCGCCAGCACAAGGCGAATCTCCTCGTCCGGACTTGGGACTCTTGAAGGAAGCCGGGCCGCACGCGGATTGAGCCGGCTGGGTCGAACCGCCATCGTGTCGTTCGGGAGCGGTCGGCGCAGTTGCGAGATGACGGCGGCCGCCCTCAGAAATCCAGCGAGAATTCCACCGTATCGCCTTCGCCGATCGCCTCGGCGCGTCGGATGGCCGCCTTGACGGGAAGCCACCAGTTGCCGTCTTTGGCGGGGAAGATCGAGGTCTGCCATTGGCTGTCCCCGATCCGCGCCGAAACGCGAATCCCGCCGAAGCCTTTTATGCCTCCACGCTCGAGACGGCGCATGAACGCAGTGGCAGACAGCGTTTCAGCGGCGCTGCCGTCGACCGTAAGGAAGAACCAGCCGGCTCCGTTCTCGATAGTCCAGCGCCATAGCGGAGACCTGTGCTCGATTTTCTCCATGGGCAGGTTATGCCGGCTCGCTCGGACTTCCCGCAAGCCCTCGCTTTTCGGTGATGCAATGCTGATCGCGGTTCAACCTGTAATAGAAGCGGCTTATGAGATTGCGCCGCTGCAAGCAGCGGTGACGAAAAACGAACTGATCAAATCCAATGCCTTCCTGATCGGGCCGAAATGGGCAGGCTACGCAACTGATGGAGATCATGGTGCCAGACCCAGCTGGATTGACCCTGTTGTTCATTCGTCACGCCGAGAAGCCGATCAAGAACGGTCCCAATGGCGTCGATATCGACGGCAACTCGGATCCGGAATCGCTGATTCCCCATGGTTGGTCGCGTACGGGCGCATGGGTGCAGCTGTTCGTGCCCGCGCTCGGCGGGACTTCGCCGGTGCCAACGCCGACCGCGATTTTTGCATCCGAGCCTGGCAACGGGAGCAAGAGCGAACGCCCGCTCGAAACGGCCACCCCACTTGCGACGATGCTCGGTCTGACCGTCGATCAGAGCTTCGGCCTGGGGCAGGAACCAGCGCTTGCGGCGGCGATCGAGAAGACGACAGGAGTCGTGCTAGTCTGCTGGCAGCACGAAAGCATCGACGCGATTGTCGCCGCGCTGACCGATCCGCCGACCGTCCCGTCATGGCCCAAGACCTGTTTCAACGGCATGTTCCGTCTCGACCGGTCGAGCACCGGGTGGAATTATACCCTGCTCATGCCGGTGTTGCTGGCGGGGGATACGAGTACTCCGTTCTGAGCTACCCGATATGCACACGCGCTTCGCCCGAATCGCTCGAAAGTCCCGCTTGCGCGGCGCGTCAGCGAGGCCGGGTCCAGATGTCGCCTCGACCATCGAGATACCGGCCGATCGCATCCGCGATCTTCGCGTCATCGGCGAGGCTCGGATGATAATGGCAGCCCGACAATGCGAGGTTGCCTACCGTCAACGCGCCCACGCGGCGATCGCCGCTGTGCTCGAGCGCGGCGGCGACCTTGGCAACTTCGGACGCGATTTCGCCCTCGCTCATATCGGTTGACCAAAGCAGAATGAACGCCTTCGGATCTTTCGCGCGGATAGTGCGGAGGAACGCGATATAGGTGCGCTCATAGTCGGCGTGCAGCTGTTCTCGCGTCTGCCAGGGTTCGCCCGCCTGGAGCGGAGTGGAGAAATCGTTGGTGCCGAGTGCGACGACCACGACCTGCGGCCGCCAGGCGCGATCGTGATAGCGGTGCGACGAGTCCAGCAGTGCGAAGGGATAGGCGCGGGGCAGCGTGGTGCCCTGCGAGCCGTTGTAGTTGCGGACGATGCCGCGGCCCGAGATCGCGTTTACCTGATAGTCGGCGTCATACTTCGCCGCGGTCAACGCAGCGAGCCCGAGGGTGGTATCGGTGGTCTGCCACACCTGATCCCCCGAACACTCGCGCGTGTCCGACGTATTGCCATAACCGACGGTGTGCGAATCACCGACGAACTCGATCTGTCGCGCACGGGGAGCCGGGGCGGGAAGCGCCTTGCCGGCAGGTGCATAAATGCCCCCCAGCAGTGTCGGCTCCGCCTGGCTCTCGCTCGCGACGTCGACGCGTATGCGGTGAATGCCGTCGGCGAGTCCCGTCAGCCGATAATAGCCCGGCGATGGCTTCACCAGCTTTTCGGTTGCGCCGCCGTCGACTCGCACGCGCAGGCTCACTGCACCCGGCCCGATCTTGAGATACGCGTCAGCGCCGCGGAATGCCGCTTCGAAATAGCTGCCCGGCCATTGGCGCCGATAGCCTTCGCGACTCCTGACCACGCGACCGACGCTGTGCAGCGGGAGCGCTTTTATCTGTGTGCTGGGCGCAGCCACTTGCTCGATAGCGGGCGCGGCCGCCGAAGCCGCGGCAAGCGAAAGCAATGCAATAACTGCCTGCACCAAATCCTCCAAACGCACCGCGCGATCCGTCGAGCATGGCGATGCGTCGCATGGAACGCAAATGGCGACCAGATGGACAGCGATCCGCTAAGCGCGATGTGTCGAATCGCGCGCGGAACGCCGATGCGGGTTTGGGCTATTTGGTCGCGATCTCGTTCGTTTCGGCGCGATATTCCGCCCGCACGAACGCCTTGGCGGCCGTCTGCGTCTTGAAGCCATCAGCCAGCACTTCACTCGAGACGAGCGGATAGCCTTGCGAATTGTAACGGGTGGTGCGGACGGTCACGCGGAACACGCCTTCCTCGTCCTTGGAGACCAGATAGGGACGAACGGGAACGCGTGACATGGTTTTGCTCCTGGCGGCGATCTGTTGAAATGGCATGAGTCAAAAGCCGCCGCTTGCGGCCATGACGGGCGAGTGCGGCGATTCCTTTGTGTGATCGACGATCGCTGCTTCGGTCGTGAGCAGCAGGCCGGCGACGGACGCTGCGTCCTGCAACGCCGCACGGACGATGAGCGTAGGATCGATCACGCCCGATTCGACCAAATTCTCATATTCCTCGGTCTGGGCATTGAAGCCCTGCTCCTGATCGTTGCCGCCTATCAGCCGCGCCACGACGACGCCGCCGTCGTGCCCGGCATTCTCCGCGATCTGGCGCAGCGGCGATGACAGCGCCCTTCGCACGATATCGATTCCGCGCGTCTGGTCGACATTGGCTCCCGTCATCGCCTCGAGCGATCGCGAAGCATAGAGCAGCGAGGTGCCACCGCCCGGCAGGATACCTTCTTCGACCGCGGCTCGCGTCGCATGCAGCGCGTCATCCAGGCGATCCTTGCGTTCGCGCATCTCGACTTCGGTCGAGGCGCCGACGCGAATGATCGCCACGCCCCCGGCGAGTTTTGCCATTCGCTCCTGAAGCTTTTCCTGGTCGTAGTCGCTGCTGGTCACTTCGATTTGCCGTTTGAGCGCGTCGATCCGGGCGGCGATGGCGGTCGCGTCACCGGCGCCATCGACGATCATGGTATCATTCTTGTCGATCGTTACGCGCCGCGCCGAGCCCAGCATGTCGAGCGTGACGCTTGCCAATTTGATACCCAGGTCGGGCGAAACCACCGTGCCCTTGGTCAGGATCGCGATGTCCTCGAGCATCGATTTGCGACGATCGCCGAACCCTGGCGCCTTGACGGCCGCTACCTTGAGCCCGCCGCGGAGCTTGTTGATCACCAATGTGGTGAGCGCCTCGCCCTCGATGTCCTCGGCGATGATCAGCAACGGACGGCCCGATTGCGCGACCGCTTCGAGGATCGGCAGCAGAGCGTGGAGGTCCGACAGTTTGTTCTCGTGAAGCAGGATATAGGGATCCTGAAGTTCGACGGTCATCTTCTCGGCGTCGGTGACGAAATAGGCGCTCAGATAGCCGCGATCGAATTGCATGCCTTCGACGATATCGAGCTCGAACTCCATGCCCTGGGCATCCTCGATCGAGATCACGCCTTCCTTGCCGACCTTGTCCATTGCCGCCGCGATCATGCGGCCGATCTCGACGTCGCCGTTTGCGGAGACGATGCCGACCTGGGCGATCTCCTCGCTATTCGACACTGGCCGCGATCGTGCCTGCAGCTCTTCGACGACGCGTGCCACCGCACGATCGATGCCGCGCTTGAGCTCGATCGGGCTCACGCCCGCGGAGATCGATTTCATGCCTTCGCGGACGATCGCCTGGGCGAGGACCGTTGCCGTGGTGGTGCCGTCGCCCGCATGGTCCTGCGTCTTCGACGCGACCGCGCGCAACATTTGCGCACCCATATTCTCATAGCGGTTCTTGAATTCGATTTCCTTGGCGACGGTGACGCCATCCTTGGTGATGTGCGGAGCGCCATAGCCCTTGTCGAGCAAGACGTTGCGGCCCTTTGGCCCGAGCGTCACGCGCACGGTGTCGGCGAGCATGTCCACGCCGCGCACGATGCTCTCCCGCGCGTCGCGCGAGAATTTGATGTCCTTGATTGCCATGGTTCCGGTGCCGATTCGATCGCTGGGCCGCGACGAGAGCGTCGCTTTCACAACCGGAGCCAGCGCTACCATTTGCGATTTGGCACTCCACGACGTCGAGTGCCAGAACCGTTCCTTTGGACCTCAATGCGCCAAAGCGCAAGGTGGCACGCAGGTACGGACACGTCGAGCGACCCGCTATTTGTCTCGTACGAGCAATTCTCCCAGCGCGTCGAAGCGCATCTGGTGGATCGACCGCCGCTCCACCAGCCAGCGTTCGAGCACGGCAAAACCGCCAGGCTCTAGACGGCACGAGCGCACGCGCCCGGTCTTCTCGGTGCGCACCAGCCCGGCTTCCTCCAAGATCTGGAGATGTTGTGCGACCGCCGTCAACGTCACGCCGAGCGGCGCCGCCAGCGCCGAGACCGACAGCGGGCCGTCGGTCAGCCGCTCGACGATCTGGCGCCGCGTCGGATCGGCCAGCGCGCGCAGCACGCGTTCGACCGGCGCATCGCTCACGCGAACATTTCGCCGAGCTGGTCGAAGAGCAGGCGCCAGCCATGCTCGCGCATCTCCGGCCCGCCCGAATTCTCGAAAAAGGCGCCCTGATGCGTGAATGTCAGCATCGCGCCGGCGTCGTCCGGCGTCAGTTCGACGGTGATCAAGGCCGAGCTGATGTTGCGTCCGTCGAATGTCATCAGCTGCGTCGAGACGATGCGGCGGTGGGGCACGACGTCGTCGAAGCGCTCGGTGGTCGCGATCTCGACGCCGGGAAACGGCGTGTCGTCACCGAGCTTGAATACCAGCCGGCTTTCGCCGCCCGCGCGCAGATCGCTCGCGAACGTCACCACCTCGTTGCGGTGACCCTCGGCATACCATTTCCGGCGCAGCGCGGGATCGGCGAAGGCGGCGAACACTTGTTCCGCCGGCACGGGAAAGCGGCGTTCGACGACGAAGGTCGAGTGGACGACGGGTGCGGTTTCCATACAGCGCCTCCATTAGTGAAGTGATTGCTTCAGTAATGCGAGCAATGGGAATAGTCAAGTCACCGCTTCACTATAGACCTCCCTTTACGCCGCAAGGCATGGGGCATAAGCCGGTCCGATATGCCTTCTTCGGAGCATCTGAATGTGGAAATGGACTGTCTGCGCGGCGCTCGCGGTCTGCGCAGGAGCGGCGATGGCCGCTGACGCGCCGCCGGCGGCGCAGGCGCCCGCGAGCGAAAACCTCACGCTCGCGCGCGTTTTCGGCAACCCCGATCTGAACGGCCCTGCGCCGCGCGCGCTCAAACTGTCGCCCGACGGGAAACTTGTCACGCTGCTGCGCAACCGGCCCGACGAAAAGGAACGCTACGATCTGTGGGCGATGGACACGACCAGCGGCCAGTGGCGGATGCTGGTCGATTCGAAGAAGGTCGGCACCGGGGCGGCGCTGTCCGAGGCCGAGAAGATGCAGCGCGAGCGCGCGCGGATCGGCGACAACAAGGGCATCGTCAGCTATGATTGGGCCCCCGATGGCAATTCGCTGCTGGTCCCGCTCGACGGCGATCTCTATCTCGCCAGGCTCGACGGCCAAGCGCGCAAGCTCGTCGGCGGCGGCGTGCTCAACCCGCTGATCAGTCCGCGCGGCACCTATGTCAGCTATGTCCGCGATCAGAACCTCGTGATCCAGCCGCTCGCCGGCGGCGCGGCGAAGCAGCTCACCGACGACGGCAAAGCCAATGTCCATTGGGGCGAGGCCGAATTCGTCGCGCAGGAGGAAATGGACCGCACGCGCGGCTATTGGTGGTCGGACGATGATCGGCTGGTGGCGGTGGAGCGGTTCGATGAAAGCCCGGTCGGCATCGTCACGCGCGCTGCAATCGGTGCCGAGGGCACCAAGGTCTATGACCAGCGCTATCCCGCTGCGGGCACCCCCAACGCGCTGGTCGAACTGTTCGTGATCGATCCGATGAGTGGCGCAAAGGTCAAAGTCGACCTCGGGAGCAATCCGGACATCTATCTCGCGCGCGTCGATTGGGCGAAGGGTGGCAAGACGCTCTATGTCCAGCGCGAGAGCCGCGATCAAAAGACCCTCGACATGCTCGCAGTCGATCCCGCGACCGGCAAGGCGAGTGTGCTTTTCTCTGAGAAGTCAACTGAACGAAGCTGGATAAACCTTTCCGATTCCTATCATTTTATGCCGGACGGGAGTCTCGTCTGGTGGAGCGAGCGCGACGGCTACGGGCATCTCTATCATTATGGGAAGGGAAAATGGGTCCAGCTGACCAAAGGACCTTGGGTCGTGACCAACCTCGTCGGTGTCGATGAGAAACTCGGGCGGCTCTATTTCCTCGCCAACAAGGACGAGACGCTGGAGCAGCAGCTGTATCGCGTCGACATCGCCAAACCGGGCGCAGTCACGCGGCTGACCGAACTCGGTTGGACAAACAACGCGGTGATGGACAAGGCCGCGATGCGGGTGATGGTGACGCGCTCGAACGCGAACCAGCCGCCGCAAATCTATCTCAGCGACACCAGCGGCAAGCGACTGGCGTGGATCGAGGAGAATGCGCTTGTTTCCGGCCATCCCTATTTCCCGTTCGTCGCGGCCCATCGGCCGACGCAGTACGGCACGCTCAAGGCTGCCGACGGCTCGACGCTCTATTGGGAGATGATCACGCCGCCGCTCGAGCCGGGTAAGAAATATCCCGTGTTCTTCGAGCATTACGGCGGGCCGGGCACCACGCAGCAGGTGCTCCACCAATGGAAGAAGCCGATCGCGCAGTACATCGTCAGCCAAGGCTGGATTTATTTCCAGATCGACAACCGCGGCTCGAACTACCGGGGCAAGGCATTCGAGGATCAGCTCTATCACGCGATGGGCACGGTCGAGGTCGCAGACCAGGTCGCGGGCGCCAATTACCTGAAATCCCTTCCGTTCGTCGATGGCGCCAAAGTCACGACCTATGGCTGGTCGTACGGCGGCTATATGTCGATCAAGATGCTGCAGCAGGCGCCGGGCGTGTTTGCCGCCGCAGTTGCCGGCGCGCCGGTGACCAAATGGGAACTCTACGACACCCATTATACCGAGCGCTATCTCGGCGATCCCAGGACCGATCCGACGAGCTATTCGTCATCGGACGCGCTGCAGGACACCGCAAAGATCCGTGACCCGCTCCTGCTGGTCCATGGCATGAGCGACGACAATGTCGTGTTCGAAAACTCGACGTTGTTCGCCGCGCGCATGCAGAGCCAGGCGCGGCCGTTCGAGATGATGTTCTATCCCGGCCACACGCATCGCGTTGCGGGGCCGGGGATCAGCGAGCATTTGTGGGGGACGATTCTGGGGTTCCTGGACCGCGAGGTGAAGGACAAGAAGTGAGTCCGAATGCGAGCAGGAGAGGGGTTCTCGCCTACTTCCCATCCTCCACGATCGGCAGCAGCACCGCACTCGCGTTCTCCCCGCCGCGATAGATGCTCTGCGTCGCCGCCCGATAGCTGCTCGGCGGCGCGTTGAAGATGTTGTCGACATAGGTCTGTGGATTGCGGTCGTAGAGCGGGAACAGGCTCGACTGGATTTGCACCATGATGCGATGCCCAGGCAGGAACACATGGTCGACATTCGGCAGACCATAACGATAATTTTCGACCTTGCCCGGCGTGAGCGCGGCCGGAGTTGCGCGTCCATGGACGTACCGGCCGCGGAAAATCTCGATGCCCACGGCGAGCTCGTAGCCAGGCATTGCCGGCTTTGCCCCAAGGCTTCCTTTCTCGGGCGTAGTGTCCGGAGCGACGTCGATCAGCTTCACGACCCAGTCGCTGTCGGTCCCCGAAGTGGCGGCGTAGAGATCGACTTGCGGCGCGCCCATGATGTGCACCGGCTTGTCGAGCACGGCAGTCTGGTAGGTCGCGACGTCGGGCCGGCCATCGACGAAGCGCTGGTCTTGCACCAGCCAGGTCAGCCACTGGTCGCTCGCCATGTCGATCGGGCGCGGCAGGAACGGCACCGGCTTGGCCGGATCGGATAGATAATCGTCATGGCCGTCCGCAGTGGGCTTGGTGAAACCTGCGTGGAAACCGGCATCGAGGAACAAGGGCGTCAACGTCCCCATCGGCCATTTCGGCGACACGTCCCAGCGGTTGGCGCCGGTGGCATAGGTCAGCACCGGCGGCGTGTGCGGGTCGGGCGCACCTTTCAGATAATGGTCGAAGAACGGCTTGAGATATTGGACTCGGAAGTCGCGCGCAGTGTCGCCGGCGAGGCTGACCGCGCCAAGCTCATAGCCATAGTGGTTGACGCCCGAATGGCGCCATGGCCCGATGACGAGCGACACCAAGTCGTTGTTCGTGTCCTTGGGCTCGAGCACTCGATAGATCGCCGGCGCGCCATAGCTGTCTTCCTGGTCCCACTGCCCGACCACCAGCATGGTCGGCACGGTCAGCGGCCGCGCGGCCATCCATTTGTCGACTGCCTGGAGCGACCAGAAGTCGGTGTAGGCCGGATTTTCCATCACTTTCCGGATGGAGGGCACCTGCTCGATTCCCCAATTGCGCGCGAAATCGCCGGCGGAGCCGCTGTCGAGATAGGCAGTATAGTCGTCACCGGCACCGCGCGGGATCTTGGTGCCGCCGTCGCCGCGGTTGGTGCTCATTTCGAGGAAATAGTCGAAGCCGTTCATGCGGAACGCACCGTTGTGGAAATCGTCGTCGCCGATCCAGGTGTCGACCATCGGACTTTGCGGCACCGCCGCCTTGAGCGCGGGGTGCGGGTTGATCTCGGCCATCAGCGTGGTGAAGCCGAGGTAGGAACTGCCGATTACGCCAACCTTGCCGTTGGCCTCGGGCAGTTGCTTCACCAGCCACTCGATCGTGTCATAGGCGTCGGTCGATTCATCGACATTGGTATGATTGAGCGGGCCGATGATCGGCCGGGTCAGGATCCAAACGCCCTCCGAATGGTGCATCCCGCGGATGTCCTGATAGACGCGGATATAATTATCCTCGACGAACTCGGCGTCCATCGCGGGCAGGATCTCCGTGATCTTCTGGCTCGGCGTCCGCGCCGTCGCGTCTGCGGCGTCATAGGGCGTACGCGACAGCAGGATCGGCGCGTTTTTCGTCCCCTTCTTCATCACGATGACGGTGTAGAGCTTCACGCCATCGCGCATCGGGATCATCACCACGCGGCGGACATAGTCGGCTTGCGGGCGGACCTTCTCGTAGCTCGCGACCACGTCGGGAGTCATCGGCGTGACCGCCGCGGGGGCAGTCTGGCCGCCGGCAAGCGCGACTTGGGGTAGCGAGACAAGGGCGAACAAGGCCGATACGGCCGCGCGGCGCGATCCATTGTGCATGTGCACAGTCTATGCGGGCTCGGCGTCCGCAACAACCCGCTGACCCCGACTGGTGGGCCCGCCACCGGAAGAGGCAAACCGGCGGGCATCGACGCGCCATCGCAGCGGAGGCGAATCCCGGGCTGACACATAACAATCTTGTGCACGTGCGGAACACAGGCGCGCGCTTGGCGTTTCGTGCCAATCGGGGGCATTTTGCAATTCTGTAACGGGCAGCCAATCACGATATGCTAGCGGTGCGCGAGAAAGTCGAAACGGCGGAAGGGCGCTTCCAGCTGCTCGTCGAGAGCGTAACCGACTATGCGATCTATATGCTCGATCCGAACGGCCGGGTGGCGAGCTGGAATGCCGGCGCACGCCGCTTCAAGGGGTATGAAGCCGGAGAAATTCTCGGCGAGCATTTCTCGCGTTTCTACACCGCGGAGGACCGAGCCACCGGCCTCCCGGAACGCGCGCTCCGGACCGCCGAGACCGAAGGCCGTTTTGAGGCCGAAGGCTGGCGCGTGCGAAAGGACGGTACGCGCTTCTGGGCCAGTGTCGTCATCGATCCGATTCGCGATGCCTCCGGCGCGCTGCTCGGCTTCGCCAAGATCACCCGCGATCAGACCCAGCGCCGCGCGGCGGAGGAAGCGTTACGGCTGAGCGAAGAGCGTTTCCGGCTGCTCGTGCAGAGCGTGACCGACTATGCCATCTATATGCTCGATGCCGACGGGCATGTGATCAGCTGGAACTCCGGAGCGCAACGCTTCAAGGGCTATGCTCCGGATGAGATCATCGGCCAGCATTTCTCGCGCTTTTACAGCGAAGAGGACCGTGCCGAGGGTCTGCCGGAGCGTGCGCTGCGGCGGGCCGAGAGCGAAGGGAAGTTCGAAGCCGAGGGCTGGCGCATACGCAAGGACGGCACGCGCTTCTGGGCGAGTGTGGTAATCGATCCGGTGCGCGACGCCGATGGCAAGCTCATCGGTTTCGCCAAGGTGACGCGCGATCTGACCGAGCGGATGGAGACGCAACGCGCGCTCGAAGAGGCGCGGGAGGCGTTCTTCCAGTCGCAGAAGATGGATGCGATCGGGCAGCTCACCGGTGGCGTTGCGCATGACTTCAACAATCTGCTCGCGGCCGTGATCGGCAGTCTCGATCTCGCGCGGCGGCGGCTCGCAAAAGGCGGCGATGTCTCGCCCTTCATCGATAATGCGATGATGGCCGCAGAACGCGGCGCGACGTTGACGCAGCGGATGCTGGCCTTTGCGCGCAAGCAGGAACTGCGGCTCGAGAGTGTCGACGTCACGCAATTGGTGCGTGACATGGCCGAGATGCTGCAGCGGACACTCGGCGGACACGTCAACGTAGACACACGCTTCCCACTGATGCTGCCCGCAGTCGTTGCCGATCCTGCGCAGCTCGAACTGGCGTTGATCAACCTGGCGGTCAATGCGCGCGATGCTATGCCGAACGGCGGTCAGATCGTGATTTCTGCGCGCAAGGAAAGGGTTGAACGGGCCAATGGGCTCGCGGTCGGCGATTATGTCGCGCTTTGCGTGATCGACCAGGGTGAGGGGATGGAACCCGAGAAACTTGCCCGTGCCATCGAGCCGTTCTTCACTACCAAGGGCGTTGGCAAGGGGACCGGACTCGGTCTGTCGATGGTGCAGGGCTTTGCGCACCAATGTGGCGGCAAACTGGCGTTGAGCAGCATCAAGGGCGAAGGCACCAGCGCCGAAATCTGGCTACCGGTCGCGCCTGCCGATGCCGCAGTCGTCGAGCCGATCGGCCTGCGCGCGATCACCCATCAGATCGACCCGCTGACGATCCTCGCAGTCGACGACGATGCGCTGGTGCTCACCAACACGGCAGCGATGCTCGAAGACCTCGGCCATTCGGTGATCCAGGCGGGTTCGGCGCGCCGCGCGCTTGAAATTCTGAGCGACACCTGCGTCGACCTGGTGCTCACCGATTTCGCGATGCCCGAAATGACCGGCGCCAATCTCGCCGACGAAGTCCGCGCGCACTGGCCTGACGTTCCCGTGCTGATCGTCTCCGGCTATGCCGAACTTCCCGAGGGGTTGCTTGCCAATCTCGCCAAGCTGAGCAAGCCGTTCCGCGAAGATGAACTCGCCGCGGCAGTTGCCCGGGCGACCGCCGCTCGACGCGGCGAAGCGACAAGGCTGCACTTCTCGCAGGCGCGGCGGAGCTAGGTTAGCCTGCCACCGCCTGGAGTTCGGCTATGAGTCGGTCGACTTCTTCGGCCGTGTTGTAATGACAGAGCCCGACCCGCAACAGTCCGGCCGGCGCGAGTCCAAGCCGTTCGATCACTTCGACTGCGTAGAAATGGCCGGCCCAGGCGAAGATCCCTCGGTCGCCGAGGGTGCGTTCGATGTCGGCCGGCGCGTGGCTCGCGAGCGAGAACGAAAAGGTGGGGACGCGGCCGTCCATCGTCTGCGGACCCCAGAGCTTGAGGCCTGAAACGCTGGCCAGTCCGACAAGCAAGCGTTCGCCGAGATCGCGCTCATAGCTCCCGATCGCATCCATCGCCACCACCAGCCGAGCGCGGCGGCTGTTCGCGTGTGGATCGACGGTGCGGCCGAGCCATTCGAGATACTCCACCGTACCGAGCGTCGCGGCCTGGCCTTCGAACGATGGCGTTCCGGTTTCGAAGCGATGCGCGCCAGCGTCGTCCGCCGGCCGCACCTTATAGGCGCGCACTTGATCGGCGAGCGTCCCGCGCATCCATAGCACGCCCTGATGCGGCCCGAAGAATTTGTACGGCGAACAGACGAGGAAGTCGCAGCCGAGCGCTGCCACGTCGGTGACGATATGCGGCACCGACTGGACCGCATCGACGAAGACCAGCGCGTCGCTCCCGGCACGCACCGTCCGTACCGCTTCCGCGATCGGGTTGAGCGTGCCGAGCGCATTGCTCGCCGCGCCGAGCGCGACGAGCCGCGTGCGTGGGCCAAGTAGCGCGGCGAGCGCATCGACCGTCCAGCGGCCGGTCGCCGGATCGAAGTCGAGCCAGCGGACCGCGACGCCCCGGTCTTCGGCGGCCAGCAGCCAAGGCGCGACATTGGCGTCATGGTCGAGCCGCGTGAGCACGATCTCGTCGCCCGCCCGCCAGTCGCGGGCCAGCGCGCGCGACACGGCGAGCGTCAGGCTGGTCATGTTCGGGCCGAACGCGATCTCGTGCGGCGCGCCGCCGAGCAGGTCGGCCATCGCGGCATGCGCTTCGTCCGATATTGCGTCGGTTTCGCGCGATGTCGGGAAGTCGCCGTGCGCATTGGCGGTTCCGCTCTCGAGGTGACCGACCATGCGCCCAATTGCATCCCGGCAAATCTGGGTGCCGCCCGGCGCGTCGAAATAGACGCAGGGCCGGCCATTATGGCTACGGGAGAGCGCGGGAAAGCGGGCGCGGACCGCGTCGATTGGGAAGTGCATGGCCCCGCATAGCCGGGCGGAGAGCGCTGGCAACAGCCGTTTGCGGAGGGAACGCTCACCCGCCGCTCAATAGTATTTGGCAAAGTCGCAAACGATGACGGTCGCCACCAAGGCATGGCTGGGTTCCGCGCGCGCGCCTGTCGTCAGCAAGCCCGTCCTTCGGCAACGGGAACGGCGACGTATATGCCCGCTGAGGGACAGGGTGTCGCCACCCCTAGCAATCTGCTAGCGGCGCCCCACTTTCTGCAATCACGTCATTGGAATCGGAGCATCATGGGCTATCGGGTCGTCGTCGCAGGCGCCACCGGCAATGTCGGTCGGGAAATGCTGAACATCCTCGCCGAGCGCGAATTTCCGATCGACGAGATAGCGGTCCTCGCCAGCGCGCGCTCGCATGGGGACGAGATCGAGTTCGGCGAAACCGAGCGAATGCTCAAGGTCAGGAATATCGAGCATTTCGACCCCGCCGGCTGGGACATCGCGCTGTTCGCGATCGGTTCGGAGGCGACCAAGCTCCATGCTCCGAGGTTCGCGGCCGCAGGCTGCACGGTGATCGACAACTCGTCGCTCTACCGCATGGATCCCGACGTGCCCCTGATCGTGCCCGAAGTGAATCCACAGGCGATCGACGGCTATAAGCGCAAGAACATCATCGCCAACCCGAACTGCTCGACTGCCCAGCTGGTGGTCGCGCTCAAGCCGCTGCACGATGCCGCGCGGATCAAGCGCGTCGTGGTCGCGACGTATCAATCGGTGTCGGGCGCAGGCAAGGCGGGAATGGACGAGCTGTTTGAGCAGAGTCGTAATATCTTCGTCGGTGACCAGGCCGAGCCGCGCAAGTTCACCAAGCAGATCGCGTTCAACGTGATCCCGCATATCGACAGCTTCCTCGACGACGGATCCACCAAGGAAGAGTGGAAGATGGTGGTCGAAACGAAGAAGATTCTCGACTCCAAGATCAAAGTCATCGCGACCTGCGTGCGCGTGCCGGTGTTCGTCGGCCATTCCGAAGCCGTGCACGTGGAGTTCGAGAACGAGATTTCGGCCAAGCAGGCGCAATCGATCCTGCGTGAGGCGCCGGGCGTGATGCTCATCGATAAGCGCGAGGACGGCGGTTACGTTACGCCCATCGAATGCGTCGGCGAATTCGCGACCTTCGTCAGCCGCGTGCGCGAGGATCCGACGGTCGAAAACGGCCTTGCGATGTGGGTGGTTTCGGACAACCTCCGCAAGGGCGCCGCGCTGAATGCGGTCCAGATCGCCGAGCTGCTGGGACGACGCCATTTGCAGAAGGCAGCCTAGCTCGATTGGCCGATCGCCAAACGCAGCCTATTCGCCCCGGACTAGGCTGGGCCGACCCGGGGACCTTATCGCTTGGCGGGCTCAGTGCCCCGCGGCGCCTGGGTCGGGCTTCTCGACTTTAGCGTTCTTGTTGCGCTTGAGCAGGAGCACCAGCGGTATCGACAGGGCCGTGACGACCATCATCAACCGGAATACGTCGAGATAGCCGATCATCGCCGCCTGCTGCGTCACCATGCCGTTGACCATAGCCATCACCGCCTCGTTGGCGGTTGGAAACATCTGAAGCAGATAGGGGTCGAAGGTGCTGAGTTTCGCGGTCGTGAGATGTGCGCCCAGGTCGGCGTGATTGATCTGCAGCTCGCGTGCGAGGATCGTGGTGACGATCGAAATCCCGACCGATGCGCCGATGTTGCGCGCCAGATTGAGCAGACTCGAGCCTTCGGTGCGGAAGTGCGGCGCAAGCGTCTGAAACGCCATGTTGTTGAGCGGCATGAACACCAGCCCCATGCCGAACCCCTGGATGAAGCCGGTGATCACGAATGCGCTCGAGCCCATGGCGAACGTCCAGGTCGTCATTTGCCAGAGCGAATAGGTGACGATCATCAGTCCGAGGCCGACCACCCATCGCGCATCGAAATTGCGCTGGATCAGCTGGCCCGAGATCGCCATCGTCACCAGCACACCGAAACCGCGCGACATCAATAGCTCGCCGGTCTGCATCACCGAATAGCCGTAGAGGTTCTGCATCAGCGGCGGCAGCAGTGCCATCGTCGCCATCATGATTATCCCGATCACCGGGAAGAAGAAAAGTCCGGTGACGAGGTTGCGATTCTTCCACAGGGCACGGTCGAACATCGGCATTTTGGCAGTGGCGAGGTGCACCACGAACATCCACAGAGTGACGAAGGCGAGCAGTGCCTCGATCCAGATCTCCCCCGATTGGAACCAGTCCTTGGTCTGGCCGCGGTCGAGCATCAGCTGCAGCGCGGAGATGCCGATCGAGAACAGGATGAACCCGGTCATGTCGAACGCGCGCTTCCGGATCGGCCGTGACGGCAACAGCCACCACAGGATCGCAAACGTCACCACGCCGACGGGGAGGTTGACGTAGAAGCACCAGCGCCATTCGAAATTCTCGGTCAGCCAGCCGCCGATCAGCGGGCCGAGGATCGGCCCGATCATCACACCCATGCCCCAGACCGCCATCGCCTTGGCCTGCTTGCCGGGTGGATTGACGTCGAGCAGCACCGTCTGGCTGAGCGGTCCGAGGAACGCCGAAGTCACGCCCTGGAGCACTCGAAACAGCACGATTTGCTCGAGGTTCTGCGCGGCGCCGCACAGCGCCGATGAGACCACGAAGCCGCCGACGGAGAACAAGAACAGGTTTCGCGAGCCGACGCGGTCGGACAACCAGCCGGTGATCGGGATCGCGATCGCCGAGGCGACGATATAGCTCGTCAGCACCCAAGTGATCGTGTCGGATGTCGCGCCGAGCGCGGCCTCCATGTGCGGCAAGGCGACATTGGCGATCGTCGTGTCGAGCACCTGCATCACCATTGCGGCCATCACGCCGATGCCGAGCAGTGCCGGATTGGAGCAGTGGAGCGCCGCCACGCCCTCCGCAGGGCGTGGCGGCGCCGTGGTGGCCGGGCGAAGGGGGGCCGCCCGGCCGGGAGTCGTGCTATTTGTTGCCACGCACGTCGACTTTCACGCTGACCGAAAGGCCGGCGATCAGCGGACGCGGGCTCGGTTCGTCGATCGCGATGCGCACCGGAACGCGCTGCGTCACCTTGACCCAGTTGCCGGTAGCGTTTTGCGCCGGGAGCACCGAGAATTCGGAACCGGTGCCCGCACCGATCGACTGTACATGGCCCTTGAGCTTGAGCCCAGGATAGGCGTCGAAGCGGATCTCTGCAGCCTGGCCGACGCGCATCTTGTTGAGATCGGTTTCCTTGAAGTTGGCGCCGACCCAGGTGGCGTTGCTCTTGACGATGGTGACTGCAGGCAGGCCCGTCATCATCATCTGACCCAACTGAAGCCGCTCGGTCTGGCTTGCGACGCCGCTTTCCGGCGCGCGGATGACGGTGCGCGATAAGTCGAGCTCGGCCTTCGCACGCTGCACTCGCGCCGCCGCAATCGCCGGATTTTCACCAGGAACCGCTGCCCCGTTGGCGATCTTCGACTTGGCCTCGGCTTCGTCCGCAAGCGCGCTCTGATACGCCGCCCTGGCCTGTTCGACCGCGTGCTGCGCGTCGAGCAGGTCGGCGCGCGTCACGAACCCCCGCGTCATCAGTGCGGACTTGCGGTCGAGGTCTTCCTGCGCCTGCTGGATCTTGTCCCTTGCCGCCTGGATGTCGGCACCCTTGCCCTGATAGCTGGTCTCAAGCGTCTGAAGCGCGACCTGGGCGTTGGCGATCGCCGCATTCGCCTGCGCGACTGCGATGCGATAGGGTTCGGGGTCGATCTCGAACAAGACGTCGCCCTGGTGAACCGGCTGGTTCTCCTTGACGTTGACCTTGACGATCTTGCCGGTGACGTCGCTCGACACCGAGACCTTGTCTTGATCGATATAGGCGTTCTCGGTCGATACGTAGCGGCCCGAGGTCGCCCAAAAAAAGCCGGCCACGGCGAGCACGAGCAGCGGGACGCCGAACATCAGCAATGGACGCAACCAGCGCCGCGGCTTGCGTTCCGCCACGGGCTCGATCGGGTCGAGCGCCAGTGCGCTTTCGATCTTGGCGTCCACGTCAGCCATTTCCCACCTGTTCCTGCTCGACCGGATTGCTCAGGTTCGCGCGCACCAAGGCGAGTGCGCTCATGAGATCGTCGTATTGCTGATCGCTCAACCCGGCGCGCGCGTCGTTGAGCAAAGCGGTTCCAACGCTGCGCAGTTGCTCGACTACCGGATGTGCCTTTTCAGTCAAATGGATCAGCCACGCGCGGCGGTCGGTCGGATCACGTCGGCGTTCGACCAGGCCGGATTCCTCGAGCCGATCGATCATCCTGCACAAGGTGATCGGCTCGACGTCGAGCACATCCGCGAGAAAGCCCTGATTGGAACCTTCGAAGCGCAGCAGCGTCAATAGCACGCGCCACTGACTCACGGTGACGCCACTGGCGCGCGCGCGCTCATCGAAGCGTTTGCGCATCAGGCGCGAAATGTCCTTGAGGACGAAGCCGAGATTGTCCGGAGCGACCATATCGCGCACATAATAAGCACGCTTATATAAATCAAGGCTTACTGGTTGCATATGTTGCAATGCGGAATGCAAGGATATTCGCATTACCGGAAGGATGACGATGGCCCAGCCCATGACCGGTGGCTGCCAATGCGGCCGTGTGCGCTATACCGTGCGGGTCGACAGCGACGATGCCTATCTGTGCCACTGCCGTATGTGCCAGCGCGCGACTGGGGGCGTCTCGATCGCGTTCAAGAATGTCGCACGCCGCGACGTAACCTGGGAGCGCGAGCCGGAGCGGTTCGCAAGTTCGCCTATCGCGCAACGCGGTTTCTGCGCGCAGTGCGGTACGCCGCTGACCTATGAGGGCAATGGCAGCGACCGCATGGATCTGACGATCGGCAGCTTCGACGATCCCTATCGTTTCCGTCCGACCGAACATTCGGGTTTCGAGGGCGTGCACGAGGCATGGCTTGACACGCGCCGCCTGCCGACCGAGCGCACAGAAGACAACGTCCGCATCAGAGAGCGCTGGATTCAAGCGATTGGCCGAGTTCCCGACTGAAACGCATCGCATGGCGAGCTTCGACGGCGTCGAGATCGCCTGGACCGAGATGGGGGAGGGGCAGCCGCTGGTGCTCATCCACGGCTTCTTCTCGAACGCCTTCACCAACTGGATCCGCTACGGCCATGCCGCCACGATCGCGGCGCGTGGGTTCCGCGTGATCATGCCCGATCTGCGCGGCCACGGACTCAGCGACAAGCCGCACGATCGCGCAGCCTATCCGGTCGACGCGCTGGTGCGCGACGGGTTCGCGCTGATCGATCGGCTTGGCCTGACCGACTTTGATCTCGGCGGCTATTCGCTCGGCGCACGCACGACGGCGGGCATGCTGATCGGCGGCGCGCGCCCACGACGGGCGATTCTCGCGGGCATGGGCCTCGAGGGTCTGGTCGAAGCGAGGCGTCGCGCCGACCATTTTCGATTCATCCTGACCCATCTCGGAGAGCATCCCCGCGGCAGCCCCGAATGGCTCGCCGAGTCGTTTCTCAAGACGACCAAAGGCGATCCGCAGGCGCTGCTTGGCGTGCTGGACACGTTCACTGACGTGCCGCGCGATGCGATCGCGCGAATCGACACGCCGACTTTGGTCGTCGCCGGCGACGAGGACGGAGACAATGGTTCGCGCGAAAGCCTGGCAGCACTGTTGCCGCACGCGACGCTCGCTACCGTTCCGGGCGGCCATATGAGCGCGGTCACCAATGTAAAACTGGGCGTGGCGATCGCGAACTTCCTGGCGACTTGACCCGCGCGCGGCCCCGCCGCAGGCTGGCATAAGCTTTCGCGAACATCTGCGAGGACTTCTTCATGTGGCGTATTGGAATTTCGCTGCTGGCGCTGACGCTGGCCTCTCCCGCACTTGCCCAGAACGCGGTCAAGCCTGCGCCAGGCGATGCCGCGGCGTTCGTCGACAAGGCAGAAACCGCGCTCGCCAAGGCCTCGCTCGACGCCAACCGCGCGGGCTGGGTCAACGAAACCTATATCACGGTCGATACCGAGGCGCTGACGGCCGCAGCGTCGGGCGTGCAGAGCGCGCTGCAGGTGCAATTTGGCATCCAGGCGTCGAAGTATCAGGGCGTCGACGGGATCAAGCCAGATGTCGCTCGCAAACTTGGCCTGCTCCGCAGCAAGATCGTGCTGCCTCCGCCGAGCCGCGCGGGTGCCGCCGAGACGCTGAGCGGGATCGTTGCCGGGATGAAGGGGCGCTATGGCGCCGGCAAGGGCACGCGTGACGGCAAGCCCATCAACGGCAGCGACATCGAAGCGGCGATGGGCACCGAGCGCGACCCTGCGAAGCTCAAGGAGATGTGGCTCAGCTGGCACGACAATGTCGGCGTACCGCAGCGCTCGGATTTCGCCCGCATGGTCGCGCTGTCGAACCAGGGCGCCAGCGAGCTGGGCTATCGCGACACCGGCGCGCTGTGGCGCTCGGTCTATGATATGCCGCCCGATCAGTTCGCCAAGGAGGTCGATCGGCTGTGGGAAGAAGTGAAGCCGCTCTATCTCTCGCTGTTCACCTATGTCCGATGGAAGCTCAACGAGAAATACGGCGACGCCGTGCAATCCAAGACCGGCCCGATCCGCGCCGACCTGCTCGGCAATATGTGGGCGCAGGAATGGGGCAACATCTATGATCTCGTCGCACCGCCGGGATCGGGCGACGTCGGCTATGACACCGGCAAGCTGCTCGAGTCCAAGGGCTATGATCCGGTAAAGATGGTCAAGGCGGGCGAGGCCTTCTATTCGTCGCTGGGGTTCAAGCCGTTGCCCGACACCTTCTGGGAACGCTCGCAGATCGTGAAACCCGCCGATCGCGAAGTCGTGTGCCATGCCTCGGCCTGGGATATCGACGATCTCAACGACGTCCGCATCAAGACCTGCCTCAAGGTCAACTCGGACGATTTCGTGACGATCCACCACGAACTCGGGCACAATTACTATCAGCGCGCCTACAGCGGTCAGCCGTTCCTCTACAAGGACGGCGCCAACGACGGCTTCCACGAGGCGATCGGCGACTTCGTCGCGCTGTCGATCACGCCCGATTATCTCGTCTCGATCGGACTGCTCGACCAGGACAAGGTGCCGAGCGAGGACAAGGACATCGGACTGCTCCTGCGCCAGGCGCTCGACAAGGTCGCGTTCCTGCCGTTCGGCCTGCTCGTCGACAAATGGCGCTGGGGCGTGTTCTCGAATAACATTCGCACCGACGGTTATGAAGGTGCTTGGAACGCGCTTCGTCTGCAATATCAAGGCGTAGTCCCGCCGGTGAAGCGCGACGAGACCAGGTTCGACCCCGGCGCCAAATATCATGTGCCCGCGAACGTGCCCTATGCCCGCTATTTCCTCGCGCGCATCCTCCAGTTCCAATTCTACAAGGCTGCATGCGAGCAGGCTGGGTGGAAGGGACCGCTGCATCGCTGCTCCTTCTACGGCAACAAGGATGTCGGTGCGAAGCTCGAGGCGATGCTGACGATGGGTGCGTCCAAGCCCTGGCCCGACGCGCTCGAGGCGTTCACCGGGACGCGCGAGATGTCGGGCAAAGCGATCGTCGACTATTTCGCGCCGCTAAAGGCGTGGCTCGACGAACAGAACAAAGGCAAGCCGACGGGGTGGTGACACTAGTCGCGATCGCGCTGCTGGCGAGCACGGGACTAGCACACGGCTTCCTTTCGGGTTTTCAGGGTGGAAGTGTGCAGTCGCCCAACGGGCAATGGACGATATCGGCGCGCGGCGCCGACATGAATGGCGAGGAAATGACCACCGTCGCGACGCTAACCGACCGTCGAGGGCGGAGGCGGCCGCTGCTTCGGTTCGAACGCGATTTGGAAGTCGTCTGGCTACCGGGCACGCGGCAAGCGCTGTTGATACAGCGCACGATTCATTTCGCCACTCTTCACCTCTTCGAACTGCGACGGGCAGGCGAGGTGGGCGCCATTCAGAGCGACCTGGAGCGGCACATGCGTCGGCTACATCCCGGGATTGGCGAGATCGAGAATCGTCAAATCGTGTTGGGGCACGTGGATTCGGATGCGTGTATTCTGGTCGAGGAGTCCGGCTTGCCTCGCGGGAGATCCACGGGAAGCTTCGTTGCGCGGCGTACCTATTTCCGGCTCGACCTGGTCCGCGGCCGGGCAGCGCCGACAAACCGTTGCCGCGGTGTTGCGATCGCTTGACCGCCGGTATTCAACGGAACGGCGGCTCGTTGAACGCCCGCAGCTTGCGGCTGTGCAGCTTCTCGCCTTCCCGCCGAAGTTCCTCGCAGGCCTCGATCCCGATCCGCATATGCTCATTGATCGCGCGCTCGTAGAAGCGGTTGGCTTGACCCGGAAGCTTGAGCTCGCCGTGGAGCGGCTTGTCCGACACGCACAGCAACGTCCCGTAGGGCACGCGGAAGCGATAGCCCTGCGCGGCGATCGTCGCGCTTTCCATGTCGATGCCGACCGCCCGGCTTAGCGAGAAGCGGAACGCGGACGCCGAATAGCGCAGTTCCCAGTTGCGGTCGTCCGAGGTGACGATCGTGCCGGTGCGCAGCCGCTTCTTGAGCTCGTCGCCGGTCTGGCCTGAGACCGTCGCGGCGGCGCGCGCCAGCGCAAGCTGGACTTCGGCGATCGCAGGCACCGGAATTTCCGGCGGCAACACGTCGTCGAGCACATGGTCGTCGCGCAGATAGGCATGCGCGAGCACATAGTCCCCGATGCGCTGGCTGGGGCGCAGGCCGCCGCAATGGCCGATCATCAGCCACGCTTCGGGCCGGAGCACCGCCAAATGGTCGGTGATCGTTTTCGCATTCGCCGGGCCAACACCGATGTTGACGAGCGTGATCCCCGATCCGTCTTCGGCGATCAAGTGATAAGCCGGCATCTGATGGCGGCGCCAAGCGCTGTCGGTGACGAGCCGGTCGACGTCGTCCCCTGACGTTATCACCACGCCACCCGCGCCCGAAACGGCGTTGAAGCGGCCGCCGCTGTCGAGCTGCGCGCACGCCCAGCGCACGAACTCATCGACATAGCGGTGGTAGTTGGTGAACAGGATGTAGCGCTGGACGTGCTCGGGCGGCGTGCCAGTGTAGTGCCGCAACCGCGCGAGGCTGAAATCGGTGCGCAGTCCATCGAACAGTGCGAGCGGGCGCGTCTCGTCGGCGCTGATCCAGGTGCCGTCGGCGATCTCGTCGCCGATGTGCGCGAGTTCGGTCGCAGGAAAATGACGCGCGAGTTCGGTGGCGCTCACCTGGTCGAGGTGGAAGGCGTGGCCTGGATCGATCACATAGGGAAACGGGATTTCCTGGCGGCCGGACTCAGCGCGGACCTCGACGTCATAATCCTCGATCAGCAGCGTTAGCTGCTCCTCGAGATAGCGCGCGAACATCGCGGGCTTGGTCACGCTGATGCGATAATTGCCGGCGTCGCTGAGCCGTCCGAACGATCGCGCGGGCACCGCACGATCCGCTTGCCCATGATAGTGGACCACGATTTCGGGATAGGCGAAGGAGCCATCGGTACGGCTCTCGGGGGGCGGCGGCGTGCCGTCGGTGAGATAGCGAGTCAGCGCGGCCTTGAGCCGCTCGACCGACGCGCTGTACAGCCGATCCAGTTCGGCCACGATTGCTTGCGCTTGAGTCATCGTCCGGCGCTAGTGCCGAGACGTGACGCTGGCAAGACTTTGGGCGAGGCCTTGGGACAGCCACCAGGCGCCCCCGGCACGATGCCGGGAGCGCCTTTCGAGTCAGGCCTTGGTCGCCTCGTCGTCCTTTTCGAGCAGCTTGCTGACGCCATAGGCCGCGCCGGCTACCGCCGCCGCAGCGCCGGCGGCAATGCCCGCGGCCGCGAATGGATGTTCCTTGACTGCCTCGACTGTCGACTCGACCGCGTCCTCAATCGCACTCCGCGCCTGTTCGAACAGTGACTCCGCCTTGGCGCTGATCGTTTCGACGGCGCTTTCGGCCTTCGCCGTCACTGCCTCGGTGGTCGTCTCGGGTACGGGGGGTTTCGCAGTGGTTTGATCTGCCATGTTTCCAACTCCTTGGTGCGCGGAACGTCAACGGACTTGGACGCAGCCGGTTCCGCCTGCGTATCGATCAGAGCTGCTCGAGCATGTGCTCCGCGCTGCTCACCTTGAATTCGCCCGGAGCCTCGACGTTGAGCTGCTCGACGGTACCATCGTTGACCACCATCGAGAAGCGCTGACCGCGCTTGCCCATGCCGAACTTGCTTCCGTCCATCACCAGCCCGACCGCTTCGGCGAACGCCCCATTACCGTCGGCGAGCATCGTGACCTTGCCGTCGACTCCGCTCGTGGCGCCCCAGGCCTTCATCACGAAAGCGTCGTTCACCGCGGTGCAGGCGACTTCGTCAATGCCCTTGGCCTTGAGTTCGTCAGCCTTTGCCACGAAGCCCGGCAAGTGCTTGGCCGAGCAGGTCGGCGTGAATGCGCCCGGCACCGAAAACAGCGCGACGCGGCGGCCCGCGAAGAAGCTGTCGGAATCGACGGTCTCGGGACCGCCTTCGGTTACTTTGACGAAACTGGTGTTGGGAACCTTGTCGCCGACTTGGATGGTCATGGGCTGTCCTCCTCTTTTTGTCCCGATCGGTCGAACGGGCGTCTGTCGCGCCTCCAATCGGAGTACCGCGAAGCTTTTTCAAGCAGTGGCGGAGCAATTTCACTGGCGTTATGTTGTGCCGGCATGGAGTCGGCGCCTTTCCTCACTGGCCAGTTCCTGCTCGCGATGCCGGGAATCGGCGATCCGCGCTTCGAGCACGCTGTGATCGCGATGTGCGCGCACGACGAGAGCGGTGCGCTCGGCATCGGTATCGGCGAGACGATCGAAGGGCTCCGCCTGCACGATCTGCTTCAGCAACTGGAGATCGACCCAGGTGCAGCGCCCGATGCGCCGATCCATTTCGGTGGCCCGGTCGAGCCGCGCCGCGGGTTCGTGCTCCACGCGACCGATTGGGACGGGCAGGACACGATTTCGGTCGACGGGCGCTGGGCACTATCGGGGTCGATCGACGTGCTACGCGCAATCGCCGAGGGCAAGGGGCCGTCGCGCTGGCTGGTTGCGCTCGGCTATGCCGGCTGGGGTGAAGGTCAGCTCGATGCCGAGATGACGCGCCACGGCTGGTTCAACACCGCCGGCGACACTGCGCTGCTGTTCGATACCGACGCGGAGCAGCGCTGGGCGAAGGCATTTGCCGCCGCCGGTATCGATCCGCGCCTGCTCGCGAGCAGTGCGGGGATGGCCTGAGCTACGCATCTTGTCGTGCTGCGACGTCGCGCGAAAGCCCGCCTGATATCAGGCTGGAGTACCCCTGCTCCGCGGCAAGATTCGCCCTGATCCGGTCAGGAACAGAAAAGTGGGATTTTCGGCCAGCAACTAACTGTATTCCCAGGACTATCTTGAGCCCGGCGAGCGGGCCTGAGGCGAAATAGCCCTGCTATTCGGCGGTTTTCGCCAAATTAGCCCTGTTATTGCGGTAAAGACCGGTCTTGCCCCTCCGTGCGTGGGTTCAGCCGACCCGTTCGAGATTGGCTGCATAGTCACGCTGTTTCGCGACATAATGCGCCGCCGAGGCGCGGATCAGTGCCTTGGCAGTGTCGTCGAGCTCGCGCACGGCACGCGCAGGACTGCCCGTGATCAGGCTGCCGGGCGGGAAGGTCTTACCCTCAGTCACCAGTGCGCCCGCGCCGATCAGGCAGTCCTCGGCGATCACGGCATGGTTGAGGATGATCGCGCCCATGCCGACGAGTACGCGCGGCCCCAGCGTGCAGCCGTGCAGGATCGCCTTGTGACCGATCGTGCAATCTTCGCCGATCGTCAGGGGAGCGTCCGGATCCGAGTGTAGCGCGGCGCCTTCCTGGACGTTGCTGCGCGCGCCGATCAGGATCGGGGTATTGTCGCCGCGGATCGCCGCGCCGAACCACACGCTGGCGAGCGTCGCGAGCCTGACGTCGCCGATCAGATCGGCGCCGGGCGCAACCCAGGCATCTTCGGCAAGCTGCGGCGCGTTTCCGCCGATTCGATAGAGTGGCATGCGCGTCTCCCGGGGGGAGGACGCGCTCAGTTCAGCGCGTCGAGTGTCCCCGCGGGCAGGTTCCAGCCTAATGCGAGCGCCACTGCAAGCCCCACCATCAGGACGGCCAGCGTCGAGGAGAGCGAAAACAGCCCCCAGCCAACCATGGTCATCATTTCCGAACTCGGCCGCTGCGCGCGCTGGTTGCGCGACATCGCGGTGATCACGAACATCGAAAGCATCGCGTAGATGAAGATTACGAACTGCGTCACTGCCAACCCCGCCCCAAGAAAAGCCGAACTGCCCCGTCGCAACGGTAGGCAGCGATGGTTAACGGATCAATGACGCGGTGCACAATTCGGCGCATTCCCTAAGGGATTGGACGCGTCTGCGGTTACTACCTAGGCACATACACCCGTCAGGATCGCCCGGAAATCGTTGACGTTGGTTCGCGTGGGACCGGTCACCACCAGGTCGCCGAGCGCGGCGAAGAAGTCATAGGCGCGGTTCGTGTCGAGCAGTTCGTGCGGGTCAAGTCCCAGCGCACGGCCGCGCGCGAGACTATCGGGCGTCAGGAGCGCCCCGGCATTGTCCTCCGTCCCGTCGATGCCGTCCGTGTCGCAGGCCAGTCCCCAGATACCCGGCGCGCCATCGAGCGCGAGTGCGAGGCCGAGCAGATATTCGACATTGCGCCCCCCGCGACCGGCGCGGTTGACGACCCGCACGGTGGTCTCGCCTCCCGACAGAATCAGCTGCGGTTCGCTCGCGCGCAGCGCCAGCGCGGCATGCTCCGCACCCAGGGACCGCGCTTCGCCTTCGAGATCGTCGCCGAGCATTACGACCTTCAAACCCCGCGTAGCAGCGAGCCGCGCGGTTGCGGTAAAGGCATCGGCCGCCCGCGCCACGATGCGCACGTCGCCGGCGGCGATATCCGGCGTTTCGTTCGCCGGATCGGTGAGCGCGGCCCGCACGCCGCAGGGGGCGTCGAGCACATAGCGATCGAGGATCGCGCGCGCATCGGCGAGGTTGGGGGAATCAGCGACGGTCGGTCCGCTTGCAATCATCGCGGGGTCGTCGCCAGGAATGTCCGAGATCAGCAGCGTCGTCACCCTTGCCGGCGCGGCGGCTCGCGCGAGCCGGCCGCCTTTGATTCGCGACAGATGCTTGCGCACGATATTCATCTCGCCGATGGCGGCGCCCGAGCGCAGCAGCGCGCGAGTGACTGCGGCCTTCGTGGCGAGGTCAACGCCCGTCGCAGGCAGCGCGAGCAGCGCCGATCCACCACCCGAAATCAGCGCCAGCAGCCGATCCTTGGGTCCGAGTTGGTGTGCAAGCGCAAGCGCACGCTCCGCCGCTGCAAGACTGCCCGCGTTCGGAACGGGATGTCCGGCTTCGATCGTCTCGAACCCGTCAGGCAGCAGGTGCGGCGCGCCATGGTGATCCGGCGGTGCGACGACCAGACCCGAGACCGCGCCCGGGAGCCGCGCCGCAGCGACCGCCGCCATCGCCGCAGCGGCCTTGCCGACCGCGATTACCAGCGTGCGGCCGTCGCACTGCCAGTCGTCGAGCGCAGCGGGTAGGCATGCTTCCGCCGAGACGGCGCGGACGGCGCTGTCAAACAAGTCGCGCAAAAGGCTGCGAGGATCTTCGCTCATCCGATCGCTCCTAGGACTCTGCACGGGATCGCGGCAAGTTACCAAGGCGCTGGAAATAGGCGAAGGGCTCGACAGCGCGTGCGGAGCGCGGCAGTCATCAAACCATCGTGCACCCGTCACCCACGAGTCTTGAATGCGCGGCACAGCCGAACGGTCCGAGGGGATTTGAATGCGGCTGACCCTTGCATCGTTGCGTGAATTTCCCCGGTCACGGATGTCGTGGCCCGCAATGCTCGAACTCGTGCTCGTCGCGGTGCTGGGGACGCAATGCGCGCGCATTCTCTGGGCGGCAGTGACGCCAGTCGGGGCCTTCGGCGATTGGCGACCGCAGCCCGTGATCGAAATGACGCCGCGCGCCCGGGCCGCGCTCTTCGCCGGCTTCGACCCATTCTATCGTACCGCTCCGGTGCAGACGAACACCCAGACCGTAACGGGCCTGACGCTTCAGCTGTTTGGCACGCGCGTCAACGAGGCATCTGGTGGAGGTTCGGCAATCATCGCCGGCCCCGACGGAGCACAAGCGAGTTACGCCGTCGGTGACGCAATCGTCTCGGGAGTGATTCTCAAGGCGGTTGCGGTGGATCATGTCGTCTTGTCGCACGCCGGCAGCGACGAGCTCCTGTTCCTCGATCAGTCGAAGCCGGCCCCAGTCCCGGTTGAGGCCCCACGGTCGTCACTCCGCGCCGATCGCATGCGTACCGAGCTCGGCCTCGTGCCGCGTACCGGAGCCGGGGGCCTGGTGACCGGCATCGCCGTAGCACCGGCTGGGTCGGGCGACGCCTTCACCCAGGCGGGCTTCCGCCCCGGCGATGTCATCGTCAGCATTGACGGACGGCCAGTTCGCGCGTCTGGCGATGTGCAGGCATTGGTGCAGACGCTCAATCCGGGAGCGCAGGTTGCGCTTCAGGTCGAGCGCGGTGGCGTAGTCGTTCCTCTTACCTTGGTTGTGCCGAATTGAAGCTGCGATCGTTGATCTCCCCGGGCCTGACCCTCGCGCTGCTGCTGCTCGCTGTTCCCGTTGCCGCGCAACAGGCGCTCAACATCCGTGACGCCGATATTCGCGCGTTCATTCAGGATGCGGCGCGTGTCACCGGGCGGACGTTCATCATCGACAATCGGGTGCAGGGGAAAGTGTCGGTGGTCACCGACCGGCCGCTGACGCGATCGGAATATTTCGAGATCTTCCTGTCGACGCTGCGCGCAAACGGACTCGTCGCGATTCCCACCGGCAACGGCGCCTATCGCATCCAGCCGGTGGAAGGTGCCGCCGGCCAGCCGGGCGGAGTGGGGCAGGCGGCAAACCGCAACGGCTTCGTCACCGAAGTGTTTCGGCTCCGTGCGATCGATGCCGTGTCGGCGCTCGACACGTTGCGGCCGCTGGTGAGCCGCGAGGGCTCGGTGACGGCGAACCGCGCCGGCAACAGCCTGGTCGTCGCCGACTATGCCGACAATGTGCAGCGCATTCGCCAGCTGATCGCGCGGATCGATCGCACCAACGATGCTTCCGAAGTCGTCACGCTCAAGAACACGGGCGCGCGCGAAATCGCGCAGTCGCTCCAGCAGCTGATCGGGAGCGGCAACGCCGGTCTTACCGCTTCGGTGGTTCCAGTGGACAGCTCGAACAGCATCGCGTTGCGCGGCGACGCCGCGACGGTGGCACGGCTTGCCGGAATTGCGCGCACGCTCGATACGCAAGCAGCGGCCGGCACCGACATCCGCGTCTATTGGCTCGAACACGCGGATGCCGAGAAGCTGCTGCCCGTGCTTCAGCAGCTGCTTGGCCAGCAAGTGACTCAGGCCGCGACGCAGGAACAGCCGTCGGTGATGTCGCGCCTCGGCCAGTCGAACGGCGCCAGCGCTGGCGCGCAGACGACCGCGTCGCCGACCACCGTCGCCAGCGCACCGGCAACCGGCAGCACGGGGCTCGCCGGTCGCGGACCGGCGGTGGTGACGCGGTACGAAGGTGCCAATGCGATCGTGATCGCCGCCAATGGCGACGTCCAACGCAAGCTCGGCGAAGTGATCCGCCAGCTCGACGTGCGACGTGACCAGGTGTTGGTCGAAGCGATCATCGTCGAGATCGGCGAACAGGCGGCGCGCCGACTCGGCGTGCAGTTCCTGGTCGGCAGCACGGACACGGGCTTCGCCGTCACCAACTATTCGAACGCCCAGCCCAACATCCTGACTCTCGCCGGGGCGGCCGGCGCACTCGCGCTCAATCAGACCACCACCACCGTCAATGGCACCACGACGGTCACTCAGACGAACAGCCAGCTCGGCACTACGCTGCAGGAGGCAGCTGTCTCGTCGCTGCTCAATGCGACCGGCGGGTTCGGCGGCGTCGCCACCAGGCTCGGCAACAATGGTATCTTCGGCGCGATCATCAACGCGGTTAAGTCGGACACGAATTCGAATATCCTGTCGACGCCTTCGGTCACGACGCTCGACAACCAACGTGCGAGCCTACTGGTCGGCCAGGAAGTGCCGGTGACCACGGGCGAGGCGCTCAGCCAGAATTTCGACAATCAGTTCCGCACGGTGCAGCGCCAGAATGTGGGCATCCAGCTGGACGTGCGGCCGCAAATCAACGCCGGAGGATCGATCAAGCTCTATCTCCACCAGGAAGTGTCGAGCGTCGCTGGTCCGGTGTCGAGCCGATCGAGCGACTTGATCCTCAACAAGCGCGAGATCGAAACGACAGTGACGGTCGAGGACGGCGAGATTCTGGCACTCGGCGGCCTGCTCGACGATAACGAGCGGCGCACGATCGAGAAAGTGCCGCTGCTCGGCGACCTGCCGGCGATCGGAGCATTGTTCCGCTCGAAGGCGCGGACGCGCGCCAAGACCAATCTGATGGTGTTCATTCGTCCGACGATCCTGCGCAGCGCGGAGGAAGCGCGTGCGATGACGGCGCGGCGCTACGGCTATGTCCGCGGCCAGCAATTGCTCGGCAAGCCCGATGAGGAGCCATCGCTCGACGTGCTCGTGCGCGACTATATGGGCGCCCAGGTACCGCTGCCCGCCGCACAAGCGGGTGAGAATGCGACCCTGGTGACGCCGGACGGTCAGGCGGTCACCTCTTTGCCGCCGCCGCCGGCGGTCGTGACCCAGGTGCCGGCGCGGACGTCGAGCGCCGTCATACCGGTGGATCATCCAACCAAGGGGAAGCCGAGATGAGCGTGGCGGAAGCCGAGCCCGGCGTGGTTGCGGTCGAGCCCCTGATCACGCAGGGGCGTGCGATCGACATTCCCTACGCCTTTGCGCGCAAGTTCGGCGTGGTGCTGTTGGGCGATACTGGCGGCAGCGAACTGGCAGTGGCGCTGCGCGAAGGCGCAGATCCGCGCGCGCTGTTCGAAGTCCGGCGGCACCTCGCGCGCCCGTTTGCGGTACAGATCGTCCCGCCGGCCGAGTTCGACCGCCAACTTGCCGAGCGCTACGCCAATGACGGCAGCGCCGCCGCGATTGCCGGCGCGCTCGATCTTCATTCGAGCGAGCTCGACTTGATCGCCGGCGACCTTCCAAGCGCCGAGGATTTGCTCGACAGCGCCGACGACGCACCGGCGATCCGCCTGATCAACGGCATCATCGCCGAAGCTGCGCGGCAAGGCGTCTCCGACATTCATATCGAACCTTATGAGACCGGGCTGGTGGTGCGGATGCGCGTCGACGGCGTGTTGCGCGAGACGCTGCGCATGCCGCCGCATGTCGCGCCAGTAGTGGTAAGCCGGGTCAAGGTGATGGCGCGGCTCGACATCGCCGAGCGCCGGCTGCCGCAGGATGGCCGCATCGGCCTGTCGATCGGCGGTAAGCTGCTCGATGTGCGCGTTTCGACCTTGCCGAGCCGTGCCGGCGAACGCGTCGTGCTGCGCATCCTCGATAAGGACAGCGCGGGGATTGACCTCGGACTGCTCGGCATGACCCCCGAAGTCGAGGCGGGGTATCGCCGCGCACTTGCCGAGCCCAATGGGATCATCTTGGTTACCGGCCCGACCGGGTCGGGCAAAACGACGACGCTCTATGCCGGGCTGCGGCTGCTCAACGATGGTACGCGCAATGTGCTTACGGTCGAGGATCCCGTCGAATATGCGATCGACGGAGTCGGCCAGACGCAAGTCAACGCCAAGGTCGGACTGACCTTTGCCGCCGGGCTGCGCGCGATCCTGCGCCAGGATCCCGACGTCGTCATGGTCGGCGAGATTCGGGATCAGGAGACTGCCGAGATCGCGGTCCAAGCCTCGCTTACCGGCCATCTCGTCCTGTCGACGGTGCACACCAACGACGCCGTCGGCGCGATCACGCGGATGCGCGACATGAAGGTCGAGCGCTTTCTGCTCGCCTCGACGCTGCGCGCAGTGATCGCCCAGCGGCTGGTTCGGCGGCTCTGTCCCGATTGCCGCGAACCGGTCCAAGCGGATGACGCGGTCGCGGCGCGGATCGGTTTCGACACGGGCGCGGTGGTGTATCAGCCGCGCGGGTGCGACAGCTGCAAGCACAGCGGTTTCAAGGGGCGTATCGGCGTGTTCGAAATCATTCGAGTTGACGACGCGATCCGCAAGCTGGTCCACGACGGCGGCGATGAAGCGATCATTGCGCGCCACGCGTTCCTCAACGGTCGCAATCTCGGCGCAGCAGCTCGCGCGCTGGTCCGCGCGGGCGAGACCACGGCAGAGGAAGCGATTCGCGTCTCACGGCGCGAGGCGGGCGATGGCTGAGTTCGACTATGTCGCGATCGACCCGGCCGGGCGCGAGACGCGCGGTCAGGTCTCCGCGCCATCGGTCGAGGAGGCCAAATCGCTGCTCGACCGGCGCCGGTTGTTCGTCGTGCGCATGGCGCCGGGCGAGCGCGCTGCACCGGCGGCGCGGTCGCAGGCACTTTTCACGCGCCGGCCCCGATGGTCGGCCAAGGAACTCGGCATGTTCACGCGCCAGCTCGCGACGCTGACGCAAGTCAGCCCGATCGAGGAGGCGCTGCGGACGATCGGGCGCCAGAGTGAAAAGACGCACGTGCGCGCGGTGATCGACGGCGTGCATGGCGCGATTCTCGAAGGCCGGCGCCTCGCTGACGCGATGGGGACCCAGCCGAAGAGCTTCCCTGCTCTCTATCGCGCGATGATTTCGGCCGGCGAGAATTCGGGGAGCTTGCCTATCATTCTCGAACGCCTTTCCGAACTGCTCGAGCGCCAGGCGGCGATCCGCGCAAAGGTGGTCACGGCCATCACCTATCCGCTGGTGCTTGCCGGATTCGCGGTGATCGTCGTTGCGGCGCTGATGATCCTGGTAGTGCCCAAGGTGGTCGAACAGTTCGACACCAACGGACTGCAGCTGCCGCTGCTCACGCGGGTGGTGATGGGCATCTCGCACTTTCTCGCTTCGTGGTGGTGGGCCTTGCTGCTCGCCGGCGGACTCGTCGTGCTCGGAACATGGCGGGCGCTGCGCAACGAGCGCTTCAGATTTGCCGCGGACCGCCTGCTGCTCCGTTTGCCGCTGTTCGGGCGGCTTCAGCGCGATCTCCATGCCGCGCGCATGGCCCGAACGCTCGCGACGATGGTGGCGAGCCGGCTGCCGCTGATGGAGGGCCTCGCGTTAACCGCACAGACCGTTCACAATCGCGTGCTTCGCCGCGCGACCGACGAAGTGGTCGACGCGATCCGCGGCGGCGGCAGCCTCTCCGCGGCACTGCGCCGCGCGGGCGTGTTTCCGCCGCTGCTGGTCTATATGACGGCCAGCGGTGAATCTGCTGGGCGGCTTGACACGATGCTCGGGCGCGCGGCCGACTATCTCGAGCGCGAGTTCGATACGTTCACGTCCGCAGCGCTGTCGCTGCTCGAACCGGCGATCATTGTCGCGATGGGCGGCGTAGTGGCAGTGATCGTGCTATCGTTGCTGCTTCCGATCCTGCAATTGCAAAGTCTCGTCGCTGCCTAGAGGTTTCATGACCCGTCGCACTCGTCCCTCCGCCGAACTCGGCTTCACGCTCGTCGAGCTGCTGGTTGTGATCGTAATCATCGGCCTGCTTGCCACCATCGTCGCAATCAATGTGATGCCGCTGCTGGGCACCGGCCGCGTGACCAAGGCCAAGTCCGACGTGTCGACGCTTGAAGGCGCCATCGAACAATATCACATCGATAATCTGGACTATCCCAGCGCGACCGATGGGTTGCAGGCATTGGTCACGGCGCCGGCAAGTCTGGCACAGCCGCAGCGCTATCGTCAGGGCGGCTATATTCGCAGGCTGCCGAACGATCCCTGGGGGCACCCCTATGAATACCGGGTGCCCGGCAAACGCGGCCCATTCGACGTCGTCTCGCTCGGCGCCGACGGCAAGCCGGGCGGTGAGGGCGACAATGCCGATATCTACTCGTCCGATTTGTGATCTAGCGTCGCGGAACGCGCGAAACCGCGGGTTTCGACGCTGCACTCGCCAGCGCGGGTTTACGCTCGTCGAGCTTATGATCGTGCTCGTGCTCATCGGTCTTGCCGCCAGCGCGGTCGTGCTCACACTGCCTAGCCCGGCCGCGACCGTTCGCGACGACGCGGAGCGCTTTGCGGCTCGATTGGGGGCCGCGCGCGATGCGGCGGTGATTGGCGCGCGGGCGATGCAAGTGAGCGTTTCGCCCAGTGGCTACGCCTTTGCCCGACGCCAAGGCGCGAGTTGGCAACCGCTCGACGAGAAACCGTTCGTCACGACCGACTGGCGGGGCGGCGCGAGCGCGCTGGTCGGCTCGCTGGGCCGCCAGCGCATCGTGTTCGACGCGGCGGGCGTGCCGAGCGAAGCCACGACGGTGACCCTGGTGCGCAACGACCTGCGCGTAAACGTGAGCCTGGGGCTCGACGGCAGGGTGTTCGTGCAGTGAAGCGCACGCGCGGCTTCACGCTGATCGAGATGCTCGTCGCGCTCGCGGTGTTCAGCCTCGCCGCACTTGCGCTGCTCAAGCTCCAGGGAGTGACGCTGCGAACTGCCGCCGATCTCGACCAGCGCGCGGTCGCCGAGACCGTCGCGCGCAATCTCGCGGTAGAGGTTCTCAGCGATCCTGCGGCGCCGTCGATCGGCGAAAGCGCGGGGATCCTGACCAATGGCGGGCGGACCTGGCGCTGGACGCGAGTCGTCTCGCGCGCCGGGGATGTGCGCCTCCTGCGAATCGATTTCGTCGTGCGCGGCGCCATCGGAGCTTCGCCCGCGGTGCTGACAGTGGTCCGCGCGACATGAAGCAAAGCGGCTTCACCTTGATCGAAGTGCTCGTCGCGCTGTTCCTCTTCTCACTGATCGCAGCGGCCGGAACGATGCTGCTGTCGGGGAGCGTCTCGACGCAGGGCGCGGTGCGCAAGCATCTCGACGAGCTGGCCGGGTTCGAGCGCACGGCGTCGCTCATGACGAGCGATTTCGCCCAGGCGGTGCCGCGCACCACGCGCACCGAGAGCGGCACGCGCGCCCCGGGTTTCTTTGCCCTTGGCGCGCCCGGCAGGCCGTTGGTCCAGTTCGTACGTGCCGGTTGGGACAATCTCGACGATGCACCCCGCCCAGCGCTCGAGAAGCTCGAATATTGGCTGGTGCGCGGGCGGCTCGAGCGGCGCAGCTATCCCGAGCTCGATGGTGCCGCGGCATCCGATCCCGCGGTGCTCGCGGAAGGCGTGACCGAGGCGCGCTTCCGCTTCCGCGACGAGCACGGCGATTGGCGGGGTGATTGGACCGGCAAGCGCGCCGACGATCTGCCGCGAGCCGTCGAGCTTACGCTGACGCGTGTCGGCCAATCGCCGGTGACGCTCGCCTTTCTAGTGGGACCGGGCGGTTCGCCGCCGCGCGCTGCGGTGACCGGTGGCTGAGCGCGTTCCTGCGCGCGAGCGCGGTGCCGCGCTGATGACGGTGCTGCTGCTCGTCGCCGTCTTATCCGTGATCACTGCGACCGCATTCGAGCGACTGACCATTGCGACCAAGCTGTCGGCGAGTGGCGCTGCGCTCGACCAGGCGCGCGTCTACAGCCTCGCCGCTGAAGCAATGGCTGCGACGCGGATCGCCGATCTTGTGGCGGCCGATCCGGTCCGCACGCCGCGCGGTTGGGAAAACCGGTGGGCGCGATTGCCGATCCCGGGCGGCAGCGGGCTGATTCGCGCCCGCGATGGCGGGAACTGCTTCAATCTGAACAGCCTGGTCAGCGGTGACGATCCGGAAAAGTTGGTCGCGCAGCCGGTAGGCGTTGCTCAATTCACAGCGCTGATGCGCGCGTTGCAAGTCGATCCGCGCGTCGCGGCCGTAGTCGCAGCCGCAGCGTCGGACTGGATCGACAGCGATTCGGCTCCCCAAGGCCTGGGCGCCGAGGACGAGGCCTACACCCGTGCCTCAACACCGTATCGAACAGCGAATGGGTGGATGGCCGATCCGAGCGAGCTGCGCGCGGTCACTGGCATGACGCCGCAGCTCTATTCCGTGCTTGCCCCTTGGCTATGCGCACTGCCGACAAGCGATTTGTCGCAGATCAATCCCAACACGCTGTCGCTCGACCAGGCGCCGTTGCTTGCGATGCTCGCGCCCGATCAGCTCGACGTTTCACGCGCGCGCGCCTTGCTCGCGGCGCGTCCGCCGGGCGGCTGGCCGGGCACACTGGCGTTCTGGCAAAGCCCGGCTCTGCGTGGTGTGACGCCACCGGCTGGCGCAAATGAGCAAGTCACCGTACGAACGCGCTGGTTTGCAGTCGAGACACGCGTGACGTTGGGTAACACTACGAGCGAAGAGAAAGCGCTGTTTGACGCGCGCGAGACGCGGGTTCGGCTGGCACGCCGCCAATGGGGCTTCGGCGAGTGACTGCGCTGGTTATCATCCTGCCGGCGACGCTCGAAAGCGCGACGCAATGGCTGCGCGTTGCCGAAGGGCGCATCGTCGCGCGTGGCCAAGGTCTGAACTGGCAGCGCGATGGCGCAGATCGCATCGTGCTGATCGCCCCGGCGGCAGCAACGGCGATCCACCGAGCCCAACTGCCCGGGCTGACTCGCAAACAGGCCGAAGCGGCGGCGCGAGTGATGGCGCTCGAAAACAGCATCGGCGCGCCCGAGCGGTTGCACGTCGCGGTCGGACCGCGCGACAGCGATGGGAATCTCGATGTCGCGGTGATCGATGCGGCGGGGCTCGCCGACTGGATCGCCTGGGCGCAAGCCGAGAATTTCGATCCCGACGCGATCATTCCCGCGGCGCTGCTGTTGCCGTTCCCCGAACAGGGGGTGGTGCAGGGCCGCGTCGGCGACGAACTGGTTGCGCGCGATGCCGCATCAGGCTTTCCGGCGGACGGCCTGGCCGAGTTGATCGCCGCGGGCCCGGTGCGGCAGGTCGATTCCGCTGAAATCGATGCTGCGCTGGTGGCGGCAGTTTCCGATCCGCCGCTCGACTTGCGGCAGGGCATATTTGCGAAGCGACGCCCCGGAGTCGATCGTCGAATCTTGTGGCGTTGTCTGGCGCTGGCAGGCGCAATCGCATTGGCGGTGCTGGTCGTGGCGTTGTTAAAGATCGCCAGGCTCGATGCGGACAGCGACGCGCTAGACGCGTCCAGTGTCGCGCAGGCGAAGCGGTTCGCGCCACAGGTCGAGACCCCCGCCGAGGCCGAGGCCGCGATCAACACGCGATTGACGGCGTTGATGCGCGGCGGCCGCGGATTCGCCGCACCTGCGGCGGCGATCGTCGGCGCTGTCCAGTCGGTGCCCGACGTGACGCTCGGCCGGCTCGATCAAGCACCGGGAGAAGTGCGCGCGACGCTGTCGGGTGCACGCAGCGACGATCTCGATCGCGTACTCATTGCGATCCAGCACGCCGGTTATGTGCTTGGGCGCGAGGCGCCGAGCCAGACGGCCGGACGCATCTCGGTACAGATCGCGGTGCGTGCCCCATGATTGCTGAACTGCACCACTGGTGGCTGGCGCGATCGCCGCGTGAGCGGCTGCTGATCAGCGTTATGCTTGCGCTCGCGGGTGGCATGTTCTTGTGGTTCGCCGTCGTCGTGCCGGTTGACGACGCGCTCCTCACCGCGCGAGCGCGCCATGCCGCCGCGTTTGAACGCAATGCCGCGATTCGCGTGGCAGTCGCGTTGCTCGAGCAGAAACGAACGCCAGCTGCGGTGATTGCTGGCTCGCTCGATCAGATCGTTGCGGCGAGCGCGGCAGAAGCGGGATTCACGCTCGATGCGAACATGGCCGCCGGCGCGGACACCACGGCGATTACCATCGCGACTGCACGCGCGCCGGCCTTGCTGGTGTGGCTCGATCGTCTCGAGCAACAAGGCGTCGGCGTCGAATCGCTTCAGCTGGTCCCGTCGACGAATGGCGCAGTTTCGGCGCGCGCGACGCTCAAGGTCCGCAAGCCGTGAGCGGCTGGCGGTCGCGCCGCATATGGGTGATCGGCGTTCTCGGCTTCGCGCTCGCGATCGTGGTGTTGCTGCCGATGCGTCTTGCTTTCGACGCGCTCGCGCTTGACAGGGCCGGAGTGACGGCCAGCGCGGTGCACGGCACCATATGGAACGGACGGATCGAGCGACTGCACATCGGGCGCGTGGATCTAGGCACGATGGACGCCTCGCTGTCGCCGATCCAGCTGCTGCTTGGGCGCGCGCGGCTCGACCTGTCACGCCGCAATGGCGCTCCCGACGATCTGGTGGGCGTAATCAGCGTCTCTCGACACGGCATGGGGATCGAAGAGGCGACCGGTTCGGTGCCGATGGCCGGGCTACTCGCGCCGCTGCCGATCGAAGCGATCGAGCTCGACCATGTCAGCATCGCCTTCTCCGATGGCGCGTGCGCGAGCGCCGACGGCGTGGTGCGCGCGCGCGTGGCGCTGATCGGCCGAGCGCTGACCGGATCGGTGCGCTGCGATGGTGCGCGCCTGCTGCTGCTGTTCGGCGATGTTTCGGCGCCGGCGCATGTCGAACTGCGTATCGCTGCCGACGGCCGTTATACCGGCACAATGGTTGCGGGCGGAGAAGTCGGCTCGTTGCTTTCGGTGTTCGGCCTCGCGCCGGCAAGCAACGGTCCGCGGCTCGAAGTTAACGGTCGGTTGCGCTGACTGGAACTAGATAGGGCAGGTCGCTGCGAAGATAGACCAGCATGTCCTCCTGCTCGCGCGATGCCCGAAACACCAGGCGATAGTCAGCGCCTAGCCGCTGCTCGACTGCCGCCTTGCTTTCCGCATTCCACGGCGCGAGCGGCGCGCTGAGAGTCACGATCACCGGCGGGCGCGTGTCGAGGATGCGGCGGACCTCACCGGCTTCGTCGATGCCGGTGGCACCGCGCTCGGGCTCATAGGCGAGCGTCGAGGGAAAGGCATAGCGTGTCGGTATGCAGGCATGTGCGAGCAGATAGATCACCGAATCTCCGGCAAAGACATAGGGGCATCGGCCGCGGCTGTTAGCTTCGACGACACGCGACACTGCGCGAACCTCTCGTCCGAAATAGGGCGCCGCCGGCAGCTTGCCGATGAACACGGCTGCACCCGCGGCAAGGGTTGTCCAACGATAGAGGGCGCGGCGGCCGAGTAGCGGCGCCGCGACGACCGCGAGCGGTGCCACCAGCGGCAGTGCATAATGATCGAAGAATGCCCCGATCATCGCATAGGCGATCAGCGCCGCGGCGAGCCAGCCAAAGGCAATGCGTTTCTCGGCTGGCCAGCCAGCGTCGCGCGCGAACGCGATGCCGGCGACCACGAACGGGGACAATTGTGCCCAGGTCCCCGCAAGCCGACCTGCGATCTTGGCGGCGGGATAGCTGCGACGCAGCGCTACGGAGGCGAAATTGGCGAACCAGAACGCCTCGAATATCGCGGGGCCGTGGCGCCGATAGGCAGCGACGACGATCAATGTCGGCAACGCGCCGAGCGCCATCCACAGCAGCGCTGCGGCGCAGACGACGACCCAGTCGGCGCCGGCGCGGCGAAGATAGAAGAGGTGGACGAGGCCGAAGAAGGCACCTTCGACGATCGGCGTATATTTGGTCTGGATCGCCAGACCGGCGAGCAGGCATGCGGCGGCGCCGCGTGCAACGATCTTGCGCCGCTCGCCGGCATCGGCCAGCGCAGGCAGGCTCAGCGTCAGCAGCGCCGCGCCGGTCACGAACAGATTGTAGAACACCGGCGACTGGCCGCCGCGTCCGCTGAGCAGCGGCAACCACAACAGATAGGCAACGCCGGCGGCGAGGGCGCCGGCGCGGCTGGCGCCGAGTTTTTCGGCACAGAGGTGCACGAGCCAACCCGTCGCGAGCGCGAACACCGCGGCCGCGAGCTGATAGGCAAGGACACCGTCGCCGGGCAGCAGGCGCGTCGCCGCGAAGATCGCGAAGAGGCCGACCGGCTTGCGATCCCACAGATCGACGTAGGGTAGAGCGCCGCCGAGCATGCGATCGCCCACGAGCAGATAATATTGCTCGTCGACATGGATGGCGGGATTACCGAACTCCCACGCGCGCGTCACGAACATGACGAGTGTGAGCAGCAAGATCGCATGGCCCGTGCGTGGTATCGCGGCGTGAATGGTCTCGAGGCGCCTGACGCTGCCGAAGCGACTTGCAGCAATGCGCCACGGGCTGGGGACGTACATGAGACCGGCATAGTGCGAGACGGCGCCCGCGCGAATGCCGAAATCGCGCGTCTCCCGCCCTGTCTGGACTTAAAACGACCTCGCGATTAGGCGATGGCGATGGGGCGAACGTACGGCGGGGATCTAGCTTCTGAGCCGACCGTTGGCACCAAGGTTCCGTCGCTTCCTGGAACCGTGCGTCGCCGTGCCGCGCTCGCTCTGACGTTTCTCCTGGCAATGGCGCTCTTCTTTCGGACGCCAGTTCTCAGCGGGTTCGATCTTGGCTTCGGAGATCGCGCCGACGGGATGATCGAGATCACCATCCTCGAGCATTGGCGCAACGTGCTGAGCGGCGCGGCCGACTGGAACACCACTGCCTATTTCCATCCCTATGCCGGCACGCTCGGCTATAACGATGGCTATTTCCTCTACGGGTTGGTCTATTCCTTCTGGCGGCTGTTCGCCGATCCGTTTCACGCCGACACGCTGAACGTTTTGACCTTCAAGACGATCGGCTTTTTCTCGGCTTATCGGATGCTGACCCGCACGCTTGGCTGGGGCTGGCCTGCGGGAGCGATGGTCGCGTTGCTGTGGACGATCGCCAGCAATATCTCGCTTCAGGCCGTTCACGCGCAGCTGCAAAGCGTGGCACTGCTGCCACTCGCAATGATGCTGGCTATCGCGGTCGTTCGCGCGGAGCGGCAAGAGCGCTATCGCCGGGCGCGAGTGCTGGCGGTGGCGCTCGCTGCCTTGATAGCGGCCTGGCTCCTCACGGCCTATTACATGGCCTGGTTCACGATATTTTCGGCCTGCCTCTACGCGCTCTGCTGGTTGGCGCTGAGCGGCACCTGGCGGCCTGCCAGGCTGTTGGCGTTTCTGCGCGGCCATGCCGGCACCCTCGGCTGCGCTGCCGGCGCCTTTCACGTCCTGATCATCCCGTTCCTTCTGGTCTATCTTCCCAAGGCGCGCGAGACCGGCGGCGAGCCTTATCGCGACATGCTCGGCTTCCTCGTCACGCCGCTGATCGACATGATCAATGTCGGGGCTGGCAATTATGTCTGGGGCTGGATTTTCCAGCTACTGCTCGCCCTCGTCCACGCCGTGCTCCCGACGGATCCAGCGTTGCCGAGCCGCGTGCTCGGCGGTGAGCATGAATCGGGATTTCCGCTGGTGCTGGTCGTCCTGGTGGTGATCGCGGCGTTGCGGCTCATTGGCCGACGGCGCGTCGGCCAGGATCCGCCGGTCTCGATCGAATTGCGGGCCTTCGCGCTGGCGATGATGCTTGCCTGGTTGCTCACCTTGCAGTTCTGGCGCGCGTCGCCCTGGGGACTGGTGTTCGAGATGGTGCCCGGAGCGAAGGGCCTGCGCGCCGTGTCGCGGTACCAGCTCTGGTTGACTTTGCCGTTCCTGCTGCTCGCCGTCGCGGCATGGCGCGAACGGGCAACGTTGCTGGTGCGATCGAAGCCGTGGCTCGCTGTGGCGATTCTGGTGTTGCTGGTGGCCGAGAATCTCAGCGCTGAAACGCCTGCGCTGCTCAGCCGATCGCTGCAGCGCGAAGCGCTTTGGCGTATCTCCCCGCCGCCTCCCGATTGCGCAAGCTTCTACGTTGTCGCGACCCGCCGTCACGAGCCGATGTTCCTCAATCCGGAGCGCAACGCGATCTATCCGCACAATGTCGACGCAATGTTCCTGGCCGAGCGCTGGCGTGTGCCGACGATCAATGGGTTCGCCAGTTTCACGCCGCCCGACTGGAAATTCGCCAGCCCGCTCGCAGCCGATTATCAGGCGCGAGTGCTCGCTTATGCGCGGCGCCATCGGCTGGCGGATCTCTGCCGGCTCGACGTGCGGCAGGTCCGGCCATGGACGCATGTGCGGATCGATTTCGGCAGGGTTGCGGGGGTTGCGGGCGATCGATAGCGTGACTCGATGATCATCGCCGACAGGGCTGCGCCGGCGACTGATGGTCGTCGAGAGAGTTTGGGACGCGCGTCGCTGGCGCTGATCTTCGCCGTCGCTTTTGCGACACGCGCGCTGCAATTCGGCAATCCGGTCATCGACATCGACGAGGAATTCTATCTTCTCGTCGGAGACCGGCTGCTCAACGGCCTCCTCCCGTACGTCGATATATGGGACCGGAAACCTTTTGGGCTGTTCGCAATGTTCAGCGCCATTCGGTTGCTCGGCGGATCGGGTATCATCCAGTACCAGGTCGTCGCGACACTGTTTGCCGCCGCGACCGCGGCGATCGTCGCTCGCATCGGCCTCCGGCTCACCAATCGGCGCGGCGCGACGATCGCCGCTATCATCTATCTGCTTTTCATTCTGTCGAGTGGGGGCGACGGCGGACAGGCCCCGATCTTCTACAATCTGCCCGTCGCGGGTGCCGCACTGATCGTTCTGAGGATTCAGGAGCGGCGTTCGTTCGACGCTTCCGCGATCATGCAGGCAAGTGCTGCAATGATACTGCTCGGAATAGCGATCCAGATCAAATATACCGTTGTCTTCGAAGGTGCATTCTTCGGGCTATGGCTGCTGCACCTGGCGTCCAGGCGCGGCAGGGGCATCGTTTCGCTCGTCGCGATGTCGCTTCTCTGGTGCGGCATCGCGCTGCTCCCGACACTTTGCGTCTTGCTGCTGTATTGGCAGCGCGGCTTCGAGAACCAGCTGATATTCCAGAATTTCGTGTCGATCTTCGTGCGTTCGACCCACGATCTGGACATCGCCGGTCGCCTGTTCGCCATCGCGATCCATATCGCGTTGCCGGCAGCGATCGCCGTCTGGGGCGTGATCACTCGCCCGGGCGATCGCGAGGCGGGCCGCTTCGTCGCTGCCTGGGCCGGGATCGCGGTGCTCGCGGTGCTCGTGTTCGGTACTTACCACAACCACTATGCGTTGCCACTGTTCGCGCCTTTGGCGGTCGCCGGTGCTCCGATCTACGGGGACTCCGAGAAGCGATTGTGGTTCTGGCGCTTTCGGCCGCCCATTGCCGAGGTCGCAATGTTGATCGGCCTGCTGCTGGGCTTCGGTACGATGATCGGGCTGCGGATCAGTCGCGGGACCGGCGAGGCGGTCTATGCCGCGGCGCGCATGGTCGGTTCGAAGCCGCGGGGCTGCATCTTCGTGTTCAGTGGCAATCCTATCCTGTATCATCTGACGAATAGCTGCCTTCCGACGGCCTATGTGTTCACGACATTGCTCAGCGAGACCCCCGACGCGGCTTCGCTGGGCCGCGACCAGATAACCGAGTTGCGCGCGACGATGGCGACCCGGCCGCGCTATGTCTTCACGCGCACGCCAATCATGCCTCAGGCGCAGCCGGCGGCGTGGGAGTTCATGCGCAAGGAGCTTCGCCAGGACTATCGCCTCGCCTTTCGCCAGCGCGCGGGGACGAGCGTCATACTGGGCTTTGTCCGGAAATGTATCGCGAAAGAGGTCCGACGCTAGCGCATGAGGCGAAGGCGCTGCGTCAAACCTTTGGTGCCGTGGATTAAGACGGTCCCTTTCTGCCGATTTTCAGCCTGCAATGTGCGGATTTCACACTGCGACGTCGTCTCGGATTTTGGGTGAAGGATGCGTGGAGGTGCCTGACCCCTGGGGACGACCGGTCAGGCAGCTTCACGCATCCAATCATCCGGCCGGATCGCCGGCATGGAAAAACACCGGGGGGTGAGTGGATGAGGTTTATCGAAGCTGCGATACCGGAAGGCGGTGCCGGCTTTTCGTTCAGCAATGTCGTGCAGGTCCGTCCTCGGGCCTGGACGGTTTTGATTCCCTTTTTCAACGAACGCGACTACATTTCGGACACCTTGACCTGCCTCGCCCGTCAAACGGTCGGCGCACGGGTGATCCTGATCGACAATGGTTCGAGCGATGGCGGCGCCAGCGTGGCGGTTGCCACCTGCCGGCAATTGCGCTTGCCCTATGAGCTGTTGTTCGAGCCCCGCAAGGGTAAGGTGCCGGCACTCGAGGCAGGGCTTCGGCGGGTCGATACGCCCTATGTCGCGACCTGGGACGCCGATACGCGCTACCCGGACAATTACCTCGCGCAGGCGCAGGCCGTGCTGCAGCGTCCGGGCACGGCAGTCGCCGGCGCCTATTATGTCGCGCCCGATGCAAGCCGCTGGCGGCGGACGCGGACCGCGGCACACAAGCGAGTGATGTCGCGATTATTGCTTCGCCAATGTCATACCGGGGGCGCCGGCCAGGCATTTCGCACCGACGCGCTGCGGGCCGCCGGTGGGTTCAGCCCGCGTCATTGGAACCTCGTGCTCGAGGACCACGAGATCATCCACCGCGTGATGCGGCACGGTGCGATGCGATATGCGCGGGGCTTGTGGTGTTCGCCGTCGAACCGGCTGCGTGATCGCGGGCCTGTTAAATGGACCGTGCTAGAGCAACTTTGCTACCATGCCACGATGCCGATCGCAGGCGATTGGTTCTTCTATCGCTTCCTCGCGCCGCGCCTTGCCGCGCGGCACCTGACTAGCGAAAGCCTGCGTGAGCGTCCGCAACAAGCTGCGGAAACGGGGGAAGCATGCCTCGCTTGATCCTCTGCGCCGACGATTTCGCGCTTTCGCGCCCCATCAGCGAGACGATCGCGGGACTGGCGGCCGATGGCCGGATCAACGCGATCAGCTGCATGGCGGTAAGCCAAGGCTGGGAGCGCGACAGCAAACTGCTCCGCGTGCTGCCGAGTTCGATCCAGATCGGCCTGCACGTCACGCTCACCGACGAGCAGCCGCTTACCGCCGCGATCGGCATCGCGGCCGATGGCAAGCTGCCGAGCCTGAAGGTGTTGACGCACAGGGCGAGGCGGTGGCGGTTGCCGCTCTATGCCGTCGCAGACGAGATCGCTGCTCAGTTCAGCCGCTTCGAGCAAGCGATGGGGCGGCCGCCCGCGTTCGTCGACGGGCATCAGCACGTCCACAGCCTTCCGGGCATCCGTCAGGTGTTCCTCGAGGAGGCGGCACGGCGCGCGCCAGATGCCTGGGTGCGCGATTGCATGGATCGGCCGAGTTCGATCTGGTCGCGCCCCTTCCGCGGCAAGGCGATTGCGAGCGCATTGCATTCGCGTGGGCTCAAGCGCGATGCGGCGCTGTACCGACTAGAATGCAATGACAGCTTTGCTGGTCATTATGATTTCGGCGAACGATTCGCGGCCTTGTTTCCGCAATTCCTGCGCAAGCCGGGTCGGCGCCATCTGGTGATGTGTCACCCCGGAGCGGGCCTTCTCGCGGGCGACGCCATCGCCCAAGCGCGCCCACGCGAGGCAGCGGCCTTGCGCAAATTGCCCATCGCCGACATTGCCGCATATTATGGTATGGAGTTCCGCGCGTGATGCGGGCGTGGCGAGCCCCGTCGCATGAATACGGCCGGTTTGAAGGCCGTGTTCCTGCAGGAGCGCGCCATGTTGCTGCGACTGTTCGCCGGGCGACTCGGCAATGCTGCCGAGGCCGAGGATGCGCTGCAGGATCTCTGGATTCGGCTCGAATCGTCAATGCCGGGTCCGATCGCCGATCCGGTGCCCTATCTCTATCGTATGGCAATGAATTTGGCGCTCGATCGACGGCTCTCTGCGCAGCGGCGCAGCGATCGCGAACATGCCTGGAGCGAAACGCAGCCATCCGCGTCGGAGATTCCGGATGCGGAACGCGTGCTCGTGGTGCGCGATCGATTGAAGCATGTCGAGGCGGCAATCGCCGCAATGCCCGAGCGGGCACGTACGGCGCTTCGGCTCTATCGGATCGAGGAACTGTCACAGCGCGAGATCGCCGCCGAGATGGGCGTGACGATCAGCGCGGTCGAGAAACTGCTGCACCGCGCCTTGCGGCAGATCAGCGATGCGGGACGGAGGATCGATATGCCGGACGACTCCGCGAAGGGAAAAGACGGTGAGTGAGTTGAATGTCCTGGATCAGGCGATTGCTTGGCGCTTGCGCGAACCGGAGCTTGATGCCGATGGCTGGCGCACGCTGGTCGAATGGCTCGAAAAGCCGGCGCACGCGGCCGCATATGACATGGTCGCGCTCGATCATGCATTGCTCGGCGAAGTCGCCGCGTTGAAGCACGCTACAGCGGTCGATCCAGCGAGAGCGATGACCGCCCGGCGCTTCGGCGCACGGGGCGGGCGCTGGGCATTGGCGTCAATCGTCGCCAGCGCTGTCGCGGCGGCGGTTGCGCTGATGGTGATGTCCCCGACCACGCCGAAAGCGCCCAGCGATTCGGCCTATGAAGTCGCCACCGCCCCCGGCAAACGTCAGTCGGTGTCGCTCGCTGACGGGACGCAAATCGAGCTAAGCGGAGGAACGCGGTTGCGGTTCGATCATGCCGATTCTCGTGCCGTCGCGTTGATCGAAGGCGAGGCTGTGTTCCATGTGCGGCACAACGAACAGTCGCCGTTCACGCTGAACCTGGGTGAATGGAAGGTTCGCGACATCGGCACCATGTTCAATGTCGAGCGCAAAGGCGCGATGGTGAAGCTGCAAGTAGGCGAAGGTGCAGTGGCGCTCGAGGGACGCCAACAGCGGCTCCGCTTATCCCAAGGCGGCGCGGTTTCGATGCGAGGCGACCTTGAAGTCGCGACGATCTTCCACGTCGCGCCCGAGAGCGTGGGCGGCTGGCGCGAGCGCAGATTGACGTTTTCCGGAGAGCGGTTGGCCGAGGCGGCCGATCGAATCGCCCGTATGGACGGAAGTGATATCCGTATTGCTGGCGAATTGATCGACAAGCCTTTCACCGGCATGATTCACTTGACGGGGGAGGCGGGGAAGGATGTTCCCTACTTCGCGGCTATGATTGGAGCGAAGTGGCGCCGGAATGGCGATCAATGGATTTTGTCGTCGACGGAGGCTTTACCATAGTAGCATCGCCATAGCGGCGTTGATGCTGACGCCCGGTGTTGCCTGGGCGCAATCCGAGAGACAGATTGAAATCGGGCGCACTTCGCTTGAGGCTGCGCTCAACCGGCTCGCCGCGCAGACCGGCCTCGATATCATCAGCACCGAGTCCGGGCTCGCCACCACCGTCGTTCCCGGGCTTTCGGGCCGCTGGGCCGCGGGTGAGGCATTGCGGCGGCTGCTTGTCGCCACCGGGTACCGCGCGGTCCGAGTGGGGCCGAACAGTTATCGTATCGTGCGCGCGCCGCCGGCCCGCGATGTCCGCCGGGCGCCACCGCCGCGGGATTCGTCGCCGCAGTCGGCCGAGATCGTGGTGACCGCGAGCAAACAGCCGGTCTCCTATCTTCACTTTCCAGGCAGCATCATCATCGCCGGACTCGCTTCGCAGCGTCCACGATCGGCGCCCGCGCGCGACATGCGCGATCTCGTGCGCGAAGTCCCGATCCTGCAGAGTACGGCCTTCGGGGTCGGCCGCGACAAGGTTTTCGTACGCGGGATCGCCGACAGCAGCTTCAACGGCACAACCCAATCGACCACCAGCGTCTATCTGGGAGACATCCAAATCGGCTATTCGGGCGCCGATCCTGCGCTGAAGCTCTACGATATCCAGCACGTCGAAGTGATGGAGGGACCACAGGGTACGCTCTACGGCGCGGGTTCGATCGGGGGGATCATTCGCATTACGCCGAACCCGGTGGACCTGATGGACCTGCACGCTCGTGGGGCGGGAGGTGCCACGGCGACCTGGAAATCAGGCATCGGCGGAGATGCCAATGCGATGCTAAACCTGCCGGTGATCTCTGATCGGCTGGGCGTACGGCTGGTCGGCTATCGCCAGCGCGAAGGCGGCTATATCGACGACCCTTTTCGACGCAAATTCGATATAAACCGCACCGACACGATCGGCGGTCGCGTCGCGATGCGCGCGTCGCCGGGGAACGGCTGGAATGTCGAGGTCGGGGGGCTGCTGCAAAGGATCAAAGCGCAGGACGCACCTTATGCGAGCATCAAAGCACCGCCGCTGGCGCGTGAAGCCGTGCTCCCCCAACCCTATAGCAGCGACATCGATCTCGGCCGGCTGGTGGTTACCAAGGACTGGGACAGCGGACTGCAGCTGACCTCCGCAACCGGTATCGCGCGATTCCACTCGTTTGACCTGTTCGACGCGACGCTTTGGCCGTTTCCGCCGGCGATTTACACCAACGACGACACGAACCTATTGATCACCCAGGAAGGGCGTCTGTCTCGCGGGCTCGAGAACGGCAACAGCTGGCTCGCCGGCTTTACCTTGCTCTACAACAGCAACGTCCAGTCGCGCGAGATCGGCCCGATCAACAACCCGACCGACATCATCGGCGTCACCAACGTCACGCAGAGCGCGTCGTTGTTCGGTGAGGCGACGTTTCACTTGTGGCGCGGCATTTCGGTCACCGCCGGCGGCCGCCTGACGCGTGCGCGCGTCGACGGCGAGCCGTCGAGTACTCCACGCAACGAAAACTTCGTGAAAGGCCGATCGTCGCTGCGGTTCGATCCGACAATCGCGACAACGGCCATGCTCACTCGAAACCTCGCCGCCTTCGCACGCTTTCAGACGGGCTATCGTACCGGAGGCCTTGCGGTAGCGCGGGGCGTCGGGCGCGTGGCCGACTTCCTGCCCGATTCGATAGCCATGGGCGAGTTCGGCCTAAGGCTGCGGCGAAGCGGAGCGCGCGGCCTCGCGGGCAGCGTCGCGACATCCTACGCCCGCTGGACGAATATCCAGGCCGATCTGCTCGATCGCCGCGGTTTGCCCTATACTTTGAACCTCGGCACGGCTCGGATCTTCACGATTGAGGCGAATGGCGACTGGGTGCCCGCACCGCGTCTTCGGGCCAATTTTTCGTTCCTTTACACCGACAATCACGTCAACGGGCCGCTTGCGGTGCTGACAACCGCGGTCAACCGGCGTCTGGCAGATACGCCTCCATTCGCGGGCCATGTCGATGTCGACTACAGTCTCCCTATCGGCAGGACGCTCGTCTCGTTCGGCATATCGGGCAGTTATATCGGGCGCTCGGTGCTCGGCGTCGGCGATTATCTCGACATCGCGCAGGGCAGGGACGCTACCATGGGACTGCGCGCGGTGGTCGAGACCCGTCGGCTCGATTTCTCGGTGAACGTCGAAAACCTGCTCGATCACGCTGGCAACCGCTTTGCCTTCGGCAATCCGTTCTGGCTGCTCTCGCGCAACCAGATCGTGCCCTATCGCCCGCGCAGCATCCGCTTCGGGATCGGCTACGGCTTCTAAGGCCTCGGCGGCGCGACTCGGCGGATCGTAGCGGAGCCGGCCGCGCTTGCCGCACGCGATGAACGCTGCCTCACAGCCTTGCCGCGGTCGCGATCAGCGTGATCAGGCATGCCGGCGCGAACGCAAAGACCAGGCGCCATCGCGGGACTGCTTGAATTTCGCTTCCTACCAGCACGAGCGCGAGTAACGCGGCGAGTTCGGTCCACAAATGGTAGCGCAGCTCCGAAGCGACGCTAAAAATCAGATATCCGCTGCCATAGAGCAGCGACGAAAGCGCGAGTGGAAACGCGAGCGGTGCGCAGGCCAGCCCTCGCGTCGCGATCGCCGCACCCGCGGCAAGCGCGATCCAAACGATCGGCCATCCGAGGGGTGTGTGCGCGCTTGCTACGGCCAGTCCGTCGATCACACGCAGCATGCGATTGTCGGTGACGTGGTAGCCCCAGTCGTTGGGCGGACCCTCGGCCTGTACGGGCCGCTCCACGCCATCCGGCACTGGCAGCAGCCTTGTGTTGATCGCGAAATGCAGCAGCCGATGCTCGGAATAGGCGAGCGGATGGGCTGCGACCTGGCGAAGCCAGAAAGAAAAGGGCTTCACGGCATGCGGCGCGACGCTCGCGTTCCACGCGCTGAAACCGAGCGGGCACTCCTCGTCGACCCAATAGGAATAGCTGTCCCACTTTTGCGGCACGTAGCAGCGTGCATTGGCCGCGACCGGGTTGGGCACGCGCATTTCCGCGGGAAACGCGTTCGTCCCGCTGAAATGCGTAATGCCGCCGAGGTCGAAAATCACCAGCGACAGTTCGACTCCGCTGGGCTTCGCCCCGATCAGCCGGTTGGCGATCGGCATCGCCGCCGTCAGCGCCGCTGCACCGATCAGACTCGCCAGTGCGAGTTTCGGCCAGCTGTTGCGCACCCGCTCCGGAAGCAGCACCATGAGTAACGGCAAGCATGCAGGGAGGGCATTGAAGCGCAGCATCGCCGCGAATAGCAGGAACCCGCCAGCGATCAGGCTGGTGACGAGGCCCCGTTTGCTCTGCGCCAGCAATCCGGTGGCAACGAGCAGCGCCCCCGTCATCAGCACGTCCTTGAGGATCTCTCCGGTCAAGGCCAGGCCGATGGGCAGGAGCCCGCACGCCAGCAGGGCCCAGCCCAGTCGGCGGCGGTGCTGCCGCCACGCCGTGCTCGCGACCAGGAGCAGCCCGCCCCAATAGAGTGTCAGTTCGAGCAGCAGCATCGGGGCCGGTCCGGCATGCACCAACGCCAGCTGCCGCCAGACCCACTCCATGACCGGCGGATGCCAGTCGTCGATGTCGCCGCTCAGCGCCTGGCCATATTGACGGATCGAATCCCAGGTCATGAGCCCGGGCCAATAGGCATAGGCGGTACTGGTTGCTGCGGCGGCTGCGGCGATGACGACCTCCGCCCATTCGATCGCATCTCGGCGAAAAAACTGTCGCGTGCTCGTCATCAGTCCCCCATCGCAAGGCCTCGACGACCAGCCGCATCCTGCTCGCGCACCACGCCTCATCGCATGAGAAGTATCGCGCAAATGGTCAACCGATTGACCGGCAAGCTGCCGTTCCAACCTTGCCAAACATGCGGTTCGAAGACCTCTCTCTGGTTCCCAGGCCGCCTCCCTCTCGCCGTCGTATCCTTTTCTCGCTTTGGAACAGGGGGCGGACGCCATGCATTGCGCCTCTTGCGTTCTTGCGCGCGGAGGAGGATTCTGGGGGTTCCAGCGCGCCATTTCCGACAAGCGTTACTTGCAGGCAGGAGGAGAGCGATATGGAAGGGACCGCCCACGGCATAAGAGCCGTCGCGATCGTCGGACCCGCAGGCACCGGCAAGACGAGCCTCGCCGAGGCAATGCTGTTCGCGGCAGGGACCAGCGCCCGGTTGGGCTCGGTCGATGCGGGCAGCAGTGTCGGCGACGCCAGTCCGGAGGCTCGCGCACGATCGGGCTCGACTGAACTCAATCTGATGCGCTTCGAGTGGATGAACGAAGGCTATGCGCTGATCGATTCACCCGGTTCTCCTGGCTTCAGCGCCGATGCGGACTTGGCGCTGGAGGTGGCCGATCTGGCGCTGGTGGTGATCGATCCCGATCCCGCGCGCGCGCCGCTGGTCGAGCCGATCCTGCGGCGTCTGGAAGCGCTGGGCCTGCCGCACGCGCTCTTCGTCAACAAGATCGATCAGGCGCGTGGCAGCATCGCGGACTTGCTCTCTGCTCTGCAACCGCTGAGTGTCGCGGCACTGGTCGCGCGTCAGATTCCGATCCGGGCCGGTGAACGCGTCGCGGGCTTTGTCGACCTCGCGCTCGAGCGCGCCTATCATTATCAGCCGGGCCGTCGTTCCGAACAGGTGCCGCTCGCCGCGCATCTGCGCAGTGACGAAACCGACGCGCGCTTCCACATGCTCGAACAACTCGCCGATCATGACGACGCGTTGCTCGAGCAGTTGCTGAACGACGAGGTGCCGAGTCCCGACACCGTGTTCCGCGATTTGACACGCGAGACGGGGGAGGGGCTGATCGTTCCGATGCTGTTCGGATCGGCGCTCAACGGATTCGGCATTCGCCGCCTGCTCAAGATGCTGCGGCATGATACGCCGCTCGCGACGTCTACGGCGCACCGGCTCGGCATCGACGGCGGCGCGGCGCAAGTGTTCAAGATCACCCATGGCAGCGCGGTCGGCCGACTGGCACTCGCGCGCATCTTCGGTATGCCGCTGGCCGAAGGCGCCGAACTGGTCGGACCCGACGGCAAGCCGATGCGCACTGGATCTCTGTTCGCGCTGCAGGGCGCGGCGACCACTAAGGTCGCTCGCGCCGAGGCGGGTGACATTGTCGGCATCGCGAAAGTCGATGCGGTTCGCGCCGGCGATCGGCTGGGCACCGCGGGCCGTGGCCACGCCGTGGCGGACGCGCGTCCGCTGCCCGTGACCAATTGCGCGCTCGCGATCGCAGTCAAGGACCACAAGGACGAAGTACGCCTGTCGACCGCACTCAATCGATTGGCGGAAGAGGATCCGGGGCTGCGCTGGGGGCTGGACGAAGCGACGCGCGAGACGTTGCTGCGCGGCGTCAACGAGGAGCATCTCGCCGTGGTGCAGGCACGGCTCAAGCGGCGCTATGGCGTCGCGATCTCGGTACGTCCGCCAGCGATCGCCTATAAGGAGACGATCCGAAAAGCTGTGACCCAGCATGGGCGCCACAAGAAGCAATCCGGCGGGCACGGCCAGTTCGGCGATGTCATCATCGAAGTCACGCCCCTCGAACGCGGCGAGGGGTTTCGTTTCGAAGAACGGATCACCGGTGGTGCCATTCCCAAGCAGTGGATCCCGGCGGTGGAGTTAGGCGTGCGCGACGCGATGGCACGTGGACCGTTCGGTTTTCCGGTCGTCGACGTCGCGGTCGCACTGATCGACGGCTCCTATCACAGCGTCGACAGTTCAGAACTCGCGTTTCGCACCGCTGGCCGAATCGCGATGGCGGAAGCCTTGGCCGCCGCCGCACCCTATCTGCTCGAACCGATCGCGCATGTGACGATCCGGGCGCCGGGCAACGCGGTTTCGCGGATCACTTCCTCGGCGACGAGCCGACGTGGGCAGATGCTCGGCATTACCCCGCTCGAGGGGTGGTCGCGCTGGGACGTCATCGAATTGCTGCTGCCCGAGGCCGAACTTGCGGGACTGGAGGCGGAACTGCGTTCGCTGAGCCAGGGGATGGCGCAGTACGAAACCCATTTCGATCACCTCGCCGAGCTAAGCGGAAAACTGGCGAATGGCGTGATCCAGCGGACGCCGGAGACGGTTTGATCGGGAAGGTCACACTTGAGTTGCGCGCGTGCAATTGCCGATCGGCAACACTCAGGCGCTGATCAGATTCGCGGCGGTCTCGTCGCGATGCTTTTTGAGATATTTCATGAACGGTGTGCCGCCGGTTCCGACTTCGGTGTCGTTGCCGGGCGATCGACGGTCCTGCTGGGCGATGTAGCTGGCGGCATATTCGAGGTGAAGCGTTCGGAAATCGGCCACCGCTCGGATGGCGGCGTTATAGGCCTCGACCAGGCCCTTGCCGCCATGTGACGAAACGAACGCGCGCAGTTCGCTCGTCGCCCGCAAGTCATCAATGAATCGGCGATGCGCGATGGGTCGATAGATGTGTAGCTCGTCGAGATAGGCCCGAAGGGGATCGGCTGCATGGCCGACGCCGAGCAGTGCATCCATCGCCGGGACGATCGAGGACTGCGAACCGGTCTGGCCTCGAAATGCCTGCGGCCTGCCGGCAAACCGCTCGACTCCCTTGTAGATCACTCCGCTTGCGAGCGCGGGGTTGTCCTTCCAGCCGTGGATATACGGACGCACCCGGCGGAAATAGATATAGGGATCGCATTGCTCGGGCATGCGGCGAAAGATTGCATGGATCTCGGTCCAGATCGCGACGATCCTGTCCAGCAACGTTCGCACGCGCTCCGCATCGCCTCCCGCCGCTGCGTCCAGCAAAGGACCGAACAACGCCAGTGCTTCGCCGGCGCGCGCTTCGATCGCGACATGGACCAGCACGAACCAGGCTTCGTCGGTGCCGCCGGCAAACTTCTGGACCATATAGATATTGTCGAGCGACACGCCCTTGGTGGCATCGAGCATCCCCCAATTGTCGAGGACATAGCCACTATACTGCAGCAATGGCTGCTGGCCGAGCCGATCCGCCAGCGCGACGATCGCCATGGCCAGCGAAGCGGGCAGCGAGGCTGCCGGCGTCGGCGCCCCCCAGACATAGGCCTGCACCAAAAAGCTGTGGTGGACCATCGCCATCCTGAGCTGGGCATCGTCCAGCGCGGCAATTGCGTGGGCCGCGATTGGCGGCAGCGCATCGAGTATCTCGCGGACCGCCCCCGCCGGCAGGGACTCAGGAAGGTGGATTGCCGCCGTTCGTGCCGCCACGAATGCCTCGGGCAAATCGATCGAAGGGGCGTCATAAGCACAGAGGAAGCCGCGATCCGCAGTGATGCCATAGGTGGCCAGAGATGCCAGGCTCATTGTCCGCTCTCCGTGCTTGGTCTGTTGCGCAACTATATTCGATTCGCCGCCGCATAGGTTTGCGTATTGACGCGCCCTTGCGGGTCTCACACAACTATCCACGTCATGGACTCGATCGACGCAAAGATATTGCATCAGCTCGAGTGCGAAGGGCGAATCAGCAATCTGCAACTCGCCGAGCGCGTGGGTCTCTCGCCGTCTGCATGTCTGCGCCGTGTCCAAGGTCTTGAGGCCGCCGGAGTCATCCGAGGATATCGCGCCGTCCTGGATCGCTCCCGGCTTGGCGTTGGACTCACCGTGTTCGTGATGATCGGGCTTTCGGGCCAACTCAAGCGCGACGCAGAGGCGTTCGAGGAAGCGATGCGCGACGCGCCCGAAGTGCGAGAGTGTCACAATATCACGGGCTCAGTCGAATATCTCCTCCGGGTCGAGGTCGTCGATCTGGCCGCCTATAAGCGCTTCCATTCGGATACGCTCGGGACGCTGGCACAGGTCAGCAGCATCACGTCGTACGTGTCACTGGGTTCGTCCAAGGACTTGCGGGCCTAGGCGCCATTGAGGCGCAGGTTATGCAGTCGCTTTGGCGCGTGGTTGATCCGAGCGGGGCCCAAATCGCACCGCGGCTGCTCGGCCGTATATCGAAAAATGGTGGACGCACTAGGGCTCGAACCTAGGACCCGCTGATTAAGAGTCAGCTGCTCTACCAACTGAGCTATGCGTCCATTTCCGTCGGAAAGGCGCATTTTCAGGGCGCCGGCCGCGTTTGGAGGCGCGCCGTTAGCACTCGGATTCGGCGATTGTAAAGCGCTAATTGCAGGAAGTTCGGCCGGCCGGGCCGCGCTACCAGCGCGGCGCCTTGCGGTTCTGACGGTCGATCGACATCAGAATGCCCAGGATGATCAGGAAGGTCATCTGCGCGGTGCCGCCGAAGCTGATCATCGGCAGCGGCACGCCCACCACGGGTGCCAGGCCCATCACCATCGCCATGTTGATCGCGACATAATAGAAGATCGTCGCGGACAGTCCGACCGCGGTCAGCCGTGCGAAGCGCGTCTGCGCCTTTAGCCCGACGCCGATCCCCCAATGGATCAGCAGCCCGAACCCGATCAGCAGGAAGAAGCCACCCATCAGGCCCCATTCTTCCATCATCGTCGCCAGCGCGAAATCGGTATGGCCCTCGGGCAGATAGTCGAGGTGGCTCTGCGTGCCGTGGAGGAAGCCCTTGCCCCAGATGCCGCCCGACCCGATCGCGATTTTCGACTGGCTGATATGATAGCCGGTGCCGAGCGGGTCGTTTTCCGGGTTGAGGAAGGTCAGGATGCGATTGCGCTGATACTCGTGCAGTCCGTAGTTGATACCGAGCGGTACCGCGATCGCTGCGGCGAGCGCGCCGCCGATGAACAGCCGTAGCGGCACGCCGGCCAGGAACATCACGGTCACGCCGCCGATGGCGATCATCATTGCCGTACCGAGATCGGGCTGGAGGATCACCAGGCCGGCGGGAATACCGATCATCAGCGCGGCGGGGATCAACGTCGGCAGGCGGCGCACTTCGCTGACCGGCATCATTTCGTAATATCGGGCAAGCGCGAGCACGATCGAGAGTTTCATCAACTCGGATGGCTGGAGCCGGATGATCCCCAGATCGAGCCAACGTTGGCTACCGCCCGAGATCTTGCCGAGCAGCTCGACGCCGACGAGCATCGAGACGAGCACGACAAACGCAGGGAACGCGCCGAGCCCCCACCATTCCACAGGCACGCGCGACAGGACCATGGCCATCACGAGAAACAGCACGAGGTTGCGTCCCTGCGGCCAGGCCCAAGGCGTCGGGCTACCGCCCGCCGCCGAATAGAGCACAAGCAGCCCGAACCCGCCGATCAGCAATACAAGTGCGATCACCTTCCACGGCAGCTGCGCGACCGGCGTCGGCACGAAATCGGGCCCGAGCAGCCTCATTCGTCGGGGCTTCCGGTGTCCGCAACATCGCTTTCGTGCGAATTGGCGTCGGCGCTGGCGGCGGCGTCAGCGACGTTGTTCTGCGCCGCCTCGGCGTCCTCGGGCACCGGCGGCGCGACCGTCCGCTGCGCCGCCTCGAACGCCTTGGCTTCGGCGGCCATGCGCGCGCGATAGTCACCGCCCCAGGTCGGTTCGACTTCGGCGAGCGAGGCGAGCGCGCGTTCGCGGTCGAACAAATAGGTAATGATGTCGCGGCCGATCATCGGCGTGTCGAGATTGCGCACGGTATGACCGTTGTGCTCGAGCACGATTGCCGCGGCGTAGCGCGGATTGTCGGCAGGCGCGAAGCAGATGAACAGCGCATGGTCGCGCAGCTTGAACGGCAGCGCGGCATTGTTGAGCACACCCGAATGGCGTTCGGCCATGGTGATGCGCCGCACCTGCGCGGTCCCGGTCTTGGCGGCGAGCGTGACGCCCGGAATTTGCAATCGCGATGCCCCACCGGTGCCGCCGTCGTTGACCACCGCGAACATGCCGTCGCGGACCAGCGCGAGATGCTCGGCGGTTGCGGCGAGCGGCGGGGCGAGCGGGGCGGGGCCGTCGAATACCAGCCGCGGATGGAGTTGCCGGCCCGAGGCAAGCCGCGACGCCATGACGGCGAGCTGGAGGGGATTGGCAAGAACATAGCCTTGGCCGATCGACGCGTTGAGCGAATCGGCGACCGTCCAGTTCGCCTTGTATTTCTTCTTCTTCCACACGCTGTCGGGCACCGTGCCGAAACGCTGGGTGGAAAACGGCAAGTCGAATTTCTGGCCGAGTCCGAGCTGGCGCGCGACCGGCGCAACAGCGTCATACCCGACGCGGCGCACCATCTCGTAGAAATAGATGTCGCAGCTCTGCGCAATGCCGCGGCGCATGTCGACGGGACCATGGCCGCGCTTCTGCCAGCAGTGGAACACGCCGTTGCCGACTTGCATCGCTCCGCTGCAATGCACCGTCGCGTGCGGGTCGACGCCCGCCTGCAGCAGCGCGAGCGCGTTCATCGGCTTGACCGTCGAGCCCGGCGGATAAAGCCCCTGCAGAACCTTGTTCATCAACGGAACGTGGTCGTTTTCCGACAGCATCTTCCATTCGCTCTGGCTGATGCCCTCGGAAAAGCTGTTGGGATCATAGGCCGGCATCGATACCATCGCGAGGATGTCGCCGCTGGTCGCGTCGATCACTACCGCGGAACCCGAATTGGTCCCGAGCCTGCGCGCGGCATATTCCTGCAGCCCGGATTCGATCGTGAGCTTCACGGTCTCGCCCGGCCGGTCGGGGCGCGTGGTCAGCTCCTTCACCAGCCGCCCGCGCGCAGTGACTTCGACGCGTTTGGCGCCGGGCGTGCCGCGCAGGCGATTTTCGAACGCCTTTTCGAGTCCATCCTTGCCGAGCTTGAATCCAGGCGTCACCAGCAGCGGATCCTTGGCCGCCTGGACCTGCTCGGCCGAAGCGGTGCCGACATAGCCGACCAGGTGCCCGACCGCCGCGCCGAGCGGATAGTTGCGCGCGAACCCGCGTGTCGGCGCCACCCCCGGTAGCTCGGGCAGTCGCACGCTCACCGCCGCAAAATGCTCCCAGTCGAGCCGCTCCGCGATCTGCACCGGCTGAAAACCTGCCGCGCGCTTGAGGTCGGTCTGAATGCGGTCGATATCCTCGGGTGTCAGGCTCAATATATCCTTGAGCATGGTCAGCACGCGCGGGCGGTCGTCCTTAGCAATGCGATCCGGGATCAGGTCGACGCGGAAATCGGTGCGATTGTTGGCAAGCGGATGGCCGTTGCGGTCGATCAGCCAGCCGCGCCGTGGCGGCGTGAAGGTCAGGTTGACGCGATTGCTTTCAGCAAGCTGCCGGAAGCGCTCGTTTTCGACCACCGACAACCAGGTCATGCGGCCGGCGAGCACGAGTCCGATCACGGTCTGCGCACCGCCCAGTACCACTGCGCGCCGCGAGAAGCTGAAACTCTGTGCCGCCTCGGTGACGATCTTCACGGCAGCTCAGCGCTCCTCCGGAACGGGATCGAGCCACACGCAAATCCGCGTGGCGAGCGGATAAAGCGCGCAGGAGGCAACGATCTGCAGCAGCAATGCAGTGTCGACATGCGCAGCGAACGGCGCGGCCAGGAAACGGCCCGCAACCAGACAGAAGCCGATCGCGCCGCCGGCCAGCAACCAGTCCTGCCAATAATCACGCCACACAAGGCGCGTATCTAGCACGTCGATCGCCAACACGCACGTCGACCACAGCAACATCGCGCTACCGAGCGGCTGGCCCGAGAAGAGATCGTCGAACAGCCCGAGCAAGGCCGTTGCCCAGACCGGGATCGCGTCGGGGCGTTGCAGGCGCCAGCCGAGCAACATCAGCAGCCCGGATGGCGGGAGGAACGGAAAGGTGGCGACTGCTGGAAACAGCGCGGTCACCAGCGAGCCGGCGCATATCGTCAGCGGCGCAAGCCAGCGCGAGCGCGGGATCGGCTCCTGGATGAACGGGAGCGATTCGCCCTGACTCATCGATGGATCCTCATCGCTGGCGTCTCATTTGCCGATAGCCGGCGCGTTTGTCGGCTTCGCTTCGGGCAGAAAGCTCTTCTGCACCAGCACGAAATCGATGGCGTCGGGGTTGGCGGTAGGGCGGGCAAGGGCCGTATCGCGCGCGTCGTGCGCCACGCGGGCGACTGGGATGTTGGGCGGGAAGATTCCGCCCGTGCCGGAGGTTACGAAGATGTCGCCGTCGCGGAACACCACGCTGGCAAGACTCGCCGAACGGACGTCGAGCATGCCGTCGCCGCGGCCGGCGACGATCGCCGGCATGCCGTCGCGCACGCGGCGCACCGGAACGACGCTTTCGGGATCGATCAGCAGAAGCACGCGCGCAGTGTTGAGGCTGGTCTCGACTATTTGGCCGACCAATCCGGCAGGACCGCGTACTGGCTGCCCAGCCTGCACACCCTGACGGCTTCCGGCGTTGAGCGTGGCGTAGCGCCGCGTGCTCGAGGCCGAAGAAGCTACCAGCCGAGCCACGACCACGGATTCGGCCTCGCGGTCGCGTACGCCGAGCAGCACCCGCAAGCGGCGGTTTTCGATGCTCAAGGTGCTCGCTCGCTCGATCAGCGTCTGGCTGTCGGCAAGTTGCTTGCGTAGCCGCGCGTTTTCGCTGACGACGCCGAAATAGTTGGAGACGCCCGAACCGATATCGCTGACGCCGTGCCGAACCCAGGAAAGCCCCGAGGCGATCGGAGTGGTGACTTCTGAGACCGCGCCACGGACGACAGCAAAGGCCGGCGGATTGAAAGTCGAGAGCAGCAACATTCCGGCGCCGATCGCGGCCCCCGCGACCAGCACGACATAGCCGAGAAACAGCCCATATTGCGCCCGCCGGGAGAATCCCGGACGCCGATTGCGTGGCGGCGCCAACTCTATCCCTTCCGTTCGCTAGCCCGTGCGGCTTTCCGCACGGTCTTAATCCAAATTGCCCGGCGCGGCAGCCGTGTCTGCAACCGATTATAGGGGATTCAGACCGAGATCAGCACGCCGCGAAACACCGGATCCTCCAACGCGCGGCCGGTGCCCAGCGCGACGCAGGTGAGCGGATCTTCGGCGATCGTTACTGGCAGCCCGGTCTCGTCGCGCAGCACTTCGTCGAGACCCTGGAGCAGCGCGCCGCCCCCGGTGAGCACGATGCCCTGGTCGACGATGTCGGCGGCGAGTTCGGGTGCAGTATTCTCGAGCGCGATGCGCACGCCCTCGACGATAGCCGACACCGGTTCGGAGAGCGCCTCCGCGATCTGGCCCTGATTGATCTGGATTTCCTTGGGCACGCCGTTGACGAGGTCGCGGCCCTTGATGTGGATCGTCAGGCCGATGCCATCGGCCGGCGGCCGTGCGACGCCGACCTCCTGCTTGATGCGCTCGGCGGTGGCCTCGCCGATCAGCAGGTTGTGATTGCGGCGGACATAGGAGACGATCGATTCGTCCATCTTGTCGCCGCCGACGCGCACCGAGGTCGAATAGGCAAGTCCGCGTAGCGAGAGCACGGCGACTTCGGTGGTTCCGCCGCCGATATCGACGACCATCGAGCCGATCGGCTCGGTCACCGGCATGTCGGCGCCGATCGCCGCGGCCATCGGTTCCTCGATCAGCCAAACCTGGCTCGCGCCGGCATTCGACGCCGCATCGCGGATCGCGCGGCGCTCGACCGATGTCGAGCCGGACGGCACGCAGATCACGATCTGCGGCCAGCGCATGAACTTGCGCTGCCCATGCACCTTGCGGATGAAATGTTTGATCATTTCCTCGGCGACGTCGATGTCGGCGATCACGCCGTCGCGCAACGGCCGGATCGCTTCGATCGAGCCGGGCGTTTTGCCCATCATCAGCTTGGCATCGTCGCCGACGGCCTTCACCCGGCGCACGCCGTTGAGCGTCTCGATCGCCACCACTGAGGGCTCGTTCAGCACGACGCCTCTTCCGCGCAGATAGACGACTGTGTTGGCAGTACCCAGGTCAATCGCCATGTCGTGGGACATGAATTTGAAAAAGCGGGAAAAGACCATCTAGTTTCCGTCCTGGCCGCGCGTGCCCGACGCGGCGGTGTCGCACATATAATACGTCCCGCCACCGCCGAAAGGGCTCGACCCAACCAAGGTTCGTGGGGCCGAGGTTTCTGGCGGTTGCGGGTCGCGGGATGCCGTCCGTTGGGCTAGAGCGGTTGGCATGTCAATACGCCGTTTGCCCGAGCATCTTGTCAACCGGATCGCTGCTGGAGAAGTGGTGGAACGCCCTGCCAGCGCGCTCAAGGAACTGGTCGAAAACGCGATCGATGCGGGCGCGACGCGGATCGCGGTGCGGCTCGTGGCCGGGGGAATCGAGCTGATCGAAGTCATCGACGACGGCTGCGGGATGGTGCCGGCCGAAATGCGTCTCGCGTTGGAACGCCACGCCACGTCGAAGCTGCCCGACGACGCCATCGAAGCGGTCGCCACGCTCGGCTTCCGCGGCGAGGCGTTGCCGTCGATCGCCAGTGTCGCCCGCCTCGTGCTCGAAAGTCGCGTGCGCGGGCTGGAGGGCTGGGCGCTCACCGTCGACAACGGCCGAATCGAAGGCGAGGGGCCGGCGGCGCTCCCGCCCGGCACGCGCGTGCGCGTCGAGGGTCTCTTCGCCAAGGTGCCTGCGCGCCGGAAATTCCTGCGCAGCGAGCGCGCCGAATATGCGGCCTGCCTCGATGTGGTGAAGCGGCTCGCGATGGCGCGGCCCGGGATCGGCTTTTCGGTCGAGCATGACGGCCGGCGCACGCTCGCGGTGCAGCCGGGCGAGAGCCAGCCCGATCGCGTCGCCGGCCTCACCGATCGCGCGCTGGTCGAGAACAGTGTCGGCGTCGACGTGGAGCGCGAGGGGGTCGTGCTCGGCGGCGTGGCCGGGCTGCCGACCTTCAACCGCGGCGTCGCGGACCACCAATATCTGTTCGTCAACGGCCGCCCGGTGAAGGACCGGCTACTCGTCGGCGCGGTGCGTGGCGCCTATGCCGAAATGCTCGCGCGCGATCGTCATCCGGTAGTCGCCCTGTTCCTCGATGTGCCGGCGAGCGAAGTCGATGTGAACGTGCATCCTGCCAAGACCGAAGTGCGCTTCCGCGAGCCGGCACTGGTGCGCGGGCTGATCGTGAGCGGGCTGCGGCGGGCGCTGGACGAAGCCGGGCATCGTAGCGCGCAACGGCCGAATGAGGGGGCGTTGGGGATGTTTACAACAGAAAGCCCCTCCCCTTCAGGGGAGAGGTCTGGGGTGGGAGTTGTCACTTCCTCGCGTCCGGCGCTTTTTGATCACATGCCCCACCCCAACCCCTCCCCTGAAGGGGAGGGGCTTAGGTTTGCCCAACCGACATACCTGCGCGAATCCCGCCCCACCTTCCTCTCCCCCCCACCACAGGCGCGCGCAGAACCCGCTACCGTCCAGGTCCCCGACTCCACCGCGCACCCGCTCGGCGTCGCCCGCGGCCAGGTCGCGCGTACCTATATCGTCGCCGAAGCCGAGGACGGGCTCGTGCTCGTCGACCAGCACGCCGCGCACGAGCGGCTCGTGCTCGAGCGCATGCGCCGCGCAATGGTCAATGGTGGCGTCGCGAGCCAGGCGCTCCTCCTCCCCGAAGTCGTCGAGCTCGACGAACCCGGCTGCGACCGGCTCGAGGGCCGGTCTGCGGAGCTCTCGGAATTCGGCCTCGACCTCGAACGGTTCGGCCCGCGTGCGATGCTTGTGCGTGCCGTCCCCGCTGCGCTCGGCAAAGGCGATATCCACGGCCTCGTCATCGATCTCGCCGACGAACTCGCCAGCTTCGACGAAGCGCTGAGCCTGAAGGAAAAACTCGACCATATTGCCGCGACCATGGCGTGCCACGGCTCGGTTCGCGCCGGCCGCGTGCTCTCCGTCGCCGAGATGAATGCGTTGCTCCGCGAAATGGAAGTCACGCCGCACTCCGGCCAGTGCAACCACGGCCGCCCGACCTGGGTGAAGCTGGCGCATACGGATATCGAGAAACTGTTCGGAAGGAAGTGATGCTGACCCAGCGGACCGGCGCAATGAAATAAGACGTCAGCGGCTTGCGGTCTTGGGCAATTGTGGCCCGCCGTTGGTAGTGGCGGCATAGTCGACGACGCAGACATTGCCATAGTCCGCGTGCGCGCCGCAGCCGACGCCTGCGAAGCGATACATCGTCGAGAACAGCAGCGTGCGATGCCCGCGGCGTGCGACGCCATCGTCGACGATGAACTGGCGTACTACCACCTCTGGATCGTCGGGCCCGTAAGCGATGGTCTCGGCGACGAAGATGTCGCCGCCGCGTGCCTTGACTCGGTCACCGGGATTCTTTCCGTTGGGCGAGATGTGGCCGATACCGCCGCCGCGCTGTTCGTCGGCATGGTCGCGCGCTGCGAGCGCGAGCAGGTCGCCGGCATCGAGCGGTGGAAGTGGCGCCTGCTTTTCGAGAAATTCGATGGCTTCGTCGACGGCATTGACGCCTTCGTTCGTCGCGAGTTCGAACCCGTTCGGGAAATGCGCCACTGTGCCGTGGAACCAGCGGCGATATTCGCGCAGCTCCTCGGCAGCTTCGCGCGGGTGCGCGCGGACGCGGTTAATTTCGGCGAGCACGTCGCGTTCGAGCGAAGAACCGACCGGCCCCGCAACGCACGGCAACGGCACAGACGCGGCAAGCGCCGCAGTTACCACCAGCTTCATTTGGACAATCCCACCCCGCCAAACGTGCCGTGCACGTTACCAAAGTTAGTCAACACGGAGGCGAAATGATTAACAAGAGGTTTCGCGACGGGATTGCGATCAGTGTGACGCGACGGATCGCACAGCTCGCGCGCCAAAATGCAACCTTCGCGACGAGTGCTCGGTTTCCAACCCGCAGCAGGTTCAGGAAAAATCTACGATACCGAAAGCCTTGCCCGTGATTCTCACGATGATTCCAGTGGTCGCGGTAATGGGCGCTTGCGTGTCTCGCTCCTGAATTCCGTGTGCACGTTCCCGGCGCTGCGGCCATGAAGCGGGCCCGGGTTTGATGCTGCAAGCGGTCGGGTCCGAATCGGCTCCATGCGTTGCTGCGTTAGTGCGTGCGGAGGCCCTGATCACCATGGACGCGCCTGCGATCGCCAAACGAAAAGGGCCGCCCGGCATCCCGGAGCGGCCCTTCTTCGTTTCGAGCAGCGGAGCGATCAGCCCTGCGCTTCTTCCGCGGCCGGCGCGATCTCGCCCGGCTCGGCGTTGGGATCATAGTCCTCGGTGAAGCCGGCTTCGTCCTTTTCGAACATTGCCGCCATCACGTCGACGCCCTTCGCCTGCATATCGGCTTCTTCCGGCGAGCGTGCGACGTTCACCTTGATCGTCACCGACACTTCGGGATGGAGCGCGACGCGCACTTCGTAGAGACCGATCGCCTTGATCGGCTTGTCGAGCACGATCGCCGACTTCGACACCTTGTGGCCGGCAGCTTCGAGCGAATCGACCAGGTCGCGTACCGCGACCGAGCCGTACAGCTGGCCGGTGTTCGAAGCCTGACGGATCAGCGTGACGCTGGTGCCGTCGATCGTCTTCGATTCCTTCTCGGCTTCGCCGCGCCGCGCGGCGTTCTCGGCAACGAGACGCTCGCGATTGGCTTCGAATACCTTTCGGTTCGCGTCGTTGGCGCGGAGCGCCTTCTTGCGCGGCAACAGGTAGTTGCGGGCGAACCCGTCCTTGACCTTCACCACGTCGCCGATGGCGCCGAGTTTCTCGACGCGTTCGAGCAGAATGACTTCCATGGGATCTGCCCTCCTTACTTAACGATGTAGGGCAGCAGGCCCAGATGACGCGCGCGCTTGATGGCCTGCGCCAGCTCGCGCTGCTTCTTCGCGCTCACCGAAGTGATGCGCGAGGGGACGATCTTGCCGCGCTCGGACACGAAGCCCTGCAGCAGGCGGACGTCCTTGAAGTCGATCTTCGGGGCATCCTTGGCCGAGAACGGGCAGGATTTGCGGCGGCGGAAAAATGCACGTGCCATGGTCGATTACTCCTCGAATCCGCCGTCGCGGTCCCGGCGGCCGCGGCGCTCGCGATCACCCTTGCGCATCATCGCCGACGGGCCGGCTTCGTGCGCATCGACCTTGATGGTCATGTAGCGGATCACGTCTTCGTTGATCTGGGTCTGGCGCTCGAGCTCGGCAACCACGCCGGCCGGCGCGTCGATCTCGAGCATCACATAATGCGCCTTGCGGTTCTTGGCGATGCGATAGGCGAGCGAGCGCAAGCCCCAGGTCTCGGTCTTGACGACCTTGCCGTTGTTATCCTCGACGATCTTGGTGGCGGCTTCCGCCAGTGCGTCCACTTGCGCCTGTGCCAAATCCTGGCGCGCAAGGAACACATGCTCATAAAGAGCCATGTCCGTTTCATCCTGTTGGCCGATCGCTGACGCCGCACCCTGCGAACGCCCCTCCGGCTGTCGTCATGCAAATAGAAACAAGCGGGCAGCCCAGAGGCAACCCGCTCGGTTCGGAGGCGCCCTTAGCCCGAGCGGTGCCGAAAGGCAAGGGAGTGGATCGTAAGCATGGGCATTTGCCTCGGAGCTAAAGCCCCGCCGCCAGTTACATCAAACCACTATCAGGTGGACGCCGACCCTTAGCGCGCTGCGCCGGCCACAATTGACGCAATAACACCGCTTGTGACGCCCACGAGCAGCGCGTCATCGCCCGAACGCACCCAGCGATAGCCGCGCGGCGGACGGCGCAAACCGCGATAGTCGCGATACCTCAGTTCGCGATAGTCGCGCGCATAGCGATAATCGAAACGGTCACCGCGATGCCAGTCGCGGTAGTTGCTCATCCCACGCCCGTTGCCACGTTCCCAGCCACGATGTCGCCCATTGTCATGGCGGTCGTCACGATGGCGCTCGCCATTGTCGTGGCGGTCCCAATGTTGGGGGGCGGCGATCGCCGGCACCGACACCAGCGAGGCCGCGATCGCGGCCAACATCAACTTCTTCATCTTGTTACTCCTTGCACGAACTCGGCGCCGTTGCTGGCGTCGACACTCAACATGGCGCGGAACTGTCGCAGGACTATTCTTCAACCGATTGAAATGGGACACCATTTGTCGCGGCGCCGACAACTTCGTTCAGCTTCGCGAGTCGGTTCGTGTCGACTCGGCCATGCCATTGAACCGCGCGGTGCCGCTCTTCGTTCCATTTCGCTTCGCCAGCGCCACGGCTTGACCCTGGTTTGTCGGGGGGAATAGGGCGCATGCTTCGCAAGAGGAGAGCAACAGTGCGTGCGTTCATCTTTCCTGGACAGGGCAGCCAGGCGGTCGGCATGGGCAAAGCGCTGAGCGATGCCAGCGCGGCGGCGCGCGAAGTCTTTCAGGAAGTCGACGACGCGCTTGGCCAGCATCTCTTTCGGCTGATGACCGAAGGACCCGAGGACCAGCTCACGCTCACGGAGAACGCCCAGCCGGCGATCATGGCCAACGCGCTCGCCGTGTTGCGCGTGCTCGAGCGCGAAGGCGGCATCCGCCTCGCCGACAAAGCCGATTTCGTCGCCGGCCACAGCCTAGGCGAATATAGCGCACTGTGCGCCGCGGGTGCATTCGACCTCCCGACCACGGCGCGACTGCTCAAGAAACGCGGGGAGGCGATGCAGGCCGCGGTACCGGTCGGCGAGGGCGCTATGGCGGTGCTGCTCGGGGCCGATCTCGCCAAGGCGCGCGCCATCGCCGAGGCTGCGGCCGAAGGCCAGGTGTGCAGCGTCGCCAACGACAACGATCCCGGGCAGGTCGTGATCTCGGGCCACCGCGAGGCCGTCGAGCGCGCTGTGCCGCTCGCCAAGGAAATGGGTGCGAAGCGCGCGATGCTGCTCGCCGTGTCGGCGCCATTTCATTGCCCATTGATGCAGCCCGCGGCCAACGCCATGGCGACTGCGCTCGCCGACGTCACGATCCAGCCGCCGCTGGTCCCGGTCTATGCCAATGTCACTGCCGGCCCCACCGCCGCTCCGAACGAAATCCGCCGCCTGTTGGTCGAGCAGATCACCGGCATGGTTCGCTGGCGCGAGTCGGTCACGGCGATGTGGGATGCCGGCGTCACCGACTTCGTCGAACTCGGCGGCAAAGTCGTCGCCGGCATGGTCAAACGCACCGCCCCAGACGCTACCACGACGAGCGTAGTGACAATGGCCGACATCGAAGCGCTGGCGGCGGGGTTGTGAGGTTGGATATAGGCCTGAGGATTTGAAAAGCAGAGTGAGTTCACGCGGAGGCGCGGAGGACGCAGAGGGGTGGCGGATCTAGAGGCGCTCAGCGGCGACATCATTGAGGTCGCAATTCAACTACATCGCGAACTTGGGCCTGGTTTGCTCGAGAGCGTCTACGAGTTGCTGCTTGCCAACAAGCTCACCAGGATGGGACGTCGCGTCGAGCGACAGCGTTTCGTGAATTTCGAATTCGACGGAGAGTTGATTGAGAATGCTTTTCGCGTCGACTTGATCGTCGATGAAATCCTGCTGGTCGAAATCAAGTCGCTTGAGAAACTGAATCCGGTCCATGCCAAGCAGCTGTTAACATACCTTAGACTCACCAAGCAGCCCGTCGGGCTGCTTATCAACTTCGGCGGCGAAACCTTGCGAGAGGGGATTAAGCGGATCGTCAACGACTACCGCCCCTCTGCGCCTCCGCGCCTCCGCGTGAACAAAAATCAATGGAGTGAATGATGTTCGATCTGACAGGCATGACCGCGCTCGTGACCGGCGCTTCGGGCGGGATCGGTTCCGCCATCGCCAAGGCGCTCGCGGCGCAGGGGGCGCGGCTCGCGGTGTCGGGCTCCAATGCCGAGAAGCTCGAGGCGTTTCGCGTGGGGCTGGGCGGCGACCATGTCGCGCTTCCATGCAACCTTTCGGACGGCGCGGCAGTCGACGCACTCGTGCCGCAGGCAGTTGAAGCGCTCGGCCAGCTCGATATCCTGGTCAACAATGCCGGCGTCACGCGCGACAATCTCGCGATGCGGATGAAGGATGAGGAATGGGATCAGGTGATCCGCGTCAACCTCGAGGCCGCCTTCCGCTTGATCCGTGCCGCGACGCGCCCGATGATGAAGGCGCGATTCGGTCGGGTTATTTCGATCACGTCGGTGGTCGGTGCCACCGGCAATCCGGGCCAGGCGAACTATGCCGCATCGAAGGCCGGTCTGGTCGGCATGTCCAAGGCGCTCGCGCAGGAGCTCGCCAGTCGCAACATCACCGTCAACTGCGTCGCCCCGGGCTTCATCCGCTCGGCGATGACCGACGTGCTCACCGATGCGCAAAAGGATGCCATCCTGTCGCGCATTCCCGCCGGCAAGCTCGGCGAAGGCGACGACATCGGTGCTGCGGTGGTCTATCTCGCCAGCCGCGAGGCGGGCTATGTCACCGGCCAGACGCTGCACGTCAATGGCGGCATGGCGATGCTCTGAGGGTCTGATCCGGTGGACCGGCTCCACCCTCTTGCAAGGGCACCATCGCCGTTCTACGTGCGTTCAGAATTTAGAGGCCCAGCAAGAGGAAAACAGGGACCATGAGCGAGACCTTCGACCGCGTGAAGAAGATCGTTGTCGAGCATCTCGGCGTCCAGGAAGCCGATGTGACTCCGGAAGCCAGCTTCATCGACGATCTCGGCGCGGACAGCCTCGACATCGTCGAGCTGGTGATGGCTTTCGAGGAAGAGTTCAGCGTCGAGATTCCCGACGACGCCGCCGAGAAGATCAGCACCGTCAAAGATGCCGTCGACTATATCGACGCGCACCAGGGCTGATCGCGAAGGGCGTTTGCACGCGCCCCGCGGGTACCAAGATTACGGCTCCCCGCCCCCGGGTGATCATCGATCGGTAGGGGCGGGGAGCCGTTTCGTTTCAGAGCATCGCGCGAATATGGATACCGGTTTTTTGCAATCAGCGATGCACCAGCAAAGGGCCGGAACGGCTCGCGTGATCGTCAGGGCACGCGCCTGTTCCGGCAACTGACGGAGAGATGCCTATGCGTCGCGTAGTCGTGACCGGTCTCGGTCTCGTGACCCCCCTTGGGGCCGACGTTGAGACGGCCTGGAAGAACATCATCGCCGCCAAGTCCGGCGCGGGGCGGATCACCAGATTCGATCCCACCGACTATGCTTGCCATATCGCGTGCGAAGTGAAGCCGGCCGATCATGAATATGGCTTCGATCCGAACAAGCGCGTCGACCACAAGGTCCAGCGCCAGGTCGATCCGTTCATCATCTACGGCATCGACGCCGCCGGCCAGGCGATCGAGGACGCGGGCCTCACCGACATGACCGAGGAAGAACGCTATATGGCGGGCTGCTCGATCGGCTCGGGCATCGGCGGGCTGCCGGGAATCGAAAGCGAATCGCTCGTGCTCGATCGCAAGGGGCCCCGCCGCGTCAGCCCGCACTTTGTCCATGGCCGGCTGATCAACCTGATTTCGGGTCAGGTCTCGATCAAATATGGACTGATGGGTCCGAACCATGCGGTCGTCACGGCCTGCTCGACCGGTGCGCATTCGATCGGCGACGCGGCGCGGATGATCGTGGCCGGCGACGCCGACGTGATGCTGGCCGGCGGTGCCGAGGGCGCGATCTGTCCGATCGGTATCGCCGGCTTCAGCCAGGCGCGTGCATTGTCGACCAATTTCAACGACGCGCCCGAGAAGGGATCGCGTCCCTATGACCGCGACCGCGACGGTTTCGTGATGGGCGAGGGCGCAGGCGTGGTGGTGCTCGAGGAATATGAGCGCGCGAAGAAGCGCGGCGCCAAAATCTATGCCGAAGTGATCGGCTATGGCCTGTCGGGCGACGCCTATCACGTGACGGCACCGCATCCCGAGGGCTCGGGCGCGTTCCGCTCGATGCAGATGGCGATGCGCAAGTCGGGGCTCGACCTCGCCGATATCGACTATATCAACGCCCATGGCACTTCGACGCCGCTAGGCGACGAACTTGAGCTCGGTGCGGTCCGCCGGCTGTTCGGCAACAACATCGGCCATCTCTCGATGAGTTCGACCAAGTCGGCGATCGGGCATTTGCTCGGCGGCGCCGGCGCAGTCGAGAGCATATTCTGCATCCTCGCGCTGCGTGACCAGATCGTCCCGCCGACGCTCAACCTCGATAACCCGAGCGAAAATTGCGAAGGCGTCGACCTTGTGCCGCATGTCGCCAAGCAGCGGAAGGTCAAGGCGGTGCTCAACAACAGCTTCGGGTTCGGCGGCACCAATGCCAGCCTGGTGATGAAAGCGATCTAGTGGCTGGGATTGCGGCCTGACATGCATACCGACGCGGCGTGACGATGCGACGCGGCGGTTGCCTGCTGTTCCTGCTGCTCGTCGCCATTGTCGCTGCCGGCCTCTGGGGTCTGCGCGATTGGAGCGGTCCCGGCCCCGCCCAGCAGAATATTACGGTCAGCATTCCCGTCGGCGCGAGCATAGCGACCGCTGCGCGGGAACTCGAAAAGGCTGGCGCGATCCGTTCGGCGCAGCGCTTCCAGTTCCTCTCGCGCATGCTCGGCTCCGGCAAGCCGATCAAGGCGGGCGAATATCGTGTGCTCGCACATCTCAGCCAAGCCGACATTCTCAAGATGATGCAGGCCGGCAGGACGCTACAGCGCTTCGTCACCATTCCCGAAGGGCTGCCCTCGGTGCTGGTGCAGGAAGTGCTGGCGAGAGTGGAGGAGCTCAAGGGCAGCGTGCCCGTGCCCCAGGAGGGCAGCGTGCTCCCCGACAGCTATGCCTATGATCGCAATCAACCGCGCGCCGCCGTTCTCGCGCGGATGCAAAGGGCGATGAAAGCTTATCTCACTGCAGCATGGGCGCGTCGCAAACCTGGGCTCGCGGTGCTCACGCCCGAACAGGCACTCACGCTGGCGTCGATCGTCGAGAAGGAAACCGGCAAACCGAGCGAGCGCCGCATGGTCGCGGCGGTCTATGCCAATCGGCTCAAGCGCGGCATGCCGCTCCAGGCAGATCCGACGTTCATCTATCCGATCACCAAGGGCCGCCCGCTCGGTCGCCGGCCTTTGTTGTCCGAGGTACACGCCAAGAACGCGTACAACACCTATGAGAAGGTTGGCCTACCGATCGGGCCGATCTGCAACCCCGGCCGCGCCTCGATCGACGCGGTGCTCGATCCCGCCCAGTCGAACGCACTCTATTTCGTCGCCGACGGCACCGGCGGCCATGTCTTCGCTGACACGCTCGAGCAGCACCATGCCAACGTCCAGAAATGGTATGCCATCCGCCGCGCACGTGGCGAGATGTGACGCGGGCATAGCGTTGCGGAAATGGTACCGATCGCCGCACCGGTTGTCATAACTACAGACCAGGTGCCGATCGCAATCAAGCGTTCGACGTGGCTTCGAACGTGCAACGCGAGGGGGAAGGCTGAATGTGCCCGCGCTGACCTATATTCGGAGACGCCTCATGGTCCGCGTCATGCTGCGCATGTTGTTTTGCCTCGTGGCACTCGGTTTCACGACGGTGACCCTGATATTCAAGGTCCATCAATATCCGGAAGCTGTGCTCACTGCCTCGTTGGGCATTGCGCTTTGCGCGCTCCTCCGAGCGGCGCACCTAACGTATCAGGTCGGCTGGAACGATACCAATGTCTATACTGTCGACGCGACAGACGGCAATTTCTTCAGATGGAAGCCCATACTGCGCACGCTTCCCATGGCGGAACTCAATGAAGTGAGAGCATTCGTTTCGCCTCGCACGCGTTATCGAGCCGGCGCTAGAATCTTTCCGCCGATCATTCGTCTGGTTGCACGACACGGTCGCGGCCGAGACATCGTCATATTTTCGCGCCTTTTTGACGGGCTGGAACTAGAGGAGTTGTTGCAACATCTGTATCGCAAACATCGGGACGCTTTTGGCGCCGACGCCGAGGCGATGATGCGCTTTATCGATGCACACCGAGTCAGTGCGCCCCCGCCGACACCCCGCGACCACGCACCTCCGGGATGAGCGATGACAATTGTGCAGCCGCGATTCACAGGAAGCCAGGACGCGACTGAGAGCCATTTCATGCTCCCGCTCCAACGCGGGAGTGGCAATTGCAAGCCAGGTTGAGTTCGCCTGTGGATTGATCGGCCTCACATTGTTGCTCGTCGGCGGTGGTTTTGCCTATCATAGTTGCCGCACGCATCACCGCCGGCACGCCCGTCGACTGCGACGTCGAGCCGAACTGACCGCGCGGGCGGCCTACCTCCGTGCCGCCGCCAGCCGATCAGAATGACTCCTAGCGCCATCCCTGCGGAAGCAAGCCGGTTCATAGTTCGCGGCTGGCACGAGTGGGAGATCGACGGTCGCGACCTGCGCTTGATCCTCGTCATCGAAACGCATGTCGAAATGCGCGCAGGCGCGGCCGATTATCATTCCGAAACGGTCGAGACATCGCGCGCGGCGGCCACTCAACTCCTGCGTGAGACGCCGGATGCGATCGACAAGATCCGGATCGTTCCTGTTCAAAGCTGAGCAACTGTTATCGCGCGTTTCAGGCATGCTTGTTGCCTCGTATCGCGTCTCGGCCGGGACGGCGATCATCCCAGCGCCGCCGCGGCGCGGGCCTTTTCCTCGATCTCGGCCGGAGTGCCCGACGTGATCCAGCTGCCCCCGACGCACAGCACCGGATCGAACGCCAGCCACTCGGGCGCCGTCGCCGCGCTGATCCCGCCGGTCGGACAGAATTGCGCCTGGTAGAAGGGTGCTGCCAACGCCTTGAGTGCCTTGAGTCCTCCCGATGTTTCCGCGGGGAAGAATTTGAAATGCTCGAGCCCGAGGTCGAGCCCGCGCATGATGTCACCCGCGGTCGCAGTGCCGGGCAGCCAGGGTACGCCGGCTTCGGCCACGGCGGCACCCAATCGATCGGTTAGCCCGGGCGAGACGATGAACTCGACGCCTTCGGCCGCAACGGCTTCGAGTTGCTGCGTACTCACCACCGTGCCGGCACCGACGATTGCGCCCGGCACGCGCTTCATCTCGCGGATCGCTTCGAGCGCGGCGGACGTACGCAGCGTGACTTCCAGCACGCGCAACCCTCCGGCGACCAGCGCTTCCGCGAGGGGAAAGGCGTGCGCAGGATCCTCGATTACGATCACGGGGATCACCGGCGCAGTGCGCATGATCGTTTCGATACGCTTCATCGGGCGTGCTCCTGCGCAAAGGCGGCCGCGGCGCCGTACAGGCCGGGTTCGCCGTAAGTGATCAGCTTGACCGGGATCGAGGCCATCAGCTGCTGGAAACGCCCCTTGGCTACGAATCGCTGCGGAAAGCCAGAGGCGAGCAGCTGGTTCTTGAGCCTTAGCGCCAGCCCGCCGGCGATCACCACGCCGCTCGGTCCGTGCGCGAGCGCAAGATTGCCGGCGACACTGCCGAGGCTGAGGCAGAATCGGTCCATCGCCGCGACTGCAAGGCTGTCCGCCCCCGCCATCGCGTCGGCCCAAAGCGTCTTGTCGTCGCGGTGCAGTACCGGCTTGCCTTCGATCCGCGCGAGCACGTCGTGAATCGCGACGATGCCGGGTCCCGCGACCACGCGCTCGGCCGAAACGCGGGTATAGGCGGCGCGCAAATGGCTGACGATTGCATCGTCGATCGCGTCGATCGGCGCATAATCCATATGCCCGCCCTCGGTCGAAATGACGTGATAGCTGCCGTCGCCGGGCCGGAACACCTGCGCGACTCCGAGACCGGTGCCGGGCCCGCAAACCGTAATCGATCCGCGCTCGGGCAACGTTGTCTCGGGACCGCAGAGATGCGTGAATGCATCGTCGTGGAGTTGCCCCACGGCGTGGCCAATCGCTGCGAAATCATTGAGGAAAGTGACTTCGTCGAGCCCCAGTCGCTCGCGGACCTGCGGCGGGCGCAGGATCCACGGGTTGTTGGTGAGTTTGATCAGCGTGTCGTTGATCGGTGAGGCGAGCGCGATCGCCGCGGACCGGGGGGCGGGGCGGTCGAGCGTCGCGATAAAGCCCTCCCATGCCCCTTCGAACGTCGCGTGTTCGGCGACCTTCAGCTTTACAGCATTACCGATGGAAACGACTCGGCCATTTTCAACCTGAGCGACCGCGAAGCGGGCATGCGTCCCGCCGATATCTACTGCTACGACTTCCACTGGTTTCAGAGCTCCGCCATCGCGAGCATTGCCGATGCGCCTTCCTCAGCTTCGCTGGCGCCCTGTCGCATCATTGCGAACAACTCGCGACCGGTGCCAGGCGGATAGGGTGGGGGCTCGGCATGGTCGCGCGCATCCCACTCGGTCGCGTCGACCAGGGCTTCGAGCTGTCCCTGTTCCGCGCACAGCCGGACGACGTCGCCGTCGCGCAATTTCGCGATCGGCCCGCCGCCGAATGCTTCAGGAGAGAGATGGATCGCGCACGGCACCTTGCCCGACGCGCCCGACATACGGCCGTCGGTCACCAGTGCCACTTTGAACCCGCGGTTTTGGAGCACGCCGAGCGGTGGCGTGAGCTTGTGCAGTTCGGGCATGCCGTTGGCGCGGGGTCCTTGGAAACGCATGACGACGACGATGTCCTTGTCGAGCTCACCGGCCTTGAACGCCGCCTGCACTTGCGCCTGGTCCGAGAACACCCGGCACGGCGCCTCGATCGTCCAACGGCTGCGCTCGACCGCACTCACCTTGATGCACGCGCGGCCGAGATTGCCCTGGAGAATACGGAACCCGCCTTCGGGCGAAAAAGGAGCGTCGAGCGTGCGCACGATCGCGTCGTCGCCGCTCTTCTCGCCAAGCTCGTGCCAGACCAGATTGTCGTCTTCGATCACGGGCTTGCGACCATAGGCAGCCATCCCGCCCTCGGCGATGCTCATCGCATCGCCGTGCATCAGCCCACCATTCAGCAGCTCGCGGATCACGAACGCCGGGCCGCCGGCGTCTTCGAACTGGTTCACATCTGCCGAACCATTGGGATAGACGCGCGCCAGCAGCGGGACGACGCGCGAGAGGCGGTCGAAATCCTCCCAGTCGATTCGGATTCCGGCAGCCTTGGCGATCGCCGGCAAGTGGATCAGATGGTTGGTCGACCCGCCCGTCGCGAGCAGTACGATCGCGGCATTCACGACCGCCCTCTCGTCCACCACTTCGCCGATCGGGCGATAATCGTTGCCGTCCCAGCCGATCTCGGCGAGCCGGTGCACCGCGGCGCGCGTCAGTTCCTGGCGCAGCTTGGTGCCGGGGTTGGCGAAGGCGGCGCCCGGCACGTGCAGCCCCATCGCCTCCATCATCATCTGGTTCGAATTGGCAGTACCATAAAAGGTGCAGGTGCCCTTCGAATGATAGGCGGCGATCTCGGCCTCGAGCAATTCTTCGCGGCTCGCCTTGCCTTCGGCGTAGAGTTCGCGGACGTGCGCCTTTTCCTTGTTCGGCAACCCCGAGCGCATCGGTCCGCCGGGGATGAGCACCATTGGCAAATGACCGAAGCGCAGCGCGCCGATCAGCAGCCCCGGGACGATCTTGTCGCAGATGCCGAGCAGCGCCGCGCTTTCGAACGTGCGATGCGACAGGGCGACTGCGGTCGACAGCGCGATCGTGTCGCGGCTGAACAGCGAGAGTTCCATCCCCGCATAGCCCTGCGTCACGCCGTCGCACATCGCCGGCACGCCGCCCGCGACCTGCGCCGTCGCGCCCGCTTCGAGCGCCCAGATCTTCATCTGCTCCGGGTACCGATAATATGTCGCGTGCGCCGACAGCATGTCGTTGTAGGCGGTGACGATGCCGATGTTCATGCGGTTCGCCGGCGTCAGCAGGTCACGCTGCTCGTCAGTGCCGGCATATGCGTGCGCCAGGTTCGCGCAGCCCAGGCGTGCGCGATCCGACCCCGAGGCACGCTCGGCTTCGATCATCGCAAGATAGGCGGCGCGCTTTTCCTGCGAACGGCTGATCACGCGATCGGTGACGGCGGCAATCTCGGGATGTAGAGTCATGGTCACGGCGCCCAATGGATATCGACGGGCAATTCGGCGTCCGCGAGGATTCGCCCGACGGGATAGGACGAGGAGGGGCCTTGCTTGATCGCAGTCTCGATGACCTCGCGCTTAGCGGCTCCGGTTACGGCAATCATCAGCGCACGGGCGGAATCGATCGCGGCACGCGTCAGTGTCACGCGCGCGACGGGCGCCTCCGGCGGCAGCGGATCGGGCATCACCCCGATCGCGCGGCGCTCTTTGGGACCGTTCAGCGCTTCGTCATAGTCGGCGCCGGGAAAAATCGACGCGGCATGGCCGTCGGCGCCGACGCCGAGCAGGCAAAGATCGAGCGGCCAGTGCAGATCCTGCAGGATCGCGTCCGCTGCGCGACCGGCGGCCTTGTAGTCGGGGACAGTGGCGCTCACCAGCGGGATCACTCGTGCACCTTTGGGCAGGAAGATCTTGCCGATCGCAGTGACGTTCGACAGCGGATCACCGAGCGGAACGATGCGATCGTCCCCCGGCACGATCGTCACGCGCTTCCAGTCGATCTTGGCCTTGGCGAGCTTTTCGTAGATCGGCAGCGGCGTCTTGCCGCCGGCGAGCGCCACCACGGCGGCGCCGCGCGCATCGATCGCGCTTTCGATGATGAAGCCGATGTCACCCGAGACGGCGTCAGCCATCTCGTCGGCATCCTCATAGTCCCACCATTCGATTTCGTCGGTCATTCGGAATCCTCAAGTCATTCGGCGGGAAAACAATTCGCCCGATCCAACGATCCCCCCTGTGTAGGGAAGGACGTGGGACTATTCATGCCAGGTCACACCGTCGCGTTCGGTAAGCGCCACTGCGCTCGACGGCCCCCAGCTGCCCGACGAATAGGGCTTTGGCTTGGTGTCGTTGGCCTTCCAGCCGGCGCGGATGCCGTCGATCCATTCCCACTGCGCTTCGACTTCGTCGCGGCGCACGAACAGCGTCGGGTCGCCTTCGATCAGGTCGAGCAGCAGCCGCTCATAGGCGATGCGACGGCGCGTCGCGGCGAATTCAGTCTCGAGGCTGAGGTTGAGCGGCACTTCGCGCAGCCGGATTCCATCGCGGTCGAGCCCGGGCTGCTTCGCCATCACCAGCAGCCGAACATATTCCTCGGGCTGCAGGCGAATCACCAGCGTATTGGGATGCAGCTGCCCACCGCGCTCGGCGAAAATCGAGTGCGGGACCGGCTTGAACTGGATCACGATCTCGGATCTCCGTTCGGCAAGCCGTTTGCCCGTGCGCAGGTAGAAAGGGACACCGCGCCAGCGCCAATTGTCGACATGTGCCTTGATCGCAACGAACGTCTCGGTATTCGACGGCTTGTCGAGCTCTTCGCCATAGCCTCGGACGATCGCGCCTTTGACTGCGCCATGGCCGTATTGGCCGGTGACGGTGAGCTGCTGCGTCTCGTCGGGTGCGATGGGGCGCAGCGAACGCAGCACCTTCACTTTCTCGTCGCGGATCGCAGTCGCGTCGAAGCGGGCAGGGGGCTCCATCGCGATCAGCGCGAGCAGCTGGAGCATGTGATTCTGCACCATGTCGCGCAATGCGCCGGTATCGTCGTAGAATCCGGCGCGTCCCTCGAGCCCTACGGTTTCGGAGATGGTGATCTGGATGTTGTCGATGCCCTGGGCGTTCCAAACCGGCTCGAACAGTGAATTGCCGAAGCGCAGCGCGAGGATGTTCTGCACCGTCTCTTTGCCGAGATAGTGGTCGATCCGGAACGTGCAGCCCTCAGGAAAGACCTGGGCGACGATGTCGTTGATCTCGCGGCTCGATTTGAGGTCGACGCCGAGTGGCTTCTCGAGCCCGATACGCGCACGGCCACCGCTGAGCCCGGCCGCCTCGATGCCCTTGATCGTCGCCGCGAACAGCGAGGGCGCCGTCGACAGGAAGATCGCGAGGCCGCCCGAAAGGTCGCCGAGCTTGTCCTTGAGCGCCGCGAAATCCTCGGTCTTGCTCGCGTCGAGCGGTTGATAGCGTAGCCGGTCGAGGAAGGCGTTGCACGCTTCGCAATCCGCGCGGTCCTTGGGCAGGAACTCGTCGAGCGCCTTTTGCGCGAACGCGCGGTAGCCCGCGTCATCATAGACCGAACGCGCAGTGCCGACGATTTCGAGGCCCTCGGGCAGCAGCTTGTCGGCGTGCAATCCATAGAGCGACGGCAGCAGCATACGTTGCGCGAGATCGCCGGTTGCTCCGAACAGCAGAAGCTTGCTGACCTTGGGCATGATGTCCTTTCTGTGGGGCCCCGTTCTGCAGTGCGAGACACGAAGCGGGGGCAAAGATCAAGCCGGCGTATTTAGCTTTTCACGTCGCCGCGATCCGAGATGGGAGCGCTATCAACGTTCCGCCAACATTTGACGCGAAAAAGCCTTGCCTCACGGCCCAAAGCTAGAGGTTCAGCCCCGCAGTCGGATCGAGCCCGGCCATGATATTCAAATTCTGAACGGCAGCACCCGAGGCGCCTTTGCCGAGGTTGTCGTAGGTCGCGATCAGGCGCGCCTGGCCCGCCTCGGCATTGCCGAATACGCGCAATGTCATGCGGTCGCTGCCTTCGTCGATTTCAATCGGCAGCAACGACAGGCCGTCCGTGGGCGCGACATGGATAACGGGCGAATCACGATAGGCGTCTTGCAGCGCACTCTCGATTGCCGCGAGCGAGGGGCGGCGCGGCATTGCGGCGAGCGGTAGCGCCACTTCACCGAGCATGCCGCGCAGCGTGCGCGCGACGGCGGGCAGGAACACTGGCACATGTTCTATCCGCGCATATTTCTGCATCTCGGGCAGATGTTTGTGCGTGAGGCCGAGGCCATAGGCCCGATAGGCAGTTTCGGTATGGTTCGGTGCCGAGGCATCCTCGAACTCGGCGATCATGCTCTTTCCGCCACCGGAATAGCCCGATGCGCCGCTGTAGATCAGCGGCCAGCTGGAGGGGATGATCCCGACGCGCACCAACGGCCGCACCAGCGCGAGGAAGCCGCTCGGCCAACAGCCGGGATTGCTGACGAAGCGCGCCGTCGCGATCGCGTCCTGCTGGCCCGGGTCGAGTTCGGGCAGGCCATAGGTCCAACCGTCGGCGACGCGATGCGCCGAGCTTGCGTCGATCACCCGGGTGTTCGGGTTCTCGATCAGCTTGACGGCTTCGCGCGCGGCATCGTCGGGCAGGCACAGTATCACGAAATCGACACTGTTGAGCGCTTCGGCCCGCCGCGCCGGGTCCTTGCGGTCGGCGTCCGATAACGTGATGAGCGTGAATTCGTTGCGGCCTTCGAGGCGTTCGCGGATCTGCAGGCCGGTGGTGCCGGCCGCACCGTCGATAAACAGGCTGTGCGTCATGGCTGGCCGTCTGCAAGCGCCTGCGCGTCGACATAGCCGACGAGCTTCGAACCCGGCGCGGTACCCCAGGCAGTAGTGCCGGCGAACTCGAGCACTTCGAACAAGTCGCCGGGCTCGAGTTGAGCGAGGACATTGGATGTCGGGGCGGCCGCGGCGCGCAAAGCTGCGGCCGTCCGCACGATCCGGACCAGCGGCGCGGCATAATGCGGCGCGAACACGCGGTCGGCGAGGCGGACATCGGCAAGGTCGGCACGGGCGGCGTCGTGACGCGGGTCGATCGGGCGCGAACGACCGGTCAGCGCGAAGCGCTTACGCGTGTGCCCTTCGATCGAATGGTTCGCCGACGGCTTCGCCGCCCGCGAGGAAATTCCCGAACTCTGCAAGAAAATCTGCCCCTTCCGCGGTGCGTGCGACAAAGATGTTACGCTTGTCGGTGTCGTCACGCTGCCGGCGCAGATAGCCGAGTGCACCCAGCCTGTTCAAGGCGCGCGTGACTACGGGCTTGGACACGTTGAGCGCGCGCGCCAGGCCGCGGACCGTGTGCGGGCCGACATCGAGATAGACCAGCATCAACAGCGCCATTTGACGATTGGTCAGGTCGGGTTCGCCGGAGCGGACATAGTCCACCAGCGTATTTTTCCACGACTGAAGGGTCGAAGCGTCATGCATCGCGTTCACGGGCTGATACTCACCGTTACGTGACCGGAAATACCGGCAGTTTCCCTCGTTCCAACGCTGTTACGCCCGCGAAGGTTTCCTCGCTTTGCAAATTTGTTGCGTGGGCGAGGCTCCCGCGGCGGTTGATCGGTGGGGTTCGGTCGCCTATGTGCCGCGCTTTCCCGACCGAGACCGCAACATGCTGTTCACTTTCCTGCTCGTCGTTCATGCCATCATCGCCGCGCTGCTCGTGGCGGTGATTCTCGTCCAGAAGTCGGAAGGCGGTGGCCTGACCTCGGGAGGAAGCCCTTCGGGGCTGATGTCGGCGCGCGGCACGGCGGACTTTCTGACGCGTTCGACTGCGATTCTCGCCACCATGTTCGTGGCGATGAGCATCGGGCTCGCGGTGTTTGCGGCGATGCGTCATTCGACCAAGGTCGATACGTCTCTCGCGCGCACCCCTCCGCCGGTGAGCGCACCCGCTGCGCCGGTTCCTGCTCCGGTAGCGCCGGCACCGACCGACAATTCGGCAGTACCGCTCGCTCACTAGCCGCTGCGCCGCGACTCTGTTGCGCAATATTTTTGTGCAGACCGGAGTCGCGCGCTTGTCCATTCCTGATTCGGAGCGCTAAGCCGTAGTTCCCATGGCGCGGTATATTTTCATCACCGGCGGCGTGGTCTCCTCGCTTGGCAAGGGTCTGATGGCGGCGAGCCTCGCGGCGCTGCTGCAGGCACGAGGCTTTCGAGTCCGCATCCGCAAATTCGATCCCTATCTCAACGTCGATCCCGGCACGATGTCACCGTATCAGCACGGCGAAGTCTATGTGACCGATGACGGCGCCGAGACCGATCTCGATCTCGGCCATTATGAACGGTTCACCGGCGTCGCATCACGCCAGTCGGACAATGTCACTTCTGGACGGATCTACAAGACAATCATCGAACGCGAGCGTCGCGGCGACTATCTCGGCGCAACGGTGCAAGTCATCCCGCACGTCACCGACGCAATCAAGGCATTCGCCCAGGCCGATACCGAGGATCTCGATTTCGTACTGTGCGAAATCGGCGGCACCGTCGGCGATATCGAATCGCTGCCCTTCATCGAGGCGATTCGCCAGCTCAAGAACGATCTCGGCCGCGGCAACTCGATCAGTATCCATGTCACGCTGGTGCCGTTCATCTCGGCCGCGGGCGAACTCAAGACCAAGCCGACGCAGCACAGCGTACGCGAACTTGCCGCGCTCGGCGTCCAGCCGGATGTGCTCGTCTGCCGCTGCGAGAAGCCGCTTCCCGATAGCGAACGCGCCAAGATCGCGCTGTTCTGCAACGTGCGTAAGGAAGCCGTGGTGCCTGCGCTCGACGCAGCGAGCATCTATAAGGTGCCGCTGCAATATCATGCCGAGGGGCTCGACCGCGAAGTTCTGCTTGCGTTCGGACTGGAGCCCGGCCTCGAACCCCGGCTCGACCGCTGGTCGGACATCGTCGAGCGGCTCGAAAACCCCGAAGGCGAAGTCACCGTCGGCGTGGTCGGCAAATATGTGGGGCTGCCCGACGCCTATAAGTCGCTCAACGAAGCGCTGGTGCACGGCGGTATCGCCAACCGCGTCAAGGTCAACATCCGCTGGATCGACGCCGAACTGTTCGAGAAAGACGACGCCGAGGTCGCGTCGAAGCTCGAACCTTGCCATGCGATCCTGGTGCCCGGCGCGTTCGGCGAACGCGGGGCCGAAGGCAAGATCGCGAGCGTACGCTTCGCACGCGAGCGCCGCGTACCCTATTTCGGTATCTGTTTCGGAATGCAGATGGCGTGCGTCGAAGGCGCACGGAACCTGGCCGGGATTGCGCACGCATCGTCGACCGAGTTCGGCCCGACCGAAGAGCCGGTGGTCGGCATGATCACCGAATGGATGAGCGCGGCCGGCATCGAGAAGCGCGAAGAGGGCGGCGACCTCGGCGGCACCATGCGGCTTGGGGCCTATGAGGCGAAGCTCGACGGCAACAGCGTGGTGTCGTCGATCTACGGCGACACCAGCATCAGCGAGCGCCACCGCCATCGCTACGAAGTCAACACGGGCTATCGCGATGCGCTCGAACGCGGCGGGCTGGTGTTTTCGGGAATGTCGCCCGACGGCATGCTGCCCGAGATCGTGGAGCGCCCCGACCACCCCTGGTTCGTCGGCGTGCAATTCCATCCCGAACTCAAGTCCAAGCCATTCGACCCGCACCCGCTGTTCAAGAGCTTCATTGAAGCGGCGGTGCGCCAGAGCCGCTTGGTTTGACGCAAACCAAAAGGCGCCCGAACCGTTGGGTCCGGGCGCCTCTGTCGCGGCGGAAAGGGGAGAAACGCCGCGAGGGGGGGTTAGGCTGCGTTGGCGGCGCGATGCTCAACCGGAGTCGGTGCCTCGCCGTTGCCGACCGCGATCTTCTTGGGCTTCATCGCCTCAGGCACTTCGCGCACGAGTTCGATCACGAGCAGGCCGTCGCTGAGGTTTGCGCCGTCGACGCGAACGAAATCGGCGAGTTCGAAGCGGCGCTCGAAGCTGCGATTCGCGATGCCCAAGTGCAGATAGGCACTCTGTCGCGACTCGTCCTCGTCCTTCTTCTTGCCGGCGATCACCAGCAGGTTCTGCTGCGCGGTGATGTCGATCTCATCGGCCTTGAAGCCGGCGACCGCGACGGTGATCCGATACCGGTCGTCGGCGAGTCGCTCGAGGTTGAACGGGGGGTAATTCTCGGTTTGCAGCTGACGCGCACTCGATTCGAGCATGTCGAACAGGCGGTCGAAGCCGATCGTCGAGCGACGATAAGGGGTCAAGTCAAACTGACGCATAGCAATCCTCCATATTGAGCAATTTCAACGTCTTGCCAGGATCCGCTGATGCGCGATCCCCGATTTTCGCGCGGCCCGAAGCGCCGCGCTCCCCTTATCTGGTACCGTTTCGGCCCGGTTCAAGTGTCCCATTTTTCGTCGGTTGCGGTCACAAAATCCTATCTTTCCACTAGGCAATTGGAACTTTCTGGGCAATATCCTCTAAAGAGATGGATATTAAACATGCGTCAGCCTCAGCCGGGCAGGCGCGTGGGAAACAGCCGGGGATTCCGAACGATGACTTCGCATGCCATATTGATGCTGCTGCTCGGCAGCTCGACGAGCCCGATCGCGCAAGCCACCGCACTCGAAACGACTGCCGCCGTTGCGGCGCCGGTCGCCGCAGCGGATACGCCGGCCGCCCCGGCGCCAGACGGTCAGGTCACGCCGGCCGGCTCGGACTCGCAGGCGATCGACGCGACCAATTCCGGCGACATCGTCGTCACCGCGCGCCGCCGTGAAGAGCGCGTGCAGGATGTGCCGATTGCCATGTCGGTGATCGGCGGCAACGAGCTGACCAAGACCGGCGCGTTCAATCTGCAGCGCCTCCAGCAGCAGCAGCCGACGCTGCAATTCTATTCGAGCAATCCGCGCAACTCGGCGATCAACATTCGCGGACTCGGCGCACCGTTCGGCCTCACCAACGATGGGATCGAGCAGGGCGTCGGCTTCTATATGGACGGCGTCTATATCGGCCGCGTCGGAGCCTCGACGTTCGATCTGGTCGACGTTGAGCGCGTCGAAGTGCTGCGCGGGCCGCAGGGCACACTCTACGGCAAGAACACCACCGCAGGCGCGGTCAACATCACCACCCGCGCGCCCAACGTCAGCCAATTCGACGCCAAGGTCGAAGTCAGTGGCGGCAATTACGAGTTCGGCCAGTTCAAAGGCTCGATCTCCACGCCGCTCATCACCGATACGCTCGCCGTACGGCTGTCGACTTCGCTCTCGCACCGCAAGGGCACGATCACGAATGTGAGATCGGGTGAGGACCTGCACCGGTTGGCCAACGCGACGGTGCGTGGGCAGGTGCTGCTGCGCGCTTCGTCGAACATCGATTTCACGCTCACGGGTGATTTCAACGTTCAGAACCCGATGTGCTGCGTCCAATTCTACACGCGCGTCGCGCCGACGCAGCGACCGGTCAATCGCCAATATGCGGCGCTGGCCGCGGCGTTCAATTATGCGCCGCCGAGCACCAATCCGTTCGATCGCGTCACGGATGTCGATGCCACGCTCAATTCGCGTCAGGAAATGGGCGGCGTGTCGTTGCTCGGAAGTTGGGATCTCGGGCCCGCGACGATCACTTCGGTGAGCGCGTGGCGCTATTGGGACTGGAAGCCGTCGAATGACCGAGACTTCATCGGCCTGCCGATCACAACCGTGTCGCAGAACCCCTCGCAGCAAAAGCAGATCTCGCAGGAACTGCGGATTGCCTCGAACGGCAAGAACAAGCTCGACTATACGTTTGGCGCGTTCTTCTTCCGACAGGTGATCAACACCCAGGGTTCGCAGGTTCAGGGTTCGGCGGCGAGCCGCTGGCTGCTCAATCCCGGCGCCTCGGTGCCTGCGGGCTCTGCGGCGTGCAGTCCAGCGACCGCGAACGCCTGCAAGCCTTCGGTGCTCGACGGGCTGACCAGCACCAACAACATCTATTTCAGCAATTCGAGCCTCGCTGTGTTTGGCAAGCTCAACTGGCAAGTGGCACCCGGCTTTCGCATCCAGCCGGGTCTTCGCGTCAACTATGACAAGAAGAGCGGTACCTATAATGCCGTAGTGACGAGCGGCGCGGGCGTCGTGGCGACCTGCACCAATCCAACGACGCTCAACTCGGATCAGCTCAATACGCTGGCGCCTCAATGCTACGCGCCCAAGTTCAGCGCGTGGAATGTGTCGGGCGACATCACGGGATCGGTCGATCTCGACCGCGACGTGCACGCTTATCTGACCTATGCGCGCAGTTTCAAATCGGGCGGCATCAACCTCTCGGGTCTCCCACTCAACGCCACCAACACCGGCGTCGACTTATCGACCCAGACGGTCAAGCCGGAGCGGGAGAACCACTTCGAGTTCGGGCTCAAGACTCAGTTCTTCGACCGCAAGCTGACGGCGAACCTGGCGGGCTTCCTGACGGTCATCAACGACTATCAGGCGACGGTGAACAACGGCCAGACCACGGTGATCCGCGGCTATCTCGCCAACGCCGGCAAGGTACAGGTCGGCGGCTTCGAGTTCGACACGAGCTATCGCGCGACCGACCGGCTGAGTCTCTATGTCAACGGCGCGTATACGGACGCCAAATATGTCCGATTCACCAACGCGCCGTGCCCGCCGGAGCTCGCGGGCGGCAACCCCGCGCTGAACGGCGCGACCCCGGCAGCTGCGGGCACGCCTGGGCTCAGCCCGCTTACCTGCGACATCTCGGGCCAGGCGCTGCCGGGCATCTCGAAATGGTCGTTCTCGTTCGGTGGCGAATATACCGTGCCGTTCAAGGGGGGTGATGTCTATCTCGGGTACGACGGCAACTATCGTTCGCGCTTCTCCTCCAACCCGTCGCCTTCAGCCTATACCTGGATCGAAGGCTATTCGCTTTCGAACTTCCGGCTCGGCTATCGCACGCCCAGCAAATTCAACGTCTTCGTCTGGGTGCGCAACGCTTTCGACCGGCACTATTTCGACCTGCTGTCGACGCAGTCGGGCAGCACGGGGCTGATTGTCGGCCAGCCTGGCGATCCCAGAACGTTCGGCATCACCATCAGCAAGCAGTTTTGAGGAAAAGGGGCGTCCCCCACGGCTGGCGGGGACGAATAACAAGGGAGGGAGGCCACACCCCGGCTCCCGTGGCCTCCCTCCCGATAAGTTTCCCGGCGCGAGCTGCCCCCCCCCGGGCTCGTGCCAGGCGAAGATGCCAGATTCTCTTCGCGAGGTTCGCGGGACTGCGGATCGCTGTGGAAGCGTATCGTCCACAGGGTCCGCGGCGCACGGTTTCCCCTCCGCCGCGTGCCAGGTCGCGCTACCGGGCGGGGAGGATCTGGCATCGCGCGTTCATCGGGTGACGCCGTTGATCGCCCAAAAGCAAACGCCCGGACCGTTTCCAGCCCGGGCGCCTGCGTGACGACTGCTCGTCAGCCCCCTTATCAGGCCTCACCCACACGTCTGTTTTCAGACGGGACGAGAGCCTCCCCGAACCACGGCCGTTGCCTGCGTTTCGACAGCTGTTTGCTAGGGCGACCCTGGCGGCTTGTCACCGGGGTTCGACACCGTGCACGCACTTTGCCTTCACCCTGTGTTCAGAAAGCAACAGAGCATTTGCCAGCCCGGGACCAGCGCCCCAGGGCCTGCCCTCGCAACCGGCAACGGCCGAGATCGCGCTCAGGAGCCCTGTGGCGAGGAGCGCAGCGCAGACGCGTAGCAAAAGCTACGCGCAAGCAAGCGACGAAGACCACAGGGCTCCTGAGCGCGACCCCTGCGGGGCGGGCGGATTTTGGCGCATGGCGTCGTCACTCGTCGGTTACGATGCGCAAGGCATCGCGCCCTCCTCGTTCCTAGCCCTGCGCCAAAATCCGCTCCGTCTCGGCCATTGTCGGTTGCGAGGGCAGGCCCTACACGACCACCACACAGGCTTCCCCGGGGTTCTTGAGCAACCATGCTGCTGTCACGTTACGAGCGGATGATCGCCCGCCGCTATCTTCTGCCCGGGCGAGGCGAGGCATTCATCGCCGTGGTTGCCTCGTTCAGCCTCGTCGCGGTCATGCTCGGTGTCGCCGCGCTGGTCGTGGTGATGAGCGTGATGAACGGCTTTCGTGCAGAGCTGTTCGACAAGATCACCGGGCTCAACGGCCATGCCGTGATCCAGGGCTACGACAATCGCCTGAACAACTGGCGCGCGATCGCTGACCAGGCCAGGGCCTTGCCCGGCGTCACTTCGGTCACGCCACTGGTCGAGCAACCACTGTTCGCCGGATTCCAGGGCCGCGTCGAAGCGGCGCTGGTGCGCGGCATGACCGTGCAGGACATTCGCAACAATCCGACGCTCAAGGGCAAGGAGAAGCTGGGCTCCTTCAAGGACCTGAAGCCCGGAGGCGAACAGGTCGCCATCGGCACGCGGCTGGCCGAGCAGTTGGGCGTGACCGTCGGCAGTACCATCTCGATCATCAATCCAGCAGGCTCGGCGACGCCGTTCGGCACCATGCCACGGATCGTCACCTATAAGGTGGCAGCGATCTTCGAAGTCGGCATCTACGATTATGACAAGGCCTATATCGTGATGCCGATGGAGGACGTACAGACGCTGCTGCTGCTCGGCGACTCGGTCGGCATGATCGAAGTCAAAACGGACGATCCCGATCATGTGAAGCGCATCATGGCGCCGCTCGGCCCGAAGATCGCGCGCTACGGAGAGGTCGTCACCTGGGAGCAGCTGAACTCGCAACTGTTCGAGGCGATTGCGATCGACCGGTTGATGACGTTCGTGATCCTTTCGATCATCATTCTGGTCGCGTCGTTCAACATCATCTCCTCGCTGATCATGCTGGTGTGGTCGAAGAAGCAGGATATCGCGGTCTTGCGCACCATGGGGGCATCGCGTGTCAGCCTGATGCGGATCTTCATGACCGTGGGCACGAGTATCGGCGTGCTGGGCATCGGCGCCGGGCTGGTGCTCGCCGCGCTATTCATCCATTACCGCGAGGGGGTCGTGCAGGCGATCGGATTCGTAACCGGCCAGAATGTCTGGGATCCTTCGGTTCGGTTTCTTACCGAACTGCCGGCCAAGACCGATATGTTCCAGACGATCGGCATCGTGGTGATGGCGTTCCTGTTCAGCTTCCTCGCCACGCTCTACCCGGCCTGGAAGGCAGGGAGCACCGATCCAGTTCAGGTGCTGCGCTATGAGTGAGCCCGTCCTCAGCGTAACCAGGCTCCAGCGCAGCTTCAAACAGGGCGAGGTCACGGTCGAAGTGCTTCGCGGTGTCGACCTGACCGTCGCGCCCGGCGAAATCGTCGCACTGCTGGGGCCATCGGGCTCGGGCAAATCGACTCTGCTCCAGGCGGTCGGATTGCTCGAAGGCGGGTTCGAAGGATCGATCCGCATTCGCGACGTCGAAGTGTCGCGGCTCGACAGCCATGGCCGGACGGCGACGCGGCGCGATCAGCTCGGCTTCGTCTATCAGTTCCATCACTTGCTTCCCGACTTCAGCGCGGTCGAAAACGTCGTGCTACCGCAGCTGATCCACGGGGCCACCCGTATCGAAGCGGATCGACGCGCAGCCGAGTTGCTCACCGCGCTCGGCCTCGGGCAAAGGCTGACGCATCGGCCGAGCCAGCTTTCAGGCGGCGAGCAGCAGCGCGTCGCGGTTGCGCGTGCCCTGGCGAATCGGCCGGCACTGGTGCTCGCGGACGAGCCGACCGGCAATCTCGACGAGAAGACCTCCGAAGTCGTGCTCGCCCAGTTTCTCGAACTGGTACGCAGCCAGGGCTCGGCGGCGCTGATCGCTACGCACAATGAGCGACTCGCCGCGCGCATGGACCGGTGCGTACGGCTGCACGACGGCCGCCTCGAATAGGAGAGGCTTATGCGAATTCTGATCGGCCTCCTGCTGCTTGCACTGCCGGGCACGGCCTTGGCAC
>Ga0207675_100000021_pt1 | contig 116776 bp, 105 predicted proteins | sample KBSSwiS42_FD_184305 | JGI IMG/M metagenome (GOLD analysis project Ga0207675, IMG submission 184305) | Switchgrass rhizosphere microbial communities from Kellogg Biological Station, Michigan, USA - KBS Switchgrass S4-2 (SPAdes) (version 2) | ecosystem: Host-associated > Plants > Roots >...
CTGTACCGTGCGGAACTGCGAATCGCCCGGCTTGCGGTAGAGCAGCTGAACATTGCGCCCGTCGTTAGTGTAGCCGATGCCAATCCGTACCTTTCCGGTGCCGTCGGCATACCAGCGCGTCACGTCCTCGTGGCTCTCCACCACCGATATGCGCTTGCCGGTCGAAACGTCGAACTCGTCGACGCGCGGCCAAAAACCCTTGTCGCTCGTGTAGATCGAGGTTTGATAGGCGAGGAGGACGCGGGGCGTGCCGTCGCTGGCATACCACAGGACATTATCGGCATCCTGCGCCGCATCGGTCGCGAGCGGCACGATCTTGTGCTCGCGCGCGCTGACACCATAAGCGCGGCTCACGTACCAGGAATCCCCTTCGAACGGGACCAATTGTCCGGCGCCCATCACCAGCCAATCGTTGTTGACCCAATTCCACCAGTTGATCTGCAGCTTACCTGGGTCGATCAGCTTCGGCTGCCCTCCGCCGATCGGGATGACCGCAAGATACAGTTTGTCGCCGATCGCGAGCCGCGCCGCGATGCGGTTGCCGTCCGGCGAGATTTCGGGGTCCTCGATTCCCGGCAGCTGAGCGAAGGTTTCCGCCGTGAGCGCAAGCGGCACCGGGTTGGCCGACGCGGCAGGCGCGGCCGATTGCGACGACTGAGCGGCGGGCAGCGCCTGACCGGCGCTCGCCACGAACGCGCCAGCGGAAAGTAATCGCAACAATAACTTCATGATTTCCCCCTACCCACAACTATTTTGCCGCGCAGTCACCTTGCACGCAAGGCGAAATCTGCGGCAGTGATGCCGGGGCCAGGCTGCAATGCCCATGGTTGCCGCGACCGCGCCGCTCCTCTATCGCCGCCCCATGCTCAAGCTCATCATCGGCAACAAAGCCTATTCGTCGTGGTCGCTGCGCGGCTGGCTCGCTGCCAGACAGTCGGGCCTCCCGTTCGAGGAAAGCGTAGTGCCGCTCTATGACGCAGATTGGGACAAGCGCCGCGAAGGGGACGAGTTCGCGCCATCGTCGGGCAAGGTGCCGATCCTGTGGGATGGCGACGTGGTGGTATGGGACAGCCTCGCGATCATCGAATATCTCAACGAGAAGTCGGGCGGCGACAAATTCTGGCCGGTGGGCGAGGCGGCGCGTGCGATGGCACGCTCGATGGCGGCCGAGATGCATTCGGGCTTCGCGGCGCTGCGGAAGAACCACAGCATGAACATCCGTCAGGTCTATCCGGCCAGCCCGGTGCTGCCCGACGTCCAGTCCGAGCTCACGCGGCTCTACGAGCTTTGGGCGCAGGCGCGCGCGCGGTTCGGTGGCGAGGGCGAATTCCTGTTCGGCAAGTTCGGCGCCGCCGACATCATGTTCGCGCCAGTGGTGACGCGGATCGTGACCTATTCACTGCCGATGCCGCGCTTCGCTCCCGCCTATATGAACGCAGTGCTCCAGCACCCGTTCATGCAGGACTGGATCGCCGCGGCGCAGGAAGAGGATTGGGTGATCGAGAAGTTCGAGCAGCCCGCGCCTGCTATTTGATTCGCTGGGTATCGTAGGGCGTCCCGTCCTTGTGGAAATAGCCGTCCGGCGTGAACACCATGTCGATGTCCGAATATTCGCCGCCCGTATCCGGCCCGGCGCTGACTGCGAGAAACACACAATCGGCGTCGCTGCGATTGACCATGTGATGGCCGTTGCCGTCACCCTTGGGAAAGGCGGCGCAATCGCCCGCTGCGAGGGGCGTCTCGCCGGCATCGTCGATCAGCACCGCCTCGCCGGACAGCATCACCACGAACTCGTCTTCGCCCGCGTGCCAATGACGCTGTGACGACCAGGCGCCCGGTTTGAGCGTGACGTGACTGACGCCCATCTGCGTCAGGCCGCCCGCTGGGGCCAGCCGCCGCCACCAGCGCCCCGCCACCGGGGCATCGAACGGGGGCGGATAGCCCGTCGCGTTCGATTGCGGGATTGCGTCGAGATCGAGCTTGGGCAAAGCCACCTCCTGAAATCCTGGGGAACGCCTCTTTGCCCGATCCGATCGAACTGACCAAGGCGCTGATCGCCGCAGAAAGCGTGACGCCCGCACGGGGTGCCGTGTTCGACGTGCTCGAAGGCGCGCTGACGCCGCTCGGCTTTCGCGTCGAGCGGTTCGTCGAAGGCGAAGCGCCCGACGGTCCGGTCGAGAATCTGCTGGCGGTGCGCGACGGCGACGGACCCCATTTCGCCTTCGCCGGCCATCTCGACGTCGTGCCGCCGGGCGATGGCTGGACGAGTGGCGCGTTCGTACCCGAAGTGCGCGGCGACCTTCTGTACGGCCGGGGCGCGGTCGATATGAAGGGCGCGATCGCCGCATTCGCGACAGCCGCCGCACGCGCGCCCGCACGCGGCACGATCAGCCTGATCATCACCGGCGACGAGGAAGGCCCGGCGACCTTCGGAACTCAGGCGCTCATGAGACGGATGACCGAGCGCGGACTCTTGCCTGACATGTGCCTGGTCGGCGAGCCGACTTCGAGCGCGCGGCTCGGCGATACGGTCAAGATCGGCCGGCGCGGATCGGTCAACATCTGGATCGAAGTGCCCGGCCGCCAAGGTCATGTCGCCTATCCGCATCTCGCCGATAACCCGATCCCGCGCCTGGTGGCGGCGCTCGCCGAGATCGACGCGATCACGCTCGACCAGGGCAGCGACTGGTTCCAACCATCGAACATCGAAGTGACGGACCTGACGGTCGGCAATCCGGCAACCAATGTGATCCCGGCGAAAGCCGCGGCACGACTCAGCATCCGGTTCAACGACTTGCAGCGCGGCGACGATCTCGCGGCGCGCATCGGCGCTATCGTTCAGCGGCATGCCCCTGACGCGCGCGTAACGGCCAAGGTCTCGGGCGAGGCCTTCCTCACCCAGCCGGGACCGCTCTCGACTCTGGTCAGCGACGCCGTCCAAGCGCGGCTCGGCATCCGGCCCGAGCTGTCGACTACCGGTGGTACTTCGGACGCGCGTTTCCTCGTCAAGCTCTGCCCGGTGATCGAGTTCGGGCTGGTCAATGCGACGATGCACAAGCTCGACGAGGCCGTGGCGCTCGAGGATCTGACGGCGCTCACCGACGTCTATGCCGAAATCCTGAACCGCACGCTGGCCTGATCGTCTATCCCACAAACAGGGATCGGGCGACTAGCGCGCCTGCCTGATTGGCTGGAGGTTGCGCGCCCAGGTTAGGAACGCCTCTTCGGGCATCGGCTCGGCGATGGCATAGCCCTGAAGCAAATCGCAGCCGATCACGCGCAGCACATCGGCCTGCGCCTGGCTCTCGATGCCTTCGGCGACGGCTTCGCAGCCGAGCCCGTGGATCAATCCGATCACTGCCTGCGCAATCGCGCGCGCCTCGGCGGCTTCGGCAACATGCTCGATCAGGCTGCGATCGAGCTTGACGCGATCGATTGGCAGTGCGCGCAGCCGCGCGAGGTTGGAATAGCCCGTGCCAAAGTCGTCGATCGCAATATTCGCGCCATCGGCACGCAGCGCGGCGACTGCCTCGAGCACCTCATCCGAGCAATGCATTGCCAGCGTCTCGCTGATCTCCAGCTCGAGCAGATGCGCGGGTGCCTTGGCGTCGTGCATTGCTTCGCGCAGCCGGCGGAAGAAGCAGGCATGGTCGATCTGGCGCTGACTGATGTTGACGGCGAGCCGCCGGTCGATCCCGAGCCGTCCCCAGCGCGCGATCGTCGCGGCGACCGTGCGCACGACCCATTCGCCGATCTCGACGATCAGACCCGTTTCTTCGGCACGCTGGATGAACGCGCCGGGCAATCGCAATCCGTTCGGATGGCGCCAGCGCAACAGAGCCTCGGCGGCAACGATATGCCCGTCGACGGCACTGACCTGCGGCTGGAACACCAACGCGAACTGATCCTTCTCGACGGCATCGCGCAGATCGCTTTCGAGCTGCGCGCGCTCGGCGATCTCTGCGGCGAGACTTTCGGTGAAATGCTCGGCGCGGCCGCGGCCCTGCGCCTTGGCGAAATACATCGCCGCATCTGCAGCGCGCATCAGGTCGTGCAGCGTGGTGCCGTGCTCGGGCCGCATCGCGATTCCGATCGACGCGCCGATCTCGACATGGGTGTCGGCCAGATCGAAGGGCTCGGCCAACGCGAACAGGATACCTCGACCGATCCTTTCGGCGTCGCTCACCTTGCGAATCTCGGGGAAGAACATAGTGAATTCGTCGCCGGCGAGCCTACCGATCAGCGGCGGACGTCCCTCGCTCTCGACCGAGAATCGCTCGGCCACGGCGCGCAGCCGGTTCCCCACCATACCGAGCAGCACGTCGCCGGTGGCATGGCCCATGGTATCGTTGACGGCCTTGAACCGATCGAGGTCGATGAAGAACAACGCGGCGACCGCCCCCGGCGCGAGCTCGCTCAACAGACGTTCTGAAGTCCGGCGGAAATTGGTGCGGTTGGGCAATCCGGTGACAGGGTCGAACATTGCGAGCCGCTGCACGCTTTCCAGATTGGCGTGGAGCTGGCGGAACAGGCCGTCCATCGCATCGGCGAGCTGCGGGACATGTTGGCGCACTTCGACCGGAACTTCGCTCTCCAGGTCGCCACTCGCGGCGCGCGAAAGGCGCGCGATCGCGGCATCGATCGACTCGGCGGGCGCGCCGATCGCGCGCTCGCACGCGGCCCAGCACATCACGGCGCAGACAATCGCGACAACGAGTGCCGGCCAGGCGCGATCGACGTCGAATTGCCCATGCGTCGTGGCCGCGAGCGCGAGGACGAACGCCACTGCACCGGCGCACGTCGTAAACGCGATTGCACGTCCCTTGAGCGAGTAACCGTCCACGTGTCCCGCGCCCACCCCCGGCCACTGTGGATGCGCCCGAGCATCCGTTGGAATGCGTAGGATCTCGCAGAAAGAAGTTAAGAATTTGGACGGTTTCGTAATCGCTCGCGGCGCAGCACAATATAAAGTGCGCCTGCTCCACCGTGGGAGGGATGCGCCGGACGCACCGCCGCGATGCGCCCGGCGTGCCGCGATGCGGCAAGCCAATCGTTAACGGCCGCACGGATCGCGCCGCGCGCGTGAGGACGCTCTGATTCGGCACGTGGCGGTCGGCCGGTGATCAACAGCAACATCCGATCGCCACGCGCGATGGCATGTTCGAGCCCAAGATCGAGCCGTTGATATGCCGAATCAAGATTGTGTCCGTGCAGGTCGATAATGCTCTCGGGCGCGACCATGCCGCGCGACAAGCGGCGGTCCCATGTTCCGTCGAGCGTGTTCTTAAGCCCCTCCGCTCTCGGGGAGGGGTCTGAGGTCTGGGTTGTCCGCTTCGCGACGGGTAAGGGTTTCGAAGGTTCGGGCTCCGGTTCGACCTCCCCCGCCCCAATCTCTCCTCTAAAAGGAAGGGGCTCTTCCGGCCGATACGGCGTGACGCTCGCCACCACTTTCGCCCATAGCGCAGCTTCCTCGGGCGCGAGCTTGCGCGGGCGAGTCACTGCTGCGGCGTGGGCAGCGGCGCGGGTACCGACTGCAGCCGGGCGAGCGTTCCGCGCGGAAGTAGCAGGAACGCAGTGCCGCGCGCGGCAAGCCCGCCGGCAATCGTCCGCGCGCGTTCGCCCGCGCCCCAGAAGGTGTCGAAGCGATTGGCGCCCTTGATCGCGCCGCCGGTGTCCTGCGCCACCCAGAGTCCCGACGCTTCGGGTCGATCGAGCGACAGGAACACCGGCGCGCCGAGCGGCACGAACTTGCCGTCCGCCGCGGCGCTCATCTCGCCGGTCACGGCCACGCCGAGCGCACCGAGCGGCCCGGGACCGGTCAGCTCACGGAAGAAGACGTAGCTTTTGTTGGTCTCCATGATTTCGCGCGCCTCGTCGGGATGCTCGCGCAGCCAGGTCATAATGCCCTGCATCGAACTCCCGCCAGGCTGGAGCAGCCCGCGCTGGCGCATCACGCCCCCGATTGCCGTATAATCGCGCCCGTTCTGCCCGGCGTAGCCCAACCGCATCACCCCGCCGTCGGGCAGCCGCATGCGCCCGGAGCCTTGGACTTCGAGGAAGAACAGCTCGACCGCATCCGCCGCCCAACCGATCTCGAGCCCCTTGCCGTCCAGCGCGCCGGCATCGATCGCCGCGCGATCGAAATAGGGCACGAAGCTCGCACCGTCGACGCGGCCCCGAATGCGTTTGCCCTTGAGGGCGTCCGAGAACAGGCCGAGATCGACTTCGATCAAATCGTCGGGCTTGCGGTAGATTGGCGTATAGCCCGCGCGACGCTCCCGCGACCCGTCGATCTCGGGCTCATAATAGCCGGTGGCGAACGCACTGCCGTCTCCAACCTGAACCGCCTCGAACCAGGTCGCGAAGAATTCCGACGCGCCGTCTGGCGTGGCTACGGCCGCCGCGTCGCAGATCGGCGCCCAATCGGTAGCGCGCGTGAGCCCGCTAGTGTCGGTCCGACGCGCCAGGCTCGCGCAGCTGGTACGGAAGGTGGCGAGCGCATCGGCCGCCTGCTCGCGCGTGAAGCCGAGCGCGCCGATCGCCGGCCCCGGCGAGAGACCTGCGGCGACGGCATTGGCCGGCGCGACCGGCAGCGTCCCCACTGCCATCGGCGCGATGCGGTCGGCTGCCAGCGGCGAGCGGGGACGCAGCGGCGAGACGACGGCCGAGTTGCCGCGCGAAACCACGGGACCGCTGCTCGCTGGCGGAACCACGGTGGGTCGCGGAATGGGACGGACTGGCGGACGGGGCTGTGCGGTCTGCGGAATCACGCCGCCGCTACAGGCGCCGAGCATGGACGCCAGCGCCAACGCACCCCACCAACGCATGAACGCCCCCCAGGCCGAATCAGGCTTCGTCGGTCTCGACGAGCCTCCAATTAGGATCGTCGCTGCGCACGCCGCGCGCAAAGGTCCAGATATCGTGCGTCACCACTGCGTCGCTGAGCGAACCGGCGATCACATTGCCGTCGGCATCGCGCGTCACCGCGGCGATATCGGCGTCGAAGCGTACGCTGACGCGCGCGATTCGCGATTCGACGCTGGCATCGGCAATCACTGCACGCTCGATCGCAATCAGGCGATTGTCGAGCACATGGCCCGCCGCGGTGCGCTCGGCGATCGCTGTCGCGAATTCCTGATGCACGTCGGGCGAGACCAGGCCTTCGAGCGCGGCTTCGTCTCCGCGCCAAAAGGCCTCGAGGATCATGCGATAGGCACCTTTGGCGCCTTCGAGGAAGCGCGTGACGTCGAAGCTCGGATCGCCCGAGATAACGGCACGCAGCCCGGTTTCGGCGCCGGTCTCGATCGTACGCGCGCCGCTCTCGCGGACTTCGGGCACGGTGTCGACAGGGCGCGCCGGCGGCACCGTTACCACGCGCTCATCGGCGGGCTTGGGCAGCGGCTGCTCATGACCCGTGCGCTTGCCGAGCACGGCATAGAGCCGGAAGGCCAGAAAGCCTGCCACCATCGCGAAGAGAACGACGTAAACCACTGTACCTCCAGATACGCTTCTTGGTACATAAGGGGAAGCGCCGCGTCTTTCAAATGATCTGCACCGGCATCCGCCTACCGCACCGTTGAATCCCTGTTCCGCCCCTGCTAGGCGCTGCGCTCGCTTTAACGCGCGTCGGACGCGCGCATTTCCCCTATACGGAAGAGGATTTTCGAATGGCTGAACAGGAGAACGGCGAATCGTTCCCCAATGGCGCCGACGTCGACCCGGTCGCGGGCGTCATCACGCAGTATGTGAAGGATTTTTCGTTCGAAAATCCCAATGCGCCGGCAATTTACCAGGCGCAGGTACAGCCTGCGTTCGACGTGCAGTTCAACATCGGCACCACGCAGGTCGCCGACGAAGTGCATGAAGTGACTCTCAAGGTCGAAGTGCGCGCGCAGGTCGAGAGCCAGGTCGCGTTTCTGGTCGACCTGACCTACGCGGGGCTGTTCGGGCTGCGTAACATTCCGCAGGAACAGCTCGAGCCGTTCCTGCTTGCCGAAGCCCCGCGCCTGCTCTTCCCGTTCGCTCGCCGCGTGCTCGCGGACGCGGTGCGCGATGGCGGCTTCCCCGCGCTGATGCTCGAGCCGATCGATTTCGGGGCGCTCTATCTCCAGCGTCTGCAGGCAGTGGCCAACCAGTCCGCCGCGCCCGCAGGCAACGCCTGACAGTCCTTCGGGGGCGCCACGCCGTGCACAAGCTGGCGCTCCCGGCATGAAGCTGATCCGCAATCTCGGTTCGGTCGGCGGGCTCACGCTCGCTAGCCGTATCCTTGCGCTCGTGCGCGATTCGCTACAGGCACGCTATGTCGGCGCCAATTTCGCATCGGACGCATTTCTCGTCGCGTTTCGCCTGCCGAACATGTTCCGCTCGCTGTTCGCCGAAGGCGCGTTCGCTTCGGCCTTCATTCCCATATTCAACCGCAAGGCTACCGAAGCCGGCAATCTCGCGCCCGCACTTGATTTTGCCGAGCGCGCGCTGTCGATATTGTTCGTAATCCTTTCGGGGCTTACGCTCGTGATGCTCGTAGCGGCCTGGCCGCTGACCCTTTTGATTTCGGGCGGATTTGCCAAGCAGCACCCGACCCACGACGAGCTCGCATTCGCGGTCGAACTTTCGCGAATCACTATCCCCTATCTAATGTTGATCAGCTTGGCGTCGCTTCTCGGCGGCATCCTCAATTCGCTCGACAAATTCTGGGTCAATGCCGCCGCGCCGATCCTGCTCAACATCGCGATGGTGACCGCACTGTTCTTCTTCAACGGCACCCCCTACGAAACCGCGCGCGCCCAGGCCATTGCCGTGCCTGCCGGCGGCCTGCTCCAATTGGTGTGGCTCGCGCTGGCCTGCCGCGGGGCGGGCATCTCGCTGCGTCCGCGGATGCCCCGACTTGATCCCGAGATCAGCCGGCTCATGAAGCTGATCCTGCCTACTGCCGCCGGTGCGGGCGCGGTGCAGATCAACCTCGTGATCTCGACTGCGCTGACCGGCTACCTGCTCGGCGAAGGCTCGATTTCGTTCATTTATTACGCCGATCGGCTCAACCAGCTGCCCCTCGGCATGATCGGGATCGGGCTCGGCACGATCCTGCTGCCCACGGTGTCGCGTCTGTTGAGTGCAGGCAAGGACGCAGAGGCGATGGAGGCGCAGAACCGCGGGACGGAACTCGCCTTGTTCCTGACGCTCCCGGCGATGGTCGCGTTGGTGGTAGCCGCCGAGCCGATCGTGCGCGGGTTGTTCCAATATGGCCACTTCAACGCCGTCGACACGCGCAAATGCGCGTGGGCGCTGATCGGCTATTCGATCGGCCTGCCATCCTATGTGATGGTCAAGGTGCTGACGCCGGGTTTCTACGCGCGCCAGGACACGCGGACGCCCGTGCGCTACGCGATTTGGTCGGTCGTAGTGAACATCGTCTGCAATTTGATCATGATCCCATTGATCGGCCATGTTGGTCCGCCGCTCGCGACGGCGCTCTCGTCGACCGTTAATGTCGCGATGCTCTACCGGACGCTGGTGCATCGCGGACATTTCACGCCCGATCGCCAGCTCCGCCGCCGGCTTCCGCGCCTGGCGCTCGCTGCGCTGCTGATGGGAGCGGCGGTCTATGGCTTCGACCAGCTGCTCGATCCCTTCCTCTCGGGTCGCATCTGGGAACGCTATGCCGCGCTGGTCGTGCTGGTCGGTGCCGGCTGCACCATCTACGGCGCCGCCTGCTTTCTGACCGGCGCGTTTCGTGTTGCCGATTTGAAGGCATTGATGCGGCGACGCGCGCAATAGCGCTGTTCTTCTTCGTCCCGAGCCCCTGGGGCCTGTCCTCACAACTGGCAACGGCCGAGACGGAGCGGATTTTGGCGCAGGGCTAGAAGCGAGGAGGGCGCGATGCCTTGCGCATGGTAACCGACGAGTGACGACGCCATGCGCCAAAATGATCAGGTGAAACTGGGCCCCGCACAGTTTCAGCCGTGCCTGGGAGGCACGGCGACCTGATCATCCCGCTCCCAAGGGATCGGCCATTGCCGGATATGAGGACAGGCCCTAGGGCGCACTCCGTCGAGGGCACTCACGCGCGGCGCGCTCCCGCCGCTCTCGATCCGCGGCCGGTCCAACGGCCGAATGGTAACCCGGGCGCAGGAGTGACAAGATGCGTGTCGTTTCCGGCATCCAGACCACCGGCAATCTCCACCTTGGCAACTATCTTGGCGCGATCAAGCAATGGGTCGCGATGCAGGACGATGTTGAAGAGTCCGGCGGCCAGTGCCTCTTCTTCCTCGCCGATCTTCACGCTTTGACAGGCAGTGTCTCGCCGCAGGAACTCGCGCGTTCGACGATCGAGATGTCGGCGACGTTGCTCGCGGCGGGCATCGATCAGCGCTCGGTGCTGTTCAACCAGGCCCGCGTTCCGGCGCACGCCGAGCTGTGCTGGATTCTGCAGGGCACCGCGCGGATGGGCTGGCTCAACCGCATGACGCAGTGGAAGGACAAGGCGGGCAAGAACCGCGAAGGCGCAAGCGTCGGGCTGTTCACCTATCCTGTGCTCCAGGCCGCCGACGTGCTCGTGTATCAAGCGACTCACGTGCCGGTGGGCGAGGACCAGAAGCAGCACCTGGAACTCGCGCGCGACATCGCGATCAAGTTCAACAACGACTTCGCAGTCGAGCTGTTCACGCTGCCCGAACCCTTCATCAGCAAGGCGGCGCCGCGGATCATGAGCCTGCGCGACGGCCAGGCGAAGATGTCGAAGTCCGATCCCTCGGACATGTCGCGCGTCAATCTGTCGGACGACGACGATGCCATCGCGAACAAGATCCGCAAGGCCAAGACCGACCCCGAGCCGCTGCCCGACAGCTTCGACGCGCTCGGCGACCGCGCCGAGGCGAAGAATCTGGTGACGATCTATGCCGCGCTCGCCGACCGCACGCCGCAAGCGGTGGTCGAGGAATTCGCCGGCAAGGGTTTCGGCGCGTTCAAGCCCGCCCTCGCCGACCTCACCGTCGCCGTGCTCGGCCCGATCCGGTCACGGCTCGAAGCTATGCGAGGGGACACGGGGTTCATCCTCGACCAGCTCCGCGTCGGTGCCGAACGCGCGCAGGCGCTCGCAGCGCCGACGCTCAAGGCGGCGCAGGAGGCAGTGGGCCTACAGGTTTGATTTGTCCGGGGTGAGGGCATGACCTGAGCGTTTGCCCCCGCTCTCGTGAACCCTCACCCCGCCCCCACCCCTGGGCCTGCCGCCGAGAGGTGGCAGGGCCCGGTGGGAAAGGCTTCGCAGCCGTGACGCGCCGCAGCGCGTCGGCTCAGGCAGTGCCGCCGAGCTGCTGCATCAATGCGCGCACCGCGCCGTCGATTTCACGGTCGAGCCCGCGCAGCTCTTCGATGCGGCGCACGGCATGGATTACGGTCGAATGGTCGCGGTTGCCGAACTTGCGCCCGATCTCGGGGAGCGAACGCGTCGTCAGCCGCTTCGCCAGGTACATCGCGATCTGGCGCGGACGCGCGATCGCGACCGCTCGGCGCTCGGAGATCAAATCGAGCTGCTTGACGTCGAACTGGGCACATACCGCGCGCTGGATCTCGTCGATCGTGATGCGCTTCTGCGTGCCGCGCAGCACTTCGCCGAGCGTCGCCATCGCGAAGTCCATCGTCACTGCCTCGCCGTTGAGCTGGGCGTAAGCGACGAGCCGGTTGAGTGCGCCTTCGAGTTCGCGGATATTGCCGGTAATTCGACCCGCGAGCATATCGAGCACTTCGCACGGCACGTCACCGCCCATATCGGCGAGCTTGCGACCGAGGATCGCGCGCCGCAGATCGAGTTCGGGCGGTTTGATATCGGCGACGAGCCCGGCACCCAGCCGCGACACCAACCGCGGCTCAAAGCCTTCGAGCGCGTGCGGCGCGCGATCGGCGGCGATCACGATGCGCTTGCCGGCGTTCATCAACTCGTTGACGGTGTGAAGGAACTCTTCCTGCGTCACATCCTTGTTGCCGCCGCCGATGAACTGGAGATCGTCGATCAGCAACAGGTCTACCGAGCGCATCCGCGTCTTGAACGCGAGCGTCTCCTTGCTGCGCAGCGCCTGGACGAATTCGAACATGAAACGCTCGGCGGGCATATAGATCACGCTGGCGCCCGGCACCGCGGCGATGAAGGCATGGCCGATCGCATGCATCAGGTGCGTCTTGCCCTGGCCCGTGCCACTATGGACGAACAACGGGCTGAACCGCGGTGCACCCGGCTGGGCGAGCTGCCGCGCGGCGTTGAACGCAACCCGATTCGACGTATCGACTACGAATCGCTCGAAGGTGAAGCGCGCGTCGAGCGCAGGGCGCTCGCCGGCCGGCGCCGGCGGCAGGCTGGGCGCTTCGGGCGTGATCACGCGACGCTCTTCGACGAGCGTCTCGATGGCGACCGACGTCACCGATGGCAGCACCGAGCGAAACTCGACGAGCAGCCGATCGGCATAATGGTTGCGGACCCATTGAGTCATGAACGGCGAGGGCAACCCGAGTCGGACGGACTCGACATCGCTGTCCGCCATCAGCACCACGGGCTTGAGCCATTGCTCGAACAGTCGCTGGCCGGCCGATCGGCGAAGATTGCCCCGAACATGGCTCCACGCCCTCGCAACCTGCTGCGCGTCATCCCTATCCAAGGCTTCAACCCCCGCCATTCAATCGCACCCTCCCGTGGTGGGAAAGACTTGCTCCCCACGCATGTGACAATTACGCCGACAAACGATCCCCCACAGCGGGAATCGCATCCGCGCTGGCGTGAACGCTTTGCTAGACCCCGGCCGGGGATCACCGCACCGGGATGCCTTTTTTGAGAGCTGAATCTGAGTCGGGCAAGAGGGGGAAATGTAAACAAAGTGAAATATGTCAGGTTGACACGCGGAGTCTCGCGCAAATCCGCCATTTCTTCCCAAAAGTTTATTATTATCGTTTTAAAACAAATACTTATAGACTCTTGCTGACTTTAGCAAATCGCGACTCGTGGGATTCCGCGCGCTTCGAATAATCGTTTTCCGAATGTTCCACGCGCGCATTTCGGGCGCGCGAAAAGACCCCGCCGGAGCAGGCTCCGACGGGGTCCATGATGCCAAAATGCAGTGCGGTCAGGCGAGCGCGGTCAAGCGCTTGGTAAGGCGCGCAAACTTCCGTGCTGCGGTGTTTTTGTGCAGCACGCCCTTCGCAACGCCGCGCGCGAGCTCGGGCTGCATCGCTGCAAGCGCGACGGCGGCCGCTGCCTTGTCGCCCGACTCGAGCGCCGACTCGACCTTCTTCACGAAGGTGCGGATGCGGCTGACGCGCGCGCCATTGATGTCTTCGCGGCGCGCGTTGCGACGGATGCGTTTCTTTGCCTGCGGCGTATTCGCCATGAGGGTTCAAATCCTGCCAAATGGAAGCTGGGCGCGAGCAATGCCCACACCCGGGAAAGCGCGCGCCTTATAGGTTGCGGCGATTCGGGTCAACCATGCGCGCGAGGGGATTTTCATTTCTGGCACTTCGGGCACCAGAAGGTCGATCGCCCCCCTTCGACATAGCGCGCGACCGTTCCGCCACAGTCGCACGGCTCGCCTTCACGGCCATAGACGCGCCACTGCTTGGCGAAATAGCCGAGTTCCCCGTCGGGCTGGAGATAGTCGCGCAGCGTCGACCCGCCGGCGGCGATCGCTGCCTCGAGCACGGCGCGAACCGCGGGCACCAGACGTTCGAGCGCGGCACGCGACACGCGGCCGGCGGACCGCTTGGGTGCGATCCCGGCGAGATGCAGCGCCTCGCAGACATAGATATTGCCGAGCCCGGCGACGATGCGCTGATCGAGCAGCAGTTGCTTGATGCTGGCGACGCGGTCCTCGAACAAACGCGCGAGATGCGCGGCGGTGAAGTCGGCGCCGAGCGGCTCGGGGCCCATCGCGGCGAATGGGCCCCAATCCGCGAGCGCCTCGGTCGCAACCAGGTCCACTGAGCCGAAGCGCCGTGCATCGTTGAGTGCGAGCCGATGCTCGGCAGTCTCGATCACCAGATGGTCGTGCGGAAGCAATTCGGCCGGATCGACGCGCCAACGCCCCGACATGCCCAGATGGAAGATCATCGTGTCGCCGCGATCGGTATCGACAAGGCCGTATTTCGCGCGGCGGCGAAGCCCGCTGACCGTCGCACCGGTGAGCCTTTGGCCGAGATCGACTGGCATCGGCCGTCGCAGATCGGGGCGGCGCAACTGAACGAGGGCTATCCGCTGTCCTTCGAGCACCGGACGCAGCCCGCGAACCGTGGTTTCGACTTCGGGGAGTTCGGGCATGCGTTATCCTGGTCAGGCGGTGCCGGCACCGCTTCCGCGCAAGCGGATTGAGACTCAGCCCCCTATCGGACCGGGCAGCGCGTCGCTAGAGCGACGCGAATGTCCGATACCGTCTCCTTCGGCTACGAAGAGGTCAGCCCCGAAGAGAAGACCAAGCGCGTGGGCGCCGTCTTCTCGAATGTCGCCGCACGCTATGACTTGATGAACGACGCCATGTCCGGCGGATTGCACCGGGTCTGGAAAGACCTGTTTGTCCGCCGCGTGAAGCCGCGCGCCGGTGAGACGATCCTCGACATGGCGGGCGGTACCGGCGACGTCGCGTTCCGGATGGCGCGCTCGGGCGCGGCAATCACCGTGGCCGACATCAACCCGCAGATGCTTGAGGTCGGGATCGACCGCGCAGCGCAACGCGGGATCGACGGGCTGGTGTGGACCGAGGCCAATGCCGAGCGCCTGCAGTTTCCGGACCGGTTCTTCGACGGCTATACGATCGCGTTCGGCATCCGCAACGTCACCGACATCCCGGCAGCGCTGCGCGAAGCGCATCGCGTGCTCAAGCGCGGCGGGCGGTTGTTCGTGCTGGAGTTTTCGACGACCTTGTGGCCGGGTTTCGCGGATGTCTACGACGCCTATTCGCACCGCCTTGTGCCCAAGCTCGGCAAGCTGCTCGCGAACGACGAGGACAGCTATCGCTATCTGGTCGAATCGATCCGGCGCTTTCCCGACATGCCGACATTCGAGCGGATGATCGTCGAGGCGGGGTTCGTCCAGACCAAGGTCGAGCCTTTGCTCGGTGGGCTGGTCGCGATCCATTCGGGCTGGAAGATTTGAGCCGGGCGTGACCTCCTCTGCCACGCATCTCTTCCGCCTTTTCAGATGGGCTCGCATCCTTGCCCGCCATGGTGCGCTGCGCGGGATCGAGCGCGATCGCAACACGCCGCTACCCGTGCGCAGGCTCGCGCGCATCGCGCGGTTCGGAGCACGCGTGCCGGCGGTGCCGCGCTATGCCGATGCCTTGCAGGCGATCGGTCCCGCGGCAATCAAGCTCGGCCAGACGCTTGCCACGCGCGCCGACCTGATCGGCGAACAAGCCGCGCACGATCTGCTGCGGCTGCAGGACGCGCTGCCACCGGTGCCCTATCCTGTGATTCGCGAACGGATGGAAGCGAGCTTCGACAAACCGCTCGACGCGCTGTTCGCCGATATCGAGCAAGTACCGGTCGGCGCCGCTTCGATTGCGCAAGTGCATCGCGCAGTCACCACCGACGGGCGGACAGTGGCAGTCAAGGTGCTGCGCCCAGGGATCGAAGCGGAATTCGCGCGCGCGATCGACACCTATGAATGGGCGGCGGCGCAACTTGAGGCGTTCGGCGGCGAAGCGGCGCGGCTGCGCCCGCGGTTGGTGATCGAGACGTTCAAGCGCTGGACCGCGCGCGAACTCGACTTGCGGCGCGAAGCCGCCTCGGCCTCGGAGCTGGCCGAAGCGATGGTCGCTGAACCCGAGTTCGTGATTCCGACGATCGACTGGCAGCGAACCACCGGCAAGGTGCTCACGCTCGAATGGGTAGACGGCATCAAGATCTCGGATCGCGAGGCGATCCTGGCCGCGGGCCACGATGTGCATGCGCTCGCGGCGCGTCTGGTACGCGCGTTCCTCCGCCAGGCGATCGCCGAAGGCTTCTTCCACGCCGATATGCACCAGGGGAATCTGTTCGCGCTTCCCGACGGCCGTATCGCAGCGATCGACTTCGGTATCATGGGCCGGATCGATCGCCGCGCGCGCGTATGGCTCGCCGAGATCCTCTACGGGCTGATCACCGGCAACTATCGGCGTGTGGCCGAGATCCATTTTGAAGCCGGCTATGTCCCGGCGCACCACAGCGTCGGCGAGTTCGCGACGGCGTTGCGCGCAGTTGGCGAACCGATGCGCGGGCTGCCGGTAAAGGACATGTCGGTCGGGATGATGCTCGATTCGCTGTTCAACATCACGCGCGACTTCGACATGCAGGTACAGCCGCACTTGCTGCTGCTGCAGAAGACGATGGTGATGGTCGAAGGCGTGGCGACGCGGCTCGATCCCGAAATCAACTTGTGGGAGACTGCCGCGCCGTTCGTGCGCGAATGGATCCGGACCGAACTGGGCCCCGAGGCCGCGCTTGCCGATCGCATCGTCGAGGATCTGCGCACGCTGTCGCGCCTGCCCGGGCTGATCCGCAACATCGAGCGTCACTTCCCCGATCCCGGCGGCGCCCCTCCCGCGCCGCCGCTCAGGGAGATCCAGGTGGTACGCGTCGGCGGTGGCTGGCGTACCGCGGCGGTCGCACTGCTGAGCGCCGCAGTGGGCGTCGCGCTGACATTGTGGCTGCGCTGAGAGGTATATACAGAGCAGCGAGCGCCCTCCAGGCTCCTATATTCAAGATTTGCTAACCAACTTTGCTTAGCACTCGACCTGTGCCGCGTCGTATCCGTTCCCTGCTGCAGATCCTTCGAGATGAAGTCGAAGTCTATGCGAACGCGAGCGGAGAAATCGCGACGCGCACGCGACTCCTCGCATTGAACGCGGCGATCGAAGCGGCGCGATCGGGCGAAGCCGGACACGGCTTCTCGGTGGTAGCGCAGGAGGTCAAGGCGCTCGCCGATCAGGCCGGACAGTCGTCGCGCAATTTCCAGACACATGTGTCGGAGCGGATCGCGCTCGGCGCGGGCATCGCCGAGGCCATGGTCAGCGACATCGAGGGCGCGCATCTGATCGAGCTCGCACAGGCGCTGGCGCAGAACATCACACGCAATCTTTATGGCCGAAGCGTCGACGTGCGGCTGTTCGCAAGCGATTCGCTGATGCTGGAGGCGACGCGCGATCCGAGCCCGGCGAATATTGCCGCCGCGGAAGCGCGGCTTGCGCATCTGACGACGATTTCGCCCTATTATCTCAATGCGTTCATCGCCGATCAGCATGGCCGCGTCATCGCTGCCGCCGATCCGGACGCGCAAGTCCGCAAGCTCAACCTCAGCCGCGAGCCGCAATTCAGTAACGCCATCGGAAGCCGTCACGACCATGAATGGTTCACCGACGAAGTCTGGGAAAATCCCTATTCGAACAATCGCAAGGTGCTGGTGTTCGTCACCGGGATCCGGCCAGACGGCCGCGGCGGACGTCCGAGCGGCGTCTTCTATCTCGAATATGACTGGGAAGGCCATGTGCCGGCGATGATCGCCGACCGCAGCCTGGTCAGCGAAGCGCATCGCGACCGGACGCGCATTTCGATCGTCGATCCCGACGATCGCATCATCGCGTCTTCCTGGGGCGGCGGGTTCGGCGAACGCATCGATCTGCCGCCGCGCGCGGTGCGCGGGACCGAAGCACGCGCCGAATCGATCGTCGCATTCGCCAAGGCACAGGATTATCACGGCTTCGATGGACTCGGGCTTCGGTGCGTGATCGAGCAGAAAGTGATCAGCGCCGCGGAGATCAACGCGACGCTGGGGGTCTTGCGCAACGCCACGACAAGCTGACCGCTCGACGAGCGCCATTACTCGGGGCTAGGGAGCCCCAATGGCCCGGCCTTCCCCTCTATGGCTCGCAACACCGAGCCGCTTCGCGGGTCTCAAACCGCGCCGCGCGCAGCTCGTTCTGTTGGGCATCGCGCTGTTGTTGGCCACCTGCCTCCTGGCGCTTGCGGTCCACGATCCACTCCCCGGCTCGACGAACGGCAACGCTGCCGAAGGACATACCGATGTCGCGCTCTATGAAGCGATCGTCGACGGGATTCGCTACGGCGGCGACTATTACACCGTCGCGGCCGACGCACTGCGCGCCGGCGGCTATCCGTTGCGGCCGTTCATGACGTTTCGCCTGCCAGCGCTTGCCATCGTCGAAGCGCACCTGCCGCACGCAGCGACGGTGGCGCTGCTGTGGGCGCTGGCCATAGCGGTTGGCTTCGCCTGGGCGCGACGCGTGGCGCCGGCGCTGCCGCGTGCGGCGCCGCGCGTGGTCGCGCTGTTGCTGCTGTGCGATTCGATGCTGGCATTCGTGCAGCCGGAACTCCTGGCGTTCCACGAGATCTGGGCGGCGCAGTTCGTCGCGCTTTCGCTTGCGCTGCGCGAACCAGGCCGATGGATCGAATCGGTCGCGCTTGCGACGATCGCTCTGTTGATCCGCGAAACCGCCGCGCTCTATGTGCTGACGATGGCCGGATTTGCCTGGATCGAAGGCGAGCGACGCGAGGCGATCGGTTGGGGCATGGCGCTCGCAGTATTCGCTGCTGCGCTCGCCGCCCATGCGGCCGCGGTGGGCGGGGTTACAGGACCGCTCGATCCCGTCTCGGCCGGCTGGCTCGGGCTCCAGGGATTCGGGCTGTTCGTCAAATCGGTCACGGTTTCGACCGGCCTCACCATGTTCCCGCAGTGGTTTGCAGCGCTGACGGTTGGGCTCAGCCTAGTCGGATGGGCCTCGTGGGACAGTCCACTCGCGCTGCGCGCGCTGACCGTTTTCGGGCTCTACGCAGTCGCCATCTCGCTGTTTGCGCGGCTCGACACCTTCTATTGGGGCCTGATGGTGGCGCCGGTGCTTCTGGTCGGGCTGGTCTTTGCGCCCGACGGGCTGCGCGACCTGATTACCGCCGCGCTCGACAGGCGGCGCGTGCGCGTCCAGATAGTCGGCCGATGAAGCGCATCCTGCTGATCGTCGGCGGCGGCATCGCCGCCTATAAGGCGTGCGAGCTGATCCGATTGCTGCGCAAGGCCGGCATGTCGGTGCGCTGCGTGCTGACTGCCGGGGGCGCGCAGTTCGTCACACCGATGACGCTTGCGGCACTGTCCGAACAGCCGGTCCACACTTCGCTGTGGGACCTGAAGGACGAGGCCGAAATGGGCCACATCCAGTTGAGCCGCGAGGCCGACCTTGTGGTGGTCGCCCCGGCAACCGCCGACCTGCTCGCGAAAATGGCAGCGGGAATGGCCGACGATCTCGCTACCACGCTCCTGCTCGCGACCGATAAGCCGGTGCTCGCCGCGCCGGCGATGAACGTGCGGATGTGGCAGCACGCCGCCACGCGCCGCAACGTCGCGACGCTGCGAAACGATGGCGTGCACGTGCTCGCGCCCGACGAAGGCCCGATGGCCTGCGGCGAATTTGGGCCAGGTCGGCTCCCCGAACCCGAGGCGATCGTCGCTGCGATCGAGATGCGCCTAGCGATCGGCCATGCGGCAGCTCAGGGACGGCTGCGCGGCAAGCACGTGCTGGTAACGGCCGGCCCGACGCACGAACCGATCGATCCGGTGCGCTACATCGCCAATCGCTCGTCGGGCCGCCAAGGCTTCGCAATCGCCGAGGCGCTCGCCGAGCTCGGCGCCAAGGTAACATTGGTGGCGGGTCCGGTCGCGCTACCCACCCCTGCTGGCGTCGTTCGCCTTGACGTCGAGACCGCGCAACAGATGACGGATGCGGTTACCGCCGCCCTGCCCGCTGATGCCGCGGTGCTGGTCGCCGCAGTCGCCGACTGGCGCGTCGAGCCTGCCGAGCAGAAGCTCAAGAAGACGGGCGGCGCGCCCGCGCTCAACCTGATCGCCAACCCCGACATCCTCGCGACCCTGGCCGCGAGCGAGCAGCGGCCGCAACTGCTGGTCGGATTTGCCGCCGAGACCGAACGGCTGCTCGACCATGCTTCGGACAAGCGAGTGCGCAAGGGCGCCGACTGGATCGTCGCCAACGACGTATCGGGCGACGTAATGGGCGGCGGCGCCAACACAGTGCATATCGTCACGAGTGATGGCATCGAAAGCTGGGAGCCGCTGCCGAAACGCGACGTCGCGCACCGCCTTGCCGAGCGAATCGCCGATGCGCTTTAGCCCGCCCGCGGCGCTCGCGCTGGCCCTGACGCTCGCGGGATGCATGGGGACTGTCGCGCCGACGCCCGCGCCGCCGGAACCACCCGCGCCCAAGCTCCATGTCGAGGGCTTCGGTCAGGCGACGTCGGCGCATACGCTGATCGTTGTGCTCCATGCCGGCGAAGCGGCGCGGATCGAAGCGGCCTATAGCTTCGCGCGCGGTGCCGCGGCGGCGATCCCGAACAGCGCCGCCGTCGCCCTGCTGCGCCCGGGTTTTTCCGACGCGCGTGGCAAGGCCTCGCCGGGCGAGCCGGGACTGGGCACCGGCGACAACTATACCCAGCCGGTACTCGACGTAGTCGCCGAGACGATCGCAACGCTGCGCCGACGGTATCCGCAGGCGCATGTGATTCTCGTCGGTGACCGCGGCGGCGCGGCGATCGCCGCCGATATCGCCGCGCTTAAGCCAGGCCTTGCCGACGGCGTTGTGCTCGTCTCATGCCCCTGCGCGCTGCCCGAATGGCGCGCCTATATGGCAGCGCGCGACGCGGCACGGCCATGGAAGGCGCCAGTCACGAGCCTCGATCCGCTGCGCAGCGCCGGTGGCGTGCAGCCCGGGCTCAAGGCCGCCATACTGGTCGGCGCTGACGACAAGAATACGCCGGTGCGCTTCTCGCGCAGCTATGCGGAGGCATTGGCGCTGCGTGGCATCGACATCGATTATCGCATCCTACCGGGCAAGGGCGAAGCGATCCTCGGCGAGCCCGACGTGCTCGCCGCAACCCAGCGCATGGCCCAGGCGCTCGACGGAAACCATTGATGCTGCCGCCGATTCGCATCCAGCTGTTGCGCCTGCCGCACGGGGAAGGCCTGCCGCCCCCCGCCTATGCCACCGCAGGCGCGGCGGGCATGGACGTCGTCGCCGCCGAAGACGTGACGATCGCAGCTGGGCGCCGCCACGCGGTCGCCACCGGCTTCGCAATGGCGATTCCGCCAGGATATGAAGTGCAGGTCCGTCCGCGGTCGGGGCTGGCACTCAAACATGGCGTAACCTGCCTCAACACGCCCGGAACGATCGACAGCGACTATCGTGGCGAAGTGAAGGTGATTCTCGCGAACCTCGGCGACGCGCCGTTCGCGATCCGCCGCGGCGAGCGGATCGCACAACTAGTGCCTGCGCCGGTGCAGCACGCCGACCTTGTTCTTGTCGAGACACTTGACGAGACGACACGCGGCGCCGGCGGGTTCGGATCGACCGGGCGGTGAGTCTGCCGATCGCCCTGATGCTCCAGGCGATGGCGCTCGATTGGGCGACTCTGCCGGAGCTGTCCTATCGCAATCCGCCGACGATCGCGGCGAACATGGTACGTTTCGTCACCAAGGAGATCGCACGAGGCCGCTGCAAGCTCGCCGATCCGGCCAAGATGGCGCTGGCAGTCGACGTTGCCGTGCTGGTCGAACCCGACGGCACGGTGCGCTCTGTCGTTCCCAAGGCAATCCAGTGCCCGAATGTCGAGCAATATACCGCGGGATTGGTAACGGCGTTCACGCGCAACAACGTGTCGCCGCGCGCCGCGCAAGCCGAGCAATGGTACCGCGCGAGCGTGACGTTCAGTTGGAAGAAATGAGCCTGAGCGACGCCCAGCTCGAGCGCTATGCTCGGCACATCATTCTCAAGGAAGTCGGCGGGGCCGGCCAGATGCGACTGCTCGGCGCGCATGTCGCAGTGATCGGCACCGGCGGCATCGGATCGCCGGCGATCCAATATCTCGCAGCCGCCGGCGTCGGGCGGCTGACGCTTATTGATGACGACTTGGTCGATCTCTCGAACCTCCAGCGCCAGACCCTGTTCGGCACGGCTGATGTCGGTCGCGCGAAGGTCGAGGCAGCGGCCGACGCCGTCGCACGACTCAACCCCGACGTGACCGTGCACCCGCTCTGCCGGCGGATCGGCGCAGACGCGCGCGAGTTGCTCGCCGGAGCCGATGCCATACTCGACGGGACGGACAATTTCGCGACACGGCTCGCAGTCGCGGATGCCGCGCTCGCGCTGCGCATCCCGCTGATCTCCGCCGCTGTCGCGGGCTTCGAGGGTCAGCTCGGCGTGTTCCGCGGCTGGGAGACCGGCAAGCCTTGCTACCGCTGCTTCGTCGGCGGCGATCCCGAACGCCCTGACATGACTTGCGCCGATCAGGGCGTACTCGGCGCGCTCACCGGTGTGCTCGGTAGCCTGGCCGCGCTCGAGACAGTCCGCGCGGTTGCGCCATTCGGTGACGATCCCGCAGGCAAGCTGCTGCTCGTCGACGCGCTGGGATTTCGGTTCCGCACGCTCGGGCTGCCGAAGGACCCCGGCTGTCCGGGGTGCGCCGATCGCTGAGGCTCGACGTCAGCCGCGTATCTCAGTGAGCTTGCGCTCCCACGCCAGCGCGTCCTGCACGATCTGCTCGAGATTGGCGTGTTGCGGCCGCCACGGCAGCGTCGCGAGGATACGGCGATTGTCGGCGACCAGTTCGGCGGCATCGCCCAGGCGCCGCTCGGCAAATCGCCGTTCGATCTTGCGATTGGTCACCCGGTCGACGGCGTCGAGCACTTCGAGCACCGAATAGCCCCGGCCATAGCCGCAGTTCATCGTCAGGCTCTCCACGGGATGCGCGATCAGATGCTCGAGCGCAGCGACATGCGCCGCGGCGAGATCGCTGACATGGATATAGTCGCGCACGCCCGTGCCGTCGGGCGTGGCATAATCGGTGCCGAACACGTTGACGAAATCGCGCTTCCCGGTGACCGCCTCGACTGCGATCTTGATCAGGTGCGTGGCGCCGGCGGTCGATTGGCCGGTGCGGCACTGGGGATCGGCGCCTGCGACGTTGAAATAGCGCAGCGCGCAATAGTTGAGCGGATGCGCCACGCTCACGTCGCGCAGCATCATCTCGGTCATCAGCTTCGATGTGCCATAAGGATTGATCGGCACCGTGGGTACGTCCTCGGCAAGCGGCGACACATCTGCCATGCCGTAGAGCGCCGCGGTCGACGAGAAGATGAAGTGCTTCACGCCGCACAGCACCGCGCTTTCGATCAGCGAGCGACTCGCGACGGTGTTGTTGCGATAATATTTGAGCGGATCCACCACCGACTCGGGCACGACGATCGATCCGGCAAAATGCATGATCCCGAGCACGCCATGCTCGAGCATCGCGCCGCGGACCAATGCCTCGTCGTCGATGTTCCCCACCAGCAGCGTCGCACGCTGGTCGACCGCCCAGTCGAAACCGGTGGTGAGATTGTCGATCACCACGACGCGCCAGCCGGCGTCGAGCAACGCAAGCACGGCGTGGCTGCCGATATAGCCGGCGCCGCCGGTGACGAGGATCGTGCCCTTTTCGCTCACCTTCCCGCTCACATCTGCTGTTCGATGAAGCTCCGCACGGCGGGACCGATGTCCGGCCGCGCCAGCGCGAGCGCGACGTTCGCCTGGATGAACCCGGCCTTATCCCCGCAATCGTAGCGCGCGCCGTCGAAGGTGAAGCCGTGGAACGGCTGCCTGCCGATCAGCTGGGCCATTGCGTCGGTGAGCTGGATCTCGCCGCCGGCGCCTTTCACCGGGTTGTCGAGGATCTTCATGACTTCGGGCTGCAGGATGTAGCGACCGGGGATCATCAAGTTCGACGGCGCGGTACCCTGGGCCGGCTTCTCGACCAGCGCAGTGACTTCGGTGAGCCTCCCGTCGATCTTGCCTGGCGAGATGATGCCATATTTGTCGGTCTCCTCGGGCGCGACTTCGAGCGCGCCGACGATGTTGCCTCCGACCCGCTCGTACGCCTTGACCATTTGCGCGAGGAAATTGGGCGAGCCGACCATCAATTCGTCGGGCAGCAGCACTGCGAACGGTTCGTCCCCCACGATCTCGCGCGCGCACCACACTGCGTGGCCGAGTCCGAGCGGCTCCTGCTGGCGCACATAGACAGGGGAACCGGGCTTTTGACGAATGCCGTCGATCGGCGCGAGCGACTTGCCGCGCGCGCGCATCGTCACTTCGAGCTCGTACGAAATGTCGAAATGGTCCTCGAGCGCGCCCTTGCCGCGCCCGGTGACGAAAATGATCTGCTCGATGCCGGCTTCGCGCGCTTCCTCGACGGCATATTGGATCAGCGGCTTGTCGACGACCGTGAGCATTTCCTTGGGCATCGCCTTGGTCGCAGGCAGGAACCTCGTGCCCAACCCCGCAACGGGAAATACGGCTTTGCGTACCGGCTTGATCGTCATCCAATCCCCCAAGCGAACAGGTCGTGCGGCCATAAACAGACTTGCTGCAGCGCGCAAACGCCCCTTACCGCCGCGATGATGCAATTGCGTTAAACCGGGCGTGGCCGCCGGCATTTCGATCGGCGCTGCGCCTCCCGGGCGCCGTGTTTGATCAGGGCGCGTCACGCTTTGACGTCCCGATACCCTGTGTTAGGGGCAGCGTCGAAATTCGGCTTTGCGCAGGGTTTCGGGGTAAACTCTTGCCGAATTTGGGAGCGATCGAGTGTCAACGCGCGCGCGTGCAGCAGGGCCCCGCGTCGTAGCCGTCGCGCCGGTCCCACCGCCGCTTCAGGGTGCGGCGGCGACCACGGCCGGGATTCTCGATTATATCGGACCGCACGTCGAGCTGCGCGTGGCCAACGTATCGCCCGGGACCGCGACTGGACTTGCCTATCACCTGACCCGAACCTGGCGCAATCTCAAGGCGATGGCGCTGCTGGTCGCCAATAGTCGCGCGCCCCGCCGGGTTTTGTACATGACTGCCGACGGCGGCCTCGGCGCCTTCTACAATATCGCAGTCGCTGGCCTCGGCACCTTGCTCGGCTACCGGATCTTCCTGCACCACCACAGCTTCGCCTATGTCGATCGACAGAATGCGCGCGTTGCGACGGTTGCCAGGATCATCCATCGCAACGGCGTGCATGTAGTGCTGTGCCAGGCGATGGCGGACGGGTTGCGCGCGCGCTACCCGATCGGCGCGACACTCGAACTTTCCAGCGCAGCGCTGCTTCCGGCGCGCCCGCGCGAAGCCCCGCGAAACGGGGTGCTGCGTATGGGTTTCCTCAGCAACCTGATCATCGAAAAGGGTTTGGACACTTCGATCGCGCTGCTGCGTGCGGCGCGAAGCGAGGGGTTGGCGGTCGAGCTGGCGATCGCCGGCAAGCCATACACGCCGGGCGACACCGAACCGCTCGAGCTGATCGATCGCGCGAAGGCGGAACTGGGCGACAGCATTTCCTATCTCGGCGCGCTCAGCGAAGACGAGAAGAACGCTTTCCTCGAAGGGCTGGACGTATTCCTCTTCCCGTCGCGCTATGTGAACGAAGCCCAGCCGCGCGCCATACTCGAGGCCTTGGCGAATGGCGTACCGGTGCTCACCGTCGCGCGCAGTTGCATTACCACCGACATGGGTGCCGGCACCGGCCTATGCGCGCCGCGCGATGCCGACTTCGTGTCTCACGCTCTCCCGCTGATCCGCCAATGGGCGACCGATCGCACCGCGCTCGCCACGGTCAGCCGAACCGCCCAGGCGCGCGGCGAAGCGCTGCACGCCAACGGACTGAGCCATCTTGCCGCGTTGGTGGATGCGTTCCGAAGCTGAACGATCAACTTGTGTCGCTGGTGTTCCGCGCCGCCAACGTCCGCAACAGCCAGTCGTCGAACCATCCGAGCCCTCGCGGCGGCGAGCGCCTTGCCGCCGCAATCGCTTCGGCCAGGCCTTCGCCAAAACGCGACGGCCCGTACCGCGACACGATTTCGCGGCCGCGCGCAGCCATCGCCGCGCGGTCGGTGTCCGGCGAGGCAAGTTCGCCGAGCGCCGAGGCGATCGCGCCGGTGTCGAACGGATCCACCCGCCAGCCATTGGCGCCCGGCTCGACCAGATCCTCGACGCAGCCGCAGCGATCGGACACGATCACCGGGAGCCCCGCAGCACAGGCCTCGTTGACCACCAGTCCCCATTGCTCGACCGTGCTGACGTGCACGAACCCGCCAGCGAGCCCATAGAGCGTGGGCAGATCGTCATATTGGCGAAAGCCGAGAAAATGGACGCGCGGGGCAAGGGCGCGCGCTCGCACCAACGCTTCGAGCGCGGCCCGCTGCTCGCCGTCGCCTGCGATCACCAGATCCCAGGTCTCATTCCGCGCAGCCGCCAGATACATCGCGTACGCCTCGATCAGCCGCACCAGATTCTTCTTCTCGATGAAGCGGCACGACACGAAGAAATAGCGCTCGGGCAAACCCAGTGCCGCGCGCCGCGCCGCGTCGTCGATCCGCGCAGCATCCGCGCCCAGCCGAAAATGATCGTTGTCGACTGCGTCATAGCCCAGGAAGATGCGATCCCCCGGCAGACCGAGCCGCTCCGCATAAGCGCGCTGCGGTTGGCCCCCGACCAGCGCCGCGTCGCACAATCCGACGAGCCGGCGCTTCACGGCCTCGCGAATGCGCGTTCGATCGTGATCGTGCTCGGTCGATTCGGATAGCAGGATCGCGTGCCGACGGCGCCGCCGCGCCCAGCGCAGCATCGTCAACGCCTCACTATGCGACCAACCGGTGATACAGACAATGTCGGGGTCGGCGGCGTGGAGAGCGGCTTCGGTCGCAGCGACGATCGCTTGCGCAGATTGCTTTTCGAGCGCGGAGTCGAACAACACGTGCCGCTCGAACCGCGTATCGCCGTCACGCGGTTCCCAGGCATAGACCAGGCTGCGCCGTGCGCCCTCGATCCCCGTCACCGGAACGCGCTCAGCGGCAGCGTTCACGCGTGCGAGCTGATAGGGACCCATCATTCGGAAGTAGATGACCGCGCGGCGTGCAAGTCCTTGCGCAGGAACACGCCCCGAATCGTCCTGCCGCCCCGTCATCGAGCATTCTCTCGGCCATCGGCCTCGCCCATGTCCAGCGGTAAGCCGTGTGGCCCGCGTCCTTGCCCTAAATATCGACCGCTCATGCACCACAATGCGTCGACCGCCAATTGCGCCGGGTTCGCGTCGAGGATCTCCGATTGCCCCCAGTGCGACTCAGCCCTGTCGCCAATTCTATCGCGGCATCGCCCGACTCGGCGCGCAAATCCAACGAAGTTGACCAAATTGACGGCCGCCATTCGTCGCGTTTCGTCCCCCGCGCGCGCCGATTTCACGCGCGTATGCACGCGCCCTGGGCCGACCTCGACCCCAGGGAGCAACTCGCACCCGTTCCGCATTTGTTCCATTCAATCCAGGTAACGACAAAATTCCTACAAAACAATCCCTTACGGACGTGATCCACGCCGGACGTCCAGTACCCAAGGACGGTACGGTCGCTCTGGACGTCCGCGCGAGCGCTAGTGTAAGCGCTGGACATGCACGCGCCCCAACCGTGGCGCTCCAACAGCCTCAGGGAAACGCGCGTCGAATGACGAAAACTGCTCTGATCACCGGCGTGACGGGCCAGGACGGCGCGTATCTGGCCGAGCTGTTGCTCGCCAAGGGCTATGACGTCCATGGCATCAAGCGGCGCTCTTCGTCGTTCAACACCGGCCGGATCGACCACCTCTATCAGGATCCGCACGAACGCGGCGCGCGGTTGCATCTCCATTATGGCGACATGACCGACAGCACGAACCTGATCCGAATCGTGCAGGAAGTGCAGCCCGACGAAATCTACAATCTCGCGGCGCAAAGCCATGTGCAGGTGAGCTTCGACACGGCCGAATACACCGCGAACGCCGACGCAATCGGCACGCTGCGGCTGCTCGAGGCGTTGCGGTTGCTCAAGCTGACCGACCGGACGCGCTTCTACCAGGCCTCGACATCCGAGCTGTACGGGCTGGTGCAGGAGGTCCCGCAAAACGAAAAGACCCCCTTCTATCCGCGCTCGCCCTATGCCGCCGCCAAGCTCTATGCCTATTGGATCACGGTCAACTACCGCGAGGCCTATGGCATCCATGCGTCGAACGGGATCCTGTTCAACCATGAGAGCCCGATCCGCGGCGAGACTTTCGTCACGCGCAAGATTACGCGCGCCGTGGCGGCGATCCATCTCGGGCTGCAGGACAAGCTGTGGCTCGGCAATCTGGATGCGAAGCGCGACTGGGGCCATGCGCGCGACTATGTCGAAGGCATGTGGCGGATCGTGCAGCAGCCGCACGGCGATGACTTCGTGCTCGCGACCGGCGAAACACACGAGGTTCGTGAGTTCGTGTCGCGGGCCTTCGCCGAGACTGGGATAACGATCGAGTGGCGCGGCAAAGGTGTCGACGAGAAGGGCTGCTGTGCGCAGTCGGGTCGCGAGTTGATCGTCGTCGATCCCCGCTATTTCCGCCCGACCGAAGTCGACCTGCTGATCGGCGATCCCACCAAGGCGCGCGAGAAGCTCGGCTGGAGCGCACGGACGAGCTTCGCCGAACTCGTGGCCGAAATGGTGCGCGAGGATCTCAAGACGGTGGCGCAGGAAGCCACCATGCGCCGACCGGACGAGGATCAGGTCGTTCCTTCCTACGCCGCGCGCTGACGCACGGATGACTCAGATTCCTTTTTCATTGCGCGGCAAGCGCATATGGGTCGCGGGGCACCGGGGGATGGTCGGCCGCGCGATCGTGCGACGGCTCGCATCGGAGGATTGCGAGATCGTCACCGCGGACCGCGAACGGTTCGACTTGCGCGACCAAGCCGCAGTCAATTCCTGGATGGCGGAAACACGTCCCCAATTGGTGTTCCTCGCGGCGGCGCGCGTCGGCGGGATCAAGGCCAATAACGAGCGCCCCGCCGAATTCATCTATGACAATATGATGATCGAGGCGAATGTGATCGAGGCCGCGCGCCGCGTCGCGGTCGAAAAGCTCGTGTTCCTCGGTTCCTCCTGCATCTATCCCAAGGAGGCCCCGCAACCGATTCACGAAGAGGCGCTGCTCACTGGTCCGCTCGAGCCGAGCAATCAATGGTATGCGATCGCCAAGATCGCGGGCATAAAGCTGTGCCAAGCCTATCGCGCGCAATATGGCTGCGATTTCATCTCCGCGCAGCCGACCAATCTCTATGGTCCGTACGACAATTTCAATCTCGACAGCAGCCACGTCGTTCCGGCGCTGATCCGCAAGGCGCATGAGGCCCGCGAGGCCGGAGCAGCGACGCTGCCGGTGTGGGGGACCGGGCGGCCACTGCGCGAGCTGCTGCACGTCGACGACCTCGCCGACGCGCTCGTATTTCTCGCGCAACGATATTCCGACAGCGCGATCGTCAACATCGGCTCCGGCGAAGAGATCAGTATCGCGGAGCTCGCGCATCGGATCGCCGCGATCGCCGGCTTCACCGGCGAGGTCGTGTTCGATACGAGCAAGCTCGATGGCACGATGCGCAAGCTGGTCGATAACGACCGGATCCGCGCGCTCGGCTGGCAACCGCAGATCGAGCTCGCGGACGGTCTGGCCAGCGTCGACGCTTGGTATCGCGCCAATCGCGAGCAGCTGCGCGCCTGATCGCATGCCGCGCGCCAATCGTTTGCAATAAGAATAAAGCCCGACAATACAAACGCTTAATCTCTTGCGATTTCACTTGCGAGGGCAATGCGCCTGACCTACACCGATCGGGCTGCAACAAGGCGCTGGAAAGACAAGGCGCCAAATACTCCATTTCGCTTCGGTCAGGGAGCACAATTGCACGCCATGAACGTCGGACAATCTGCCTACGTCACGGCGCCCGGATCGGTAAAACGCAGAGCGCGCGGCAGCCGTCACTTGCTCCAGCTCATCGGGGGGATCCTGGTATCGGCGGTCTTGCCCTTCCTGATCTTCGTCCAGGTTCGCGCCCACGACTATCAGGCGTTCGTCGGCTTCTATTACGTGCTCTGGGGAACGATGGCCGCAGTCATCGTTGGCCATTATTTCTATGCGCGGCTGGTCTATTTCCCGGGTGCACGGGCGACCTCCTATATCGCGCCTACCTTTTGCGCGAGCTTCGCCGTGCTGCTGGTGGCCTTCTTCTTTCTTCGCATCGACTATGGCCGCGCCCATTTCGCCTTGAGCTGGGCGCTCTGCCTCGCGTGGTATTATGGCTGTCACTTCGTTGCGGTGCGAACCGCGCGACCGCGGCGGCTCGGCGTCGTCCCGGTCGGCGCGGCGCCGAGCCTGATCGGCCTTCCGCACGTCGAATGGGTGATTCTCGACGAAGCCGGCATGCACCTTCCTGGATGCGACGGGATCATCGCCGATTTCCGGGCCGACCTGCCGGACGCATGGGAGCGCCTGATTGCCGAAACGGCGATCTCCGGCGTGCCAGCCTATCACTTCAAGCAGATCCAGGAATCACTCACCGGTCGCGTCGAGATCGAGCACCTCTCGGAGAACAACTTCGGCTCGCTGATCCCGGGCGCGGCCTATATCGCGATCAAGCAGGCGATCGACACGCTGGCTGCGTTGGTTTTGGGAGCGATCTTGCTACCTGCGCTGTTGCTCGTCGCGATCGTGGTCAAGCTGTCGTCGCCAGGGCCGGTCCTATTCCGCCAGAAGCGCATGGGGTACCGCGGCAGAATCTTCACCATCTACAAATTCCGCACGATGCACGACGCGACGCGCCAGGCGGAATCGCGCGACAGCACGATCACGCGCCACGCGGACGATCGAGTCACATCGATCGGCCGCTTCCTTCGCCGGACGCGTATCGACGAGTTGCCGCAGATCATCAACATCCTGCGTGGCGAAATGAGCTGGATCGGTCCACGCCCGGAAGCCGTTCCCCTCAGCGAATGGTATGAGGCGGAGATTCCATTTTACCGCTACCGCCACATCGTCCGCCCCGGCATCACCGGATGGGCGCAAGTCAACCAGGGACACGTCTCCGAAATCCAAGACGTCCTGGCCAAGCTCCAGTTCGATTTCTACTATGTCCGCTACTTCTCGCCCTGGCTGGACGTACTGATCATGCTCCGTACCGGACGAACCGTGCTCACCGGCTTCGGCTCGAAATAGTTTTCCCTCGTGGGGTAGCCGAGTTCGCGGCAAAGCTCGCCGCAGATCTGTTCCACCAGCGCGAGCTGATCTTCGTTCCAGCGCACCAGCGGAGCGGGACGGATCGTGAGGATCTCACTCGACTGCGGACGCATCGCGAACACCCGATTGAGCCGCGAATGCCAGCTGCCGCGCAATTGCGGCGGCAGCATGGGGGTTTGCGGCTCCGGCACCGCATCGACGAAAGCGGCAATGCGCTCAAGCGCGCCTGCCGGATCCTGGAGTAGCGAATCGCTGGAAATGACAAGGAGCGGACGCGGTGTCCGCTGCCAAGCGAGAATACGATTCCTCCATTCGTGCAATCGTTCGCTGAGCCAAGGGCCGGATGGAATTTCGGGCCACGCGAATTCCCCGGTGAATACCCGCCAAACGACTACTGATTCGATCGTGCGGCGTGGATCGCGATGAATGAGGATAACCTTCGCCCGGTCGCGTAACCAATTGCCAATCGGCGAAAATTGCGAGTCGACCAAATTCTGGAATTGCGGATCACACCAATGGGTCTTGCACACCATCCGCTCTGCGCGATGCAGCAAACGCGTCACGCGGCGCGGTCCCCATGCCCGCGCGATCAGTGCGTCGATCGGCAGATAGAGGCTGTCATTGGCTTCCAATGGCCATTTGTAGGATCGGAACGCCGGAAAGTTCCGTCGCAGGAAATCGATGGTCAAATGCGTTCCCGAGCGCATGTAGGACGAGACGACCACGGGATCGCCGCACGTCGCGAGGAACTCGGAACTCAAGCGCTTGACCACTTAGTGCGCCCTCGACCGGCGGGCGGACGCCAGCTTTGTGAACAGCCGATCCCAGGCCGCAATGGTCGATCGACGACGAAAATGCTGCTCGATCATCGCTCGGGCGGCGGCGCCGTCGCGAGCACATCGGGCCATATCGCCGGCGTAGGAAAGGATCACGTCGGTCAGCCGCTCCGAGTCTCCTGGCGCGACCACTTCGCCGCAGCCGGCCTCCCGCACCAGTCGCGCGATTTCGCCGTTGGTCTCGGTTACGGCGACAATCGCGCGACCGGCCGCGGCAACACCGTAGAATTTGCTGGGAACGATCAGGCCTTCCAGTTCGGGACGAAGCGAGAGCCAATGGATATCGCCCACCGCGAGACTCTCGGGCAATCGCTCGCGCGGCTGGAAAGGCCGAAAGAGGATGTTTTCGAGTTGCTCTCGTGCCGCCACGGCCGAGAGCGATTCGCTGCCGTGCCCCGCACCGATCATGAGGAAAACAATATCGTCACGCGCTCGCAACCGCCGCGCCGCGCCGAGCATCGTTTCGGCTTCGTGTGCACGACCCAGATTCCCGGAATATGCCACCACGAAACGATCTCCGATCCCCCACTCGCTGCGCAACATGCAGGCCTCACGTGACATGGGGCGAATCATTTCGTCATCGCTCCAGTTCGGCATGACAGCTATTCGGCTCGGTGAAATTCCTTCCGCCGCAAGCCGCTCGGCCATGCGCTCGCCGATGGCGACATTGACGTCCGATCCCTCGAGCGACCAATTGCGCAGCTTACGCAATACGGCTCCCAATCGGCCGCGCAAGGCCTTTATACCCAGTTCGGCCGCGACCTCTGGATAGAGATCCTGCAACCACGTAACCGAACGCGCCCCTCGAAGCCTCGCCGTCACGACACCGAGAACCGAAAGCAAAGGAGGATCGGTCTTGGTGACCACTATATCGTCGCGCCCTACAAGCGACAGCATGACCACGAAGGCAGCGAGATAGAAGGAGAGATAGTCGACCAGGCGACCGGCGATCCCAGCACGGCCAAATCGTGACGTCCAAACGCGGCGCACCGACACATCACCGAGCGTTTCGCGTGCGGGGAGTCGAGCCCGGGCATCGCCATAGCGCTGCCGACTGGCGATGACCGTCACGCGCCAGCCACGTTCTGACAGGGCTTCCGCGACATCCGTCAGAATCTGCGCCGTGGCGGACTGATCCGGTCGATAGAAGCGATTGACGAAAACGATATGTTTCAAGCGGGACATCGGCTGTCCGGCACGTGCGGTGCAAGGAGCCCGCTTGAACGCATCGGCGGTATCATCCGCCCTCCCGCACAGCGCGATCGGAGCTATGGAGCAGCCAGGTCTCAAGCACACGACGCCATCGATCGGTGTTGCGCTCGAACAGGAACCAGATCGTCGTGGCGTAGAGAAGCGATATGATGACCAGGGCCGCCATCATTCCCGCTGAGGCCGCCGATAGCGGAAATTGCCTGGGCGCAAGCAACGTCGCGTAGAGAAACATCAGCATCGGGAAATGAACGAGATACAGAGTGTATGAAATCTCCGACAATGTGTGACCGCAGCGGCGGTAGCCATCCCCGAGATCGCGTGCGACCGTGAGCCATGGAATCATGCCAGCGCAAGCGAGACCGATTGGAAAATCCGTGATCCAACCAGGCCATTTCGCGCTCGCTATCATCGACATCAGTAGCGCCCCAGAAGCGGCCATCCCGATTGTTCTCAGGGCGGCGGGCCGAAAATGGCAGGAAGCGACGATGAGATAGGCACCGACGCCAAAAAGCCAGATGAGAAATGCGACGCTAATCGCGACCGGTAGCAACAGCAACAAGAGCCCCGCGGCCACTCCTGACAGCAATCGTGACCACGGCACGCCCGGACGGGCAGCCTTAAGCACTAGGGGGAATAGCAGGTAATACCAGAACTCGTTCGCCAGGCTCCACATCGGGCCATTGGAGCCGAAAGAGGGCACAAGGATGGTCTGCAGAAAAGCCAAATTGCCGAGCAATGCCCAGAGCGATCGATCGCCCCCACCGGGAGGCGGGCCGCTCAGCAAGATAGGCCATAATTGTCCCGAATAGGCGGTTGCATTTATCGCCTGCCCGATCGAGTCCCACATCAACGTCAATAGCAATGCCGGGACTATGACGATCCAGAGCCTGCCAAGCCGCTGAATTGCATAGTGCCGCCAGGACCAGAGGCCTCGTTCATGTGCGCGAATAACGCTCCCGCCGACCAGGAAACCGCTGAGCACGAAAAATATCATCACCGCTTGATGATGGCGGCCGACGAACAGGTAAAACAGTTGCGCCAATGGTCCGGTGGGCCTTTGGGCATAGTCCACCAGAACGAAGCCGCGCACATGGCCAACGCATACCATCACGGCGGCGACGCCGCGCAGCATATCCAAATGCGGCAGGCGTCCGCCCGATAAGGCTGACGCCTGTCGGGCGATCATCATGGCGCCAGTTGCGGTCGGCCGCGCCCCAACCATCGCGCCAGCAAATAGAAGGCGGCGAGCGGAACCAATGCTATGGTGATGAACTGGATGCTCCGCATACCGAGCATTGCGGCGAAAAATCCGGTGGAATAATAAGTCAAATCAAGGTTCGTACGCGCGGCAACGCCCACTTTGGTCCAAGTAGCGGCGAGCGAGCCAAGCACGAGCGAGCAGAGAATCACTGTGGGCAAACCCGCCATGAGATAAGCTTCGCCGACATAAGTAACCGCGATTGTGTAGCCGCCGCCAGTGTTGAGGGCCGACTCGATGCTGACGGTCCAGTCGATCGGCTTATCCGGCCAAAGCGCGCGCGGAATCCATTTCGTCAGAACCTGTTCCACGATATCCCAACCAGGGAAGGGATAGACGTCGGGAAAGACTTGCATGACACGCGCAATAGACACCAGATTATTGTCGATCATGAAGCCCGAGGAATCTTGGATGACGGCGGCCGCGCCGCGAGCCGCTAAATAATCGCCCAATCCCACGTTTCGAAAATCGAGCATGAATCCGGAAACGAACCACAGCATAACGAACGCGACTGCGGCAAAGGCAATGACCTTGAGGCTTCGCACCTCGTGGCTGGCGACGAAATAGGTCGAGATGAAGATGCCTGCATAGATCAGCACACGATTGCGCGCACCGTCGGAGATGAAGAATGCGAGTGTGAAAGCGACGAGCGCAGCGATGATCAGCTCGTCGGAGCGGCTGAAGCGTTTGGCGTTGGCAAAGACATAGCCGGCCATCGCCGCACTCGGATAGGCAAGCAACTGCAACTCAGTCAGGAACGAGACCCAACCGCCAATACGCGCGCGCTGCCAGGGACGTTCGAAACGACCTGCGAGCATATAATGGACGACCTCGACCGGATTGAAGTTTACCGAAAGGAAGATCCAGAGGAAGGCCAGCCCAAACAACCCGCAAAACAGCCAAAAAATCTGACGCGGCGGAAGTTCCGGGAGTCGAGTTTTTCCGATGCCAAGCGTGACCGGCAGTGGAAAATGCCGGCCGATCGCCAGAAACGCCATGCCCCAGAGTATGACTTGGCTCGAAGCCGCAGCATTGCCGGTATATCCTTGATACAGCACCCTGACGTGCGGATGAAGGAACTCCGCGAACGTCAGAAAATAGAGCCCGAAAAGCGCAACGACGTCGACTCTGTTCAGTGAGCGGATGCCAGCCAATCCTTCAATCGCGAAGGCTATGGCCAGCGTAATCCCCATGAGATAGGCGCCGAAGCGATAGATGTCGATTTCGGGGCCCGTGGTTGGCAAGGACAGGCCCGTCATCAGGCAGCCAGCGCAGATCACGACCGTTGACAGGAGCTTGCGCGCGCGATCTTCGGGGGTCACGAAAACGCCCTTCGCGGGAAGAATCTTGTCAGCCATCCATACGCCCTGTCCGGAACCAAAACCTGCCTAGGCCGAGACCATGGCGGCGACAACCGTTGGCGTCGACGATTGCGCTCCAACGAGCCGCGGCGGGGCAGCCCGCGAGCGCGGCTTTCCATTCACCCGCAGAATACATAGCTAAAACTTTACACTTCCCAATGTGCTCTGGTCCGGAATTTCGCGGTGTCTAATATATTGCGCCAGAATATGCATTAATGACTGATGCAAATCCTCGACTATCCCGTAATTTGAACAGTCAACATGGAGGTTGACATCCGCTTTGGCGCGGGCCGCGCCTCCGGAAAAGCCGGTCATCGAGATCGTTCGGATGTTCATTTCTCGTGCCCGTTCGAGCGACTGGAGGATATTAGGCGAACTCCCGGAGGAACTGATCGCGATCAGAAGATCGCCCGCTTCGCCCATCGATTCGAGCTGGTACGAGAAGACCTCGTCATAGCTAAGATCGTTGGCGATAGCCGAGATGAGTTCGATGGTTGTCGAAAAGCTATGCACTTTGGGCCGCATCGAGGTGCCGTTGCGAATTCCCTTGAGGCAATCACACACCAAATGGTTGGCGATCGCCGCTGAACCACCGTTGCCGCAGGAATAGATGCGCTTTCCCGCCAGCACCGTCTCGCTCAGAAGCGCGCCGGCGGCGCTCACCGCATCGAAATCGATGGTAGCGGCTGCCGCGGCCAGGCGCCCGAAATACCCCTCGGCATACGCGCCAGCGTCTGCAAACAGTCGATCGGGAAAATAGTGCACGAATGGACTCCGGCGACTAGCGCGGGTTGTAGAACAGGATACGCGTGCCCAGCGGTTCAAACTTGAACTGAACGCGGCGCAATCCGACGGCATTGGCGATAGCGTCATGCCGATCCTCTGGAGCGTAGAACATCATAAATCCACTCTGTCCAGCGCCCAGAAGCTTACCGCCGAGCGCTCCAGCCGCGGTCGCACGCGCATACCAATCGTCGATCGACGCGTTCGAAATTCCGTCGGTCAGTGACTTCTTGAGCGACCAATTCTCGTCGAGAATGTGCCCGAAACTGTCGAGATGACCGGCGCCGAGCTCGTCGCGAAGGACGCGCGCCAGCTCGGTCATGCGCTTGAGCGCGGCCTGCTTGCGCGCATCGGTGGCGGTCTCCGCGGCCTGGCTCGCCAGAATCGCCGAGGCGCTCCGCGTGGTGCCGGTGAAAAAGACGATGATGCGTCGCTCGAACATTTCGCGCAGATCGCGGCGCATGATCACAGGCGAAACGGATACACTCTCATCCGGCCTGAACTCGATCAGGTTCAACCCGCCAAATGCCGCTGCATACTGATCCTGCTTGCCGATGGGCTGACCGCACCGCTCGATCTCTATCTCGCAGCTGAGCCGTGCCAGCTCTTCGGCCGACGCGTGACGCCCCTGATAGGCATGGAGCACGTTGAGCAGGCCGACGGTGAACGTCGACGACGAACCGAGCCCCGTCCCGCGTGACGGAATATCGGCCGTAGTGGTGATCTCCACGCCGCCTTGGAGCCCTTGCATCTCGAACGCCGCCCGGACCAGTTCGTGTTCGATCTCCGCAAGCGACTGGACTTCCTCGGTCCTGGAATAGGCCAGCCGAATCCCGCCGTCGAACTTTCGATTGATGCTGACGTAGACGTATTTGTCGATCGCGGTGCTCAGCACCGCGCCGCCGTGCTCGCGATAGAAGGCCGGGAGGTCGCTACCGCCGCCGACGAAACTCATTCGCAAAGGAGTCTGGCTGATGATCACGGCAGCGCCCGGCCGTGTTTAAGCGTCGGCAAAGCACCTTTGCCCCCAACAAATGTCGCCGGGGGGGTCACGGTGTTGCCTCTTGTGCGACAATCTCGCGAACGGCGCGGCGCACTGCTTCGTTCGATCCGAGTTTCGGGTTCCAACCTGTGTCTCGCAGTCGCTGCACCGAATAGTGGAAGCGAGGTACGTCCCCTACCCAGCCGCGATTGCCATCGCCAAAACGGATTTCCGCGCGGGGCTGGCAAACATCGCGCACCGTCTCCGCGATAAACCGGACGGTCACCCCAGAATCGCTCGGACCGATGTTATAGACCGCAAACGGCTCCTGCCGATCCGCGATATGCAGCATCGCGGCGATGAGGTCGGTGACATGCAGATATGCCTTTTGCTGCGTGCCATCGCCAAGCACGTCGAGACGATCGGGTGTCGCGCGGAGCTTGTGCACGAAATCCAGAATGACGCCGTGCGTGGCCGGAATGCCGATCACGTTCGGGAAACGAAACACCGATGCGCGCTCGACATAGGCCTCATGAGCGGCGCGCAACTGCGCTTCGGACGCCAGCTTCATCGCACCATAATTCGAGATCGGCAATAATGGCCCGATGTCTTCGTGAATCAGCCGATCCCCGTGATCGCCATAGATGGCCGAGCTGGAGGCGAAGTGGATCGTCTTGATATCGCGCCGCTTCATCACGTCCAACAGAGCCACCGTGGTGAGAAACGTCTGGCGTAGATCGACGCGATAATCCGCGACTCCGGCGGGAATGTCCGAGTTGGCCGCCAAGTGCCAGATTTCAGCCACGTCGTAATCCGCAATCGCACGTTCGACCTGGTCCGGCTCGCTGCAATCGACTTGCACCAAGGAAAAGCCCGCACGCCGCGCGAACGGGGCGAGCGCCTCACGCGTTCCTCTCGAAAAGTCGTCGGCCACCAGCACGTCATATCCGCGGTCGAGCAACGCGCTCGCCAAATTCACGCCGATGAACCCGGCACCTCCTGCGATCAGATGTAACGGCAAATGCTCACCCCTCTTCGCGCTTCTTCACCGGACGGGCGCGACCCACTCAACGACGTCATAAGCCCAGCCGGGTACGCGCCAGGCCCCAGGCCGCGACGTGGTGCACGACGGGTATGTCTCCCGCGCTAAGCGCGCAATCGATCTCATGCGGAGACATCAGCCGCACTTCGATCTCTTCGTGATCGCCCGAAGCGGGCGTGGCGACGAGTTTGCAGTCGCGGGCAGCAAAATAATTTCCCAAGGAACCCCTCTGGTTGCCGTTGTCCACAAACGCCCCGAGATGCAACAGTTCAGTCGCCGTATAGCCGGTCTCCTCGACCAATTCGCGCCGGCAGGCGGCCTCGGGCGCCTCTTCCTGCGCCAAGAAACCGGCAGGGAACGACAACCCCCAGCGCCGAGGTCCGTGCTTATAGCTCCATAGGGTGACGATCTCGCCATTCGACGTCTGTGGGACGCACACCACGAAATTGGGAAGGTCGACACGATAGAAGTCGTCGACCTCCACACCGCGAGAGGTGCGAACGCACTCGCGCGTAACCACGACATACGGAGGGGCAGCGAACAGCACCTCCGATGCCAAGACGGTCCAGGCCTGCCGCATGCCGCTCCTCAAACTAGCCAGGGGCGGAAGTCCAGTCGATATTCGAGTGCGGACGTCCGGTTGCCGATTTCGCGCGCGGGATTTCCGGCAACGATAGCGTAGGGCCGCACGTCGCGTGTAACTACCGAGCCTGCCGCCACCACAGCGCCATCGCCAATCGTAACCCCCGGCAGCACGATCGCGCGATACCCGATCCACACGCGATCGCCGATGGTCACGTCGCCGCCGCGAAGTGCAAAATCGGCGGACTGCGCGTCGTGACCGAGCGTAAGGATCGTCGCCTCCGGGCCGATCGAAACGTCGCTGCCCGTCCGTATCGCGAATTGTCGCCCATCGAACACGCACCCGAAGTTGACGACGTTCCGTGGCCCCAGCGCAACTTTGCGCCCGTTCAGAAATCGACAGCCCAATTGAACTCCGGTCCCGGCGCCAAAGCCGCCGAGCCAGAGGCTGAGATAGGCATGCCGCAAGGTCCGAGATGGCAAGCGGCCCACGATCGCGACATATAACCAGGCGAGGATGCTGCCGGCCAGCACGCGCATGGTCATTGTGGCATCAGCGCTTCGACGAGCACGTCCAACGCTCCCCCGGTGAACTTCACTCCGCGAATGCCGGCGGCGTCAGCCGCCGCCAAGTCGCTGTCCTTGTCGCCAATCAATAGGGAATGCTCAGGATCGACGTTCCAGCGCGCAATCAAGTCGAGAATCATGCCCGGTCGCGGCTTCCGGCATTCCGACTCGCGCGCGAACTCAGTGACCACACCGTCGACGTGAAACGGGCTGTAGCGGAATTCATCGATGTGCGCGCCATGCGCGATCAGATGCGCCTGCATATGGTCGTGCAGCGCGCATACATCGGCCTCGCCGTAATAGCCTCGCGCGATTCCCGCTTGGTTGGTGACCACGAAGACATAGAGATCCCGCTCGTTGGCGATCCTCACTGCCCGCTCGGCGCCCGCCATCCATTCGAGCCGATCGATCGAACCGACATAGCCGTGGTCGACATTCAACACGCCGTCGCGATCCAGGAATAGCGCGCCGCGCCTGCGGAGCGCGGGTATTTCGAGCTGCGCCCGTTCGAACGCCTCGGGTATGCCGATGTCGAGAAAATACCCGCTTGTCGACATTCCTGCGAGCTCGCCACGTTCCGCGAGCACGCGCAAGGCGTCGTCTTCGAGCGAACTCTGCGGCGCCAGCAGCTCCAAGAGCGATCGGTCGCAGGCGATGACGCCACCGTTGATATAGGCGGTGCCATCGATGCTGCGATCGCGGCGGAAGCTGTGGATTCGGGCGCCATCAAACTCGACGCTATTGTACCGATCGGCCCGATCGATCTTGCGGAGCCCAATGGCGGCGACTGCATTTTCCGAACGCCGCGTTGCAGCAAGCGCGTGGAAGTTGATGCCAAGCCAAGTATCGCCGTTGAGGAGCAGGAAGTTGTCGGCGAGCAGGTTGCGCGCATGGAACAGCGCTCCGCCGGTGCCGGCTCGCTCCGGCTCGACCGATACGGTCAAGTTCAATCCGAACCGCGCCGCTGCGACGCTGTTTGCTGCAAAATGCTCAATCTGTGCGTGTTCGAAGTGCGCGAGAAGCACGATGTCGCGGAAACCGAAACGCGCGATTTCAAACAGGAGATGCTCGAGGAACGGTTCTCCGCCGACGGGCAGCAATGGCTTAGGGGTTTGCGCCGTCAGATGCCCAAGCCGCGTCCCGAGCCCCCCGCACAATATGGCCACGGTGCCCGCGCTCACGCTGCACGACCCCGTTCAAGCGCCACGGCCTCTACCGCCGCACAAATCGCTTGGCTCGCGCCCGCGGGAATCAGAATGTCGGACACGTCGCGACCAACGACGCGGACAGCCGCATCCGCAACGGCGGCCGTTGTCCAGGCATCGCTTTGCTCCAAAAATGTCACCTTGAGCCTCATGCGGCCGATTGCGCCGAACGATTTGAGTATCTGGGGCGAGCGGCCCGGAGATACGTGCGCGGCGAACGCGTCACAAGAGCGGTCAGGGGGTTCGGTTTATCGCGCGAGAACATGGTCATATCCATCATTGAACTGATAGCGGTCAGCGCTTTGCCGAGACCCTCGGGTGCGCTGTCTTACGCTCCATCCATGCGATGCCGAACCCATCGTCGCGACGAAGGTGCGTGATCGCATACCCCAGACTCGGCGCGATCGTTTCGAGATCCGCGACGGTGCGCCCGCCGACCAAATGATATTCCATGCGAATCGATCGAATCGCCTCGAAAGCTCGCTCATCTTCGAAAATGTCCCATTCGAATCCCTCGCAATCGAGCTTGAGCAAGTCGACTGCCCCACCCGCGCGCGCCACCACGTTTCGCAAAGAAGTCAGCCGGACGGCTCCGCGCTCCGCAACCTGGACCTGGTTCACGCGTGAACTGCCGGACCGCACCATGTCGGCGCAGCCGTCGGCATGCGATACCCCTTCGCAGTGTAGTTCGATTTCCAGGCCTTCGAAGTTGCGTTCGGTGAACGTAAGCACATCAGGATCGGGCTCATAAGCGTGGATCTTGGCGGTCGGAAAACAGTGGCGGGCGAAGAGCGAGAACAGGCCGATGTTTGCACCGATGTCGACGACGGTTTGGACCGGCGAAGCAACCCGACCCAGGCCATATTCGTCATCCAGCCAAAGGTTGATGACATCGTGCACCAATGTCGGATCGTCCGGCGCGAATACTGGCCGTACCGCGCCCGCCAGTCGAACCTTTATCGGCATGCGCGTGTAGGAAGTTCCCGCAAAGTCGATACCGAACGCGCGCGCTCGCAGAAATCGGCGCAGGAAAAGAAGATGGCGGTTCAAATTTCCGTCCTTTTGGTGCGTCGTCTCGCGCTGGCCACCCAGCATGTCAGACAAGCCGCGAGTGAAGTCCAGCCGCTTGCATAGGATGCCAAGCGCACGACCGATATCTCGAGCCGATGTACCGCGATCAGCTTGCCTGGGCTCGTCCAGGCATCTCTTCGGACGAAGAGAAGCCTTGCAGCAGTGTCGCGACATTTCGGTCCCAGGACATATGCGCGCAGAAACCATCCCAACCCGACGCTGAATATCCCTGCGCGACGAGCGCCCGCATCGCGCCGCGCAACGAATCGATATCGTCGGGCGGGATCACCGGACCGAGATCGAAACGGGCAACGGTACGCGTCAATGGACCGGGCCCGGACGATGCAAGCACCGGCTTACGTGCCTGCGAGGCCAAGAGCAGCACGCCGCTTTGCGATACAAATTCGGATTTGTAGGTGAGCAAGACAAAGTCGCAGGCGCCAAAATAATGGGGGATCGACGGATCGGGAATGAACCGGTCGTCGATGCGCACGCGATCGGCGCAGCCCAGTTCGAGCGCGAGCGCACGATAATAGGCCACGGGCTTGTCATGCTTCGACGCTACGCGGCCCGCAACGATCAACACCGCTTCGGGCACGCCGGCCAGCGCACGGATCGACACATCGAGGTTCTTGCGATCGGCGATATAGCCGAACGCGAGAAATATCCGTCGTTCCGAGTGCCCGTCGAGCAACGCACGCCGCAATTCGGTGCCGTCGCCGGGCATGATTTCGGCCCCCATGCAACCATAGGGCACCGGCAAGGTGCGTACGCTGTCCGGAATATCGGGCTGATGCGCGTCGAAATCCTCGTGCACCAGCGCGAACTCGATGGGAAAAAAGCTCGATCGCACATGCCAGCCATGCAGCAGCCGGCCCGGCGGCCGCTTACGCTGTGGATCGTGGATGTTCGCCGCATAACGCACCCCCAAGGCGCGCAGCAGCACATGCGGCCAAACCCAAATGAGTGCCAGCGTATCCGACGTGCCGGCGATCAGGACATGACGGTGGCACCAGAACATGATGCGAAACGCGAACAAGAGCTCGTTGGCCACGGTCACGAAAGCGAACCACAGGGCCTTCATCCAGCGTTGGCGAAAGGTGAGAAAGGGCGGAAGCAGCCAGGGAAGCACCCTGTACGGCTTGTCGCGATGGTTCGGGAGGAAACCCGGACTAGTCAGCACCAGCGTGTCCACGCCGGCGCGTTCGAGCGCTGAAGCCTGGTAGTGGGTGTGTTCGGCGAATCCGCTTTCCGGCATCGGACAGTAGATCAGGATGCGGCGTGGCTTCATGGAGGCTCCGAACGATTGGAGCCTCCTTAGAGGCTGCATCAGCGTTGCGCGAGACGCCGGCGACATTGCCTCGAAGCCATGCACTTGACGCCGCGAAGCAGCATGTCGAAGTGGCCGAGTGAGCGATACAGGGTCGAGATCAGATGCGCACGACGACGTGCGCCACCCGGACCTGCTGATTGTCGGCGCGGGGCCGATCGGCCTAATGCTTGGTCTGGCTGTAGCGCGCAGCGGTGTTGCCGTGACGATCCTCGAGGCCGGACCGGCAACCCCTCCCCTCGATTTTGCGGCGCGCAATGCGGGACCGAACACCGGAGTAGCGCATCAGGGCCTGACCATGGGCCGGATGAAGGCACTCGGCGGCACCAGCCGGCTATGGGGTGGGCAGCTGGTTCCGTTCGGAACCAGCGACTTCCTGCCGACCTTCGACGGCAAGCCCGAATGGCCGATCGGCCATGACGATGTTGCGCCCTATGTTCGCAAGGCATTCGACTTTCTGGGGATTCCCGAAACGGCCACCGATCCCCAGGCGATCTGGCGCGCAGTCGGCCAGCCACCGATCGACCTGGGGGAGAGCTTCACCGCGACGATGAATCTCTGGCTTCCCCAACCCGACATTGCCGCGCTCTTCGCTGGCCGAATCGCACAGCTGCCGAACCTGCGGATCCTGACCGAAACGGAAGTCACGCGGCTGGACTTTGCGCCGGACGGCACTGTCGCCACCGTCGAGGCGCGCGGCGTGCACGCGGGCAGATACCAGCCGGTTCAGACCGTGTTGGCCAACGGGACGCTCGAGATCGTCCGCTTGCTTCTGCGTGCGGCGGCGTCCGCGCCGCACTGTCCCTTTGCCGCGAATCCGCATATCGGCCGCGGGTTCATCGATCATCTGCACGGCATCGTCGGGCGCATCGTCGCGCCCGACAAAGCGCGACTGCGCGCCATGTTCGAGAACATCTATCGAAACGGCATCAAATACAGCGTCAAACTACGGGCGTCCGATCACTTCCTGCGCGACCATCGGCTGGGGAATTGCGCGATCACGCTCAATGCCACGGGATCGATCCGTCAGACGCTCGCCGATCTCCGCGACTTGGCGCAGCGCATTTTCGGCGCGCGCGAATGGCGGCAGATCGGAAAGGCGGTGCGCGAGGCGGCTCGGACGCTGCGCCTGATCCTGCCCATCGCCTGGAACTTCGCCGTGCGCCGTCGATCCTATTCGCTGTTCGATCGCGGCATATTGCTCGGCGTCGAACTCGAGCAGATCCCGACTGCCGAGTGCCGTCTGTTTCTCGATCCGGCCGTAGCGCCCGATGTCGCCACGATCGGCGTACATTGGGCGTTCGACGGACGCGAGATCGACTCCGCTGCCGCGTTTTGCGCAGAACTGCGCGTGCGGTTTCACGAAAACGGCCTGGGCACGGTCGAGATCGATCCACGCGTCGAGCGCCGCGACCCCGCGTTCCTCAGGGAGATGCACGATGCCTATCATCAGATGGGCGGCGCGCGCATGGCGGCTACCGCCGATCAAGGCGTAGTCGATCGCGACTTGCGCGTGTTCGGCTGCGCAAACCTCTCGGTTGCCGGTGCAGCAGTTTACCCCAGTGGCAGCTTCGCCAATCCGACGTTGACCGCAATGGCGCTGGCGCTACGCCTTGCCGATCGACTCGAGTTGGAGCTTCGCACGAAGCCATGTTGATCGATCGCCTGATCTTTGGCTGCGGGCACCTGACCGGAGGCGCTTCCTATCGCGATGCCGCGCGGCTGGTACGTCGGGCGCGCGATGCGGGCATCGGTCAGTTCGATACGGCGCCATCCTATGGCATCGGCACTGCGGAAGAAGCGATCGGGCGACTAGTCGGGGCGGATGCGACAGTGCGCATCACCGCCAAAGTCGGATCGGCGCGCCCGGAACATGCCTGGCTCAAGACCTACGCCCGGCTCGCGCTGCGCGCGCTACGCGGGCCTCGCCACGCGCCAGACTATCAGCCGCCCGTCAGTCGGCCGCAATCCGGCTGTTTCGACCCGACCTTCATGGCCCAATCGCTCGACGCCAGCCTCAAGGACTTGCGCCGAAGCCGAGTCGACCTGCTGTTGCTGCACGAGGCGTTCGCCGAAGATCTCACACCCCCTGTGCTCGGCTTTCTCGAGGAGGTGCGCCGGGAAGGCCGCGCCGCTGCGATCGGCTATTCGAACGGACTGCCCTATGATGCGCTACTGCACGCAGGTCAGCCCGCGGGGTTGGTTGCGCAAACTGCCATCGATCCGGCAGCACTGACGGTCGCGTCACCCGGTCCCGAGGCAGATGTGAATTTTCACAGCCTGATCAAGACGGCCTCGTGGCTGCGGCGAACCGATCCACGCTTTGCACGCGGCGAGGCCGCCTTCACCAAAGCGCTTGGCGGCCTGCCGGCAAGTGAGTTGGTGCTTCCATATGCGCTAGCGGCGCGGCGCTGGCCCGAAGCACGTTTGATCTATGCCACGTCGATCCTCCAGCGGCTCGATGCGTTCCTTCGCCTCGTCGAAGCACTGGACCGCGCCCGGAATCCCGAAGCGCTGGACGCGTTCGACGAAGCCTATGCCGCAGCTGCCAACAACTGATCGACGATGTGGGGTGGCGCGAAGCGCTCGCAACCGATCGGCGCCGCAGCCGAAAGGCTCGACACATCGCTCGGCCGCGCCAGCAGGCGACGAATGACGTCGGCGATCGCCGCACCAGATACTTCGTCCAGGATGATTCCGTCGCGGCCGTCGCGCACCACATCGCCGCAGTGGCGCGACGTTATCACCGGCAAGCCGTGCGACAGCGCCTCGAGCAGCGTGAGCCCGAACCCATCCGACAGCGTCGGCAACAGGAACAGATCGGCGGCCGCGAAATGCGCATGCGTTTGCTGGCGCGGAACCGGTCCATGGAACTTCAGCTGCGGATTGCTGCGCTCCGCGTCCGAAATTGTAAGATCGGTGCCGCCGACGATGTGGAACTCTACCGGCAAGTCGTGCAGGTCGCGCACCGCCTCGAGCAGTTCGGCCGCCCCCTTGCGCAGGATGAACGAGCCAAGGAACAATATCCGCAACGGTCGCGCGGCATCGAATCGCGCCGGCACGGCGCGCACGGCGCGCTGCGCAACCGGCGCATAGGCAAGGGGAACGACTCTCAGCTTTTCCGCCGAGATGCCGGCCCGCAGCAACCCTTCGCGTGCCCATTCGGAATTCACTATGATCCGATCGGCAAGTTCGCACTCCTCGCGCCAAATTTGCCAATAGCGCGCCGGCGCGCGCTGCCAGCGCGGCGCGAGATCGGCGTGGCGATCGACTGCCTCGGCGACGATGTCCTCTTCGGCGATGGCGGGGTCGATCTGCCCGAGCACGGTCTCGCAGCCGGCCGCACGCGCGCTGCGGAAGATGTCGCGCGCCGCATAGCTGTAGGCGAACACCACGGGGCGTTCGCCGAGCAGATCGCCCTCGCGCAACGCCCGCGCCGCTTGCGCTTCGAACCAGCGATTGCGCGCGAGCAGCAATTCCCAACCGTCGCGCCCACGCAGTCGCTGCAGCAACTCGAACCAGGCCAGCGCGCCGGTGAAGCGCACGACGTTCGCGTCAGCGAGCCCGGCATGATAGCGCTCGGCGAGCCGCCGGCCCAGTTCGCCCGGAAGTCGCGCGGCGAGGCTTTCGGGGGGCGCCCAGGCGTCGGTGACCAACGCCCGGAGCAGACCGCGGCGGTGCAGCTCGCGTGACAGAACATAATGTTCGCGCGCGCCGATCTGGCAGACCAGCCATGGGCGCGGCGCGTGCATTGTCAGGCCAAGTCCCACAGCTTGTTCGTGAAGCTGTGCGGTGAGTGCGTGGCACGCGCCTGTTCTGCGCGGGCGCGTGCGTGGGCGCGATAGTCGGTATAATGCGCGACCATCTGAGCGATCGCTTCTGCCAACCCGCCAACATCGCCGTCGTCGACGCCGATCCCCGCGCCTACTTCGCGCACCAGATCCTCGCACCAGGTGTCGCGTGTGTAGATTACGGGCACCCCGGCGGTGACCGCCTCGACGGCAACGCCGGAAATACGCGCGAAATAGGAACTGCGCTGATAGGGCAACAGCATGCAGTCGGTCGCTGCGATCGCGGCATCATAGGCGGCGCTCGTCATCGGCTGATCAATGATCGTCACCCGCGGGTCGGCCAGCATTGCAGGATCGGGCAGATAGGGCTTGCCGTCGGCGTCGACGATCGGCTCATTCCATTGGATCACGAACCGCGCATTCGTGTCGGGATAAGCAGCGAAGTAGCGCGCGATCGCATCCTGCGTCACGTCGATGCCCTTTTCGAAACGCGCGGGCCCCAGGCAACCGAACACCACCGGCGCGTCGACAGGGCGCGCGTCCGCGCCGAGCGCGGGCGGTGGCGCGATTCGCGGGCTCGGCAGGACATCTGGCGCGATCCCGCACAAATGCTGGTACTCGAAAGCGAGCTTGGCGCTGTCCGTCACGAGGCTCGCGCGACGGCGGGCGATCAGCGGACGAAAGCTGCGCAGCGCCCATTTGAGGATATCGGTCGACCGTTTGAAAACCGGTTGCTTGCTGCCGGCCGGATAGCTGCCCGCATTGTTCCGGAACAGCAGCACTATCCGCCCGATGCGCCGTGCCTGCGATGCCATCAGCATGCGCCAGCCGATCACATGGTAGATCACCACCGTCGGCGCGAACACGATGTCGAACGGCCCGTGATCCCGCAGGAAGCGGCGCATCAAACGGTACAGGCGCCAATTGTGGCGCGCGATGCCGAGATAGCGGCGCCAGGGGCTGGGGTGGAAATAGATGTTGTCCCAGTTCGTCCACGGGAACATCGCATGCGCGTCGAGTGCGGCGACCACTTGCGGGTTGGCCTCGCGATGAATCACCACGACCGTCTCTGCACCGGCGGCGCGATTGAGTTCGCGGACCGATCGCACATATTCGAACCAATGCCCGCTCTCGCTCTTGAGTGCCTCCTCGACCACGAGCATTCGCTTGCCGGCAAGCGGCTTGTCGGCGGTCACGGCAAGTCCGAAACGCAACTGCGGTCGAGTCCGGCGCGCATGCTTTCGCGATACAGGTGATGGAACAGCGGCGCCGCCTGTCGAGCGTAGAGTTGGCGCGCCTGTTCACGCACCCGCGCTCCGAACGGCAACGCCGCGAGCCGTACGGCAGCAGCGAGCGCCGTCGCCAAAGCAGCGCGTGGCACGAACCCCGGCGCGGCGGTCGACTGGCGAATGCTGGCGCGGAGTGCGGCGCCGAGCGATTCGTCGCACACCCCGTCAGCCAGGGCTGCGGCCACGATGTCGGCGGCAGTATCGAAATGGCCGTAGGCGAGGAGCAGCGCGACGAACTTGACGAGCATCGCTTCGCGATCCGCCGCAGCGGCCAGCCGCGCGGCAAAGCCGGCCGCGTCGCGGAAATAGACGACATCCGCCCAGATCAGCTGCGGACGCGATGCAACTCCGCGCACGCCGTTGCGTCGCAGCCAATGTTCACGAATCAACTGGAACAGCATGAAGCCGTGCGCGCGCAAATGCTGATCGATTTCGGCAAATAGCGGCGCTCCGACGTTACGCTCGACAAAGGCCGCCTCGACCTGGATGCCGAGCGCGCTCGATAGCGCCCGCTCACCACCGAGCAATGCATCGAGGTCGGCACCTTCGATGTCGGTCTTGATGAAATCGGGGGTCCAGCCCGGACAGGAATCGAGCGCATGATCGAGCGTGTCGACGGTCACTTGATCAGTACCGGCGGACTCGTGCCACGGCCAGGTTCCGAAAACGCCGAGCACCGCCTGGTTCGGCGGATAGAGCGACGACGCAAACTCGCCCTTCGTGAGATAGAGCATGCGGGTTCCGGGTTCCCGCCCGATCGCAGTCGGCAAGGCGCGCATCGCGAACGGTCCGCGCTCGTCGATGGGCGTTTGCGAGCGCTTGTCCGGCTCGAAGGTAATGAAGCGACACGTACGCTCACCGAGCTGTCGCCAACGCTTGTCCGGTCCGAACACCGCACCGACATCGACGATCGTCAGCGGGTCCGCGACAAGGCGTGCCCGCACTTCGTCGACGAGCCGGACACGCGGCGAAGGGGCAAGTACCTCAAACAATCCGAAGAATGCGCGCTTGAGCACCGACTTCACGCGGTTCGCTCCGCAATCGTCACACCGCCGGCGAGGGACTCGACTTTCGCCGCCCGACGGACCGCCAGCCTGGTCCGCAGGCGCTCCTTGAAAGCCAGCGATGGCGCTTCGATGCAGTACCAAGAGATCGCCGCGAGCGGGACCGTCAGCGCCAGCGCAAACGCCGCATTGAGCAGAGGGGCATGCGGTCCGATGGACCAGACCAGAAGCTGCTGGACCATATAGGCGTAGATGTAGATGCCGTAGCTGAAGTCGGGTCCTGTGCTCCACCTCCGTACGACCATACCGGGCGTATAGGCCGCAAATAGCACCGAATAGCCGAGCCACTCGGGCAGCAGGAGCGCCGAATGGCTCGCAAAGCTGACGGCAGCGAACAACAGGGTGACGATCGCGAATATGGCGGGCGAGATCGTCACCTGCCCGGCGTAGCGCGCCATCGCCACCCCCAGGAAGAAGAAGGCCAGCAGGCGCGATGCGATTGCGCCGTTGGTACCCATCTCGACCAGGCCCAAGGCGACCACCGAATAGACTCCGATGATCAGCGCTAGAATCAAAGGGAACGCCTTGCCCAGCCCGTGGACGAGGAACAGCAGCAGCAACGCCGCGTACATCCAGATTTCCCAGGGCAGAGTCCAGAGCGGCGCATTGACCACTCCGGCTGCCGGCAAATGTTCGAAAACGCCCGGCAATTGATAGCGGAAGTGGAACGGACTGATCGAGAGCGCATCGATCGCCATGTAGGTATAGACCGTCTTGGTCCGAAAATAGGTGGCGAGCGGCAATTCGGTCGTCGCGGGTCCCACCACCAGCGCTGCGACCAGCACGGCGACGACGAGCGCAGGCGTGATGCGGAGAACACGCGAGATCAGGAAATCGAGCGCGTCGCGCCGGCGCAAGAGGCTGGTCGTCACAAGGAAACCGCTGGTGACGAAGAAGATGTCGACCGCCAGTTCGCCAGAGTCGACCGAGGTGAGCCGCTCGAGCGGATCCTGCGCGATCGCCGAATAGCCGCCATTGACGATATAACCGTGCGACAAAATGACCGCGCTAGCCGCAAGAAGCCGAATGATGCGGAAGTTGTTCGCACCTCCGGCAGCTAGCACGTGGAGCTTGGTCGCCATGGCCTCGCGCTACCCCGGCTGCTCGGTTGGGCAAGCATCCGCCCCGACGCGGCCGTGCACGTCGCTGGCGCTCGCGGCGGCACGCGCCTCGTCATCGAGAAGCTGATTGTACCACTCGACCGTGCGCTTGAGGCCATCGCGGATCGGCGTCGGCGCGCGCCAGCCGAGGACCTCGCGCACTTTGGTCACGTCGAGCATGCGCTTGTGCACGCCGACGAAACGGCCTTCGACGCGATAATCGATCGCGCCTTCGAAACCAGCGGCTTGCTTGATCCATTCCGCGATGTCGCGAATTCGATAGGCATCGCCCATGCCGAGGTTGAGCGCTTCCTCGTCCGATCCCAGCGCCGCGGCGATGATTCCGTCGGCGGCATCGTCGACGTGGAGGAATTCGCGCTGCTGCTCACCCGTGCCCCAGACCTCGACGCTGGGTGCGCCGCTGCGCGCGGCACGGACGAACTTGCCGACCAGCGCGCCGACGACATGGCTGTTCTCCGCGAAACTGTCGCCCGGGCCATAGACAGTAGGCAGCACGACGGTCGTACTGCGGAGCCCGAATTCCTTCTTGTACGCTTTGTGTCCGACCAGCAGCGCCTTCTTTGCAAAGGCATAAGCGAACAGATATTCCTCGGGCTCATGCCCCCACAGCTCGCTCTCGGGATGCGGATGCTCGGTCGACGGATAGAGGCAGTAGGAGAGGATCGCGGTCAGCTTGGCCGCCGGGAACCAGCTCTTCCAGGCTTCCATCACATTGATGTTGATCGCCATGTTGGCGAACAACTGCGTCGCCGGATGCCGCACGGGCCAGTCGCCTGCCTTGTAGAGCGCCGCGAGATGGATGATGTGGTCACATGCGAAGCCGCCGTCGCGCAGGTGGCGCCCCCATTCGGTCGTGGCCTGCATGTCCGAGAGATCGACCGCGGCGGTGCCGACTTCGACGATGTTCGCTTCCGGAAACCGCGTGCGAATCTCGCGCACGAGCGTCTTGCCGACGAAGCCGGTCGCGCCGGTGACGATGACGTTGCGCATCACGGCCGCTCGTATGCCCCGCCCGGCCCGACGATCCGCACTTCGGGGACCGGCGTGATGAACCGACCGCCCGCCTGGAGATAGGCGTCGTTCTTCTTCACCAGGAATTCGAGGAAATTCCATGCCAGCACGAGGTAATAGTCCGGGTGTTCGACCACCATACTCTCGTCGATCACCGGAATGTGCGTGCCCGGCGTGACGCGACCGATCTTGAATTCGTTGACCTCGGTCACTTTCTGCACGAGGTCCGGCCCGATGTCGGCATAATTCAAGACGGTCGATCCCTTGACCGGGGCGCCCAGCCCCCAGACGGTCTTGCCTTCGGCCTTGAGCTTTTCGAGCAGCGCCTTGAGCTCGGCCATGTTGGTGCGAACGCGTTCGGCGAATTTCTCATAAGTTTCGAGCTTGAACAGCCCGGCGGCTTCCTCGGCCTTCACCGCGGCGGCAACTGACGGACTCTCGGGCGCCGGATTTTCCTGGCGATAGACGTACAGGATGAAACTGCCGCCGTGGATCGGCGAGAATTCCACGTCGCGGATCGCCAGGCCGTGCGCGGCGAACAGCCGCTGGAGCGGGCCGACGGCATGGATGCAGCTGTGCTCGTGATAGAAATGATCGAACTCATTGTGCTTGATCAGGTCGAGACAATTGACGCCTTGGACCACGAACACCGTGTCAGGGCCCATTACTTCGGCGAGACCGGCGACGAAATCGTGCAGGTCGGGAACGTGATAGAAGACGGCAGTGGCAGTGATCGCATTGGGCTTGACGCCGAGTTGCTTGAGCGACTTGCCGGTTTCGTGGTTCCAGAATTGGCGGAATACGGTCACACCTTGCTCGCGTGCGAGCTGGCCAGTGCGATCGGACGGGTCGACCCCGAGCACGCGCATGCCCTGGCTGGCGAAGGCGCGCAGGAAAGTGCCGTCGTTGGCACCCACATCGATCACCAGATCGTTCTCCGTGAGACCGATCTTGTCGATGATGTGCGGCGCGAGCTTCTTGAAGTGCGCGACCACGGGCGCGTTGCGGCCCGTGATATAGGCGTGATCGCTGAACAGGATTTCCTGGGGCGGGAATTCGCTGATCTGTACTTGCCAACAATCCTCGCAGACCATCATCGCCAGCGTGAACTTGACTTCCTGGGCGAGGTCGTCGGCGTACAGGAAGCTATTGCCGTTGGGCTGGTCGCCCAGGTCGATGAATTCGTGCAGCCGCGGACCGCCACAGTTCATGCATTGCGTTCTCTTGGTCATGAGTGGTCCTGGTTGAAAAGGCGGCCTGGGCTCAACGCGTGAGACCCGCGCCGAGAGCGTTTGACTTTCGTCGCACGACCCGCTGACTGGGAAGGACGACCATTCGGAAACTGGACAATATGAAGCGCGCGCTCGTCGACATGATCAATCAACATTTGCTCCGCGGCAAGGACGCTCGGCTGGTGCGCGCCTCCCAGCTGTATCCGTGGCAGATCGAAGCGACCGCCGCGCCTCTCCCGGCCGCGCCGCTGCCCGCCGATGCTCAAGCATATCTCACCCCTGACAATCCGCGTCTGGCCGAGCTGCGCGAACGCTATGGACGATGCGATCCGGCAGTGACCAATCCGCTCGTATGGGTGGACACCATCGTCACGCAAGACAATTTGAAGTTTTTCCGTGGGGATAATGCGTTCGTCTATCAGCTGCGCGGGCCGCAATATAGCGAGCTCGGCTATGCGCTGACCACGCACTATACGCGCTCCGCCCCGGAAGCGCCGCTGTTCGCGCGACTGTCGGAGGATGGCGCCTTCGGAGTTCATGCGCTTGAAGTTGCAGGCCGGCTGGTTTCGCGCGACGCGCTCGATTCAGCGCGCGAGATCGCGTTTCTCCAGCGCCACGTCATGCCTCGTGAGGGACCGCTCCGCGTGCTCGACATCGGTGCCGGCTATGGCCGCCTGCCGCATCGCCTGACCGAAGCGCTCGGCGACGAGGTGCGCGCCTATGCGACGGATGCCTTCCCGACCTCCTCGTTTCTCGCCGAATTCTACTTGCGATATCGCCGCTGCCCAGCGGAGGTGATCCTGCTCGATGATTTCGAGTCCTTCCTCACGGCAACGCCAATCGACGTCGCGGTCAACGTCCACAGCTTCTCGGAATGCACGGTCGATGCGATCGAATGGTGGATTTCGCGGCTCGCGCGTGCAGGCGTTCCCAATCTGATGATCATCCCCAACGATAGGGTCTATGAGGCGCTGACGATCTGCCACACCAACGACGGTCGCGACATGGAAGCGATCTTCGCGCGTCACGGCTATGCGCCCGCGGTTCGAGAATTCCGCTATTCGGATCCGCTTGTCCAGCGCTACGGCATCGATCCCGCGCAGCTCACCCTGTTCCGGCTTGGCTGACAGCGCCGGTTTCCGGCAACAGGTAACCCATTTGCGCGATCTGGTCGCGCTGCGCGGCGCTGACTCGGCCCGCACCGAGTGCATGGTAGTAATTGTGTCCCTCGATCCGTAGCCGAACCCTGGCCGCGAGCGATGCCCAAAGCGCGCGCGCGCGGAAACGCCAATGGTCGGCGGGCTTGCAATCCGCTTCGAGCATCTCAGCGAACTCAGGGGCATAGGGGCGCACTTCCGCGGCGGCGGCAAGTTTTCGATAGCGGAGCGAGCGGCGCTGCGCGGGGGCCAGATCGTCGCGCTCCTTGGCAAAACGCTCGAAGATCGACCAAAGACGTGCGAAATCGACGGCGCGCCGCGCGATATTCTGCTGCGATAGCTGGTTCTCCGGATGGACCCGATACAGGATCAGCGAGTCCGCGGCATGGGCGATACGCGAGGTCAGTCTGGTAAGACGGTAGAGAAGCTCGATGTCCTCTGCGGTATGCAGTTCGGTCCGGTAAGGCCCTGCCGCGTCGAGGATCGTCCGCCGAAACAGGCACGGCTGGAACACGGTAAGCCAATCGCCGCACAAAACCAATGTGTCGAGCGCGTGCTTGCCCGACACCGGCCGCTGCTGCACCACCACTCGTTCGGGATAGGCGCGTCGTCCGTCGAACCGCACGCGCAGCCACGGTCCGTAGACGATATCGTTTCCTTCAGCGATCAGGCCGGCCTGGATCCGATACCAATCGGGTGCCGCGAGATCGTCGCTGTCCATGAAATGGATCACGTCACCCGTTGATGTCGCGAAGCCGAGGTTGCGCGCGGCGGCAGCGCCGGCATTCGGCTGCCGGATCAAGGTTATAGCTTGACCGAAGGCCGCAGCGGCATCGGCGGTCCCGTCGGTCGAACCGTCATCGACCACGATGATCTCATCCGGCGGCCGCGATTGGCTTAGCAGCGACTGCAACGTCTCACCGATCAGATCGGCGCGATTATAGGCCGGAACGATCGTCGATATCCGCATTAGACAAGCCGTTTGCCCGACGATCCGAACCTCGAACCGCTCGCGCGCGAAAAGGGGCCTGTCATGTCGAAATCCCCAAATTCCCCATCGCGCCGATCGCCGCTGCGTACATGGCGAGCCGCGCGGAGACAACGCCGCTTCGAGCCCGATCGGTTTGATATTTTCCTGCGGGATTGCCCCCTTGGCGGGTCTGAGTCCCCCCGCTAAGAGCAGCACTTCGGAATGCATCAGCGCTCGGATGCCGCGCCTTCGTCTACAGGGGAGAGCGGCGGTTCTCGATTCCTTGGGGGAAGAATGACGAGTCCGATTCGACTCGCTATCATCGGTTGCGGTGCAATGTCCGAGCTTGGCCATCTGCCAGCGTTGCGCAATACCGACGCAATAGCCGCCACCGTGCTGATCGACACCGATGGCGCACGCGCCAGTGCTCTCGCGGCAAAATTCGGAATTGCGCACCATTCGACCGACCTTGCCGATGCGGCACGCTATGCGGAGGCTGCGTGTGTGGTCGTGCCGCACCACGTCCATGCCGATGTGGCAACGCGACTGATCGACGCGGGCCTGCACATCCTCATCGAGAAGCCGTTGGCGATCCGGCTCGAGGATTGCGATGCGATCATCGCCGCAGCCGAGCGGCGCCGCGTGGTGCTGGCGGTTGCCATGGTGCGGCGTTTCGCGCGGACCACGCGCTTGCTCAAGAATTTGATCGAGCAGCGCACCTTTGGTGCCGCCCGCACGTTCCGGCTGGTCAGCGGCGTCAGCGGCACCTGGCCCACCAAATCGGCATACGCGCTCGACGCGGCGCAAAGCGGCGGTGGCGTGCTGATGGTCAACGGTGTGCACGATCTCGATCTGCTTGCCGCGCTGTTCGATCATCCGGTTCCGGAATCGCTCGTGTTTTGCGCAGACGCCGACTTCGGCAGGCATGGCCTGCTCGAAAGCGACGCCACGCTGCGCATGACGACGCTGTCTGGAACGACCGGCGAGGTCGAATTGAGCCGCACGCGCGATCTCGCCAATGGACTGACGATCGAGTTCGAACGCGCGCACGTTCACGCACCGCTGTTCGGCGACGAGCTGACGGTGACGCTGCCGGAGGGTGCGCCGATGCGCTGGTCAGGGCGGATCGACGAGCCTGGATCGACAAACCGCCAGGACTTCAACGCCATGCTCACCACACAGCTTGACGACTTTGCCGCGGCCATTTCGGGCAAGAAGCGGCCGGAGGTCGATGGCCGGGAAGGTCGGCGCGTGATCGAGACGGTCACACGCTGTTACGCCGACGTCCGGCCGCTCGATCTGCCATGGCGCCAGCCGGTCGCGGTGCCGGAGGCCGCATGACGCTGCATGGCAAGACGGCGTTCGTTACTGGTGGTACCGGCTTTATCGGCGGGCGGCTGATCGAAGTACTGACCGCACAATATGGCATGCGCGTCCGTGCGCTTGTCCGCAACAATCACGCGACGCCCGGGTCCTATCGTATCGCGGGCTGTGGCGCGGAGATTTTTCAAGGCGATATCTGCGATCCACAGCGGATGAAGCAGGGCATCGCCGGTTGCGATTTCGTCTTCCACTGCGCGTTCGGGAACAGCGGTGATACGAAACGGGATCAGCTGACCACCGTGGGCGGGACCCAGACGGTCGCGGGCGCGGCGGGCGCGAACAGCGTGCAGCACTTCGTGAACCTGAGTACGATGGTCGTGTTCGGCGACGCGCCCGAAACCGCCGACGAAAGCTTCATACCCAACAAGTTGTGGAAATGGCCCTATCCGCACCAGAAACGCGAAGCCGAAGCAGCCGTTGCGGCGGAGTATGTGCGTTCGGGCCTGCCCGTCACGACGCTTCGTCTCGGAACCGTCTATGGCCCCTGGGGCGCCGCGTTTACGTACGGACCGCTCGCCGCATTGAAGCGCGGCCGTGTAGTGCTGGTCGAAAATGGGGCCGGCATCTCGAATGCCGTCTATGTCGACGACGTCGTCCAAGCGATCGTGTTGGCGGCACGCCGCAAGGGTCCCGGCCCCGAACTCTGCCTTATTCGGGGGCCCGATCAGGTGACCTGGCGACAATTTTATGAAGCCTATGAGACAATGGCTGGAACCGATTCGCTGGTCGACATGACGCTCGACGAGGTGCGAGCCGATGCGCGGCGCAATGCACGCGCCGCGCTCAGGGACGCGCTTCCGGGCGCGCTTGGAGCCCTCAAACGCGACCCCGAATTCAAGAAGATTGCCAGTCAGCTGCCCTTCGTCAGCGAGGGGTGGAAGGCGTATCGACGTCGCCGCGGCGTCTCGCCTAGCGTCATGGGCGTCGCCGCGCGCGCGCCAGCGGAGGCCCAAACCGATATGCGGCCACTGATCGCCGTGCCGGAAATGATGTGGGGAGCCTATGCTTCCCGCACGGAATTCCGCATCGACCATGCGCGCGAGGTACTGGGCTATCAACCGATGTTCGATCTAGCGCGCGGGATGGCGATCACTCGAGCGTGGGCCGAATGGGCCGGACTGATCGGCCCGGCATGACGGGCGAAGGTGCCCCGAGCCATAAACTGAATCTGGCGACCACGATCGTCGGTTTCTGCATCTCGATCGTCACCGGTCTATGGTTCACGCCGTATCTGGTCCACGCGCTCGGACCCGCGGCCTATGGCCTGATTCCGCTTGCGACGACGATCGTTTCCTATTTCAGCTTGCTGAGCCAAACGCTCAGCGCCGCACTGACGCGCAATCTCGCGATCGCGTTCAGTTCGGGAAATATCGAAGACGCGAACCGTGCGTTCGGCACCATCCTGAGCGCCACTGGCGTAGCCTGCGTTGCGCTGCTGCCGCCGCTTGCCGCGGTCGCAATCTTTGCGCCGGCGATGTTCCAGATTCCTGCGGGGATGGACGGCGAGACGCGCCTGCTGTTCGGCGCGGTCGCGCTCTCGTTCCTGCTTTCCCTGGTTTCGACCTGCTTCTCGGCAGTATCTTTCAGTACCAACAGGATCTATTTGAACAACCTCGTAGCCGCGGCGCAAACGCTGCTGCGCCTGGGCGTGACGGTCGTGCTGTTCGGATGGATAGGGCCTGGAACCGTCCAGGCGGCGGCGGGAATCCTGTTTGCGTCGATGTGCGCCACGACGTTCACGATCCTCGCGGCCAAGTTCAGCATGCCGATGCTGAAGCTTCGCCATTTCGACTATGACGGCGCCGTCTTTCGCGGAGTCTATCGCACGTCGGCGCACCAGTTGGTGATGCAGGCGGGAACCGTCCTGGTGATGAGTTCCGAGATCGTGCTCGTGAACAAGCTGTTCGGCCACTATGACGCCGGACGGTACGCCGCCGTGACCCAATGGCTCCTGTTGCTACGGAACGCGACCATCGCACTGACCGTATTGTCCGTGCCGACGATGCTATCGCTTCATGCCCGCGGCCGGCACGACCTGCTCATCGCGTTCGTCAAGCGGGCAATGCGCTGGATCGGCATTTGCCTGGCGCTTCCTGCCGGCTATCTATGCGGATTATCGGCACAGATTCTGACGGTTTGGCTGGGCTCGAGCTTCGCCGATCTCTGGCCGATCCTCTGCATCCAGATCGCGCCGCTCGTCGTGATATCCGCGATCGTACCCCTTTACTCGATCTCGCTCGCGGCCGATCGGGTTCTGCCTTCCGGCATCGTGCAATGCGTCACCGGTCTGGTCGGCATCGGACTGAGCCTGCTCGCCGTGCTGGAGTTCGGCGCCGGAATGACTGCAATTGCGATCTGCGTCGGCTGGTCGCTACTCGGCAAGGAGTTGGCATTCATGCCAATCTATGCGGCACACAACATCAAGGCGGGCTATGGGACCTTTTATTCCCCCCTTGTCCCCGGGCTGGTGCTTTGGGTCGTTGCGGTGGCGACAGCGTGGACGCTCGGGAAGCTGTTCCTGCTCGACAGCTACTTCAAACTCGGTGTCGCGGGGATCGCGGTGACCGCCATCTTCGGTCTTGCGGCGCTGATCCTGTTGCCGCGTGAAGATCGGCATGTCTTGTTCAAGCTGATACGTCCGACACGCCAGTCGCTCGCCTGACCATCGCGCCGGATCCGTCCGCTGAACCGATCCGCGCTACCTGCCGGCCTCGATGGCCGGCAATCCACGAAAATAGTCGACAGTCTTCGCCAATCCCTCGCGCAGCTGCACTTTGGGCTCCCACCCGAGTTCTGCGCGCGCGAGGCTGATGTCGGGCTGGCGCTGCTTGGGATCGTCGGACGGCAAGGGATGCTGGATGATCTCGACCTCGCCGATCTGCCGACGCACCTCGTCCGCCAGCTCGCGGATCGAGAATTCGTTGGGATTGCCGATGTTGACCGGCCCGACGAAATCGTCGCGGCTGTCCATCAGCCGGATCATGCCGTCGATCAGATCGTCGACATAGCAGAAGCTGCGGGTCTGGCTGCCGTCTCCGAAAATGGTGATCGGCTTGCCCTCCAGCGCCTGGACAATGAAGTTGGAGACCACCCGCCCGTCACGCGGGTGCATGCGCGGGCCATAGGTGTTGAAGATGCGCATCACCTTGATCTGCAGCGCATGCTGGCGCCAGTAATCGAAGAACAAGGTCTCGGCGCAGCGCTTACCCTCGTCGTAGCAGGAGCGGGTCCCGATGGGATTGACGTGGCCCCAATAATCCTCGGTCTGCGGGTGGACGCTCGGGTCGCCGTAGACTTCGCTGGTCGAAGCCTGAAGAATCTTCACGCGCAACCGCTTTGCGAGCCCCAGCATGTTGATCGAGCCGTTCACGCAGGTCTTGGTCGTCGCGACCGGATCGTGCTGATAATGGATCGGCGAGGCCGGACAGGCGAGATTGTAGATCTCGTCGACCTCGACGTAGAGCGGGAAGCAGATGTCGTGGCGCAGGAACTCGAACCGCGGATTGTTGTGAAGGTGATCGATGTTCGCCTTGGCGCCGGTGAAGAGATTGTCGACACACAGCACTTCGTGGCCAGCGTCGAGCAGACGATCGCAAAGGTGCGAGCCCAGGAAACCGGCGCCGCCCGTGACGAGGATGCGCTTACGCGTTCCGTAGTTGCGGCTCATCGCTACTCCCCGGTTTCAACCCAGATACGATAACTGGGCAGATCCATCTGCCGGTTGCACGCCCGACCGCGTCGCACAAGCTGAACTTCCCCCGTTTCGCTTGCCATTTGGCGGAGAGACGCGGTGCTTGTAAACCGATTCTACCGCACTGCCGCATTGCCGCCGTGCGATCCGGAATCACCAGGCTCGGCGGATTTCGAATTAGACGACGCTGAGATGGCGCGCTTTTTGCCGCGTCGGACTTGCCGCCGAAGGCGCCTCCGCCGGCCGCGCGAGTATCGCGAGGCACATCACGAAGCAGGTGAGAATCGCACCGGTGCGCAGCGGATAGTCGACCACCGAATGTGCGAGGACGATAGCCACCGCGACGCTGGCAGCCTTGGCATAGGGTGATTCGTCGCGACCGAGCCACACTGCTGTGGTGCGGCGCGCCCACCACGCCAGCAGCGCCAGGATCAGCACGATGCCGACCGCACCGGTTTCCAGCACGAACTCGAGATAGTCATTATGTGCGTGATTGACGTAGACCGAGGTTACGCGCGTCGGGTCCTCGAACCATCGATAGAGTTCAGCGAAGGTGCCGAGGCCGCTGCCGAACGGAAAATAGGCCTGCAGCGCCTGCCAGCTGGTCGCATAGATGGTCGTTCGCCCCGTCGGGTCGCTACCCACCGATCCCATGCCGAAGCCGTTGAGCATCTGGCTGTGGCTCGCCAGCCCGACGAACGCCGCCAGTGCCGCGAGCGCGCCGACCATCAGCAGGAACGACCAGCGCGAGGTTCCGCGCCCGAGGAAGATCAGCACCGATCCGAGCAAGGCCGGGACGAGCAGCGCGATGCCCGCCACCGATCCGACCACGACTCCCGCCAGGACGAGGAACAGGGCGAGCGCGGCCAACGCAATCGCCTGCGGCAACTGGGCGCGAATCTGTCCTCTCAGGCGTCGCCGCGCGATCGCCGCGAGGAACGGAATTCCGAGCACGATCAGCGTCGCGAGATGGTTGCTGTTTGCGAAGAACCCGACCGGCTGGCCGCGGTTGGTGATGTCGTAGAGATAGAGCGGCGAATGTTCGCCGCCGGCGAGCTGCGCCATCCCGAGCAGGATCGAGGCCGCGCCGAGCAGAGGAAACGTCCAGGCGAGGGTCGCGAGCTGACGATCGTCGAGCCGACGAACCGTGACCAGCGCGGCGGCCGCAAGGATCAATGGGAGCAGTGCGGCACGGGTTCGCGCCGGATCGAGCGAGATCGGCAGCACCGGCAGCGGGGCGTGGAGCAATTCGAATGCGCCGGCGATCGGGGCGCGGCCCGGGAGCAGGCGCCATAGTGCCGGCGGCAGCGGAACCAGCTGTACCAAGCCCCACAGCACGTAGAACGCTCCGATGGCAATCAACCATCGCTCGGCCGGCGCCAAGGCGCGAGTCGGCCTCGACCAGACGGCGTGCAGCAATAGTCCGATCGCAATCAGGTCGAGCACCAGATTGGCGAGCCACCCCGCGGCGCTGGCGCCGCCGAGTAGGACCGCGGCGATCGCAAGCAACGGCGCGGCCAACGGCAATGCGACGCGATCGCGCCGGACGATTGCGCGCATCTCGTTCATGGCGTTTCCCCGCTCGGCACCAATTGCAGCTGGCGCAGGCTGAGCTGGCGTTGCGCCGGGAATTCGCCTGGCGCGCCTTGGAGCGCGATCAGCTGTGCGGGACAGGATTCCGGTGGGACGGTGAAGGCAATCGCGCCCGGGTGCGTGGGATCGATCGGCAGCTCGCCAAGGACCGTACGGCCGGGCAGGCAATAGACGTATAGCAAGACCTGTTTGCCCGCGTCTCCCGGCGGATCGCCGGTGCCGGCAAAGCTCAACCGATAGCTGCGCGGATCGAGCATGACGACCTGCTCGGCGAACTGCGCCGCGTTCTCGCCGTGATAGTCGATGGTCAAGCCACTGCTGCGGTCGATCGTCACCGTCGCGTCGTTGCCGCCGATCAGTCGCCAGTTGAACGGCGCCGGTCCGGGAAGTCCCTTGAAGCCCGCATCGTAGATCGGGCCGGTTTCGCCGAGCGCGCTTTGCGGCAGGAAGTTCACCCAGCTCAGATATGCGCGCTCGAAGTCGCCGCGATCGATCAGCAACTGGATCAATTGCGCCTGTTGGTTCGAAACCCAACCGTTGTCCTTTTGGGCCGCGGCGGTCGCGTTGGTCAGCTGGAACACCAGTCCCGAATCGCCCGACGTCGTCGTGAGATACGACAGGAATGCGGGCCCCCAGCTGGCGGCCTTGACCATATGGCCAAGCTCTTCCTGCAGCCCCGGATCGCGCGCCAACCTACCGAGCAAGTTGAAAAAGCTGGCCGACAGCGGTGGTCGGAGCGCCATCAACCGATCGACATGGCGCAGCGCGCCGCGGCCGTCGCCACGTTGAATCGCATCAACCGTGAGCCAGGTGTGCGCATTGATCGACCGCGGATTGCGCCTTTCCGCCTCGCGAATGAGCGGTCGCGCCCGCGCGGCATCACCCGCCAGCGCGGCTTCGAGTCCCTCACGCAGCAATGGCAGCTCGCTCAGCGGATGGCTGGCGAGGATGCTCGCCGGCGCATTGAACACGCTTCTTGCCACAGGTACGTGTGCGCCCGGCTGCGTCGCGGTCGTAGCAAGTGCCGTGCTGCGCGCGTCCTCGCGTGCTTGCTCGCTGGACCAAGCGAGGTCGCTTCGCGTCTGCAATACCACTGCGAGTGCCGCCGCCACGAGCAGCAGGGTGAGCGACACGCGCCGTGCCATGCCCCATCCAAGGATCATGTCGGCGCGCTATTCGCTGGAGGAGAAGGTGATCTTACGCTCACTCCGATTCTTGGTCTTGCTGTCCGAGCTGCCGTATTTGAATTGCTGCTCGCCATAGCCATAGCCGTAATAGCCGTAACCATAGCCGTAACCATAGCCGTAGCCATAGCCATAGCCGCTCGTCTTGCGATCGAACTTGGTGAGGATCGCGCCGATGATATGGCCGCCAGTCGACCGCAGGCGGTGGAGCGCGCTTTCGGCGACTGGCCTGCGCACGGCGCCAGCCTGGATCACGATTGCAGTCGCCTGGCACATCGAGGCGAGCAACGGCGCATCGGCGAGACCAAGCACCGGCGGCGCATCGATCACCACCATGTCGAAGCGCTCGGTCGCTTCCTCGAGAATCTCCTGCATCTTGTCGCTGGCAAGCAGTTCGGCCGGGTTCGGCGGGACGCGGCCCGACGGCATGACGTACAGGCTCGGATTGGCGGTCGAGCGGACGTGCGTCATCAACGAGCCTTCACCCACCAACAACGCCGACAGGCCGGCGCTTTCCTCGCCTTCCATGCCTTCGAAAACGAAGGTGGGCTTGCGCATATCGGCGTCGATCAGCAGCACCGAGCGATTCAGGCGGGCGAAATTCTGCGCGATCGCATAGCAGGAAGTCGATTTGCCTTCCGACGCGCGGGTCGAGGTAACCAGCAGCGAACGCGGCGAACCACCAGAGGTCGAGAACTGCACTCCGGTGGTGATCGAAAAATAGGCTTCGGACGTGGTCGAATTGGGATCGCTCAGCTGATCGATCACTTCCTCGCCCTTGACCACGGTGGGCACGACACCGAGCAGCGGCACGCGCAGCTTCTGCAATATGTCTTCCGGGAGCTTGATGGTGTTGTCGATATATTCGAGCAGATAGGCGAAGATAACACCCACCGCGATGCCGGCGAACAACGCAACGATCATATTCGACAGGAAGCGGGGACTGAATGGCGCGCCCGGCGTCTCCGCACGATCGACCACCGAAATCATGTTGGCGCCGACTCCGCTCGCAACGCCGACTTCTTTGTAGCGCTGGAGCAATGCGTCGTAGAGTGCGCGGTTCGTATCCACCTCGCGCTGCAGGATCGTATATTGGATGGTCCGGGACCGCACGTCGAGCACGTCGCCGCGCAATTGCCCGACGCGCGCGCGAAGCGACTGCTCGCGGCCGACCGCAGCATCGTAATTGGCCTTGAGCGAGTCGCGAATGTTGGAGAGCGCGCGGGTGATCTGGTCGTCGAGCGCCGCGATCTGCGCGCGCTGCTGCACCATCGCCGGGAATTCGGGCCGATAAGTGAGCAGCTTCTGGTTGTAATCGGCTTGCAGCCGGCCGCGTTCCGCGCGCAGTCCCTGAACCGCGGCATCCTTGAGCGCTTCCTCGCTGTTCGGCCCTGCCGCCTGGCGATAGCGCTGCTCGGCGACGATGCGCTCGTTCTCCGCCTCTGACAGCGAAGCGTTCAGCGACAGCAGCGAACTGTTATCCAGGGTGGTGCCAGACGGCGCGGTGCTGCCGCCGGTACCCGTACCGCTATTGCCGACACCCCCATCCATGACGACGATGCCCTGCTGTTGCGCATAATGCACCAGCGCTGCTTCGGATGTCTCGAGCGCCTTCTTGGTGCTGGCCAGCCGCGCCTGCAGGAACTGCCTAGCATAGGCAGTCGTGTTATATTTGCGTTCGAGATTCGATGCGATGAAATTGTCCGCAAAGGCGTTCGCGATCCGCGCAGCGCGATCGGCTTTGGTGTCGACGAAATCGATGCCGACGATGCGGCTGCCCAACTCCGACGACACGGAGAAGTGGCCCGCAACCATGCCGGCGGCGATTTTCTCCCGCTGCGCCAGGCTCCCGACCTGCGGGACGAGGCTCGGATCATTGGCGAGATTCAGCTGCTTCGCCACGCGTTCCGAGAGCGCCTTGCTTCGAAGCAGCCCGATCTGCGTGTTGAGATAGGCGGGATCCCGGATCGCGACCTGTACGTCGCTGTCACCTTTGCCCGGGATGATCTCGGCCTGTGGCGTACCGATTTCGATCGATGCGCTCGCGCGATACATTGGCGTCGCCATCAGCGTCATGACGAAGCCGATCGCGAGAGCGACCACGAGCACCGCAAGGATCAGCCAGCGCCAGCGGAACAGCACGCGCAGCATGTCGAGCACGGCCGAAGGCTTATTCTGCTCGATCTCTTCGAGCCCGTGCAGCGCGTGACGCGGCGCGTGCTCGGGGATCGGCCTCGGCTCGGCCGCGCGTTGGTATTCCGTCTCGTCGTTTCGACCGACGGCGCCGATGCTGCCCGGAACGTTCATGTTCAGAACCTTGTCACAAAGATGCCGAGGAGCGGAAGCGACGAAAGCGCGTCGCGGAAAAGCCTCTTGCTGCGTGATCCATCCACGACCACTATGTCATTCTGGTATAGCGCAGGGTCGGCCATCCGCCCCTGCTGAATATCCTTCACGTCAAACGCCGCCGCCATGCGCTGGCCATTGATCGTGCGGAACACGACCACGCGGCTCGGGTTGGCGTCGTCGGTTGGGCCGTGCGCCAGGGCGATCGCCTGAAGCAAGGTCGTATCTCCGGCGATCGGATAGATCCCTGGCTGCGCCACCGACCCTTCGACGGTGATCTTGCGCCCTCTCGCTTCCTTGACGGTCACCTGCACCTTGGGTTCACGCAGATAGGAAGCGCCCAGCTTCTGAGTCACCTGCCCGGAAAGCTCGTCGACGGTGAGGCCCTGCGCCTGGAAATCGCCGACCAGCGGCATGCGCAGTCGGCCGAGCGTATCGATGACATAGTCGCCGCTGAATTCGTTTACGCCGAAAACGTTGATCGCCACCACGTCCTGAGGAGCGAGCCGATAGTCCTGCGATACATTCAGCGCCGCAGGTTGGTCCGGCATGCCGAAATCCTTGACGTCATACGGGATTGGACCGCCTCGCCCAGCACAAGCGGCGAGCGTGAACAGCGGCAGCAAGACCCATAGGCGATGCGAGGATTTCGATCGATGCATAGTGAACCCGTCCCGGCCTGACCCATTATGAAACGGCGCGTCGGTTGCCCTCGGCTTTTGGTCCGACATTTGCGTTGGCGCCTCAATAGAATGGGCTCTGCTTCCTACCAGCGGTTGTCCCGGGGTCAAGCGTCGATGATCCCGCACCCTTCACCGCAACCATCGGGAACCAAAGTTGCTCCATCCCTTCCGGGGCCGCGTGCTGCGCGTGTCGATTTTCCCGCACCGTTGCTGCAATGCAACAGTGCTTCGGCCTTGCCAAGACACGTCGCGCACCCCTAGCTCATGGCCATGAAATTGTTTGGACGCGGTCGCAGTGAAACGCAGGCGAAACGCCAGCCCGCCGGGGCTGCAAACGCGCGCGCTTTCGCAATCGGTGACGTCCATGGCCGCGCCGACCTGTTACGCGAATTGCTCTGGCAGATCGAAGTCGAAAGGCGCGCGCGGCCGTGCCGGCGGGACTATCTCGTGTTTCTCGGCGACTTGGTCGATCGCGGTCCGGACTCGCGCGGTGTCCTCGATCTGGTGATGGAGGAACTGCCGCGCGACATCATTCCTGCGTTCCTGATGGGCAATCACGAAGAGATGGTGTTGCGCATTCTCGGGGGCGATCTGGGGCCGCTGTGGGACTGGCTCGATTATGGCGGCTATGCCTTTGCCCAAAGCTATGGCGTTGAAGTTGGGCGACTTCCGGCCATGAAACGCGAGCAGGCCGCGGCGCTGATCCGCGCCGCGGTGCCCGACCAGCATATTCGCTTCCTCGAAAGTTTCATCGATAGCTTTCGGTTCGGCGACTATCTGTTCGTCCACGCCGGAATCCGCCCCGGGACTCCGATCGACAAGCAGGAATTGCGCGACCTGCGGTGGATTCGGGAGGAATTTCTGGCGAGCGACGCCGATCATGGCGTGATCGTCGTGCACGGGCACACGGTCACGCTTGCGCCCGACGAACGCGACAACCGCATCGGCATCGACACCGGCGCCTACGCCACCGGGGTGCTCACCGCCCTGATGGTGCAAGGGGTAAACCGTTCATTCATTTCTGTAGGGCAGAATTAACTGTGCCAATCGCGGAACAATGCCGCTATTGCCTCGTTGCGGTGGGTGTTGATTCGCGGCGAGTTTGCAGAAGTCGGCGCGTAGGAAGAGTTGACCATCATATTGCACTGCGCTAAAGGCTTCATAAGCGTGGCCTAAGTAAAGGGAGATAATCCATGAGGGTTTCAAGGATCGCGGCAGCGATCGCTTTGATGGGCATCGCCACTCCGATAGCCGCTCAGGCTGGTGAGGCGGTGAAGTCCGTTGGCCACGTGGCTGCGGCGAATGGCAGCGTGTTCGTGTCGCGCGACGGCAAGCTGGTTCGTGCGACCGCGGGCCAGGCCCTATATAAGGGCGACCGTCTCGTAACTCGGGCCGATGCGAAGGCGCAGGTTGCGCTCAACGGGTGCAACAATCTCGCCATGGCGCCCACCTCGATCTTGACCGTCGGCGCTGGCTGTGATGCCGCGAAGTCGCTGACTCCGAGCAAGGCCGGCTACGCCAATGGCAATGCCGCGCTCAGCACGGGCGCCGTCGTGGTCGGGTTGCTCGCGCTCACTGCGATCGTCACGGGCATCATCGTCGCCACCGACGAGAAGGATAAGCCGACCAGCCCGTAACTGTGCTGGACACGTAAACGACACAGCGAATGACACAGGGGCTGGGCATATCGCCTGGCCCTTTTGTTTTCTCAATTCCTTCGTCTTGCGCGATTGCCGATGCTATTGCTTCCGTTCGTCGCCGCAATGCTCGTGACGATGCCGCCGCAAGCGAGCAGTCCCGCGCCGTTGCGCGCAGCCGATGCGCGCGTGGAGGTGATCGCTGACCGCATCGCGCGCGCCGCGACGCCATGGTGTGCCGAACACGCGCCATTGCCCGGATGGGTCCTCCACCACCTCGCTGAATATCCGGCATCGCTGCGCGCTGATCTCGTCGCCATCTACGCTCTCGACGAAGGCCCGGGCATCGTCGCGGTCGCCCCCGGCGGTGCCGCGGCCGCGGCCGGGTTGCTCCCCGGCGACACCATCGTGGCGGTCGAGGGCGAATCGATCGTCATCGGTGCGCTTCCCGTGCGCGAAAGTCGCGAACCAGGGAGCCATGTCGAAGCCATGATCGATACTGCGCTTGCACGAGGACCGACACGGCTCACCGTACGTCGCGGCAGCGAGTCCCTGGAAGCAGTCCTTGTTGCACCACTCGCCTGCCCGACGCATGTACGAATCGCGCGTGCCGATTCCGAAAACGCGTTCGCCGACGGACAGTATGCGACCTTCTCCGCTGCGCTTGTCGCGCGCACGCCGAGCGATGACGAATTGGCCGCCGTCGTCGCGCACGAGCTCGCACACAACTACCTGGGCCATTATGCCGCCCACCGCGACGGCCGCGATCGGCGTCCCGTGCGCCAGCAGGAAGCCGAGGCCGACGCGTTCGCGCTACGGCTGATGGCGGCCGCAGGCTATGATCCACACGCCGCGGTCGCCTTTTTCACGCGGATGGTCGCCTGGAACCCGCTCGACGCGATCGGGCTCGGCACGCATTATGCGCGCGGCAAGCGGCTGTCCGCTTTGCGCGACGAACTCGCGCGGATGGAAGCGACCCCGGACGAGCTCAGCTGGGCGGGCATCATGCGGCCCTGGCCCCACCGGGTCACGCCCTGAGCCACAACCGGATCGCGCCGGCCACGAGCGCCAACGCGGCGACGCTCGTCGCCCAGATCATCGCCATCCAGAGCAGCCGCTTCCACAGCGGGGCGGTAACCATCAATGATAGCCTTCGCTGCCGACCTTGCCGCGGAAAACCCAATAGGCCCAGCCGGTATAGGCCAGGATGACCGGCACCAGCACGCCGGCACCGACCAGCATGAACGCCTGACTTGACGCTGGCGCCGCTGCAGCCAGGATGGTGACGCTGGTCGGCACGATATAGGGATAGACGCTGACGCCAAGCCCGATGAAGCATAGCAGGAACAACGCGAGTGCGAGCAGGAAGGGCGCAACTTCGGCCCTGCGCGCGACCGCGCGCCAGAAGGCCAAAGCAAGCACCGCGACGAGGATCGGCACCGGCGACACCCAGAGAATGTTCGGAAAGGTCAGCCACCGCCCGAAATAGTTGTGTGCGAGGAACGGCGTCGCTGCGCTCACTGCGACAATCGCCGCGACGGTCGCGGCGCCGAGCCGGCCGGCGAGTCGATACGCGAGGCGCTGCCCCGCCCCTTCGGTCTTCCAGATCAGCCAGCAACTGCCGAGCAGGGCATAGCCCGTCACGACGCTGGCACCGGTGAGAAGGCTGAAGGGGCTCAGCCAGTCGAACCAGCCGCCGCCATAGGCGCGTCCATCGACGCGCACGCCTTGGAGCAGCGCGCCGAGCGCAATGCCTTGCGACAGTGCGGCTATCAGCGATCCGAGCGTGAAGGCGAGGTCCCACCGCGGCCGATGCCGCCGATCGCGCCAGCGAAACTCGAACGCGACACCTCGGAACACCAGCCCGAGCAGCATGGCGACGATCAGTGGATAGAGCGCGGGCATCAAAATCGCATAAGCGAGTGGAAACGCCGCCATCAGCCCGCCACCACCGAGCACCAGCCAAGTCTCGTTGCCGTCCCATACGGGCGCAATCGCATTCATCGCGCGGTCACGGGCATCGTCCTCGAAGGCGGGAAACAGGATGCCGATCCCGAGGTCGAACCCATCCATCACGACATAGGCAAATACCGCGAACGCAATGAGGAATGCCCATATCGTCGCCAGGGTCGGATCGGCGGTCATTGCGCGCTCCCTGCCTGGCTCGGACCCGGCACGATGCCCGCAGTGCGGATCGGTGCGTCGGGCGCGGGACCATGTTCGCCCGGCTCGACGCCCTTGGCCATCAGCGCCAGCAGATACCAGATTCCGAAACCGAATACGGTGAAATAGACCAGCACGAAGGCAGCAAGCGAGGTGCCAACGGCGGGTGCGCCGAGCGGCGCCGCGCTCTCGGCCGTGCGAAGCAGATTGTAGACTGTGAACGGCTGACGGCCCGCCTCGGTCGTCACCCATCCCGCGAGCACGGCGACGAACCCCGACGGGCCCATCGCCAACGCGAACCAGTGCAGCCAGCGCCAGTCATAGAGCCGCCGCGCCAAGCGCGCCGCCAGACTTGCCATGCCCAGCGTGAGCATCAGCACGCCGAGGCCGACCATTACGCGGAACGACCAGAATATCAGCGCTACCGGCGGCTCGCGATTGTCCGGGATCGTGTCGAGCCCGGCGAGCGGCGCGTCCAGGTCGTGCTTGAGGATCAATGACGAGAGCTTCGGAATCTCGACGGCATAGTCGACGCGCTTTGCCGCCTGGTCGGGCCAGCCGAACAGGATCAGCGGCGCGCCATGCGGATGGCTGTCGAAATGCCCCTCTATCGCCATCACCTTCTGCGGCTGGTGCGCGAGCGTGTTGAGTCCTTGCTGGTCGCCCGCGAGAATCTGGATCGGTGCTACCAGCGCCGCCATCCACATCGCCATGGAGAACATCACGCGTGCAGGACCATTGGCGCGGTCGCGCAACAGGTGCCAAGCGCCGACCGCGCCGACCGCCAGCGCAGTGGTGAGATAGGCGGCGGTCACCGTGTGGGCGAGCCGATACGGGAAGCTGGGATTGAAGATGATCGCCAACCAGCCGGCCGCGGGAACGAACTGGCCCTGCGCGTTCACCGCGTAACCGACGGGCGTCTGCATCCAGCTGTTCGCGGCGAGGATCCAGAAGGCCGAAATAAACGTGCCGAGCGCGACCAGACAGGTCGCCGCAAAATGCAGCCCCTTGCCGACGCGCGTCATGCCGAACAGCATCACGCCTAGAAAGCCCGCCTCGAGGAAGAAGGCCGTCAGCACTTCCCAGGCCATCAGCGGCCCGATCACCGGCCCCGCCTTGTCCGAGAACACCGACCAGTTGGTGCCGAACTGATATGACATGACGATGCCCGAGACGACGCCCATCGCAAACACGACGGCGAAGATCTTGAGCCAGAAGCGGAACAGATCGAGGAACAGTGCACGGCCGGTTCGGAGCCACAGCCCCTCAAGCACCATCAGATAGGAAGCCAGCCCGATCGAGAAGGCCGGGAACAGGAAATGGAAGCTGACCGTGAAGGCGAACTGCAGTCGCGCCAGCAGGATCGCATCACCAAAGTCGAACATCGCGTCCTCCGCCCGTGGCCTGTGCGCCCGGGCGAAGGGGAAGGCAAGTATACTTGGGTTGAGGGGTTACTGACCCGAAGGCGGCGACGCACCGGCGCCCTGATGCTGCATCTGCTGCATCTGCTGCATTTGCATCATCTGCTGATATTGGGCGAGCGGGAGGTGACCGAGCAGCTCGACGTCGAAAATCAACATCGAGTTGGGAGGCAGCGAAGGATCCGGGCTCTGGTCACGATAGCCCAGCTCGGGCTTGATCCATATGCGGTACTTGCCGCCCTTCTGCATCAGCTTGAGCGCCTCGGAGAATCCGGGCACGACTCCGCCCACCGGCATCGGTGTAGGCTGCCGACTTTGGTCGAAGATCTTGCCATCGCGCAGGCGCCCGACATAGTTGACTAGCGCAACGTCCTGGTCCGTCGGTTTCGGGCCCTCGCCCGGCTTCAGCACCTGATATTCCAGCCCCGACGCCGTGGTAACGATCCCGGGTTGACCCTTGTTCCATGCAAGGAACTGATCGTTGCTGCCCTTTAACGCGCGTGGACGGCCGGTCCCCACCCAGGCGAGCGCGACGGCAAGCAGCACACCAAGGATCAGCGCCGCCCATAACCAGAAGATGTGGCTCTTCTTGGTCGGCTGGAGCGGAACGGCAGTCACGGACATTCGGGCATCCTCACGCGGCGAACCGCCTCGGGCTTCGCTTCATTCCCGCGCAGCCGGGCGGCCGCGCGAGGGCCGTTCACTCAGCGTGCGCTGTCGCGCTCGAGCCGCTTGCGCTCCAGCTTGCGGGCGCGGCGGACGGCTGCGGCACGCTCGCGCGCGCGCTTCTCGCTCGGCTTTTCATAGTGCCGGCGAAGCTTCATCTCACGATACACGCCTTCCCGCTGCAGCTTCTTCTTGAGCGCGCGCAGCGCCTGGTCGACGTTGTTGTCGCGAACGATGATTTGCATAAAGCCGTCTTTGCTCCGATCGATCCAATAGAATAGGGTTCGCCGCGACACGGGTCGCGGTCGTTGGCGGCGCCCCTATCAGCGAAATCATTAATTTTCAAGCGCGGAACGCCGGTAGCGGGCCGGCCCTAGAGCAGCATCCCGCTGGCGCCGCTGCGCTGCGCGAGCACCCGGCCGATCGAATCGAACAGCGCATCCATCGCGACGGGTTTGAACAGCACGTCGTCTGCACCGGCGCCCAGACAGCGTTCGCGCAGATCGATTGCGGTGTCGGCGGTCACGACGATGATCGGCAGCTGCGACTTCTCGTCGGCGCGGGCACGGATCAGCCGGATCGCCTCCATGCCGTCCATGCCCGGCATGCGCAGGTCGACCAGCACGACATCGAAGTCTTGTTGATCGATACGCGCCAGCCCTTCCTCGGCAAGCGCGGCCTCGGCCATGGTGGCCCCGGCGACATCGAGCATGTCTTTCACGACTCTCCGATTCATCGGATCGTCTTCGATGAACAGGACGTTCATCGGCGCGGCCCGGTCGAGGCTCGCAGGAAGAGTGCGACTGTTATCATATCCTAATACGCTATCGCCCTATGCCGCATGGGACACAAGCGGGGGTTTGGCTTCAACGCCATGATTCTCATCTCCCCCGGGAAGCAGCTTCTCGACGAGTAGCGCGCCACTGATGGGTTTTTCAAGCAGCAGGTCGACTCCGAGCGCGGCGAGATCGACGCGCGCGGCGTCGTCTGGCTTCGACCACAGCAGCCCGACTCGGCTTCCCGCAGCGCGCGCAATGTCGCGCAGCTCGGCGATTGCTGCGAACACATCGCTTGCGGCGGCGCGCGCGGTCGCTTCCTCAATCAAGAGCTGTTCGAACCGATCATTGCCCAGCGCTGCCTGCGCCTCGGCAAGGTTGGCGGCAAACACGACACGCGAACCGCGCTGCTCGAGCAGCGTCTTCAGCATGCTCCGCGCAATGGGGTTGCGCTCGACCAGCAACACGGAGCGTTGCTCGACGGGCGCGGGAATGTCGGGCGTTTCGGCAACCACCAGCGGCAAATCAATCGTAAAGGTCGAACCGACATCAGGCACGCTCTCTACCACAATGTCGCCGCCGAGCGCTTGCGCGAGATTGCGGCAGATCGTCAGGCCGAGTCCCGTGCCACCGAAGCGTCGCGTGGTGCTGGCGTCCACCTGCTTGAACGATTCGAAAATCACCTCGCACTTGTCGTCGGGAATGCCGATCCCGGAATCGACCACCGCGATGTGCAGCCGCGCGCCATTGCCGGCGACGCCGGCGCGCACCGTCACACCGCCCTGCAACGTGAACTTGATCGCGTTCGACAGCAGATTGAACACGATCTGGCGCAGCCGCCCGGGGTCGCTCACGATCCAGCCGGGGGCGTCGGCGAGTTCGAGCGCGAACGCCAGCCCCTTGGCACGCGCCTGCTCCTCCCACATTCGCGTCACGTCCTTGAGCGTGGCGCGCAGGTCCATCGGCGCGAGCTCGACCGTCAAATTGCCGGTCTCGATCTTGGCGACGTCGAGGATGTCGTCGACCAGCGCGCGCATCGTTACGCCAGCCCCGTGCACCACGCCGATCCGGTCGCGCGCAATCGCCGGCAGCGTGGCGTCGGCGAGCATCACCTGCGTCATGCCGAGAATCCCATTGAGCGGCGTGCGAATCTCGTGGCTGGTGGTCGCGAGGAATTCGGTCTTCGCCTTGAGCGCCTTTTCGAGCGCGACGTTCGACTGAGCGAGATCGGCGTTTGCCGCGCGCACCCGGTTGCGGCTGCGGCGCAAGCTCACCACGCCAAAGCTGAGCAACGCAACGATCACGGCAACTGCGCTACCGATGCTCAGGAACAGCACGAGCAGGAAATGCGCACGCCGATCGGCCTCCTCGGCCTTCAACTGCGCGATCTGCGCTTCCTTGTTTGCCGAATCGAACTTCGCCGCCATCAGCGCGGTGCTGTTCGTAGTCGCGACCTTGGTCGCCTGCTCAGTCAGGCGATGCAGCGATTCTAGATGCGCAAGCGCCTTCTGGCTCTGACCGTCTGCCGCATAAATCTCATATGCAAATTGGTGGGCGTCGCGAAACCCGACGCTCGTCGTCTTCGGATCGATGCCCTGGAACGCGCGATCCATCAGCATGACCGCGCGACGCACATCGCCCCGTGCAAAGGCGATGTGCGCACTGATCGCGTTGAGCTGCGGAGTCAGTGCGGCGGCCTCGGGCGTATCGGCGGCGATCCGAAAACCTTGCGCGATCGAGCGTTCAGCTTCGGCGGGCTTGCCTGCATCCATTTCGGCAAAGGCGAGATTGGCGAGAATGCGCGCCTCGAACACGCGATTTCCGAGTTTGCGCGCAAGCTCGAGCGCCCGAGTGAGTTCGAGTTGCGCCTCGGCGTAGCGTTCGCTCTGCACGAGCACGATACCAAGATTGTTGTGTATCGATAGCGCCATGGCGTCGTCTTTGAGCGGGACCTCGGCCGCCTGCCGGTAATATTTCTGCGCCCGATCGAAATCGCTTGCCTTATCGTAGAGGGACGCAATCCATTGCAGCACGACGGACTGGCTGCGCGCGTCGCCAACTTTCCGGAATATTTCGAACGCCGAGAGGTAGCTTTCGAGCGCAGCGGATGGCTCCCCGCGCTGCATCTGGAGCGCGCCGGCAATGCGCAGCATGTTGCCACGCGCCACTGACGGCCGACCGTTCGCGCCGATCACTGCGCGCACCCGATCGATCTCGGCCTGGGCTGTGTTAAACGCGCCGCTACGAAAATGCGCGTCGGCGCGCATCACGAGGATGTTTACGAGCGCTTGCCTGCGGCTGGGCACCGGCAACGCACGAACCGGGCCATCGAGCGCGTCGAGGCGCCGCAATGCTTCTTCGGGGCTGCTCGGCAACAGCACACGCGCCGCGTCGAGCTGCGCCTCGATTCGGCGCAAATCGGCTTGCGCGGCGGCCGGCGTGGCAAACGTCAGCGCAGCCGTCAAAAAGCCCATGCAAAGGAAAGTGCCGAGGCGCATCGACAATCGCTATGCCGCAGTAACGTTAACCAGAAACTAACTTCCGCCCCCGGTTAGAAGGTGTCGCGAATCTAGGCGCGCTTCCAAAAGCCTTCGGGCCGCGCAAATGACATCTGCGGCACGGGCTTCGCTGCGAGATGGCCATCCTCGGCGAGAAAATGGCAGAAGGCATCGAAGCCGAGCGGACGGCTGATCAAATAGCCCTGCACCATGTCACAGCCCATCACGCTGAGCAGCGCGAGCGCGGATGGCGTTTCGACACCCTCGGCAGTCACTTCCATTTCGAGCGCATGCGCGAGGTCGATTGTCGAACGCACGATCAATGGGTCACGATTGCTCGATGTCAGCTGCGTGACGAACATCTTGTCGATCTTGAGTTCTGCCGCCGGCAATTGCTTGAGATAGGCGAGCGAGGATAGGCCCGCGCCATAGTCGTCGATTGCCAGCGTGACGCCGATTTCTGCGAAACGCTGCAAATGCCGGATCGCCACCTCCGGATCGCGGATCACCGAAGTTTCGGTGATCTCGAAGCCGATCTTGACCTTGTTGCTGGTAACGATGCGACACGCTTCTTCGACGAAGTTCGAGTCGGCGAGCGACACACCCGAGATGTTGATGAAGATCGGTATGTCATGCCCGCGCGCCGCGAGCGTCTGCTGATCCGAAATCACCTGGCGCATCAGCCAGAGCGTGAGAGGGCCAATCTCGCCCGATTCCTCGGCGGCGGCAATGAAATCGCCGGGCATGATCAAGCCGCGCGTCGGATGCTGCCAGCGCACCAGCGCTTCGGCGCTGGCGATCGTCTGGCGGCGGACATGGACCTTGGGTTGATATTGCAGAAACAGTTCGCCGGCGACGATCGCATGCGGCAATTCGCGCATTAGCGTCAACCGATCGAACGACGGACCGGCCTGGGACAAATCGAACATCACCATGCGGTCGTCGCGGCGCGCTTGTTCGAGCGCCGATTCGGCCGCTTCGACCAGGCGCACCTCATCATCCTCATGAATCGGGGCGGCCGCGAGGCCGATCGCCATTTGAAGTGCGTGCGATTCGCCGTCGAGATCAATCGCGGCGGCGAAGATCTGCTGGATTGATTCGACATCGGCAGAAGCGACATGTGGGCTTTCGGCCTCAAACGCGACTTCGATCAGGGCTGGCCCCTTCGCGGTGACTCGCGCTTCGACGAATGCCCCGGCGATAATTTGCGCCGCGTCGAACGCGAGCCGATCGGCGCGCGCGCGGCCGAGATGCCGTCGAAGCAAAGTGAAATTCGTGATTTCACAGAGACATAGTATACGCCAATTCGGCTCGATCCGAGACTGCGGCAGATCGATGCGCGCCGCGTGGCCCTGGCCGGGAATCGGGCCGAGCAACGGCGCACCGGCAGGAATACCGCCTCGCATCTCGCCGCGAACCGGCGATTCGGCCGGGCGTCGGAGGTGCGCCGAAGATTCGGAATCTGCCGCCATATCGGCTCCGGCTAAGGCCAAAATCTTGAAAGAAGGGTTAACGGAGCGGTTTTTTGTCTCCCCGGGGAACGGAATACTGCACTTTACCGGATTGAATGATCGTAAACACTTTATTAACCCTCGGCTCGCGCTTTCGAGCGCATACCGGGAGAAAAAACATGTTCGCGTATAAGCTTCTTTTCAAGGATGGCGCTGGCGGTTCTGGCGAAATCCTGCCGTCGTAACGAGTCAAGTGTCGAGCCCGGCGCCCTGCCGGGCTCGATCTTGAGTTGCCGATGGTCAATCGGCTTTCGAAAAGCGCGCTGCTTGCAGCGCGCTTTTTTTCGATTCGGGCTCCTGACCGCGTCGCGCGCGGCCAGCAAAGTTGCCGCACTGCACCAACTCTACAGCTGGCCGCCCATTGCCCTCGCGGTCGACTTCGCTAAGGACCGTCGCGAGCGATCAAGGGGAATGTCTCACGTGCGTATCGCAATGATCGGCACCGGTTATGTCGGCCTCGTGTCCGGCGCTTGCTTTTCGGACTTTGGCCACGAAGTGGTTTGCGTCGACAAGGACAAGCGCAAGATCGACTTGCTCGAGCAGGGCGTCATGCCAATCTACGAGCCCGGGCTCGCCGAACTGGTCGCGTCCAACGTCCGAGCCAACCGGCTTTCGTTCACCACCGATCTCGCGTCCGGGGTGAAAGATGCCGACGCGGTATTCATCGCGGTCGGCACGCCCAGCCGGCGCGGCGACGGCCATGCCGACCTGTCCTATGTGTTCGCCGCTGCCGAGGAAATCGCGCGCGCGCTGACCAAGCCGGCGGTGATCGTCACCAAGTCGACTGTTCCGGTGGGCACCGGCGATGAAGTCGAACGCATCATCGCCGAGGTCGCGCCCGACAGCGGCGCCAGGGTCGTCTCGAATCCCGAATTCCTGCGCGAAGGCGCGGCGATCGCGGACTTCAAGCGGCCGGACCGCGTCGTGGTCGGCACCGACGACGAGATCGCGCGTCAGGCAATGCGCGACATCTACCGGCCGTTGTCACTCAACCAGTCCGCGCCGATTCTGTTCACCGGCCGCCGCACTTCCGAGCTGATCAAATACGCTGCGAACGCATTTCTCGCGGTCAAGATCACCTTCATCAACGAAATCGCCGATCTCTGCGAACAGGTCGGCGCCGACGTGCAGGAGGTGTCGCGCGGCATGGGTGCCGACAATCGCATCGGTTCGAAATTTCTCCACGCCGGCCCGGGCTATGGCGGATCGTGCTTTCCCAAGGATACGCTCGCGCTGCTGAAGACCGCCGACGACAATGACACGCCGCTGCGGATCGTCGAGGCCACCGTCCAGGTCAATGACGCGCGCAAGCGCGCGATGGGTCGCAAAGTGATCAAGGCGATGGATGGCGATGTGCGCGGCAAGACCGTCGGCATCCTCGGCCTGACCTTCAAACCCAATACCGACGACATGCGCGACGCGCCGGCGATCGCCATCATCCAGGCCCTGCAGGACGCCGGCGCCGCCGTACGCGCCTATGATCCCGAAGGCGTCGAACAGGCCAAGGGCATGCTGCAGAATGTGGATTTCGTCGCGAGTCCCTACACTGCGGCCGAGGGTGCCGATGCGCTCGTCATCGTGACCGAGTGGGACGAGTTCCGCGCGCTCGATCTCAATCGCATCCGCCAGATCCTGCGCCAACCGCTGCTCGTCGACCTGCGCAATATCTATCCACCCGCCGAAGCCGAACGCGCCGGGCTGCGCATCGTCAGCATTGGCAAGCCCGCGCGCAAATGAGGCCGGGCGCAAGCCTGTGAGCGAAATCAAGCCTCCCATACTCGTCACCGGCGCCGCCGGCTTCATCGGCCGCGCCGTCGCCGAACGGCTCCTCGACCGCGGCGATACGGTGATCGGCGTCGACAATTTCAATAGCTATTACGATCCGGCGCTCAAGGAGGCGCGGGCCGCGACGCTGGCGCGGCACGGCTTCACCATGGTGCGCGGAGATATCGCCGACGGCGACGCGATGTGCGCGCTGGTGCGCGACCACGGCATTCGGCGCATCGTCCATCTCGCGGCGCAAGCGGGTGTGCGCTACAGCCTCGAGAACCCGTTCGCTTATGAGCGTTCGAATCTCGCCGGCCATCTCGCGATTCTCGAGGCTGCGCGGCATGGACGCTGCGAGCACCTCGTCTACGCTTCATCGAGCTCAGTCTACGGCGATCGCCCAGCGGGTGGCGCCGGGTTCCGCGAAGACGAACCCTGCGTCGAGCCGATCTCGCTCTATGCCGCGACCAAGCGCGCCGGCGAATTGATGAGCGCTTCCTATGCCCATCTTTATGGCTTGCCGCAGACGGGCCTGCGCTTCTTTACGGTCTATGGCCCGTGGGGCCGTCCCGACATGGCGGTACTCGGCTTTGCGCGGAAGATCACCGCCGGTGCGCCAATCGAAGTGTACGGCAATGGCCAGATGGCGCGTGACTTCACTTATATCGACGACATCGTCGATGGCATCATCGGCGCGCTTGATCGTCCGCCCACGCCCGCCGAAAACCGCATCCTCAACATCGGCAACAGCCATCCCGAAACGCTGAGCGACATGATCGCACTGCTCGAATCGGCGCTCGGAGTGACGGCGACAAAGCACATGCGCGAAATGCAGCCCGGCGACGTGACGGCGACCTATGCCGACGTCACCAAGCTCGCGGCCTTGACCGGCTATACGCCCAAGGTCCGATTGCGCGAAGGGCTCGAACGCTTCGCGGCATGGTATCGCGGCTTCTACGGGTGAGGCCGCGGCGCCGTGCGCCCATGCGCTCCTGCGCGGGCCGATGCGATCACCGTTGATTCTGCGGCGGTTGCAGCTAGGAAATGGCGCCGGGGCGGGTCAGGAAGGGGAGCATGGGCTTCGATGGCCGACCTGCCGCGCGTTCCGACGGCGATCGCTGCCAGCGAGGACGAGTTCCGCTTGATCGCGGATTCGGCGCCGGTACCGATTTGGGTGACGCGCCCTGACGGCAAGCGCAGCTTCGTCAATCGCGCCTATACCGAGTTTCTGGGGCTGTCCTTCGCCGAGGCGTGCGAGGCCGATTGGCGGGACTATATACACCCCGACTATGTGGACCGCCTGCTCACGCCCGAGCAGACGCGCCAGGCCAATGCCAGCGACTTGACGTTCGAAGCGCGGTTCCGCCGCGCCGACGGCAGCTGGCGCTGGTTGCGCGCCGTGTCGCGCCCACGGTTCGACGCCATTGGCCAGCACGTCGGGTTCATCGGGGTGGCCCATGACATCACCGATGCCAAACAGGCGGAAACCGCACTTCGCGAGCGCGAGTACCAATATTCGGCGTTCATCAACCAGACGATGGCTGGTTTCTCGCAGGTGGATCTCAGCGGCAGGTTCACGCTGGTCAACGACCGATTCTGTGAGATCGCGGGCTGGAGTCGCGACGAGCTGCTGGATCGCACGATGCAGTCCATCACGCATCCCGACGATCTCGAGCGCAACCTGCCGCTGTTCGCAAGGCTGGTGGCCGACGGAACGCCTTACGCGCACGAGAAGCGCTATTTTCGCAAGGACGGGCAGATCGTCTGGGTCAACAACTCGGTATCGCTGATCCGTCGGCCCGACGGCACGCCGCTCGGCGTGCTCGCCGTCACGCTCGACATTACCGCGCGCCATCTTTCCGAGACGGCGCAGCGCACCAGCGCTGAAAGCATGCGGCTCGCGATCGAAAGCGCCGGCATGGCGACCTGGGAGCTGGATGTCCGAACGCTGCAGGGCGCTTGGTCGCCCAATCATTTCGACCTGCTCGGCATGGCGCGCGACGCCGAGCTGCACGCGAGCTTCGATCAGTGGCTTGACCGCGTGCATGGCGCCGACCGCGAGCTCGCGCGTCATCTCGTGATGCGTTGCGTCCATAAAGGATTGCCCTTCACGCTCGACTATCGCATCCGCCGCGCTGATACAGGTGCCGAGCGCTGGTTGCAGAGCCATGGCAGCCGCATCGACTATGACGATGCGCGGCCCAGCCGATTCGTCGGCATTTCGTTCGACGTCACCGAGCGCAAACGCGCCGAGCAGGAATTGCGCGCGAGTAACGAAAGCATGCGGCTTGCCGTCGAGGGTTCGGGCATGGCGACCTGGGAACTCGAGCTTGCCTCGCTCGAAGGCCAGTGGTCGCCCAACCGCTTCGACCTGCTCGGCATGCCACGCTCGGCCGATCTCCGGGGAACCTTCGAGGACTGGCTGCTGCGGGTGCACCCCGACGACCGCCAGCGCGCCTATGCGGCGGCGACACGCTGCTTCAGCGACGGCGAACCTTATACGATGGAATATCGCATCCGCCGCGCCGATAATGGCGAGATCCGTTGGCTGCACAGCCACGGAAGCCGAGTCGACTATGACGACGAACGCCGGAGCCGCTTCGTCGGCATTTCGTTCGACATTACCGAGCGCAAGCGCGCCGAGGAGGAACTGCGCGAAAGCGAGGCGCGTTTCCGCACGATCTTCGAGGAAGCCAACGACTTCCTTATCACCACGACGCTCGACCAACGCATCACTTCGGTCAACCCGGCAGTGCTCTCCGCACTCGACTATCGCGAAGACGAAGTGGTCGGTCGGTCGATCGCCGATTTCATGGAACCCGAGCAGTTCGAAGTCGCGCAAAAGGCGCTTGTTCAAAAATTGGTCGAGGGCGGCAACACACGCCTCTCGCTCCAGGTGCGCACGCGCGACGGGCGGTCGCTGATCTGGGAGATCAATTCGCGCCTCACCGTTGATGCCGCAGGCAAGCCTCAGGGGTTGCACGCGATTGCTCGCGACGTGACGGATGCCCGGCGCGCCGAAGCACATCTGCGTTTGTTGGTCGACGAACTCAATCACCGCGTAAAGAACACACTGGCAATCGTCCAAGGCATCGTTCAGCAAACGTTTCGGGGCGATCGCTCGCCAATTGACGCGCGGGCGGCGTTCGAGGGGCGGCTTGCTGCACTCTCCGAAGCACATAATCTGCTCACACGCGAACATTGGGGAGCGGTTTCGATGGGAAGTATCATTTCGGACGCTGCGGCGCCGCACGCGGGCGGCGCGCGCTTCGACCTGTCGGGACCCGACCTGCAGATCGCGCCCAAGACTGCGATTAGCTTTGCACTCGCAATCCACGAGCTTGCAACCAACGCCGTCAAGTACGGCGCGCTATCGCGGCCAGAAGGACATGTCTCTGTCCGCTGGCGCGTGATGAAGAGCCACAAGGGACGCCGCCTTCGCCTCGAATGGCAGGAGCAAGGCGGTCCGCCGGTTACGCCGCCGATCAGCCGCGGCTTCGGCACGCGGATGATCGAACGCGGGCTGGCGGCCGAACTCGGCGGCACCGCGCAGATCGAATTCGCGACGGAGGGCGTGCGCTGCGTCGTCGACGCGCCGCTGCCGGTGGCGGCATGATCGCGAGCGCCCGGATCCTGATCGTCGAGGACGAACCGATCGTCGCGATGTGTCTCGAAGACATGCTGAGCGAACTCGGCCATGCCACGGTCGGTCCCGCGAGTCGCGTCGCCGACGGGCTTGCGTTACTGGAAAGCAGCCCCGACGCCGCGATCCTCGACATCAACTTGTCGGGAGAGCGCAGCGACGCAATCGCGCATGCGCTCGCTGCGCGTGGCGTACCGCTGGTGTTCGCGACCGGCTATGGCACCGCGCCGGAGGGCTTTGGTCCCGACACGCCGCTACTCGAAAAGCCGTACCGGCTCGAGCAATTGCGCACGGCGCTGGCAGCAATCGGGATCGGACAGGCCGCGAATTAAGCGACGCGCATCCCCGCCTCCGGCAGCCATGCCAGGTCCCTGGCGATGCGGCGTTGCGGGATTCCCGCGTACGCACGGAGCTTGTCGAGATCGAGCAGGTCGAAGGTCTTGCCGCTCCGCTTGAGGTAGCCGGCGCGCTCCATCGCGCGCAGCACGCGGTTCACATGGACCGGCGTCAGGCCGAGGATATCGCCCAGCTCGGCCTGAGTGAGCGGGATCTGGATCCGCGTCGATGCGATCGGCTCGATTAGCGACAGCCGCTCGTACAAATGCACGAGCAATGCGGCGACGCTACCCGTCGCACCCAGACGTCCGAGCGAGGCGAGACGGTCCATCAGAATCACCCGTTCCTCTTGCGCTGCAAGGAACATGCGCGCCGCCATGCGGGGCATGCGCACGAACACGTCGCCTAGGGCGCCGACCGAGATCGGGCAAACGATGGCGGGCGTCAGCGTCGACAGCGTCTCTACCGCCGTCGTGAATGGCAGACTCGGCGCGCCGAGCATGTCGCCGGGCAGATGGACCTTGACGATCTGGCGGCTGCCGTCGGCAAAGCCGACGCTGCTAACCGCCCAGCCTTCGACGAGCAGGAAGGTGCCGCGGTTGGGCTCGCCTTCGCGTCTTATGGTGTCGCGTGCGCCGTAAGGGACCTGCGGACCGAGCATGGCCCCGAAGAACGCGACTTCCACTGCATCCAGCGCACCAAATGGCTCCAGCCGATTGACGCGCGGGGTCCCCGCGCCGTCGATTCCTTCCTTCCCCGCCATTTCGAATTCGCATTTAGCTAGCTAGGCAAATGACACAAGCCCCTGTAAATATTAGTCGAAACTTTGTTTCTGCAACAACCGCACTCCCTGCATACGATGGGTCAGGTCGCGGAGGCTGCCTCGCCTTTCAATCGAGCCGTCTCGGCCGCAGTCGACTGCACCCCGGTGTTGCGCGTCGCCAGTCCGCCGACCAGCGGCCCCTTCACGAACGGTTCGGGATCGCCCTCGCGCAATTGGAGTCCGAAGATCGGGCTCAAACCAGGGTGCCGGCCCAGACCGCCGTACAGATCGAAGCCCCGCTCGATCCAATCGCGCAGCGGATCGTCGTCGGTGAGAACGGGCGTATCGGCAACCGACGCCGTGAACAGGAACACAGCGAGCATGCGGAAATCGGCATAATTGGGGCGGTCGCCACCGAACCACGCGTTCTGCGCGAGCGTATTGCGCATCAGCTGAAGCGCCGGCGGGACTTTGCGCAGCCGGTCCTCACGCCCGACGATGATGTCCTCGATTTTGCGGCCGAACATGCGTTCGCGCGATTCGGTGACATATTGCTGGTCCTGCGGCAGCGAACGATCGCGATACTGTTTGATGAAACAGGTCATCCACGGACCGATCGCCTGCTGCCAAAGCCAGGCCTCGACCATTTGTGTCAACGCCTTCACGCTCGGATCGCCGATCAGCGTCGGGCGATCGGGATATTTGGCATCGAGATATTCGGCGATCAGCCAGCTATCGAGTACCCATTCTCCATCGTCGACGATCGCCGGTAACCGCTCGGTTCTACCGCCGGTGCGCTCGGGAATCCCGGTAAAGCCGCCCGGCACGATGTCGAGTTCGAAACCCTTGTGTGCGATGGCGTATTTGGTGGCCCAAATGAACGGACTGATCGTCGCGCCATGCGACAGCTGGAGGTCGTAGAGCGTGATCCTGTTGTCTTTGGCCATAAGCTTCCCTCCCGTGACGGGCGTGTGACGCGTCCGGGCATAAGGCTGCACCTCCGCGTGCGCCAGCGGCTTCCGCCCCTATGCTTGATTCGGCCCCACGGGAGGGCGCGCTTCGACGAAGAAGTAGGTTGATATTGTCCGATTTGGCGCTGCTCCCGTAGGGTCATTCGAAGAAGGCGATGACCCGCGCCTCGACGCTTTCGCGGACCTTGCGGTCGGGGAAGCTCGGGTCCCAGAACGCCGTATGCGGGACCCGCCACGCCACCGAACGGTCCGAATCGTGGAACTTGAAGAGCAGTGCCTCGTCGCGGTGCATGTTCGAGTAGTACCACCACCGATGCGCTGGGCTGTAGCGGAAGATCGCTGCCGCCGGCTTGCTGTCCTCATCGCCCATCGGCGCGAACATCGCCGCACCTTGGGGAATCTCGTCGACGACGTGGAGCACGTTCGGCAGACCCTCGTCGTCGCCAACGCTGCGATAGTCGCACAAAGCCAGCGGGCAGTCCTGCGGACCGTCGGAAAAGGCGCGCCAGAAGCTGCCGTAGATGAAGCGCTTGAAACCCGGGCCATCAGGTCGGAAGCGCTGATAAAGCGCTTCGGCCATGCGCGGCGCGCGCAGCGGCTCGGTGTCGATATGCGCCTCGCCCGCGGGCGGCTGCACGCCGGCGTTATGGACATAGGGGCCATCGCGCCGTGCGTTGTATTTGCTGATGTCGCCCGAGTTGCGCACCATCCAGCCCATCACGCCGACGAAGCTGGCGCCAGTCAGCGCCTTCACCGATTCGGCGGTCTCGGCATAATAGATGCTGTCGACCTGGGCGCGGTCATAGAAATCGGTGACCGCCGTCGGGCGATCCGCGAGCACCCAGCCCTGGCGGTCGAGCGAGAAATGGTCGCGGATCGGCCGCGCATCGCGCACCTGGACGCCGTAGGGACCATAGTTGCCGGTGTTGACCTCGACACCCGCCGAGACGAACCGCCGGTTGATGTCGGGCCCCGGCAGCAGATAGCTGATCTCCGTTTCGACCACTCGCGCCGTGCCTTCGATATCAAGCTCAGCAACCGCCATGCCTATGCCTCCCACCCTGGAGTGCCCGGCGCAATCTTGACGCTCGCCTGGGCATAATCACCTTCGCCACGCGAGTCGGGCGATCGACCCGATACCTAAATGCGTCATCCTCCGGAGAGAAGCTGTTTTCATTCTAACGAAATTATGCCTACACCGCGGTGGCCCTGGTCTGGGCTCAAACACGGGGGAACCCGCGGTTCGCGGCCCCTCAGCGGCAGGATGAGGAGGCGGGTTGCTCATGCGCAATCGCGTTGCGGTATCGATCGGCATTCTGCTCTTGCCGGCGGTGGCGCTTGCCCAATCGGCGGCGGACAATATCAATCCGGGCGACTGGCCGCGTTACACGCGCGACTATGACGGCACGCGCTTCTCGCCGCTCACCCAGATCAATCCGGGCAATGTCGACAAGCTGACCACGGCCTGGTCGATCCGCGTGCGCCCGAACGGCGGCGGTGCGATCGTATCGAGCGCGACACCGATCGTCGTCGGCGGGCTGATGTACTATCCGGTCGGCGACGCCGTGCTCGCCCTCGAGCCGGAGACCGGCAAGGAGGTCTGGCGGCATCCAGTAACCGGCGGCGCGGCACGGCGCGCCGTCTCCTACTGGCCCGGCGATAAGGAGCACGCCGCGCGCATCTATTATTCGACGGGTACCAAGATCTGGGCGCTCAATGCCCAGACCGGCGAGGTCGACACCAGCTTCGGCAGCGGAGGCGCGATCACGCTCGACGTGCCGTACGCCTACCCGCCGACGATCTACAAGAACGTGCTGGTGGTCGGCGCAAGCACCCAGGAAATGATCGTCGGCGAATCCGGCGACAGCCGGGGGTTCGACGCGGTGACGGGCAAGAAGCTGTGGCAGTTCCATACCGTGCCGCAGCCGGGCGAACCGGGCCATGAAACCTGGCTCAACGATGGCTGGAAGGGCCGTTCGGGGACCAACGTGTGGGTCTGGTACATGACGGTCGATCAGAAGACCGACACGCTGTACATGCCGGTCGGCGGCCCTTCGCCCAATTACGATGGCACGACCCGCCCCGGCGCGAACCTGTTCGGCAATTCGCTGGTCGCGGTCGACATCAACACCGGCAAGCTCAAATGGTATTTCCAGACGATCCATCACGATCTGTGGGATTCGGATCTGCCGGCACCGCCCGTGCTGGTCGACGTGACCGTCAAGGGCAAGAAGGTCCGCGCGCTCGCCGAGACCGGCAAGACCTCGTACATGTACATCCTCGATCGCGACACCGGAAAGCCGCTGTTCGGTGTCGACGAGAAACCGGTGGCCAAGGGCGATGTGCCCGGCGAATGGTACTCGCCGACGCAGCCGATCCCGCGCAAGCCGGTGCCGCTGTCGCGCAAGACCTGGGACAAGCGCGACATCGTGACCACAGCCGACACCAGCCAGGCGCATGTCGACGCGTGCATGAAGCTGCTCGCGGATTACGGCGGCAATTTCTTCAACGCCGGCCCGTTCACGCCCTTTTTCCTGCACGAAGACGGTGGACCGGTGAAGGCGTCGATCAACTTGCCGATGAACGGCGGATCGGTATGGGGTGGTAGCGCAGCCGATCCCAACACCGGGATGATCTACATCAACACCAGCGAAGGCGGCAGCATCGGCTATATCGAGAAACGCAAGGAAGGCCGCGACTATGGCCGCGGCACCGCGGGCTCGAACCAGACCTATGACCGCGCCAATTTAGCCGGGCCGGGGGCCTATGCCTCGTTTACGGCAAGCTACAAGGACGAGAACGGCCGCACGGTGAGCTTGCCGTGCATCCGCCCGCCGTGGGGCCGGCTGATCGCGGTCAACGCCAACACCGGCGATATCGCCTGGGCAACTCCGCTCGGCACCAGCGACACTTTGCCCGAGGCCAAGCAAAAGACCGGCCGCAACAACGGCTCGGGCGGGCCGATCGTCACCGCCGGCGGCCTGGTGTTCATCGGCGCCACCGACGACCGCCGCTTCCGCGCGTTCGATGCCAAGACCGGCAAGGAATTGTGGAGCACGCTGCTGCCCCAGAGCGCGCAGGCAGTGCCGATCACCTACCAGGGCAAGGACGGGCGGCAATATGTCGCCGTGACGGTCGCGAGCTTCGGCGGCGGCGGACGCGGCCCCGACGGAAAGCCACTCAACGACGAATCGCTCACCGTGTTCGCATTGCCGAAATGAGAGACGCATTTCTGACATGCGCCTGTGAGCGCACGTGGTGTTTCGAACCGCGCCCTGCGCCTGCCGCACTTCCAAAACGCGTAACGCCAGGAGAGACAAGATGCGCAAAGCGTTCACGATCGCATTGTTCGGGACCGCACTGCTGGCTGCCCCGCTTGCCCAGGCGCGGCAAGCCGCGCCGAGCGTTGCGCGGCCGGCGGGAACGGTGACCACCCCCGAAGGCGCGGTCATGGATACCCCGCCCGATCTCGCCTACAAACCGGGTGCGCTCACGCAGGAACAGCTGATGAGCCCGACCCACAGCCTGTTCGTGCAGAGCTCGGCCAACGTCTTCCGTCGCTTCCCGCGCGAGAAGACGGCGGACATGGTCAAATTCTACACCGAGGCGCTTGCCCTGCGCTCGCTCAACCCCATCCAGCTCACGCAGACGCAGCAGATGCTGCTCACCGGCGTCGGCAGCGGTCAGATCAAGCTCTCGGCCGGCCAGCAGGGCAATCGCCAATATCATCTCGAAGGCGGCTACAAAGCGGGCACCGGCATTCGTTACCTCCGCCTCACCTATCCCGATGCAGCAGTGGTGGCGAAGCGCTTCACAGACGCCGGTTTTCCTGCGCCACGCTTCACCGATCAGGGCGACGGCACGCGCGCCGCGGTGGTCCCGGATCCCGCCGGCTTGCCGATCGAGCTGGTGATCCGGCCGGGCGCCAAGGACAATAGCGACGACGGCGTGGGCGTCGGCATCAATGTCTCGAACCTGCAGAAAAGCCGTGCCTTCTACCGCGAATTCGTCGGGCTCGACGAGCTCCCGGCGGTCCACGACAAGGCGATGGGGCTGACGCTCTATCCCTATCGCCACAAGGAAACGACGCTCTATCTCTACAAGGTCGGCGACAACCTGCCCGCCGATACCGGCAGCACCGGCATCCAATATGTCGTGTCCGATACGCCGCTGGTCGACGCGAAGGCCAAGGCGCGCGGGATCGCGGTGGAAACGCCGCTCAACCGCCTGCGCGGCTTCGATCTGATCACCGTGTGGCTCAACGATCCCGACGGCGTGACCAACTATTTTGCCCAGATCGCGCGCCGGCCGGCGCCGGCACCGGTAGCGCCCGCCACCGTCGCGCAATAGCGCAAACCCTCACATTTGGTCGATCATTTCTGCGCAACAGCGGTGATGTACGCCGCCAGCGTCTTGATCTCGTCCGCGCTCAACTGACTGCCGAATGCGGGCATCGGTCCCGAGCCCTGACTGACACGCGCGATGACAAAGTCGCTGGTCAGCTTATCGTCCTTGTCGAGCGACGGGCCGATATCGCTGCTCGCGTCAGCGTCGGCGAGCGCGTGGCAGCTGCTGCAGCCATTGTTGTTGAACAATTCCCGGCCTTTCTTGAGCACGGCTTCGCTTGGCGCGCCTGGCTTGGCCTCGGCGGGCTTGGCCGGGGGCGCCCCTGGCGGGGTTTGACCGGCAACTGTTTTTGTCGTCGGCGCCCAGAGCAGCGTGGCGGCGAGCGCCATTGAACCGATCCGCGCCATCATCCTGTCACGCTCAGCCATTCGAAGCTCCTTTGCCGAATCCGCATCGCACGCGGTCTGCGACGTCTGTCCACGCCAGGCAAGCCCGTCGATCGCGAGAGCAAGCCATGGGCACTCGATGACTTTGTCTCGCTTTTCGAAGCCGATTTTCGCGTTCGGAGCGAGACAGGTCGGGACAGGAGTGTATATGAGGCAACACAAACGATTCGAGCGCGCGGCGCGCGCAGCGTGTGGAAGGAGTAGCGATGCCGTTGGTCAACATGAAGCCGTTGCTGCGCGACGCAATGGACAATGGCTATGCCGTGGCCGCGTTCAACCTGGTCGATTACAACACCACCAAGGCGATGGTGAAGGCGGCCGAGGCGCTCGATGCGCCGGTGATCTGCCAGACCTCCTCGAAGACGATCAAATATTTCAGTCACAAGGAGATCGTCAGCTGGGTCCGCACCGTCGCCGAGGATTCGCCGGTGCCGGTGGTGCTCCACCTCGACCATTGCCAGGACATTGCGATGATCGAAGCCTGCGCCAAGGCGGGCTGGACCTCGATCATGATCGACGCGTCGGAGCTGCCGTTCGAGCAGAACCTCGCGCAGTCGCTACGCGTGCGTGAAATCGCCGAGAAATACGGCGTCGGCATGGAAGCCGAGCTCGGTCAGATCATGGGCGTCGAGGACGACATGCACGTCGCTGAGGATGAGTCGGTCCTGACCGATCCCGAGGACGCAAAACGTTTCTGCGACGCGCTCGACTTGTCGGCGTTCGCTTGCGCCGTCGGCACTGCGCATGGCTATTATCATGGCGATCCAGTGGTCGATTTCGACCGTATCGAGAAGATCAACAAGCTCACGCGCACGCCGATGGCGCTGCACGGCGGCACCGGCCTGTCCGATGAAACTTTCGCCAAGGCGATCGCGCGCGGCAGTGCCAAGATCAACATCTCGACCAACCTCAAGCACGTCTTCGTCCAGAGCTTCGTCGATTATCACACGGCGAACCCGAAGGATTATGAGCCGCTCCGCGTGCTCGACGCCCAGTATCAGGCGTGCAAGGCGATGTTCGGCGGCTTCATCGAAAAGTTCGGCGGTCGCGATCGCGGCAGCGCGTTCCTCAACAAGCTCCCCAAGGCGGCTTGAGGAACGTCCGCCCGTGGTAAAGGCGATCATTTTCGACTGCGACGGCGTGCTCGTCGATACCGAGCGCGATGCGCACCGCGTAGGCTTCAACCTGGCATTCAAGCAATTCGGCATCGACGCGGAATGGAGCGTCGAGCTCTATGCCCGGCTCGTGCTGATCGCGGGCGGCAAGGAACGGATGCGCGGCTATTTCGACGAATCCGGCTGGCCGGCGGGCGTCGAGACCGACGCAGCAAAGGACGCCCTGATCCTCGACCTGCACAAGGCGAAGACCAGAATCACGTCCGAGCTGGTCGCCACGCTGCCCGTGCGTCCCGGCATCCTGCGCATCATCGACGAGGCGCGTGCGGCGGGCGTCAAGCTCGGCGTGTGCACCACGTCGAACCCCAAGTTCATCGACGCGGTGCTCGACTTGTTCGGGGCGGAGCGCAAGGCGGCGTTCGACTTCGTCCACGCCGGCGACGTCGTGGCGAAGAAGAAGCCCGCGCCGGACATCTATTTGCTGGCACTCGAGACACTCGCGCTGCCGCCCAACGACTGCATCGTGATCGAAGACAGTCGCAATGGCCTGCTCGCGGCGACCGGTGCCGGACTGCCGGTGTTGATCACGACGAGCACCTATACGGTCGACGAAGACTTTGCCGAGGCCGCGCTCGTGGTGAGCGAATTGGGCGATGAGCCCAATGTACAGATAAGACTGGCGGATCTGAACCGCCTCGCAATGGAACATGCGTGACCCGTCGCGTGCGGGTCCTGAGAGGGACTGATTATGGCTGACATCACCATCGGCGACGTCGAGCGCGCGGTGAAGACCACTGCTGCGACGGTGCTCAAGAACGAAATCTATTTTTGCGACCTCGATGGTCTCGCCGGCGACGGCGATTTCGGCAATTCGCTCGCGACTGGCTTTCGCGTGATCGACGCCGAGCTGCCGATCCTCGACAAGAGTGCGATCGGCGCGATGCTTCTCAAGATCAGCATGTTGGTGAGCAAGCACGTCGGCGGCAGCTCGGGTCCGATCTGGGGTACGGGCTTCATGAAAGCGGCGATCGTCAGCAAGGGCAAGGAGTCGGTCACGCTCGCCGAGCTGACCGACATGGTCGGTGCGGCAGTCGAGGGCATCATGGCGCGCGGCGGCGCGCAGCTGGGCGACAAGACGCTGGTCGACGCACTGATCCCGGTGCACGAAACGCTCAAGGCACATGCCGCTAACGGCGACGCCGATCTCGGCGCGGCGCTCAAGGACGCAGCCGATGCCGCCGAGGCGGCGATCGAAGCCACGCGCTCGCTGGTGGCGCATCGCGGCCGCGCATCGCAGGTCGGCGACCGTAGCTCGGGCACGCCCGATCCGGGCATCGTCGCGATCGCCATGATCCTGCAGGATTGGTGCACCGAATTCGGAGTCGCGCGAACGCCGACCGTAGCCGAGATGCTCCGCCAGCCCGCATGAGAAACCCAAAGGGAGAGAGGAACGCCCCATGAAGAAGTTCGTCAACGAGCCAGCCAATTTCGTGCCCGAGTTCATGAAGGGGGTGGTGTTGGCCAACCCCGAGCTGCTCGAGTTCGTCCCCGAGTTCCAGATGATCAAGCGCAAGGACCGACCGGTCGCCGACAAGGTGTCGGTGATCCAGGGATCGGGTTCGGGGCATGAGCCGGCGCATGTGATGGCGGTCGGACCCGGCATGCTCGACGGCGCCTGCCAGGGCGCCGTGTTCGCCGCGCCCCCGGTCGACGCCTGCTACGAGACGATCAAGGCACTCGCCAGCGACGCCGGGGTGCTTGTGCTGGTCAACAACTATCAGGGCGACCGCATGGCGTGGGAGACCGCGATCGAGCTCGCCCAGGCCGAGGACATCAAGGTCAAGCAGTTCCTCATCAATGACGACGTCGCTGTGAAGGACAGCACCTGGACGGTCGGGCGCCGCGGCGTGGCCGGCAATTTCTTCGTGATCAAAGCGTGCGGCGCGGCCGCGGCCAAGGGCGCGAGCCTCGACGAAGTCATTGCGGTGGCCGAAAAGGTCAACAACAACGTCCGCACCATGGGCGTTGCGCTGACCAGCTGCATCCCGCCCGCCAAAGGCACGACGATCTTCGATCTCGGCGACGATGAAATCGAAGTCGGCGTCGGCATCCATGGCGAGCCGGGCCGCCGCCGCGACAAGATCAAGCCGGCGAACGCGATCGTCGACGAGCTGTTCGACGCTGTCGCCCAGGACATTCCATACGCCTCGGGTGACCGCGTCGCGCTGATGATCAACGGTCTGGGCGGCACGCCGCTCAGCGAGCTCTATGTGATGTACGCGCATGCGCACGAGCGCTGCGAAGCGGCGGGCTACACCGTCGCCCGCAATTACGTCGGCGAATATTGCACGTCGCTCGAAATGGCGGGCGCGTCGCTGACGATGCTCAAGCTCGATGGCGAGCTCGAAAATCTCCTCGCCGAACCGGCCGAGGTTGCCGTCCGCATTTTCTGATCGGACGCACCAGGGAATTTGGGGCCGGATCGTCGCAAGACGGTCCGGCCCTTTTGCGTTCGGCTGGTCCCGATAAGCTGCGAGCAAGCCGCTCCATCGCTCCGCGCAATCAGATAGATTGCTCTCAATCCACGATTGGCCAAGCGGATAAAGTCAACTACGCTCGATAGGATAATCAGGACGCAGGAGAGCATGCATGAAATCCACAATCGCGGTGGCGGCTTTGGTCGTGGGAGCGCTTGGCGCCATGCCTGCCTCGGCCCAGCGCGGCGGAGGCCTGCCGCCCCCCGAGCCGATCGAGCATATCACCGCCAACGTCTACAAGATCTTCGGTGGCGGCGGAAACACGCTGGTCGTGGTGCAGAAGGATGGCGTCGTGCTCGTCGACACCAAGATGCCAGGCAATGGCCAGGCCATCCTGGATGAAGTCAAGAAAGTGACCGACAAGCCGATCGTCACGATCATCAACACGCACAGCCACCCGGATCACATCGGAAGCACCGATTTCATTCGCGAGAAATATCCCAATGTGAAGGTGATTTCGTCCGAGGCGACGAAGGACGAAATCGCCAAGAACCCGAGCTACAAGCCCGGCGTCCTCCCCAACGCCACCTACAAGGATCGGCTGACGATCGGCACGGGCGAGGATCGGGTCGAGCTCTACAGCTTCGGCCAGGCGCACACCGGCGGGGACACTTTCGTCTACTTCCCGGCCTCGCATGTGCTGTTCATGGGCGACGTGATGGCGTGGAACATGGCGCCGTTCCTGCCCAGCGGCGGCGCGAGCATGCTTCCCGGCGCCGAGGAAAAACTGGTCGCGGCGGTCAAGGGCGTCAAATATGTCGTCGAGGGTCATGGCTATGTCGACACCTGGCAGGACCTCGTGCGCATCACCCGCTTCAACCGCGACTTGGTCACATTTGCCAAGGCTGCCTATGATCGCGGCGATCCGCCTAGCGTGGCAGTCGACCAGCTCAAGAAGAACCCGGACTATGCGCCGCTACTGGATACGCGGATCAAGGATGGGCTTCCCTATGGCAACACGCCGTTCGCCCGCGCGAACATGAACGTGAACGTCGCCTATGCCGAGTTTGCGGGCGAGCCCGTCGGGTTCGGCATCGCCAATGGCGCGCCGCTGCCGGCGACGTCCAAGCACAAGGGATCCAATCCGGCCGACACCGCCGCGCCCGCACCCGGCACGCCGGTGGTGCCACGGCCGCCGATATCGACGGTCAAATAGGCTTGAAGGGAGCTACTTCTTCCGAAGTAGCTCCCTTCCCGGGTTATGCGGTGGCGACGCGACGCCGACGGAACAGGCTGCCGGCGAGGGCGAATCCGAGCATCAACATTGCCCAGGTCTGGGGCTCAGGTACCGCGCCGCCGGCTTGCGTGAGGAACACGCCCGAATCCGACGTGAAGCTGGCATTGGTCGGCAGGACGAAATGCAGCTTCCCGGTGTTGTAATAGTCGGCGTAGGAATCACCGCTGCGCACGAACAGCGAATAGCCGATCCCCAGATCGTGCGTCGCGCCGACCAGGTCGTAGACGCCGGAGAAGGTCAGGTGCCCGGCGGTGTTCGGCGAGATCGAATAGCTCAGCCAGGCGCCGCTCGCGCCCGACGTGGCCGTGCCGACGGCGATCTGGGTCAAGAATTGCGCCGAGACATTGCCATTCTCGTACATATTGAGCAGGCCCTGAGCGAACGGATTGCCGCCGTCGGGAGATACCCCCATCACGCCGTCGACATCGAAGACGATGCCGATCGGAGTGTGCGTAGAGGCAGTGGCGCCGGCGATCGTGAAATGCAGGCCATCGCCGAGCTGGGCAACCGAAGTGCCGCTGATCCAGCAGGTATAGCCTGGGCAGGCCCGAAATGCGCCGAATGCCGAGGCGCCGATCTCGCCGGTGTAGAGGCTGGCGCGCGCCGACGTCGAGCCGCTTGCAGGGGTGTAGATCACGTCGGACAGATTGGAGTTGCTCGTCGCTGCAAACGCCGTCGGCGAAGCGGTGTTTGGGCTGGTCGATGCGGAGCCTCCGCACGAGGAACTGCCGAAGCCGTTGCACCCGTCACCGATCTGCGCTCCGAAATCGCCGAACTCGATCGGCCCGATGAAATCCGTCCGCATGTTGTAACCGGCGTAGATGGCTTGGCCCGAATAGCTCCCGGTCCCGGCGAAGGTATAGACGCGCTGCGCCTGAACGGCGGCGGGCACGAGGCCGGCGAGCACCGCGGTCCCGATCAACGCAGCGATTGTCGATGTGCGCATTCGATTGCTCCCCTCAGATCCGTTAACCATTATCCGGCGGCAGGGGGCGCGGGTCGCGTCGCAAATAGTTGCATCGCTGCGGCAAATGCGACCGCGGCTGTAACGCCGGTTTCACATCGTACCGTTGCGGGATTCGATCACCAGCGGATCGGGTATCCGTCGTCTCCATAGGGCGGTCAGCCGCGGATCGTCGGCGTAACGCTGCATCAGCTGGGACAGCATCGGCAAGTAAGACCAGCGGTCACCATGCGTATCGGCCGCTTCGAGCAACGCCATCAGGCGCGCCCGATCGTCGGCCAGCAGTGCGAGCGATGCCTCCCACCCGCGATCTGGAATGTCGTGATCGGCGCGCGCGGCCGCGGAGAGCACTGCGAGCATGCCGGCACGGCCGCGTTCGCGCTCGGCGCGTTGCGCCGTGCGGAGCAAGGCCGTCAGCAGAACATCGTTTCGTGCGGCCGCGCGGCGCTGCTGGTAGCGCAGATAGGCGGCGTCATCGCCCTCAATCAGCGCGATCATCGCCAGGTAGGAGCTCGGCGAGGCGAAGTCGGGGTCGCGGGCAGCCATTGTCTCGAGCAACTGCCGGCCGCGCGCATGCTCACCGCTCATCCATAACGCCCAGCCGTAATCGGCCTGGACGGCGCGCGAAGTCGGATCGAGCAACCGCGCGACGGCGAGCTGCGCAAGCCCTTTGCGAACCTGACCGTTCTCGATCAGGATGTTGCCGAGCCACAAGCGCGTCTGGGCGTTGCGCGGATCGAGCGCGAGCGCACGGTTGAACTCGACGCTCGCGCGAATGCCGTCGTGGTGCCACCAATAGGCGATGAAGCCGAGCGCGCGATGTCCTTCGGCGCAGTTTCGATCGACCGCCAGCGCAGCATTCGCGGCGGCTTCGGCGCGCCGATATGCCTCCCGCTGAGACAGCGCGTCGAACTCGCGGATCAGCAGATAAGCATCGGCGAGCCCACTATAGCCAGGGGCGAAGCCGGGGTCGCGCGCAATGACCTGTGCGAAGCCGGCGACCGCACGGCGCAAGCCGGGACCGGTCCGCGTCGCCCAATCCTCGCGCGCCTGGACGTAAGCGGCGGCTACCGCGGAATCGGCGGGGAGCACGGCTCCTGCAGCAGGAGGCACCGTGGGGTGGCCGGTGTCAACGACCGGCACTGCGACGATCGCGCCGATGCCGGCGGCGGCAGCTAGCGCGCACGCCCAGACATAGTATCGCTTCCTGCGTTGCGCGGGCGCGGCTGGGAATGCGGTGGCGACGTCGGTCTCGGCCGCGACGCCGCCTTTTGCGAACCAGGCATCGAGCTCGGCGGCATAGGCGTGGACCGAGGCGCCGCTGCCAGGCAGGCGATGCACCGGCATTGCGTGCCTGGCTGCCCAGCGCATCGCGGTCGTGCGGTCACGCCCCAGATAGGACGCAATCGCCTTCCAGCCGTTGATCCTTCCCCCCGTGTCCGCCACCGCCTGATTCCAGCATGCAGATCCGACGACTGGCGTAGCAGATCGCAGGCATCGGGAGAACTGCGCCCGGGGCTCCGGATGCGGTATCGGTTCGCTTGCCGAATTCCAGGGTCGCCCGTATATACGCGTATAACCCTCGGGGAACGCGTCATGGGTATCGTCGACAGCAAGACATTCAAGAGCGGCAACAGCATCGCCGTACGCCTGCCCAAGGAAGTGGCCTTTGCCCCGGACATTCGCGTGACGATCGAGCGTAATGGCGATGTGCTCACGATCCGTCCGGCAATCGATGCCACCGAGGAAAAGCGCAAGCTGCTCGAATTGATCGCTGAGCTCGAGAGCTTGCCCAAGCCGGACTATGTCGAGAAGCGCGAACCGATCGAATTTCCAGAGCGACCGGGCCTCGAGTGATTATCATCGACACCGACGTCGCGATCCATTGGCGAGATGGCGATCCTGGCGTGGGATCGCTCCTGGCCTCGCTACCAATGTTGCCCGCGATTTCGGTGCTCACTCAGATCGAGTTGGAGAACGGAGTATACCGCGACCCGTCTCAAGCCGAGCGGCGGCGGACGCGTGTCGACAATTTGCTCGCGCGACTGAGCGTGCTCGCCTTCACACGCGAGACGGCGGCGATATTCTCGCAGATCATCGCGCGGCACGGTTTTTCGCGGTGGCGGACTATCGATCGAATGATCGCCGCCACCGTCTTGCTGCACGACGCGACGTTGGTCACAATGAACGGGCAGGACTATCGCGACATACCGGACCTGAAACTCACCGTCTGGCCGTCGCCCGCCTGACCGCGATCGCCAGGATCACCCCTCGACCGTCTTGCGCACGAAATCCACCGTCTGGCGCGTCGCGGCGGCGAATTCGGTTTCGGTCGCCTTGAACGCGCCGAAATGAACGAACTCATCGGGGCGCATGCCGTCGTATTCGTAGGCGGCGCGGAAGCTGGGCAGCTTGAGCAGTTTTTCGAGGCTCGCTTTGTTCGGCTCGCGATCGATTGCATTCGCCTCGAACGGTGCGAGGCCCGCGTCCATCAGTCCCGCGATATAGCCCGGCGGGCAGGTGTAGACCATGTCGCTGCCGGCATAGTCCTCGATATGCCGGCTCACCGTCTTTCCGGTGCGATCGTCCTTCTCGATGCGCATCGAACATTGCAGCATCTTCGACGGGTGGCCGACCGATTTGCCGAAATGATAGGCGCGCTTGAGGACCGCCTCTTCGCCATCGCGGATTTCGGGCAGGCTGAGTTCGATGCCGCGCGACTTGGCTTCGACGCGCCAGTCGCCGAGTTCGCCGAGCCGCGCCGACATATGGGTGATCACAGAGCGCCAGCGGCTGAGGTCGACGCCTGCCGCCTTGGCACGCAGCAGCCCGGCGCTCACCGCCGCCATGCAGCGCAGATACTGCGGAACGGTGAAACTGGTGGTGTTGTTGGTCGAGATGCCGCGCGCGGTCAGCTCTTCCAACACTTCATAGCCTTCCTTCGAGCCCGGCAGCTTGACCATCACGTTCGCGCCCTGCGCCGCGATCGCGAGACCCTGCGCGAGCATCTTGTCGCCGTCGCGCACGAACCGCGGATCGACCTGCCCGGAAAGCATGCCGTATTTGCCGCCCGATTTCTCATAGACCGGGCGGATCGCATCGGCACCCTTGCGCACGAGATCGAGATACATCGTCCAATAGACGCCCTCGACGCCCAGGCCGGGGTTCTCTCTCGCAATCTCCTTGATGCGCGCGGCCCATAGTTCGGGCGCGACCTTGATAGCCTGGAGGCTGAGCGGCGGGTTGGTAGTGACGCCGCGGAAGCCCATCGTGCCATCCTCGGCGATGGTCTCCTGGTCCATGAAGCGGGTGAGCTGCGCCTCCCAATCGGCGGCCTGATCGGCCGGCGCCTTGGCGAGCGTCTCCTTCTTCCAGCTCGGGAAAATCAGCGGCGAGCTGTCCCACCAGATTTCGGCGCCCGGGTTCGTCGCCGCGAGCAGTTCGAGCACATGTTCGGTCATCATCCCCTCCCGCGTGCGCGCGATCTCGTATGTCGGTCGCGCGTCGGTTCGCCTGAGCGCGTTCGGTACGCCGCTCCGACGATAAAGGGAAGAGTGCTAACTATTCGGCCTGCATCTGCATCGCAGCCGGACGGCCCGCGACCGACGCGTCCGGGCCTATTCCTCGCCCATTCTGAGGGCGGCGATGAACGCTTCCTGCGGAATCTGGACGCTGCCATATTCGCGCATGCGCTTCTTGCCTTCCTTCTGCTTCTCCAGAAGCTTGCGCTTCCGCGTAATGTCGCCGCCGTAGCATTTCGCGGTGACGTCCTTGCGCAGCGCCGCGATCGTCTCGCGTGCGATCACCTTGCCGCCGATCGCCGCCTGGATCGGGATCTTGAACAAGTGGCGGGGGATGAGGTCCTTGAGCCGCTCGCACATGCCGCGACCGCGGCTCTCGGCGGTCGAGCGGTGGACGATCATGCTGAGCGCGTCGACCGGCTCGCTGTTCACCAGGATCGACATCTTGACGAGGTCGCCGTCGCGGTGGCCGATCTGCTCATAGTCGAAGCTTGCATAACCGCGGCTGATGCTCTTCAGCCGGTCGTAGAAATCGAACACGACTTCGTTGAGCGGCAGCTCATAGGTGAGCTGCGCGCGGCCGCCGACATAGGTCAGGTCGCGCTGGATGCCGCGGCGGTCCTGGCAGAGCTTGAGGATCGAGCCGAGATATTCGTCGGGCACGTAGATCACCGCCTTGATCCACGGCTCCTCGATCTCCTCGATCCGGTTGGGATCAGGCATGTCGGCGGGGTTGTGCAGCTCGAGCGTCTGGCCCTCGGCCTCGCCCGCCGCCTTGGTCAGCCGCATCTTGTAAACCACGGAGGGCGCGGTGGTGATCAGGTCGAGATCATATTCGCGCATCAGCCGTTCCTGGATGATCTCCAGGTGCAGCAGGCCGAGGAACCCGCAGCGGAAGCCGAACCCGAGCGCCGCGCTAGTTTCCATTTCGAACGAGAAGCTCGCGTCGTTCAGCCGCAGCTTATGGATGCTCTCGCGCAGCTTCTCGAAATCGTTGGCGTCCACCGGGAACAGTCCGCAGAACACCACCGGCTGGACTTCCTTGAACCCCGGCAGTGGCTCGGCGGTCGGGCGCTTGGCGTCGGTCAGCGTATCGCCGACGCGCGCCTGCGCGACTTCCTTGATCTGCGCAGTGATGAAGCCAATCTCGCCCGGCCCGAGTTCGGGCAGCAGCTCGATCTTGGGCCGCAACGCACCGACGCGGTCGACGAGGTGCTGCGTGCCGGTCGCCATGAACTTGACCTGCGAACCTTTGCGGATCACGCCTTCCATCACGCGGATCAGGATCACCACGCCGAGATAGGCATCGTACCAGCTGTCGACGAGCATCGCCTTGAGCGGCGCATCGGCGTCGCCCTTGGGTGCAGGGATACGCTCGACGATCGCATCCAGAATCTCGTCGATGCCGATGCCGGTCTTGGCGCTGGCGAGCACGGCGTTCGAGGCATCGAGCCCGATGATGTCCTCGATCTCGTGGCGGACCTTCTCGGGCTCGGCCGACGGCAGGTCGATCTTGTTGATCACCGGGATGATCTCGTGATCATGCTCGATCGACTGATAGACGTTGGCGAGCGTCTGCGCCTCGACGCCCTGCGCGGCGTCGACGACTAGCAGCGCGCCTTCGCACGCGGCGAGGCTGCGGCTGACTTCATAGGCGAAGTCGACGTGGCCCGGGGTGTCCATCAGGTTGAGGACGTGACCCTTCCAGTCGAGGCGCACGGTCTGCGCCTTGATCGTGATGCCGCGTTCCTTCTCGATGTCCATATTGTCGAGCACCTGCTCGGACATCTCGCGGTCGCTAAGGCCGCCGGTGCGCTGGATCAGGCGATCGGCGAGCGTCGACTTGCCATGATCGATATGCGCGATGATCGAGAAATTGCGGATCTTCGAAATGTCGGTGGCCATGATCCGCGCCGCCTAGCAGGGGTGGGCGTGCTTGTGGAGGGGGCGTGCTGCGCTTCATTTACCGCAATAACAGGGTAAATTTCGGCAAAATCGCCCATTAGCAGGGCATTCTTGCCTCAGCGGCGCCTTCCCATGTCAAATTTATGATATAATGTCAGACACTTATGCACCAGTTCTGCCAGTTTCCTGTTCCTGGCCGGAGCAGGGCATACAAATGGGCTGAGCAGGACGGCCCGGGCCCGAAACAGGCGTGTCGCAATGGACGCCACGGCAGCGCCGGAAGTACGGCATTGGCCAGCGCAGGGCCAAGCGCTAGCGGTGCGGCGTGCCACCCCTCGCCCCCGTCTTTGCCATGCCGGCGATGCGCGCCCGCATCGGGCTGATCGCGACGAGCTATCGGCAGCTGACCGGCCGTGATCTCGCCGCCGATGATAGCGCTGAGGCACTATGGGCGGCGGCGCGGGTGATCGTCGCACACGACACTGCGCCCGACCCGATATTCTTCTTCGGGAACCTTGCGGCGCTGCGCTGCTTCGAGACACCGCTGGAGACATTCCTCTCCACGCCGTCGCGGCTCTCGGCCGAGCCGGGGCTGCGCGAGGCGCGCCAGGCGGCGCTCGACCGCGTCGCGCGCGATGGGTTCGTCGATGGCTACACCGGCGTGCGGGTTTCGGCGACCGGGCGGCGATTCCGGATCGAAGGGGCGACGATCTGGAACCTCGTCGACGCGGACGGCGCCACCCACGGACAGGCGGCCGCATTCGAGAAATGGGCGGCGCTTCCCTAGGGCGCCCAGACGGGCGCCGCCACATCTTCCCGCACCGACAAGATCGACCAAAGAGGGACCGGGCGGCCGACAAGATCCTTGTTTGTGCAGCGCACTTTCGGGCACACTGGACGCACATAAAGGATGGGGGTGGATATGACTCACCTAAAGAACATGTTCGTCAGCGGGTTGGTTCTTGCAACCGCGCTTTGTCCAGCGACTCAGGCATTTGCCCAGGCACGCCCGAGCGGTGCGCAGAAGGCGCAGGACAGGGCGATGACCGACGTGCCGCATTGCGCGCGCAAGCTCGGGACCGTCTCGATCGCCGATGGCGACGATCCCTCGGGCTGGACGCAATTCTCGCTCGCGCCGCCGCAGAAGCTCCTCAAGGTGCTGGTCCAGCGCTCGGGCTGTTTCAATCTGGTGGATCGCGGGACCGGTCTCAACGCGGCCGAGCGCGAGCGCGCGATCGGCGGTAATCTCGGCCTGCAACGCAACTCGAACGTCGGCCAGGGCCAGGTTAAAGCCGCCGATTATGTACTGGTCGCGGAAGTCCAGGCGGCGAACCGCAACGCGCAGGGCAGTGGCGTCGCCGCCGGGATCGGCGGCATGCTCGGCGGTCCGGTCGGCGGGCTGCTCGGCGGGATCAAGTCGCGCAAGCTCGAGGCCAACACCGTGCTCTCGCTGACCAATGTCCGCACCACCGAGACGATTGCGGTGCAGGACGGCTATGCCGCGAAGAACGACATTTCGTTCGGCGGCGGCGGCGGGCTCGGCTGGCTCGGCGGCGCGATGGGCGCAGTCGGCGGCGGCTATGACAATACCGACATCGGCCGGATCGTGACGATGGCCTTCATCCAGGCCTATTCGAAGATGGTCGAGGAACTCGGCCTGGTGCAGCCCGGCGACGCTGGCACAGCGCAGGCCGCGCCCAAGAAGACCTTCACTGCGCAGGCGCCGGTCGCGATGCGCACCAGCGCCTCGGCGAGCGGCAAGGTGATCCGAACGCTCAACCCGGGCGCGATCCTCTATCCGACCGGCAAGCAGGACGGCCTGTGGTGGGAAGTCGCCGACGAGAACGACAATGTCGGCTGGGTGCTGAATACGAAGCTGGCGCCGTCGAACTGACAGGCAGCGATCGGTAGGAAGAAGGGCGCCCTGGCTCAGGCCGCGGCGCCTTTTTTTCCCTCACCCACGCACGAGCGCTTCGGGCGAATAGCGCCCCGCTCGCGGCATGCGGGTCTATCCGTCGATCGCCGCAATCGCGCTTGCCAAACGCGCTTCCCCTTGCCCCGACACCAGCGTCCAGCGGACGCCGCGACGGACGAGTTCGGCCTTCGACAAGTCGAAGAACTTCCGCCGTAGTTCTCGCGTACCGAACAGCCGCGTGCCGTCCTCGATCCAGGGCAAGTCCATGTCGAACAACAGATAGAGGTCGGCGGTGCGATCCCAGCTGTCGAACCAGGGGTCATGATGGCCGAACAACATATCGGCCCATACCGCAGTCATCAGCGGATCGGTGTCGAGGATCAGCGGATCGGCGCCCGCCGCAAGCAGCGTCTGGGTGCGGCGATCATGTTCGACGGCAATCGCGACGAGGTCCGCCATGGCGAAATCGGTGCCGTGAGCCTCGGCATAGTCGCGGCCATATTCGCTCTGGACGACACCGCCGTAGCGCGCAGCAAGCAGCGGCGCGATCGTCGACTTGCCGGTGCTTTCGGGACCGTGGAGGCAGATCGTCCGCGGTGTCACGCGCGCACCGCTCGTCGCCACGCCGCCAGTCCTGAAATCGAGATCGCGAGAAGGACCAGGTAAAGGCCGGTGGTGATCCACAAGGCCTTGGCGGCGTAGAGCCCGATCGAAAGCATATTGGCGGCGATCCACAACCACCAATTCTCGATCCTGCGCACCGACATCAGGATCTGCGCCGCCACGCTCGTCATTGCGACGGCAGCATCCCACCAGGGAAACGACGCGTCGGTGAAGCGGTGCATCAGCCAGCCCCAGCAAGCGATCGCAGCGATGATAGCCGTGAGCCAGGCCAGCCTTTGCGGCCCGGTGAGCTGTTCGACACGTACCTCACCCTCGTCGGCTTGCGAGCGCAGCCACTCGCGCCAGCCGTAGATCTGCACCACGAAGAAAAAGCCCTGCAGCAGCGCGTCGCTGTACAGCTTTTGCCCGAAGAACACCCAGCCGTAGATCGTGACTCCGGCCAGGCCGAACGCGTAATTCCAGATGCTGCGGCGCGTGATCAGCCAGACGTTCACCAGCACGAGCAGCGCGGCAAGCGCCTCGAGCGGTGACATTTCCCGAAAGAGGCGGGCCAGCAGGTCCATCGCCCCCTGCTACGGCGTCGCGCGAGGTCCGGCAACGGCGCGCCCCGCATTAACCATATGTCCTGAACTGGGACGCAGCGCAGCGCTATCCACAGCCGCGCGCTCGGGAACGCTTGCGGCGCGCTACGGCCACGTTACCTAGGGGCCCTAAAAAAAAGGAGACGGCGCAATGCGCCATATTGCAGTGATCGGCTCTGGCCCAGCCGGCTACTACACTGCGGAAGCCTGCCAGAAGAAGTTCGGCGAAGACGTCCGCATCGATATCATCGATCGCCTTCCCGTCCCCTTTGGGTTGATCCGCAGCGGCGTCGCGCCGGACCATCAATCGATCAAGGCGGTGTCGCGCCGCTATGAGCAGGTCGCGCTCAGCGACAGCGTGCGGTTCGTCGGCAACGTCACCGTCGGCAACGATGTCACGATCAACGAGCTGCGCGACCTGTATGATGCCGTCGTGCTCGCCACCGGGGCGCCTACCGACCGGCGGCTCGGCATCCCCGGCGACGATCTGCCGGGCGTCGTGGGCTCCGCCGCATTCGTCGGCTGGTACAATGGCCATCCCGATTTCGCCGGGCTCAACCCGCCGCTCGACGGTCCGGTAGTGGTGATCGGCAACGGCAATGTCGCGCTCGACGTCGCGCGGATTCTCGCCAAGACCCAGGACGAACTCGCGGGATCGGATATCGTCGACCATGCGCTGACCGCGCTGCGCGGAGCCTCGATCGACACCATCACTATCCTCGGCCGGCGCGGTCCGCACCAGATCGCAATGACGCCCAAGGAGCTCGGCGAACTCGGCCACCTGGCGCGCGCGATACCGCGGGTCGCCGCCGCCGATCTGCCGCCCGAGATCGACGACGCGCTGCTCGAGCCGGGGCAGCGCAAATCGGTGCAGCATCTGCGCGACTTCGCCGCCGCGGCCGACGGCGCGGACAAGCCGATGCAAATCCTGTTCGATTTCTTCGCGATGCCGATCGCGATCGAAGGCGACGGCGCGATGCTGCGCCTGCTCGTCGAGGAGACACGGCTCGACGACCGCGGCGCCGCCGTCGGCACCGGCAGGCTCTATGCAGTGCCCGCAAAGCTGATCGTGAGCTGCATCGGCTATCGCACTCCGCCGATCCCCGGCGTGCCCTATGACGAGCGCGCCGGCCGGTTCGCGAACGACGAAGGCCGTGTGCTGCCCGGACTCTATGCCGTCGGCTGGGCGCGACGCGGTCCGAGCGGCACGATCGGGACCAATCGCCCCGACGGCTTCGCGATCACCGACCTGATTGCCGAGGACGTTCCTGCCGGTGCGGACAAAGCCGGCCGGGCGGGGCTCGACCGACTGCTGACGAGCCGCGGCGTCGAGCTGGTGACGTTTCGCGATTGGCAGAAGATCGACGCAGCCGAGATTGCCCGCGCCCGATCCGGCGCACCACGCGAGAAGTTCGTCGACGTAGCCGACATGCTCGGGGCGCGACGGTGAGCATCGTCGAAATCGTTCCCGCCGAACATGAACAGCAGCCCGCCATCGCGAACATGGCGCAACTCTATATGTACGATTTCTCCGAATTCTGGCCGCGCGAATCCGAGGCTGAGTTGCACGAGGACGGCACGTTCGGCGCGCTGATCTACCTCGACCAATATTGGCTCGATCCAGCCCGCGAGCCGCTGCTGGTCCGCCGCGACGGCCACCTCGTCGGATTCGCGTTGATCAATGCCGCGTCGCCGAGCGGCCAGCCGGTCGACCGCGGCATGGCCGAGTTCTTCATCGTGCGCCGCCACCGCCGTAACGGCACCGGTCGCGCCGCCGCACATGCGATCTTCGCCGAACGACCGGGGCAGTGGGAAGTGCCCGTCATCCGCGCCAACGCCAATGCCCTCGCCTTCTGGCGCAGCGCCGTTGCCAGCTTCCCGGGCGTGCGCGACATCGAGGAACGCGAGTTCGATGACGAGCATTGGGATGGCTGGATCCTGCGTTTTCGCTGCGAGACACCGTCGTGATTCGACTCGCTTGCGCGCGCGGGAATCGCTGGCTATAGGCGCGCCTCCAAGCTCGCCGGTCCGCCCCCGAAGGCGCGAAGGACCGGCCTCCGTCGGGGAGTAGCTCAGCCTGGTAGAGCACTGTGTTCGGGACGCAGGGGCCGGAGGTTCGAATCCTCTCTCCCCGACCATTTCTCAAGAACGAACGTAGCAGCCGATTGGCAACAAGGTCGTGGAAAACTCGCTGTACTCAAACTTGCCGGAGGGGACAGAGGATTGCCTGCAGTCCACCCAAATGTAGGCGGTCAGCCGTTAGGGCGACCGAGCCGACAAATTTGACTTCGATGCGCCGAGAGCACGACGCAAACGCGCCATGCTCTCAGCCGCGTTCAGGGCGCCGTTGCTTCGCCCCGGCTTCAGCGGCCGGTCGGCACCGACGATCCGCGCTTTCGCCTCACACTCGCGCCAATGGCACCAATACCAGCCAGCATCATTGCCCATGTCGAAGGCTCGGGGGTTTCAGGCGTGCTCCAGTCGAAGAAGAAGCCGATCGGTCCCGTCGGAATGTCAGAGCCGATCACTCGAAACTGAGTGAGCTTTGATTGCCTGCTAAACCCGGTGTATCCGCCTGTCCCCCCAACATTCGGATCATAGTAATCAATAGACTCAGCCCATGCATTGAAATTAGTTGCCGACAGATCGTAACTAAAATTAGCTGCAGACAGATCTATTGCCGGAGAAAAATTCGCGCCTCCGGAAAAACTTTGATATATAGGGTAAAAGCCGCCGTCAGGATATGCCCTGCCTAACGAAAACCCTATATTATAAATACTATAATAAAATTGTCCAACACCAAACCCTTGAGCGTCGACGAACATATTTCCCTTATTTGACGGCATGGCGAGGGTATCTAATGTTCCGTTGAGCGCGCCACCCCGCCCAGCAAACGTGAATGAAATGTAGCGGGCGGCTTTCGCCGGTGCGGCCAAGGTAATGGCGCTGGCAACCGCCAGCACAAATCCTATCTTCATGTCCGATCCCCTCTTCTGATCTTATCGTTTCAGAATATGATTAGGCAGTCAATAACATTTACGTCGAGTTCTTGTACAAACCACCCGCTCCGGCACGCATCACCGCCCGAGCGAAAGCTATGGTCCAGGCAACCAAATCCTGGTGGCATAGCCCTGTGGTGGGAGCGGCACCAAAGACCTTCCCTTGTTACAATTGCGCCATAGTTAACGTACAATTTGGTCTGTCAAATGACAATTCGAACCATTCCGGATGTGCCTGGGGTCTACTTGCGATCGCGTCGTTGCGCTGGGGTCATCACCTCGGCGAATGCCATTCGATCAGCATCTGACGCGCCGGACGCCCTCGTTCGCCAGTTCGAGCAACTCGATCGCGACATCGGTACCTTTGCCGTTCAAGTCCGGCGCGACGACTTTGACCGGCAAGGGACGGATCACTTCGAAGCTCGCGACATGACGGCCTGATTCGTCTGAAAGGTGAATTCGCACGCGATTGCGTAGCCTGGATTGAGATGACTGGCCGAAGGATGCCAGCCAGCTGGCCAGTGCGGGTGCATGCGCCACGCCGCGCTTCAGTATGACATCGGTGCTCTTGTTGATGCCCGAGATCTTGTGGATTTCGCCGTCCGGTTCGCCATCACGATAAGCGGCGGCGTCGAGCGCGTGCTCGCCGATTGAAACTTCCGAGAATCCCGCCTGAAGGATGCCGTCGATCTCGACCTTGAAGCGGAAATTGCGCAGCACATCCTGGCGGTGCAATGCCTGCACTCCTCGATCCCGCCCCGGCACTCGCCGGAAGGCGATGCGGAACGCCGGCCGCACCGACGATCCGGCACTCTCCTACACCAAAACCATAGGAAGGCGCACGAAGAAGCGAGCGAGCCCGCGTTTCGGCGATCAGGCTCGCCCGACGCGGGCGCGCGGCGCGAGCCGTCAGGCAAAGTGCCGGCGATAGGTCAGAATCTTGAAGTCGTCCTTGAGCGGGGGAACCTGCTTGCGGCACTCCTGGGGTGCCGGTTCGTTGCATTCGGCGGCGATCCGGTCGCGGGTAGCCATGACGGCCGATTTGAATCGATCGAGCTGGTCGAGCGCCACCTCGGCCGGAGCCACTATGCTCACCGCTATGTGATCGACGCCTTTGAGGCGCGGCAGCAGCGTGGCGACGGTCGTGGTCCCATCGATGGCGTGTGCCACCGCTAGCGGGTAAGCGCGCAGTTCCTCCAGCTCGCCCAGATATTCCGAAACCTTGATGTGGCGCGAGAGGTCGGCTTCCTCGGCATTCAACCGGTGGACGACCGAGCGGATCTGCTCGTTGGTATAGCTCGAGAGCAGCAGCTTGCCCTGCGCCGAGCGCAGCAACGGCGCGACATCGCCGGCGTGGATCGGAACTGCATGCTCAGCCGCGCCCAGCACGACGTGCAGGTGGTTGACCACATAATTGCTCGCCGACGACACCACGACGGTTTCATGGCATTGCTCGGCGAGCGCATCGATCGCGTTCAGCAGCGTGCCATGACGGAACAGCGACGGCTTCACCCAGGCGCCCAGCAGCGCCACGCGGGCGGTCGGGCTATAGGTCCGACGGAAGCGATTATAGTGAAGATAGCCCAGCCGAGTGAGGCATCGCAGCAGTTCGGAGGTGGACGACTGCGGGTATGAGAGGTTTCGGGCCATGTCCATGACCGTCGCAGTCCGGTGATCCTGATCGAAATATTCCAGGATCTCGAGAACCCGATGGGCAGACTTGATCGTCCTCGATTCGCTCGCGGCCATGGCACCCTCTCCCAACCAAATTTTCGTTACCTTAGCATCACGGATACGATGGTGCAAGTTTTTTCGAATTGTGTTCGGATATCCGAACGGTTATATCGCCCCAGAGAGGGACATTCATGGATGATGCCGAAGCCAAGGTCCGCGGGCCACGGGCGATCACGCGGGTGCTCGACCTCTTCGCGTTGCTGGCGAAGAACAAGGACGGCCTATCGCTTTCCCAGCTGAGCACGGAGCTGGCGGTTGCCAAACCGACGCTGCTCGACACGCTGCGCGGGCTTTGCGACCAGCATTATCTGACGCAAGGCGAAGGCACGTATCGGCTCGGGAGCGGCGCCTACCGCCTGGCCGGAAAGATCATCGCCGCCTGGTCGCCCCCCGAGGCGCTGCGGCGCGAAGTCAAGCAACTCGCCGATCTGACGCGCGAATCGGTCGGGTTCGCGATCCCCGACTGGGAACTCACGCAAGTGATCTACACCGAAGCCATCAACAGCACGCGCGCCGTCCGCTACGCCATGCAGCCGGGCATCCGAGCGCCCTTTTACGCGAGCGCGGCGGGGCGCGTGATCCTCGCCTATGGCGATCGCGAGCGCGTCTCGGCCTATCTTGCCCGGGCTCCGTTCAAAGCGCTGACGCCCAATACGCGCGTGACTGCCGTCGACATCCGACAGAACCTCGCCGAGATTCGTGCCTCCGGATATTGCGCGAGCTTCGGGGAGATGCTCGAGGAGACCGCCGCGGTCGCGGCGCCGGTATTCGGCCATGACGGGCAGATCATGGGCGCTATGATGCTCGCGGCGCCGATCGAACGGATGCGCGAATCTGTCGATGCGTATCGGGCAGCGCTGATGGAGGCCTGCCGGCGCGTCGCCGGCAGCGAGTGATGGGGGCGCGGGGGTTGTTCGCGTCGAGCGGCACCTCTGCTGAGGCGCCGCGCTCTACGTGTAGCGATCGTCGCGCGACGCTAACTGAATCGAGTGCGACATCTGATCCAGCCTTCTCTCGATCCCCGGTAAAGGCTGGTGCCCAGTATCGAGCCGGCTACGGTGGCAGTACTCATCTCAGAGTGCGTGGCGACTGGGCCCCGGCCTTCGCCGGGGAACCAAGTTGGTTCAGATTTCAAGATCGATACTCCAGGGTCGAAGGGCAAGCTGCCGCCCAGCTTTCCGCGTCTGGTCGTGTCGCAATGATGCCGGGACCCGGCGGCCGAATGGGCGGTTTCGAGCGGGAAAGCTGTCCGGCAAAGATGCCCCACTTATCGCCATTCAACCTGCTAATCCGTTAGGCGAACAGCGGTTGCTCGTCCGCCCCAGCCCATCAACGGAAGAACGTCTCGGCCTCTCCGTTAACAAGTATCTCCTTCGGCGGAGTTCGTGAAAGGTCCAGTAGGACTCGTGTCTCGCCCGGCGTGCGGAGCACTACATTTGGGCCATTCACCGTCACAGCGGTATAAGGCGGCGTCGCAAGGACGTACTGCCCGATGTACCTCGAGCCGCGGAATACAACGATCCGCTGGCCACCGTGCATGACGCTTCCGTGGGCCGGAAGAAACCGATAGCGATAGTCGTAGACAGCGAGTTTCTGTCCGGCCGTAAGGCCCACGAAAGTGAAGGTTGCATTCCTCTTTGAGCAAATCAGCGGTCCGCTGAAACGGCCTTGAAGGAGCGCCGGCCGCCTGCCGTCGAGACACTTAGACGGCCTGAGTCCGTCGGCCGATGTCGCAGCGGTGGATGCGACCACGGCTGTGGCAAGCGCAACAGCGCCCTTGACGGGTACTGGTAGCCGAACGGACATTGCGGCCTCCCCAATCAAATGGCTGCTTCTTCCGAATGTGAGCCAACGGCGGTCGGTCGGCAATCCACCCACTTGCAGACATTCGGCACTTGGCGGATTGTCCGTCAATGAGAAGGCTATTGCCACTGCTGCTTTTGATGCCAGGGGCCGCTTTTGCCGTCGACCGTCCTCACACCTATCTCCTCTCGGTCATCGGCCTACCCGTCAAAGACACAGTGAGCGTGAAGGCATTTTCGTTTGACACCTGGGGTGTGGAGTTCAACGCCGTGTGTCGCGTTCCCGGCGGGTGGCGGATAACCGCTGGCAGCAGCGCGACGCCCGATGGGGAACTTGCCGGAGAAGGCAGCCAAGGGGCTACATGGTTCAACCAGCGCAGCCCTAAAGACTTGCATGCCTTCGTGTTGGTGACCCTTTATGCGCCCGTTCAGCGGACTGATGTTAAGACAGCAGGCGGGAGTGGACTGATACCAGCTACGTTCAAAGGGTTCGCGACGGTAGAGACCGACGACGGAGACAAGCGCATCCCGCTCACCTTCCGCAACATCACACTGACCCCGGCGGCGGCGTGTCCGCATCGGTAGCTTTGTCCGTTTTTCCACCCACTCCTGGCCGTTGCGGTGTCTTCGGCGGACAGCCTTTGCCCAAAAGCCGACCCGCCGGTTTCGCAGCGGGAAGCCGCCTGACGGCAAGCGCCCCAATTCCTGCCTTTCGGTGCACAACGCTTCGTTCTCCATAGCCGCCGTTCGTCTCGATCATTCTGCCGGCTGCGGACGGATTGCAGACGTTCGCGGAACCCGTGATAATTGGCCGATGCCATCGCCGCCTGTGCCCACAGAAGATGCCTATCTAGCCATCGTTCCGGTTCTGAAGGACGCTTTTCCGGCGTTTACCCGATCGAGCGAATATAGGCCGGTCGACGACTGCGACGATCTGCCGGGTGTTATCTTGGCTGCGTTTGCTCGCTATCTTGTCGCGCTCAGCTCCGAGGCGTCGACTGCGCCCGAATTGGGGCGAGCGATCGCCTCTATCAACTTGCTGTACGGATCAGATGATCCCAGGATCCGGGAAGCAATACGCGACGAGTTTATCGAAGCCTTTGACGGTAGCTGGGGCGCCGTTGAGCAGCTCCGTCCCCTCCTAAGCGAACCTCTCGCGGAAGCTTTCGAGCGCGTCCTCCGCTGAAATACTCTTCGGAAGCGGGCTGCTAACCGCTGTCCGCTGCGTCTCGATCCCCAACGGCAGCTATCAATCCTGCCGCTCCCAAAAGCCGCCAGTCAGGAGACCACCCAATCATCGTCGTTCAAATGCCCGGCCCGGACAGCCACGCATCGCCCGAAAGCCAACCGGCAGGTTCCAGGAAGAAAGCTGCTCGGCAGGAGCCGCACCATTTTCGCCGTTCCGAAGCGCGATCAGGGCGCCCGATTCCCGACGCTACCGATCGACCTGCGTCACCGATATGAGCTTATCGACGATTATCTCGTGACCAGAGACGCCCATGTGACCGTAGTGACCCGGCAGCAGCGTCCGCCTGCCAACGAACTCGATAGAATAAGTCTTTGCTGTTATAGTTTTGCCAGTTGGTCGAACGTTATCTGGAAACGTGATCCAGATATGTCCGTCTTTACCGTCGTCTTCACAAGATCGAGCAGGCTCCGGACAAAAACGTTGCCCTTCGAAAGCATCTAACCACAATCCTCGCCATCTTTTTGGCTTCGTCATGGTGAAGCATTGATCCGTGCGCTTTGGGATCGCCTCGATACCGCCAAAACGTATTGCCTCGAGACAGGCCGCTGTCATCCCCGGTGAATCAAAGCTGATCCTCCGCATGATCTCGTCTGTCACCTTCGGCTTAGGACGATGGCAGGCACTTGCACTGACAAGAGCCAAGGTCGCCGTGATAGCTGTGAAGACCCTCGAATACATATCGGGAGCGTGGGCACAATCCGGAACGTTTGCAAGGTTCGCTGATGCGCCCTTTCGCCCGCAAGCCGCAATTCCGCTGGCCACCAATTGCCGTTCAGCGGCCCCGTCCGCCACCCTCATTTCGGAGTAATGCTCTAAACGGGCAGATCCATGAACTTCATGCCGTTCTCGTACATGATCTTGCGAACCGTGGCGTCGGGCAGGCCCTTGCATGCCTCATCGGCAAAAATGCGCGGTTCCTCGACGCCCTCGGCGTGGGGATAATCCGACCCCATCAGGATCCAATCGTCGTTGCCGACCTGCTCGACGATCGATTTGATGTCGTCTTCGGGATAGGCGACGACCGAGACGTGACGCGCGAAGACCTTGCTCGGGCGCTCCTTGAGCTGGCCGCCCGGCCAATAGCCGTTCTTCGCGATGCCGCGGCACTTGTCCATCTTGACGAGCATCGCCGGCACCCATTCGGCGCCGTTCTCGGCGGACAGCAGCCTCACGTTGGGGAAGCGCTCGAAGAAGTTCCAGAAGATGAAGCTGGACAGCGTCTCGATCACGGGACGTTCGGAATAGCCGTGCATCCACACGAAAGCAGTCTGCTTGATGCGGCTTTGCTGCACCGGCTCGCCCCACACATCCATATGGTGCTTCATGTAGATCGCTTCGGATACATGGAAGACGACGCGGATTCCGGCTTCGTTCGCGATCGCCCAGAATGGGTCGTGGTCCGGATGCGCCGGCGCCTTCCGGTTATACGGACCCATCGGCATCAGGATCAGCTTGGCGCCCTTGGCGATCACGTCCTTGAGCTGCTTGCAGGCGGCCTCGAGGTTGTCGAGCGTGACGATCGGGGCAGTGAACAGGCGGTCCTGGTAATTATACTTCCACTGGTCGTACATCCAGGCGTTGTAGGCGTTCAGCACGTCATAGGAATAGTTCGGGTCGTCGAGGAAACTGATCGCCGTGATCATGTTGCCGACGAACAAGATCGACGACCGCACGTCCCATTTGTCCATCAGCGCGATCCGCGACGCCGGCTCGACCATGTCGGGAGTCTTTTCGACGTGAAGGTCGATCTCGGCCTTGCCTTCCTTCATCGCGCGAAGCCACTCGTGCAGTTTGCCGGGCGCCGGAACGCGGCCATCGTCGAACAAATGGTCGGCGCTGATCTCGACCTTGCGCGGACCGACGTACATGGCGAAATCGCCATCGGCGCCGCGCTTGAACGTTACGCCGTATTTCTCGGCAGCTTCCTTGGGGAGATATTTCGTCCAGGCCTCATCGGTCTCCCAGAAATGCGTATCGGCGTCGAAGATGGGGCCCTTGTAAAGCGACTGGCTCAAGCTTTGGTCCTGGGCAGTATTGGTCGACATTCCGAATCACCTTTCCAATTCGCGCCTGGCTTGGCCCTGGACCTTTTCCGCAGCGCATTTGCCGACCTGATTATGCTCGCGAGGAAATGCCTCCTAGAGCGGCGGAATTCTCATCAGATTGGCGATGCTTGCCGGACTGTGATGTCGTCCTCGCTTGCATCGGCCGGACTGCACACACGACCGCGCACCGCGCCGCCGCACCCCGAAGCGACTCGATCTGCCCAACCGGTGGAACAGCGGCCGACACGCTCGTTCCGGGCTTTGCATGCCGCTCAGGCACGGAAGCGACGCCCCATGGGGGCGCCGCTTCCGGCATCGCCTGGCGTGCGACACTGGTGCACGGCGAAACGCGCACGCGCTTCGATCAGAACTTGAAGCCCAGTTCCACACCGTACATGCGCGGCTCGCCGAACACGCTGCTCTGGAAGCCGAGACCTTCGGCAATCAGGCCGAGCACACCGATGCGGTATTTCTCATTCAGCAGATTGTTCGCGAACACCGCGACGTCGACGCCGGAGCGCGCGACATTGTGCAATTCGACCCGGGCATTGACGAGCGAGTAAGGCGCCTGGCGTCCCTGGATCTCGAAGTCGTCGAGGAAGATCTCGCTGCGCCAGGTCCAGTTCAGCACCACATCGAGCTGTCCGACATTGTCGCTGAGCGGCGGCGAAATCGTGCTGGTCAAGCCAAGTTGGTGCCGTGGCACGCCGCGCTGCGCGATCTCGGGCAAGCCACCAGCCGTGGACGCGCCGGAGAGGATTTCCACCTTGGTGTAGGAATAGAAACCGTTCAGCGTGAACTGCGGGAAGCGCAGCGTAGCTTCGAACTCGCCGCCCGTATTGCGCTGGCTGGCAGTGTTGTCGACGATCGTGAACACGTTTCCATTGACGAACGTCGCGCGCTGCTTCTGCACGTCGCTGCCGTCCTGGCGAAACAGCGCAGTCGAGGTCGTGAAGCGACCGCGGCCGCCGACACGCATGCTGGTCTTCAAGCCAATTTCATATTCGTCGACATATTCCGGTCTGAACGGCGCCAGCGTGATCGCGTTGGTGGCGCGTGTCGAAAAGCCGCCGGACCGAAACCCGTGACGGAACGAGGCATAGGCAGTGACGGCGTTGCTGGGTTCATATTGTACCGTGGCATCGTAGGTGACTGCATCGAACGTCGCCGAATTGCTGAAATGGCACTGGCTCCAGGGCACGGTCTGTGTGCCCGCAGTGTTGACGTCCGTGTCGAAGATGCAGACGCCGGTGCCGCCCGACCCGTCCGGGCGATACGGGTTGCCGGGCGACACCGTAATCTTGCGCTTGTCCCAATTGTAACGCAGGCCGCCCGACAGGCTCAGTTGAGGCGTGACGTGGAAGGTGGCAGCCGCGAAGGCGGCCGCGGTCTTGGCATATCCCTCGCCCGGGTTCGACGTGATGAACGGCAGGATACTCGCAGTCCTGGGATTCAGCTTGGCGCCTGCCATATTGAGTTCGGGCAAGGTATTCGCCAGCGAGCCGTCGAGGCCCTTCTCCTGGAAATAAAAGGCACCCAGGATATAATCCAAGTTCTTGTCGAACGCCTTGCCCTGGAGCTGTAGCTCTTCGCTGATATTTTCGGTGTGACTGAACTGATTAGGCGTGATGAGAAAGGCAGGAATACCGTCGAAATCCTGCACCATATTACGAGATTGCTTGCGATATCCGAATATGTTCTTGATCTTTATATTGTCGGTCAGGTCGAATGTCGTCTTGTTTTGAATACCCCAGTTCTTGATTTTTTCGAAGGGACCGCCGAAATAATCGAGATTCCCGCCCTTACCCGCACCGATGTTGAGCGTGTAAGGATGATTGTAGAACAGCTGCTGCGCTTCCGCGAACTGCGCGGGAATGTTGGCGTCGATGAGCCCGAACCCGCGAAGCGTTTCGTAATTGGAGAGCACCGACGGGAATTTGACGGAGGTGAGGAACGAAGCGGTGCCGACTTCGTCAGACTTATACCAGTCGAAAATCGTCAGCGAGCTGATTTTGTCGTTCGGATTCCACAGTGCCGACACCCGGAAGGTGTCGTAATTCTGATTGTCGAGCTTCAGCCCGGAAATGTCCTGCGCCCAACCATCGCGATGATGCTTCTTTGCGGCGACGCGAAGCGCCAAGGTGCTGCCGAGCGGAACGTTCACGACCCCATACAGATCGTACATGTTATAGTTGCCGTACTGGCCGCGAACTTCGCCGCTCAATTCGCCGAGCACGGGGTGCGCCGGCTCGACGAGCACGGCGCCGCCGGTCATGTTTCGGCCGAACAGCGTACCCTGCACGCCCTTGAGCACCTGCACCGATTCCAGATCGTAAAAGGTCTTGCCGAAGCCATAGGGGCGCGGCTGCACCACCTCGGCGAAATAGGTCCCGACCGGCGGATCGGTGAAGAGCTGGGTTTCCTGGGTGCGCTGTCCGCGGAGCGAAAACGCTACGGTGTTGCGCTGCGACTGGGCACTGGTGATCGACAGCGACGGAGTGCGATATTGCAACGCCTGCACGTCCGTGACTCCCGATTTTTCGAGCTGGTCACCCGAAAGCACGGACACGGAAATCGGCACGTCCTGGATCTGCTCAGAGCGGCGGCGTGCGGTGACGATGATTTCGGCGTCCGAAGCCGCGGCCTGCTCGGCGGCGGGTTGCGCGGCTTGCGCGGCCGAGGCGTCCTGCCCCGTCCCGGCGTCGCTCGTCGTCGGCGCGGCTGCCTTGTCATCCGGATGGGGCGCGGCGGCGAACGCCGCTCCCGAAGCCATCACTGCCGCCGCTGCCGAAGCAGACAGCAAGAGCGCACGGAACCGTAGCATCTCACTCTCCCCGCTGAACCGGCCCAGTCGTTTTTGGGTCCGGTTTGATTTCAAGCCTATGCAGACATGTTAGTGGACGGGGGACTGGATGAAACGAGCGGCCGGGCAGCCATCACAAGCGTGATCAGTGGAATTCGGGCAGCTTTCCCGCGGGCCGTTGCAGTCATGCAACGATGCCCGGCCGAGCGCCTCTCTGGAGATACGAGCCAGTTCGCGACCCTTGGCGATATTCCTGGCGGCCCCTTGCCTTATGTAGTGAACACTTGATAACTTCGCTGTCAAGACGAGTGGTGGAGAGACTGAAATGGCAACGCAAAGCGGCGCGGCGAATGACGCGGTCCAGCAAACCCTCGACTGGCTGGTGGCGGAAGGCCGGGAAATCGGCGTCCAAGTGTGCGCCTGGCTGGGCGAGGAGCAGATCGTCGATTGCTGGGCCGGCGTCGCGGATCGCGGAAGCGGACGCGCAGTGGACGGCGAGACGCTGTTCAATGTCTATTCGGTATCCAAGGCGGTTACCGCCGTTGCGCTCCACATCCAGGTCGAACGCGGCCTGGTCGAATATGACGCGCCGATCGCCAGCTATTGGCCCGAATTCGCGCAGGCCGCGAAAGGCGCGGTGACCGTTCGCCATGTCCTCAGCCATGTCTCGGGCGTGTTGCGGATGCCGCCCGACGTCACGCCGGAGCTGATGACCGACTGGGACTGGATGTGCCGGCGCATAGCCGAAATGGCGGCGGAGTATCCCGCCGGCAGCCGCTCCTCCTATCAATCGATGACCTTCGGCTGGCTGATCGGGGAAGTGGTCCGCCGTACCGACCCCATGCGTCGCCCGTTCGGTCAGTTCATCAAGGACGAGATTGCCGATCCGCTCGGCTGCACCGACCTGTGGATGGGCATTCCCGACCATGTCGAACCGCGTATCGCCACGCTCG